>JAESFL010000684.1_pt1 | contig 19878 bp, 21 predicted proteins | sample 9269401 | NCBI WGS metagenome assembly JAESFL01 (sample SAMN14506025, study PRJNA617098) | algae metagenome | isolation source: Gloeocapsa sp. UFS-A4-WI-NPMV-4B04 and co-occurring heterotrophs from desert... | place: USA: Utah | collected 2006-10-01 | reverse complement strand
AGCCACTATCCCATCAAACCACCCTGGCTGTTTCAACTGTTCTAACTCTCTTGGGTCGTTCAGATGTCCTTACAATACTGGTTTTTTCAAGGATTGAACAGCCATTAGTCATAATGAGAATTGCTGGTAGTTTAGGGATTAGCTTCAGGCAGAGTATTCTTAGCTTTTGCTCTATCTCACCATGTATCTACATGATGGGGATATGTATATACATGGCTTATTGCCATTTTTTGTTCCATTACTTGTCGCGTCCGAATATTTGCTATAAGCTGGTTGTCCGGCTCTTACGCTTAGGTTGCATTAAGATATGGTAAGGCGATCGCATTAGGCGATCGGAGATCGAGAACAAGGAAACAGAGTACTCCGGTTGTTACACCTTCTCTCAGTGCCATGAAAGTCTTAGAATCCACCAAAGAACGATTAATTATAGGGTATAAAGAGGATAGTAATGCCTTTGAATTAATGTGGTTGGTATTAGGGATAATTGCTTTTGGCTCTGTACCCTTTCTAGGGATTGGGATGCTGTATCTCACTGTCTTTGCTGCTGTCACTACTCTTGTAATGAAACGTCAGTTTCCACAGAAGCTCTTTGTCTTTGATAAAAACAAAAAACTTTTGATTATCAAATCCAAGTTTTGGCTCTGGTACTCGACAACCCAGTATGCGTTTGATGAAATTGTGGAAGCTGCACTTATTACAAAATATTTTTATGTTGGTTCGATGACTGTTAGACCTATGGAATTTGTTCGGCTAACTCTAAAAAGACGAGATGGCAAGATACTCCAAGAAGATATGCTTTACGGGGCAGCGGCTAATCACGATATGGCGTATAAGATTAATAGATTTATCAGGCATTAAGATAGCAATGATTATGGAAGGTAGAGAGCTAACCATCTCGTAGCACACCTACCATATAGAGTTGATTGATTAAACTTGAAAGAATGCCTATGGCGGGTGAACGAGTTCATTGGGCTGCTTTTCGGCATCGGTGGGGCGGTGGTTTAAAGTTTCTGGTGGTGCAAAAAAGATTAAGCGAGTGCTAGAATCCCAATGGTTGAGATTAGACCAATTCAACAGCATCAGATTGAACAAGCCAAGCAGGTTGTTACCGCCGTATGTCTTGATGTTTGGCAAGATATTCTGACTAAAGAAGATGTGAAGTTTTATGATTCGATGTCTGATATTGAGCAGGTGCAATCGCACTATTTTGACAACGGTGGGATGTTCTTGGTGCTAGTGGACAACGAGCAGGTTGTTGGTACCGGGGCAATCCGAAAACTTGATGATGAAATTTGCGAACTTAAACGGATGTGGTTTCTCAAAGCGCATCGAGGACAGGGCTGGGGCTGGAAAATGGCTCAAATGCTCTTCGATTTTGCAAGACAGGTCGGTTATCGGAAAGTGAGGCTTGACCTCATAAATGAGGAGCGGCAACCCCAAGCACTCAAGCTTTACAGAAGGCTTGGCTTCTACCCGATTGAGAGGTACAACGATAGTCCGTGCAATATTTTTATGGAGAAGTTTTTAGAGTCTGTGCAAGAGTAGTAGCCAAGCAGCCCAACACTGCGTTGGAGCGGACAAACAAAAGACTTGCTGCTTCGTTTAGTGTTATCTGCTGCCGCACAACTTTACCGTTAGAAATCGCTATCTCGCTGCCAATGAACGAGTTCTTTTTTTCTGCACTGTCATTCGGATTAGCTGCGGGCCTCAAACCGGGGCCGCTTGGTATAATTGTGATTCAACAAACGTTATCGAGAGGACTTTCCGCTGGGGTGCGAGCAAGCCTCGCCCCGCTGATTACTGATGGACCAATCATCATCGCTGCACTGTGGTTCCTCTCTGAGTTCAAGAGCATTGACCTATTTGCCGCTGCCCTAAGTTTGGTCGGCGGAGCCTATCTGTTTTGGCTAGCCGCAAAGATGTTTCGCGTCAGCGAAATTTCGTTAACTGGGAAGCTCAAGTCACAAAGCTCATTCGCTACAGCAGTGAAGGTAAACTTTCTCAACCCGGGACCCTATCTCTTTTGGTTCACTGTCGGCGGGAGCTACATCATTCGCGGCTCTACCGCCGAGAGCCTGGTCTTCGTAGTAACATCTATTGGAACCCTGATCGCTGCTAAGATTGCTGTTGCCGTTCTTGCCGTATGCTTCTTCCCGTCCTTGGAGAGTCGTGGCTACCTCCTAACGATGAAGCTCCTTGCTGGTACATTGGTCTGGTTTGGCCTCGTGTCCATTGTGAAGGCGGCTGAAGTTGGACTTCGCTATGCCCGCGATTTCTAACCGCAATGATCGCTCCGTCTCCTACATATACCCCCGGCATAATCACACTTCATAACCAATCCACACATCGTTCCCCATTATCGTATTGCCTTTATACGGCAGTTCTTCAGTTTGAGGGTTAACTTTCTCCCAGCCATTGCTGAAGATATAAAATGGATATGTCGAAAACGGTATTGTCAACTTAACTGTCTAGCGGCTTACTTATTGAGAAAATGACTAATTCATAAAGGCTAGAATACTTATTTATTTTTCCGTGACTCCAGCGTCGCTTATTCTCAATAAGCAGGACTAAATCGATTTAAGTTGACAATACCCTAGCTACTTCTAACTACCTACATAGCTGCAACTATTTTGTCGAGGCAATTCAATAAATGCCTTATTTGAATTGACTTAGTAATGCTTTATCAATTACTAAAAAATACCAACTAAGATTGGAATAGTTAACGCTAACAATGCAAGTGTCAATATGATGCTAGTCCAGTTGAAAAAATGTACTTCTCTTACTGACTCCCAACTGTCATTTAATTCAGCGAATGCCATTTGCTGAATTAAATCGGAAATTTTTTTAGCATCTCTTACATGATGTAGTGCCTGCTTTTCACCATTGGCATATTCTGCAATAAAATAAGTAGGGACTACAATATGATCTCCCGTAATGTCGGGTGCATCTACAGCAAGTTGCTTTGCTTTTTCCTCTAATGTTTGGTTTGGCTCGATCCTATCACCTGGATTTGTCGAGCGATACATTATATTATCTGTAGGTTTAGTCATCAGAACCTCCAGCTTTTTTAAATATTATTAACTAAATTAATTTTATATCTTCGCAGTTAAAATTTACTTGTCTAGTAAGATAATTTAGCTAAAATTTAAAATACTTTATGTATCCTCAATTATTAATTATTTGATTAGTAAATAATTTATTATAGATTTACTACTATTTGCTGCTTTGTCATTGCTAATCTTCATCCTCAGAGCTCGCCTGCAAGTAAGCGTAATTCCGCCGCTTGTTTTAACGCCCCTTATGTGTAGCGACCGTAAACTTTATCGCTCTTGATCCCCATCAACTCCTTGCCGAACAGAGGAGCAACCCCGGTCGTGTCACCTCCGTTCCAAACGTATGGCGGCAGCGATGTGGTCGGATATCCTCTACAAAGTGCGAGTTGGAAGTAGCAAGCTGCTTGTGGCATCACCCCCAATTTCTTCATCATAGTGTGCGGTCAGATCAGCACCTTATTTGCTTGCTGTTAATCGCTGTATTTCAATCATCATGTTTGCAAACCTCATAGCGAAGTTCTGCAAATGCTGTCCCATAAGTTTTCGCAGATATTAATTTCAGAGGAGGGTTTGTGATTGAACGTGGAAGTAAGGGCGCACCGCTGCCAAGAGTGACAGAGGCAATCTGAACAATTATTTCATCTAGTAGACCATAATCATAAAATTGCCCGACTAAATCGCCACCGCCCACTAACCAGATATTTTTACCTCCTGCCTCTTTCATCATCTCTTTGTGAATAGGACGAACATCACCTTTGACGAAGTGAATTTTTTTTCCTTCAATTATAGGTAGCGTGCGCGAACTGAAAATCCAAGTAGGTTGTTCATAAGCCCATCCCTGAGAACAAGCTGCATCTTGATTGATTTCGTGCTTTAAAATCCATTCGTAAGTTGTTGACCCCATTGCTATTGCGCCAACTTCAGAGAGGAATTGAGGATAGCTACCTTCTGGTACTTCACCAAACTGAAATAACCAATCCAGAGAATGATGCGAATCAGCGATGAAGCCGTCCAAACTGGTAGCGGTATAGTATTGAGTTTTCATGGGTAATTACAAAGCATCATACACAACAGGTTACACAATGTAAGATGTCAGGTTCATTGCAAGCCACAGAGGACGAGCAGAGCGTAACCAGCTAATCTTCATCCTCAGAGATCGCCTGCAAATAAGCTTTAGCCGCCGCAAGTTTTAGCGCCCCCTGGGTATAACGCCCATAAACTTTATCGCTCCTTATACCCATTAATTCCTTGCCATATAATGGATCTAGACCCTTGCGCGTAATACTCGTACCGAACTCATGTCGAAAGCGATGTGGTCGGATACCCTCTACCGCAGCGATCGCTCCCAACTTTTTCACCATCCGATAAACCCCCTTATAACTCAGCCGCTCTCCTAGATGCTTCGGATATTGACTCAATCCCAACATATTCCAGACAGTAACCAGATGGATAAACAATACGCCCTTCTAACGGACTATCAATACATCTGCAACAACTTGTGTTCTGTTCAAAGTATTGGCAAACAGCACAGCAGTCCATTCCCGATGCAGATGCGGACAAAATCGCTCCTTCCATCATTAATGACCGCCCAGTTGCAGCAAATAACCTTACCTTAAAGCAACACCATCCCACTTCGCTCTGAGTACACCATTAGCTACCAGTATTTGCCATCGGGGGTCAGACTCCACAATGGATTCTGGTATTCGTATCCTTGCTCCTTCTGTTTCGGCTACAACTTCAACTTCAAACTCTTGTGGCGCTTCAATTCGGGCTTGTCAATTTAATACTTTATCAACACCTTTACGATATCTCCATTGAGGTGTTTTAGTTAGCGTGATCACTCTCCGCAAGAGGATCTCGGAGAATTATTGTGCTAAATAATGTTCTATTGTTAGCTTCAGGCTTGAAAGTGGGAACAATTAGATTAACTAAGTAAGTAACTTTACAGGAATTTAGCCAAATGAAAGCTGATAGCCTCAAAATCTCGAAAGTTTTCAGTGGTGGTGGGGATATTCATTACGTTTTACCTCATTTTCAACGGCAATATAGCTGGGAAGAAAATAATTGGAAGACACTTCTTTCTGATGCCTTTGCCATTTATGACGAATACCAACCAGAAAACGAGCCAGAGCATTTTCTGGGTTCACTGGTTGTTATCAACGATGAACCAATTAATGGGGTAATCAGTGTATTTAAACTTGTAGATGGGCAGCAACGACTGACAACTATTTCACTCTTGCTTTGTGCGCTCCGCGATCTCGTTGAAGGAACTGAGCCAAAGATGGCTAAAAGAATTCAAAGAATGCTCGTTAACTCTGATGAAGGCGGAGATGCCTATTTTAAGGTACTTCCTACCAGTAAGTATGGAGATCGAGATGCTTACAGAAGAGTTATCCTGGGAGAGCCTTTAACAGCAACTGAATCTAATATTCCAAATGCTTACGCTTATTTACGTAAAGAGTTGAGCCGAAAAATTAGTAGCGGTGAAATTTTACCAGAGCAATTATATATTGTCTTATCTAACTGCTTTCAAGTGGTTTTTATTGACCTTAATAGGGATGAAAGCCCTTACAAAATTTTTGAAAGTCTTAATGCTAAAGGTAAATCTTTATCACAAGCAGACTTAGTTCGTAACTATATTGCCATGAAGCTGCCTACATCGCAGCAGGAAAAAGTTTTTACAGAACAATGGGAAAAAATTGAAAATCTACTTCAAGAAAACCGTATTGTTGGTAAATCACGATTAGGTGAACTAACGGCTTTTCTCCGGCATTATCTAGCTATGTGTGCTAGGGTTCTTTGTAGCAAGGAACATATTTATGCTCGTTTTCGAGATCGTTGTGAAATAGATTTTTCTACACCAATAGCTTTTATTGATGAACTAAAAACGTTGCGACGTTTTGCTGAGTATTACGATAAGCTCCTCCGGCCAGAAAATGAAAAAAACCACGAAATTAAAGAAGCTCTAACCCGCCTTAATATTTTAGAAATTCAAACAGCTTATCCCTTCTTGCTAGCAGCCTATGATGCTTATGAATTACGGCAAATAAACCTTGATGATTTTTTAGAACTATTTAAAGCTCTAGAAAACTATATAGTACGGCGCTATATTTGTGCTGAAAAAACTAACTACCTCAATACAATTTTCCCCACCCTTTGGCGTGATATAACTGCCAAAACAGATAATGAGCTTAGTTTCAAAGAGGCGGTAAAAAAAGTTTTAGTAACAAAAAACTATCCTGCCAATCGCAATATTCAACAATCAATCTATACAACCAAATTGTATGACGAGAGAAATCAAAAGAAACTTTGTTTTGTATTGGAAACAATTAACCGTTATTTATCAATAAATAGAGGAGGCTTCACTGTTTTAGATAGCCACCCAACTATTGAACATATTTTACCACAAAAGCCAAGTAAAGATTGGCAAACTGAACTCGGAGATAACCTAGAAAGGATATACCAAGATTATTTACATACTCTTGGTAATTTAACCTTAGTTACTCAAGAGTGGAATACAACCCTTTCTAATAATTCTTTTCTAATTAAAAAAGAGGCTTTAGCAAATCACGCCTTACAGATTAATAATAAATATTTTTCTCAAGAACTTCCTATTTGGGATGAAATTTCTATCCGAAGACGTGCTGATTTTTTAGCTGACAACTTCTTAGAAATTTGGCCAGAGATAGGAGAGACAACTCCATTATCATCTTCCTTTTCATACGTTTCACCAAAGTCAGTAACAATTTGTGGAGATCAAGTTGAGATACGAGATAAAACGTGGCGGCAATTAATGAAATTAACAACTGAATGGGTGATAGTAAACCGCTCAGAGAGATTTGAAGAAGCACGTAAAACATTAGATAGTTATTTTAGTGATAGTAGAGATGGTAAAAAGAATCCTAAAGATTGGTATCAGTTATCAAATAGTGTTTGGGTTTTTCAAGGTAATTCAGCTAAAGGCCACATAAGTTTTTGTCGTCGCTTCCTTATAGCAGTAGGTATACCTGTATCAGAATGGAGTGTAGAAGAAGATAAAGACACGGCATTATTAACTAACTTATAGCAGTTGAACAATTGAAGATAATAACGCTTGTGTTGCAAAAACTGGTGAAGGTCTGGTAAAACTAGCAATTGTATTTATTTACTGCCCGAAGCTACCGACACCTCTAGCTAAATCATTTGAACTTTGGGGTGGCAAAGTCATTTGCGGTCTTTGCCTCTGACCGTGAGATGTTCTAGAGTTGGCGAACGATCTTTGCTGACCCGAAATTACAGCTTGCTCCAAAACCGCTAAGCGCCGTTTAAGTTCAACTACGTCTGCTTTCAACCCAGAGATCGCCTGATCTTTTTCTTTGGTAGCATCTGGAGTTTTTGTTTCTACATTGCCATCAAAAAAATGCTTGATAATTTTAATTATGGCTGCGCTTTCGGTTAAAGATTGCTCTTCCATGTACTAACGTAGTTTTTGGTGGGCGGGGGGCGGTAAATAACCCACAACACGAACGTTCTTGGCTGCCATTCGGTATGTCTTTTCGTGCTACTTTTGTGCTATTTTCCTAGCTTACCAGACTCCAAGCAGTATGCCAAACTTTGGGGATAGGGTGTTAAAGTAACATACCTAAAGCCACAGTAGCTAAATTGCCTCTCGATAAAGCTTTTCAAAGCATGAGGGCGATCGCCTCAAAAGATCGGAGAGTTAAAAGGCGAAAGCCTACCACAGCGACAACTGCCCTGGCGAGACATCCGAGCGCCTAGCTCTAGAGTGTAACGCTAGGTGGCACGGCGTACAAAGGGCGATTAAATTTTCCGGCTGGTTGCTTTCTGGCGTGAAATTAGCGTGATGCACTGAAAGGGTAGCTTTTGTCCACTCAAAGCGGGTAAGGTCGGGTGGTTTTTCGCCAGAGCGTAGGCATAGCCGTTGACAGTGCTGACAACGCCAGCCAACTGCTTCTTTGACGCTTGTGGCGATAGAGTTCCAGTTTTTTGGGTAGCGCTGACGGTCAATAGGCATGAGATGGCACTGAGACTAAAAAGCGGCGGGGTCTTTCCAGAGATATACTATAAAAGTTGTGACGTAGCCCATACAACACTTACTTAAGTTGGCAAATACAGCCCCGAACTCTCCTCTGGACGAGCGTGAAGGTAGCGGCTGGTTACTGCCACACTCGAATGACCCAATGTGGCTTGTACCAAATGGATTTTTGCACCCCTTTCCAGGGCGTGAGAAGCGTGTGCATGGCGTAGCGAGTGAGGTGATATTTTACCAGAGATCCCAGCACGTTTAGCTGCTGCTTGGACAATTTTATGTACCCACTCACGAGTTAGGTGTCCATGTCCGTCATGGCTTTTCTTTTGACTACAAAATACCGGAGCGCCAAGTTCTGCATCACCGCGTAACCTCATTAGTTCCACCCATAAAGAAGCTGGCACTAATACTGTACGAGTTTTGCCTCCCTTTCCATAAACCGTTACCTGTCCTTTGTTGTCGCGCATCGCTAAATTTTTCCATTTCAAAGCACATAACTCTGAAACCCGCAAGCCGCCATAATAAAGAAGCCGCAGCAGCGCCCGATTGCGTGGCTCAGTTTCCGAATCAATAATTGTCAACACTTCGATTTCCGACAGCAGCCGCTCTGAAAGTGTGTCCGGCGCACTAGGCAGCACCACAGGCGCTCCTACATTCTTAGATAACACTTCAATTTTTACTCCGAACGATAGCAACGACTTGACCGCCGCCATAATCGTGCGTTGGGTAGAAGCCGACAAGCCTTTTTCTGCCAAGGAGAGAGCGAAACCCTGCACTTCAGCTAACGTTATTAGATGTATCGGCTTACCTACAAACTCTAAAAACCGTAATGCACTCCGACGGTAATAATCAGCAGTACGAATCGACTTGCCATGCAGCCACATATTGAGCAACTGCTCAGAAGCAGTATTCGCCCTCTGTTTTGTAAGTATAGCCATCACCTTACCCCTAACCGCTATATAAAACACATTAGAGAATTATTGTGTTGTTTGGCAGAGGACTGAGCTAGAAGTTAGTGAAATCGTTACAAAAAGCAGGCGTTTAAGAGCGAAGACATAATATAGTAGCTTTAGCAAAAATACTCTCTTAAATCAATAGTTAGTTTTTAGGACAAAAGCTACAAAAATTGCTAGCACAATAATCTATTACACTTTTAAACGAGATGCCGCTCACGGCGGTATGCTCGCTCGACCATGCAACGCGCTTGGTTGATGCTAAAAATTGGTCGCAGCCCAACAATGCTGTATGAGTGTTCAAGATTGTTCGTCTTGCTTGATCCACTTATCTATATTTTGAGGTTGATAGTTTGCTAGTTGATTTAGCAGAGCTTCAGGTGAAGCTGCTGATAACACGAGAGAGCGATGAATAGGTTTGACAAGTTGTTCCGTCACGGCTTGGTCAAAGAACCGGAGTAGCGGCTCATAGTAGCCCTCAACATTTAAAAGTCCGTGTGGTTTTTGATGGAGTCCGAGTTGTGACCAGGTAAGCACCTCACAAAACTCCTCTAACGTGCCATAGCCTCCTGGAAGTGCGATAAATGCATCTGATAGTTGAGCCATCAGCGCTTTGCGCTCGTGCATCGAATTAACGATATGGAGTTTGGTCAGTCCAGGGTGGGCGAGTTCTTTGGCAACTAGAAATTCAGGAATAACGCCAACTACCTGACTGCCTGCTGCTAAAACGGCATCCGCGAGCGCCCCCATCAGTCCAACGTTGCCACCACCATAAACGAGCGTCAAACCTCGCTGTGCTAATGCTGCGCTTAATTGCTGTGCAGCAAGCTTGTAAGCCGGGCTTTTACCCATACTAGACCCACAAAATACACAAACTGATTTCACGTAATAATTTCCTCCTAGAGCGCGTAAGAAACTAGCAGCTAGCATACCGAAGCGTCAAAGTGCAGCTAGCAGTTGACGCGCTGCAAATTTGGCTCATTCCCCAATTTATATATACATCCGTACTCTTCTAAGCGCTAGATGCGCTGAACAAACGGTGACTAAGGTTTACATCCAACGTCCTGCCGACTATTTCCAATCCAAGATGAGTATTTTAGACGGAGAATACTCATCTTGCACTCTCTAACACCTCACACTAAAATGGCTTCGGTGTTGAGAGAGAAAATGTAATGAATAAAGGCGAATTGGTTGATGTAATCGCTCAAAAAACGGATGTAAACAAAAAATAAGCTGATGCAATTGTAACGGCAATGGTAGACACGATTATTGAAGCGGTTGCAACTGGGGATAAAATCTCCTTAATCGGATTTGGCAATTTTGAAGTCCGCAATCGCCAAGCGCGTGAAGGGCGTAATCCAAAAACTGGTGAAAAAATGCAAATTGCCGCATCTCGTGTTCCTGCCTTCGCTCCTGGCAAGGCTTTCAAAGAAAGAGTAGCAGGTGAGTAAATGGTGATTGCATCCACTGGCTAGAATATAGTAATGAATCCACTAAGAAAGATTATTCACGTCGACATGGATTCGTTTTATGCCTCGGTCGAGCAACGAGACTATCCTTGCTACCGAGGTAAGGCGCTTGTAGTCGGCGGCGAACCCCATCAGCGAGGCGTAGTGGTTGCTGCCAGTTATGAAGCAAGAAAGTTTGGGATTCATTCAGCAATGCCATCAAGGATTGCTTACCAAAAATGCCCCAGTTTAATCTTTGTCCCACCCCGCTTCGAGGTTTACCGTGCTATCTCAGCACAGATTAATGCGCTATTCAAGCGCTATACGGACTTAGTAGAACCTGTAGCCCTCGATGAAGCTTATCTTGATGTCACCCAAAATAAGCTAGGGCTACCTTACGCCATAACCATTGCTAGACAAATCAAAGCAGCAATCTTAACCGAAACGAATTTGACGGCAACAGCCGGAGTTTCGTTTAACAAATTCCTAGCAAAAATGGCATCAGGCATAAACAAGCCGAATGGACTAACAGTGATTCTCCCTGAACACGCTCAGGACTTTTTAGAAGCCCTGCCCATTGAAAAGTTTCACGGAATTGGGCAAGTAACTGCTACCAAGATGCACAACTTAGGAATTCGTAATGGATTGGATCTTAAGCAACAAAGCGTTACTGATTTGATGCAACACTTCGGCAAGGTGGGACATTTCTATTACAAGATTGCCAGGGCAGAGGACGACAGAATAGTAGAGCCTAACCGAATTCGCAAATCAATTGGTGCAGAAACTTCATTTGCCGAAAATTTAAGCGAACCAGAATTAATGCTCATTGAATTAGAAGCGATCGCTCAAACTCTTCAACACCGCCTAGAGCGTTACCAAGTGGGAGGACGCACAATAACATTAAAAGTTAAGTTTGGAGACTATCAGCAAATTACGCGCAGTAAAACACTGATTGCTTCTATTCGAGAGGCGAATACAATTTTCATAGTAGCAAAGGAACTGTTTGGAGCGATTGATTTAGAAAATCGCAGTATTCGGCTTTTAGGCATCTCACTATCCAACCTCGACAATGCAATTGAACCGATAGCAATTCAATTACGCTTGTTTGAATATAGTTAATCAGAATTACAAGTTAATTAGTAGCACTGGCAACTGGTGGGGCAGCTTCCTTTGGTTCCTTTGGCTTTTTCTCAAACGTCTGGATATTCGCCTCATTCAGCACGAAACCTTGCTCTGTTTTCTCCCCCATAAGTCCCGCGATAGCTGCTACCCACATTGGGTAGTTTTCTTGCGCCTGTTCAAGTTTTTTGAACATCTTGGGCTTAAGTGTGATAGTTACAATGCGCGAGCCTGTATCAATGTCAAACTGCTTCAAGCCATTTTCAACAGTCCTGACATTAGATGGAAATTCATTAATTTTTATTGTTAGCTCTAGTTTGCCAGATGTAGGCATGATTAATCTCCTTTAGTGTGATACTTTTTTTATAGCACTACTGTTAACTAGAGCATTTGCTCGTAATCAGTGCGGATTGTTTTTAGAATCACTGCGGTTGTCAAGTGGCGCGACAAGATTGAAGTGCTAAGTCTAGCATTTATCGTTTTTTGCGCTTATACATTAATTTTTGACGCAATTGTCTGATTCTTGCCTACCACGATGACGGCTCTACTTGTTTTAACCAATTTGTTTCATCCATATAACTAGCTCAAATATCGAGCTGGGATAAAGAGCGCACTTCAATAATTGAGGTAAAAAAATAAATTGTTGTCTAAATTTATCGACACCCATATTAGGAGCCATTATTGGCTTTATGTCTGTTTGACTGTGTTAGTTAACAGTATCCCTACTGGAGCCGCAGCACAGACAATTGACGATTCTGTTGTCAATAGTACAAACGCCCCGCTTTCTCAAATCCCCTCAACACCTCCTCCCCAAGATGTGATACCGCCTGTTGAACCAACCTTCCCAGTAACCCCAACACCGGAGACTCTGCCACCTCCAGAGGAATTACTACAGTCACCGCCCCCGATTCGTACTATACCTACACCAACTCCAGGTGAAGCCCATGAGACATTCACCGTTGAACGGTTTAATGTAATTGGCAGTACCGTATTTAGCCCCGAAGAGTTGAATCGGGTACTTGCCCCATTTACTAATAGACCGCTCACATTTACTGAACTTTTCCAAGCGCGTTCGGCAATTGCTCAGTTGTATCTTGATAATGATTACATCACCTCTGGCGCTCTCATTCCGCCACAAACCATCAGAGGGGGCGTGGTCACTCTCCAAGTAGTTGAGGGAAAGTTAGAAGCAATTAACATAATCGGCACACGACGGTTAGATCCCAACTATGTGCGATCGCGCCTGTCCCCTAAAAAGCCGATAAATGAAAAGCGGCTGCGAGCAGATTTACAGTTACTAAAACTCAATCCCCTAATCAAAGATATTTCTGCCGCATTAAAACTAGGAACTAGCCCCCAGACAAGTGTATTAGAAGTTAATGTAACGGAGGCGAAGACTTTTAATACTCAACTTGTGGCAGATAATGGACGAACGCCGAGCGTGGGTAGCTTCCGTCGCCGCCTACAGCTAAGTGAAGCAAATTTACTCGGACTAGGGGATGGTTTGAGCTTGGGATACAACAATAGCGACGGCAGCAATGGGTTTGATGCCAGTTATGTCTTGCCCGTCAATTCACGAAATGGCACTGTCAGTTTGAGCTACGGTACTGTATCAAGCGATGTGATTGAGCCTCCCTTCAACGCCCTCGATATCAATGGCAACTCGCGCTATTACGACATCACACTGCGCCAGCCTCTCTCACAGACTCCTAGCGAAGAATTTGCCCTTGGGTTGAGTGCTACACGAAGTGAAAGTGAGATTTCGTCCTCTGTGTTAGAAGATTTTGGGCTACCCCCAAGCGAACTTTCACCAGGGGCGGATGATCAAGGGCGCACCCGCATTTCGGCAATTCAGTTTTTTCAAGACTGGACGAAGCGCAGCAGTCGTGAAGTGATCGCTGCCCGCTCTGGGTTCAATCTCGGTATCGGTGCATTCAACGCCACAGTTAACGAAGATGCGCCTGATAGTCGCTTTTTCTCCTGGCGAGGACAGGCGCAGTGGGTACGTCTCCTTGCTCCCGAAACTTTGCTGGTGCTACGTGGTGATGTGCAACTGAGTCCTGATGCGCTTGTACCTTCACAGCAGTTTAGCCTTGGTGGGATAGACAGCGTTCGGGGTTATCGTCAAGATGCCTTGCTGACTGATAGTGGCGCTTTTGTTTCCGCCGAGGTGCGATTACCGATTTACAGATCGCGCCAACGCCAAACAATTTTACAGCTTACGCCATTTATTGACGCTGGCACTACCTGGAACAATGGCAGAAGGAATCGAAATGGCAACACAACAGATCCCAATACGTTAGTGTCTGTTGGGCTTGGTTTACGCTTGCAGTTGAGCGAGCGCTTTGCTGCTCGTTTGGACTGGGGCATTCCTTTGATTGACCTCTCGACTAGAAAACGAACATGGCAAGAGAACGGTGTTTATTTTTCGATAGTGTCCAGCCCGTTTTGAATGGATGCAGAGGAGTTTAAAGGTCAATTCCTTGCTTTAACAAGTTAAAAAGTTACGCAGTTGACTCATAGCTAGAAAAAATCAGCCACATAGTATTTTACATTGAGTGTTAAAACTACCAATTATTCAGTATCCTAACTGTAACTTTATAGTTGAGGTGATGGAGTGGAAAAACATCTTGGGGCAAATACTAGCCCTACACAAACCACGCTTACAGCCTTCCAAGAATTTCTGAACACTCCTTTAAAGGTGCGTCTGGATTTGCACCGTAAAACTTCTCCAGAAACAACAGCTTTGGCGTTGTTTCATACTGTTGCGACTACTGTTCCAGCTTACCAAGCTTTTTTGCAAGAACACTCAATTGAGCCTAAATCTATTCAGACCTTTGCGGATTTTCAAACTCTGCCACTGATTACCAAAGAAAATTATTTGCAGCGTTATCCATTAACAGATTTATGCCGTAATGGACAATTAGAGATGTGCGACATGATTGCGGTGTCATCAGGCTCCACAGGCAAGCCGACATTTTGGCCACGTTTTTTCGGGGATGAACTTCAAATTGCTACCCGATTTGAGCAAATATTCCACGATAGTTTTGCTGCTGCTACTCGTCGGACATTAGCAGTAATTTGTTTCACCTTGGGTACTTGGGTTGGTGGAATGTATACGGCAAAATGTTGTCGCTTTGTTGCTAGTAAAGGTTACCCGATTACCGTCATTACACCTGGTACTAATACTGAAGAAATTTTTCGAGTTGTGCAGGAACTTGGTCCAGCTTTTGAACAGGTTGTGCTGCTTGGCTATCCACCGTTCATTAAAGACGTAATTGATAGCGGACTCGCACACGGTATAGATTGGCAGAGTTACTCGCTCAAAATGGTGTTTGCCGGAGAAGTCTTCAGTGAAGAATGGCGCAGTCTCGTTGGTGAGAGAGTGGGGTCAACGCATCCTTGCTACGACTCAGCTGCTCTTTATGGCACAGCTGATGCAGGTGTTTTAGGTAATGAAACGCCTCTAAGTATTTGTATTCGTCGCTTCTTGGCAGACCATCCAGATGTAGCTCGGATGTTGTTTGGCGAGTCTCGTCTACCCACCTTGGTACAGTATGACCCGTTAAGCCGCTTGTTTGAAACTGACAAAGGCACGCTACTATTTTCAGGTGATAATGGTATACCGCTTGTGCGCTATCACATTTCAGACACAGGTGGGTTAATTACATATGACTATATGCTCCAGTTCTTGGCAGAAAAAGGTTTTGAGCCTTTACAAGTGCTACAAGCTGGAGGTGCTAGAGAAATTCATTCCCTACCCTTTGTCTACGTCTTTGGTCGCTCTAACTTTATAATCTCCTACTTCGGAGCAAACATCTATCCCGAAAACATCTCAGTTGGGCTAGAGCAGCCGACGCTCAAAGAATGGGTAACAGGTAAATTTGTGCTGCAAGTTAAGGAAGATTCTTCGTACAATCGCTGTCTTTGGGTTGTGGTAGAGTTAGCTTCTGGTGTAGAAGCAAGTCTAGATAAGCAACAGGCGCTCGCTAACTCCATTAAGTTCCATCTACTACGGTTAAACAGTGAGTTTGCCAACTATGTCCCAGCTAACTATCAGACTCCCCAGATTGACTTAGCCCCAAGTGACGATCCAGAGTATTTTCCGATTGGTGTTAAGCATCGCTACACACGCCATAGCAGTAGTGAGTAAAGTTTCTTATACTTCTTTGATTTGTTTGGTATTAATGCAAATGCAATTAGTCACAACTGATAAAATCCACCGTGATCACAGTTCACATTAATCTTGAGGGCAACGGTGAGCGCTCTCCAGATTACTTCAAACGCTGCTTCTCACATCTTTTAAAGAATGGCAGATCAAATTTCGGCAAGCAAACTCCAAACGTATCACCGTTGCCCCCAATCGTACTACTTCCGCTACGAACTGGGATTGAAAACTGCTGCCTTTTTTGGTTCGGCTGCCTTGGGAACAGATCTGCATCAAGCCTTGGCGCAAATTTACCGTAACTGGAGTTACACCGAACCACTGCCGCAACTTGACTGGATTCGCTATTGTTGGCAGCAGCACTCTAGCTCTTTGAGTCCTGCTCAGGTTGAGGAAGGCGAGGAAATCTTAGAAAACTACTACCATAGCTTTATTGCAGGTGAAGTCGCCCTACGCCGACCCCTAGCAGTAGAAGGCAATATTCAAGGGCACTTGCAAGTAGCCAACTTAGAATTTGTGATCGCAGGGCGTTACGACCGCATAGATTACCTGGAGGACGGACTAGAACTGATTGACTACAAATCGACTAAAGAAGTCAAACTACCTCTTCCAGACGAAATCGATCTGCAAATCGGTTTGTACTACCTAGGGCGCGTCATCAATTAGTAGCATTCGATAAAATGAAGAGCGTAGGCTCTGCAAACCGATGCTATAAGAGGTATGACAACTCGACGCTATGCGCTACGTGATGACCAATGGGAACGCATCAAAGACCTATTGCCTGGACGCGAAGGCACAGTTGGCGTAACGGCTTCATACAATCGCTTGTTTGTCGAAGCGGTGTTGTATCGCTACCGTGCGGGTATCCCGTGGCGTGACCTGCCAGGGCGATTCGGCGATTTTCGAGTGGTGCATATGCGCTTTAGTCGGTGGTCAAAAACCGGAGTCTGGGAACGGGTGTTTCAGCATTTAGCCTCTGATGCGGATAACGAATACGCGATGATAGATGCGACGATTGTGCGCGCCCACCAGCATAGTGCGGGGGCGCTCGTGGGGGAGCCAGAAGCAAAAGCGATTGGTCGCAGCAAAGGTGGAGTGAGCACCAAGATTCATGCAGTGGTGGATGCGCTATCGCAATCCCTTAAGCTTTCACCTTACCCCAGGGCAAACCAGCGCGACCTGGATGGAGCCGATCAACTACTACCCAATGTGGTTGCCGACACGGTGCTTGGAGATAAGGGGTATGATGCCGATGCACGAGTGATTGAGCCGCTTCAAGCTCAGGGCAAGACGGCAGTGATTCCGCCGCGACGTAATCGTAAGCATCTGCGTGAGTATGACAAACAGTTGTACAAAGCGCGCCACGGGAATAGAGAACTTCTTTGCCAAGCTGAAGCAGTATCGAGCGATTGCAACGCGCTACGATAAGCGGGGCAGAAACTTTCTGAGTGCAATCTATCTAGCTGCTTCCGTCGTTTGGCTCAATTGATGACACGCCCTAATAACCAGCCCTACACAATTCCTACAGCTTACGGACGAGTTACAGACAAGCTATATCTTCATGGCTCACCTGCTAGCCGAATGCTACGCACCTTGCAAGAAGGCGTTGAAGTATGCGTGACCGTAACATTACTTGATGGCTTAGTGCTAGCTCGTTCAGCGTTCCATCACTCAATGAACTATCGCTCAGTCGTGATCTTTGGTACAGCAACAACTGTGCAAGATTCTAAGGAAAAGCTAGAAGCACTCCACGCATTTTCTGAGCATATTGTCCCTGGTCGCTGGGCAGAAGTTCGTCCGCCAAGCCAGCCTGAGATTACTGGAACTCTGGTAAGTGGTTATGCAAAATCAATTACATAGTTATCTCCAAATTCTCTCAGCACTTTTTCCACATAATCAACTAAGCTTTGCCAGCTAGAGTAAGCGCTCAATTCAATCCACTCGTACTTCATGAACCGCCAGACAATCTCAATCAAATTCAACTGCGGCGAGTAACTTGGTAGCCAGAAAAGCTCAATAGACATCTCCAAAAATTCTCAAACCTCTTCTGTACCTAACTTTGTAGTATCAAGAGGCTTTAGGCAATTAAGTGAGGTTCAACGGTAAAATCTGGGTTTCAGTAGTTGCAGTTAACAATTACTGAAAAAGCTTCAGAGCTATAACATAATTGTTAGTCTCACTAGCGTTGATATTTAAATAGGTAAAACTAATGCTCCAATTCGTAACCTAACTTGCACCACAAACTGTAAAAATTACTTGTTCATAAGTTCCACGATTTAATCGGAATCTCTCATGGGCTACGCGGAATAGTTTAATTAATCTAATTGTATGCTCAACAAAAATCCGCGTTGATGAAAACTCTTTATTTTCTTGTTTTTGGTCAGGAGTTAATTCTTGATTTTTTCGTTTTTTCTGTGGAGTAGCCATCTGCTGTTCTCCGATATAAGCTTTATCTCCCCTAAATTTCTGTTCAGAAGCAAAATTTGATAAGCTTTCTCGAAATTGTTTAATGTCACTTTTTGGTCCAGGGTCTCCTGCTATGACATCAACTAGATCTTCCCCTTGTGGCAAAACAATAATCTTGTTTTTCCGAGTATGACTTTTCTTCTTTCCAGAGAAGAACTTTTTTTGCTCCTCATTGTCACTAGTGCAGCTCTGCAGAAATAATCCGTCAGTTTAATGGGTCGTTTTTTCACCTGTGTATTTCCAGTTAAAAGGTTTTGCCATCGTGTGGTTGAAGTACAGAATAAAGTCCATGATCTGGAAGCGCAAATGAGCAACCGATATGAAATTCCCTCGTCTGAGCAAGCGCCTTGCCAAGATGCTAAACCAAATCTCAATCTGATTGAGCCAGGAGGTATGTTTCGGGACATAGACAAAGCGAATACGATGGGTTGGAAAACTCAAAAAAGTGGCTCGTGTGAGCATCGATTGCAGAATGCCTGATTTTCCTTTTTCCCCCAAGTCCTCGTGAATCTGACAGTGTTGGGCAACCCATCGCACCAACGACTCGGATTGATGGATATTGAGTTGGTCGGTGATGAAGATCCACCCTGCCGCGGGGTCACGCTTAACCGTTTGCTGGATATGAGCAACAAAATCCGCTTCTGTGCGAGTCGCGCCTAAAGAGGGGGAAACAACTTGCCCAGTGGCAACTTCCAGGTTGGCAATCAGGCTTTGCGTTCCGTGTCGAATGTACTCAAATTCGGGTTTTTCCACCTGTCCTGGACGCATGGGGTGAGTGGCATGAGCCCGTTCAAGCGCTTGGATAGCTGTCATTTCATCAGTACTAATCAGGTGAATTCCTTGCTCATGTAACTGCGGGGCACTTTGATACAACTGACAAACGACTTTCACTTGTGCTTGAAAACTATCGGGGTCTTTGGGATTGGCATTGAGCCAGTAGCGCTGCCGATGCGGTTGCAGCGCTGCCTGATTTTAAAAAACGCCCGATATGGCGGACGGAGATATCTTCGACAATACTTCGTTTAATCGCTTCTGCTCTCAAGGCTTGGGGAGTCCAGTGACTTATTGGATAACCAGACTTATCGGGGGGCTCACAAGCAATGGCTAAAATTTCAACGATCTGCTCGAGGCTGAACTGAGAGGGGGTACCAGGACGTTGCTCATCGATGAACAACGTCTCTATCCATTGCCTCAAGCCTTTATCATCAGCGGTCATTTCCACTTGAGACAGGGCTGGGGTCGCTTCTAACCAGCGGGTTCGCCACTGCCGCACCGTTTGCCGATGAATGTGCATAACCCTTGCAATCTGCTGGTTATTCTTGTCTTGAGCTATCAGCAGGATGATTTGGGCTCGTCTGACTAATTGTTGAGAACTGCTCTGGCGACGGACAATCTTTTTGAGAACACTCTGCTGGCGTTGAGACAAGGTAATGGCGGGAGGTTTGGGGTGCGGCAAGGGGATTGTCTGAGCGCGACTATCCCTTCATCTTAACCTGACGGATTATTTCAGCCGAGCTGCACTAGGGCGTTCTATCGGCTGCTCTGCACTATCTACTATTAGTTCATATTGCGTCAATAGTTCTTTGACCCATTCTGAATCACCTTTTTTTTTACTTGTTCTAGTAAACTCGCCAGGGATAATTCT
>JAESFL010000683.1_pt1 | contig 20000 bp, 25 predicted proteins | sample 9269401 | NCBI WGS metagenome assembly JAESFL01 (sample SAMN14506025, study PRJNA617098) | algae metagenome | isolation source: Gloeocapsa sp. UFS-A4-WI-NPMV-4B04 and co-occurring heterotrophs from desert... | place: USA: Utah | collected 2006-10-01 | reverse complement strand
ATTCGTCTTCGCGTATGTCGACCAGCTCCCGGAAGGGAATGGTCATGACGATCCGCCCATGTTCGTCGGCGATGTCGACGCGGTGGCTGAGGTGCAGGCTTCCTTTGTCGATGATCTCCTGCGCGATCAATTCGCGCGCGCCCTTGATCGCTTCATTGCGCGCCGCTGCCACGTCCGACAGATCCATACCCTCCTCGTCCTCGGCAACGATGTCGTTATAGACATGAAAAAAGAAGCGCGGCATGCGCCGTAAGCGCACCATCCAGCCGCTTGTTCCGGGTCCGACATGGCGCTCCGAACGCCTCCGCCGTGCGCAATACGTGCCGCCGGCTGCGTTGCCGTTCGTCTCCTTGATGCAGGAGATTTGGAACATCGAAGCGTCCTCGGGAACTTTGCCGTTCGCCGGGCGATTTGCAGCGCATGTCCAAAGCTGCGCGGCTCCGGGTCTTCGCGTTGAACTGTCGCCACATCGCGCGTGTGGTGTCGCAGCCCTATACGGTTCGGACGATGCTCCGAATGGCCGGGGATCAGGAGCGGCGGGCCGACTGTCTCGAGCAGCGATCACGCCCCCGATTGAGGCTGGTCAGAAACTGAAATTGCGGCGCGGCTGCGGCAGGCGCCCCGATCGCCGTCAGCTCTCTCTCGGCCGGTGATGCGCGATCTGATCGTTCACCTCCGCCAATTCGGCTTCAGCTTCCGCTAGAGCGCCGGCCTTGGTCGCCGCGTCGTCGTTCATTCGGCGGATGCGCGCCTCGATCGTCTCGCGCAGCTCCAGCAAATAATCCAAGCGAACGTCCCTGAATTCCATTCGCATTGGCTGCTCCCCGCTTGGGGTCCGGTATAGCAGTCGAACCCGGCATGCCACCCTCATCCGCCGGCCGCTTCGCAAGGAACGGCGGATTGCGGAAGGATCAGCCTCCGTCCGTCGGCGCTTCGAGCGGCGGGCGGTTCTTGGCGGCGATCCGTTCGATATTGTTGCGCCGCCGCCGTCGTTCGCTTCTGTTCCGGTCGCGGCGCTCCGCCCGCGCTTCGCGCGTCGCATGGCGGAAGGCGAGGAATATCGCCGTCGCGGTGACGAGCGCGAGCATCAGGGCCAGAGCTTCGCGCGCGATCATGCGCGGCTGCGGCCGTCATACCGGCCGCGGCGCGGCGGTCCGGATAGAAGCTCGGTAACTGTCATGGTGCGCTTCGGCGGGAGAGGAAAAGGGCGCCGGGTTGCGGCGCCCTGTTCCCAGGCGATCAGGCTTGCTGGAGATTGACGGCGCTGGTCTTGCCGCGATTGTCATTCTCGAGATCATAGCTGACGCGCTGATCCTTGGTGAGGGTGGTCATCCCCGCGCGCTCGACGGCGGTGATGTGCACGAATGCATCGTTGCCGCTGCCCTCGGGCTGGATGAAGCCGTAGCCCTTGTCGATGTTGAAGAATTTGACGGTTCCGATCGGCATGAACTTTTCCTTTTGGTAAGAGTGGGCAAGACCAAAACGGCCATTGCCATGCAGTAGAAGCGTAGAGAGAAGGAAAAGAAGCCGCGAGGCGAAATATCCGGCGCTAAGCGACTTGCCCGATCACTATGGCGTGCATGAACTGGAAAAGCAAGTTTTCGCTGTTTCGGCCTAGGGATGCAGGCATGGCTGTTATGCTGCACCGTGAGGATCCATAGGCCGTCAACGTCAGGATGCAACCGCTTGTGAGCCGCATCAGACGGCCTCCCTCACCCGTGAAACACCGCCTCTTGCAAGCCACGGAGCAAGCCGCCTTGAGCGGCGGATGCAGTCGATATTTGTCACCGGTCTGAGACGGGACGTCCTTAAGTCCGCCTTTACCCCGATGCGCTAAAGCTGCTTTTCCGAAGAGGATGAGGGGGAGCTATGCGCCCGGACGCCACGCGTTGCCTGTTGCTGATCGACGATGAGCCTGCCCAGCGCCGTCTCGTGAGCGCCATCGGCGCGCGCGCCGGCTGGTGGGTGATGGGCGCGCCCGACGTGGAATCGGCCAAGAGCATCCTGACCGGCGAGGAAGGCCGCGACATCGATGCGATCCTGCTGGATCATTGGCTGCCCGGCGCCGCCGGCACCGAAATCATCGAGCAGATCCGCGCCGCCCGTCCCGATCTTCCGCTCCTCGTTCTGACCGCGCAGACATCGGTTGCGGTGGCGGTCGACGCCATGCGGGCCGGCGCCAACGACTTCCTGGTAAAGCCGCTTTCGCCCGACCGGCTGCTCGGCGCGCTCAACGCTGCGACCGACCGCCGCAAGACGCGCGGCGAGCTCCGCCCGCTTTCCGAGAAGATCACGAAACCGCTCGCGTTCGACGAAATCGTCGGATCCGCGCCGCAATTCCGGTCGGCCATGGCCATCGCCGCCAAGGCCGCCCGCGCCCGCGTCTCCGTGCTCATCGAGGGCGAAAGCGGATCGGGCAAGGAAGTGATCGCCCAGGCGATCCACAGCTCCAGCCCGCGCGGCCGCAAGCCGATGGTGACGGTGAATTGCGGCGCGATTCCTGCCAACCTCGTCGAATCGGTGCTGTTCGGGCACGAAAAGGGCGCCTTCACCGGCGCCTTCGATCGTCATATCGGCCGCTTCGAGGATGCCGACGGCACCACCCTTTTCCTGGACGAGGTCGGCGAACTTCCGCTCGACACGCAGGTCAAGCTGCTCCGTGCGATCGAAACGGGCGAGATCCAGCGCATCGGCGGCCGCACGATCCAGATCGTGGACGTCCGCATCATCGCGGCCACCAACCGCCGCCTGATCGACGAAGTCGCCCAGGGCACCTTCCGTGAGGATCTTTATTACAAGCTGAACGTGGTTCACGTTGCGATCCCGCCGCTGCGGGCGCGGTCCAGCGACATTCCGCCGCTCGCCCGCCACCTGCTGGCGCGGATCGCCGAGCAGCCGGGCATGCGTCACCTGTCGATCACCGACGATGCGCTGGAAGTGCTGATGGCTTATGGCTGGCCTGGCAATGTCCGCCAGCTCCAGAACGCGCTCTTCCGGGCCGCGGTTCTGTGCGAAGGCAATGCGCTCACCGCCGCCGACTTTCCCCAGATCGCGCAGGAATCCACCTACAACAAGCGCGCCGACGATTATCACGCCAAGCGCCTCAACGGCGCGTCCAACAACGAAGCGCTGTCCAATGGCCCGGGCATCACCCTTTACGCGGCGGACGGCAATATGCGCACGCTCGATGAGATCGAAGCGGATGTGATCCGCCTCGCCATCGGCCATTACCGGGGCCGCATGACGGAGGTGGCCCGCCGCCTCGGCATCGGCCGCTCGACGCTTTACCGCAAGCTGGCCGAGCTCGGCATCGGCGACGCTGCAGCGTAGCGAGACCGTAAAAGCGCTGGTAAAGCCGGCGCAATGACAGACTTTACAGGCGCGAATATCCTGATCACCGGTGCCGCTTCCGGCATCGGCGCGGCGACGGCGACCTTGCTCGCTTCGAGCGGCGCCAAGAAGCTGATCCTCGCCGACTTGGATGAAGAGAAGCTCGCCGACTTCGCTTTCTCGCTTCCCTGTGAGCGGCAGCTGCTGATCGGCGACGTCACCGATGAACAGCTTTGGCAGCAGGCGGACTTGACCGGCCTTACCCATGCGGTGGTCAATGCCGGCATTGCCGATGCCAAGCCGATCGATGAAACAAGCTTCGCCGAGTGGCGGCGCGTCATGGCCGTCAATCTCGACGGCGCTTTTCTCACGCTTCGCGCCGCCATGTACTCGATGCGCGGCAATGGCGGCAGCATCGTCCTGACGGCGTCGGCGGCCGGGCTCAAGGCCGAGCCGGGGATCGCTGCTTATGGCGCCTCCAAGGCGGCCTTGATCCACCTCGGCAGGATCGCCGCCAAGGAGGGAGCGCCAAGCCGCATCCGGGTGAATTCGATCGCGCCCGGCGGGGTGGAGACGCCGATCTGGACGGCGGTGCCGATGTTCGCCGACATGGCCGCCGAGCTGGGAAGCGAGCAAGCGGCCTTTACCGCGATGAGTTCGGCGGCGACCCCGCTCGGCCGCTTTGCCAAGCCGGGAGAGATTGCGGAGCAGATCGCCTTTCTCCTCTCGGCCAAGGCCGCCTTCATCACCGGCGCCTGCCTTGTCAGCGACGGCGGCTACACGCTTTAGCCGGGCGCTCGCGGCGGCCGCGGGGCTGATCGCGCTTGTCGCTTGCTCGGGCAGCGACGCCGAGCCGGCGCCCGCCGACGACTTCGATCCGGCCGAACAGGCCGGCACGCCCGCTTGCGAAGCTCGCACATTTGAGGGGAGCCGTTTCACCATCTGCCCGTTCGACGGCGCCAGCGACGAAATCCGCCTCGTGTGGCGCGGAGCGGACGGCCGGCCGCTGCGAAGCCTGGCGGCGCTGGAAGCATCGCTCGGCCGGGCAAAGACGCAGGTACGGTTCGCGATGAATGCGGGCATGTATGATGAGGAAGGTGCGCCGATCGGCCTGTTCGTCGAGGAGGGGGAGGAACGCAACCGTCTCAATATTCGGGACGGCAGCGGCAACTTCCATCTGCTGCCGAACGGAGTCTTCGCCGCCGACGAGGAGAACCGCGTCTCGGTCACGCCGGCCAAGCGGTTCGAGACGCGGATCCGCTCCCCTCGCTGGGCTACGCAGTCGGGCCCGATGCTGGTGATCGACGGCAAGCTCCACCCGAAGTTCGACGAAAACGGAGCCTCGCAGCTGATCCGGAACGGCGTCGGCGTCGCCGGCCCCAAGACGGCCTATTTCGTGATCAGCGAGGACGGCGTTTCCTTCGGCCGCTTCGCCCGATTGTTCCGCGACGCGCTCGGCTGCGACAATGCGCTCTACCTCGACGGCTCCGTCTCGAGCCTGTGGGATCCGGGCGCGGGCCGCCAGGATGCCTTTTCGGAGCTCGGGCCGATGATCCTGGTCCTCAAGCGCGCGCCTTCATCCCCGCGGTGAGCGGCGGCCTCACCGCGCCTTCATCAGTGCGGTGAGCTACGGCCTCACCGCGCCTTCATCAGTGCGGTGAGCTACGGCCTCAGCGCGCCTTCATCAGGACGGTGAGCGGCGGCCTCAGCGGGCCTTCATCGGCGCGATCACCTGCTCGGCAAAGCGGTCCATCTCCTCGGCCTGCGGGCTCATCTGGAGAAGCAGGAGATCGAGGCCCGCTTCCTCATATTCGGCAATCCGCTCCCCGACCTGCTCCGGCGTGCCGACCAGATTGGGCCTGAGGCCGCGGTTGGAAACCGAATATTCCTGGAGCTTGAGCGCTCGCTCGAGCTTCGTCCCCGAAAGCCACTGGTCGAAATTCGCGAAGCCCTTGGGCGGCTCCGGCGGCAACGTGGTGATCCGCTCCAGCTCGCGCTTCGCTTGCGCCTCGCTGTCGCGGACGATGGCATAAGCGGCCATTCCGAACTTCATGCCGGCAAGGCCCAGGCGCTCGCGCCGCTCCTTCATGTCGCTTATCTTCGGCCGGACGGCCTCCACCGGATCGCCGTGCATCACATAGGCATCGCACTGGCCGGCGATCATCGCCTTCGCGGCCTCGCTCTCGCCGCCGGCGTAGAGGGTGGGCCGCGGGCTCGAGAGCGGCTTCGGCTCGCAGATCGCGCCGTCGAGCTTGTAGTGATCGCCCTCGAAGCTGAACCTTTTCTGCTGCCACAGCCCGTCCACCACGCTCAGCCATTCGCGGGTGCGCGCATAGCGGTCGTCATGCTCGTCGAATTGGAGGCCATATTGCCGCGCCTCGTCCGCCCACCAGGAGGAGACGACGTTGAGCGAAAGGCGGCCGCCGCTGATATTGTCGATGTTGGCCGCCTGCTTGGCGAACAAGGCCGGCTGATGGAAATTGGGGCGCACCGCCACCATCAGCTCGATCGTCTCGGTCACGGCCGCGAGCGCCGCCGCGGTCGACCAGGCATCGAGCGCCGGCGCGTCGATGCCCTTGATGTCGTTGAGATTGAGTTCGGCGATCAGCGTCAGATCCCATCCGGTCCGCTCGCTCCGCTGCGTCAGCCGCCGGACATAGTCCCAGCTTGCCTCCATCCCTTCGTCGGGCACGTTGCGCAGCCAGCCGCCGAATACGGGCATCCAGTAACCGAACCTCATCCCCGCCTTTTCCCAGCAATGGCTTCCTCGATAAAATCGACGAGCCGCTCGTGCGGATCCCAGCCGAGTATGTTCATGGGATCGGCGACGAAGTTCGAAAGCGCGTTGATGTCGTAGAAAAGCGGCCTGCCGTCGCGGTCGTCGATCATCACTTCGACGCCGCCGACGTCGAGCCGCATCGCGCCCGCGATCCGCTCCGCCGCTTCCACGAGTTCGGGCGCCGGCTCGATCGCGGTCATCCGGATCGCAGCCCGGCCGGGCTCCGCCACGCAGGCATCGGCGGGGCAGAGATCGAAGCTGTCGCCGCCGGTCTCCACCTCGATCGCGTACAGGAAGCGTCCGCCGAGCGTTTCCATGCGGATGATCGATCCGCCGCGCGCCGGCGCATATTCCTGGACCAGCAGCACCTTGTCGACGCTTTGGGGAACGGTTCGATCGGCGACCGAACGCGCAAGCTCCTCCTCGCCCAGGTAGCGAGTGATGCCGGCGCCGGAGCCGCCGATATTCGCCTTGACCAGCAGCGGGTAGGCAAAGCCGCGCGCCGCTTCGACCAGATCTTGGGGGCGATGCACCACCCGCGTTTTCGGCGTGCCAAGGCCGAGACCGGCGATGAGCGACAATTGCCGCGCCTTGGAGGAATCGAGCGCGATCACCTCCGCGCCGTTCAGCACCCGCGCGCCGTTTGCCTGCCAATGGCCGAGCAGGGCCTCGGCGTAGAAGATGCCGTGATCGGCCTCGCGCAGGAAGCTCGACATGGCGACGCGGCTCAGCACCACGGGCGCGGGGACGTCGCGGGCGGCCGGGTCGAAGCCATGGTCCGACAGCCGGATCGCTTCAAAGGCAACCCCGCGCCGATCGAGCGCCGCGAACAGCGGCTCGAACCATTTGGGATGCTCGTAGAGCACCGCCAGATCTGTTCCCTGCTTGTGCATCTACCGGCTGTGACGAACCCTGGAAGTTTCCAAAGACAGTCCGCTAGCCGCATCGGGACAAGTCAGTCGAGGGCACAAAGAAATTGGCGACTTGATGTGGCGCTGAACCGGAGGTCCCTCCCTCCGGGTCCCGTCGCGGTTGGAGCCAGCCCGCGCCGACACACGGCGTCAGGCCAGCGCAGGCTCGTCCGCCGGGAGGTGCAGATAGGTCGGGTCGAAATCGCCGGCGTCGGCCAGTTTCTGCCAGTCCGCGATTCTCACCGAGCGCTGCGTGCGCGAAATCAGATCCTGCTGTTCGAGCGACTGCAGCGTGCGGTTGACGTGGACGGAGGTAAGCCCGACCGCGTCGGCAAGCTGCTCCTGAGTCATCGGCAGCTGGTAATTGGTCTGCTCGCCGAGCCCGGCCACCTTCAACCGCAACGCGAACTCGCACAGCACATGGGCGATGCGCGTGGCCGCGTCGCGCCGCCCGACATTGGCGATCCATTCCCTGAAGATGGAGCCATCGACGAGCGTGTCCCTCCACATCGCCATGCCGACCCTGGGCCGCTCCAAGGCGAGCTTCTGAATCGCGTCGCGCGGGATCATCGCGACTTCGCCCCTGGTCAGCATCTGCACGCTGTGATCGGCGGTGCCGAGCATCGAGTTTTGCAGATCGACCATGTCGCCCTTCATGTGGATGGCGACGATTTGCCTGGCGCCGCCGACGACGATCTTGTGTCGGAACGAGAAGCCCGCGAGCATCAGGCAGCATTCCACCGCCTTCTCCCGTTCCCGCACCACATAATGATGCGCTTCCAAGGACTTCACCCGGTGCGGAAGCGCCAGCAACGCCGCCCGATCCTGCTCGTCGAGCGGGAACCAATAGCCGAGTTTTTGAGCCATCGGCTCCAGCGTCGTCGAGCTCGTCATTGCCTTTTCCCTGTTGCGGCGGGAGCGTGATCGGCTCGCAGTCGCTGGCAGGCCGGCGGTGGCCAGCGATGATGCATGATAAGCGAGTTGGGCAGGGTTTCGCAAACTTATGTATGCTCCCCCCCTATTGCGCTGACTTAGATCAGCAACAAAAGAGTGTCTGGCCTTGTCGTTCAAGAGCCGGAAACAGGCTCGCCAGAATTGACGAAGTCATTCCTTGGTTTGGCATTCACGGTTCTTATACCCGCTGTGGAATGACAGCGCGCGGGGCGGCTTCGATCAGGCGGGACCAAAAAAATGGCCCGCACGGCGAGCCATCGAGTAGCGGATGTCCGTGGGGGCTCAGAAGGTGTCGTCGCCCGGCCCAATCTGCCCGTCTTGATTGTTCTTCGCACGGAAGGACCAGCCGCCGTCAACCTGCCGGCAGTCGCGGCTGTTGAGCAAGGGATCATCCTGGCGCGCTTCTTTGAGGGCGGCCCGGCACTCGGCGCGGCTCGAATATACGCCCGCGTCGTGATTGGCCGCGGCCATGGTGGAGACGGTAGCGCCGCACAGCAGCAACGTAACGGTCATCAGTTTTTTCATGTTCGAATTCCTCCCGGGTGAACTCACCCGCCCTCACCTTACGCGACCGAGCAAAAGCCGCTTCCACCGGGGGCAGTACGCACGAGGGCATGGGGAGTATGGCTTTCGACATGTGCAAGCTGGCCGGATTTGCCCGGGGGCAGAGCGGATGGGGTAGAGCGCCACAAGAAGGGATGGCACTCGAAAAGCCGCACGGGACGGCGCCGCCGGCCTGCCGGAATAGCCCGGACTCCATTCCTGCACCCGGGCAGCGTGGGCGGCCGTCGCCCTGTGCCGCGGTCAGCCGGAGGGGCCTGCCAGCGCATCGAGCGCGGCGCTGACATGGGTACGGAGCGTCGGGTCGCGCGTCATCTCCAGCATCGCGCTGAGGCTGGCGCGGCCCGCCATGACGTTGCCGCCGGCCACCTCCAGCCTCGCCCGCTCCCACCAGCCGACGATCTGGGCGGGCGCGACGGTGGTGATCCGCTCGTAAAGGGTCAGCGCGCGCTTGGGATCACTGCCCCGCTCCGCCCGCGTCGCCTGGTTCATCAGCAGCCGCACCAGCACTTCCCGGTTCGACATGGGCTGGAGATGCGCGCTCGTCACCGCGCCCCCGCCAAGCGCGTGCGACAGCAAGCGTGCAAGCTGCTCCTTTTCGACGAGGGCGCCGCCGTTGAACGGATCGATCAGCACCGCCGCCGGCGCCGGCCCGAGGCGGACCAGAACATGGCCGGGCGTGTTGAGGGCATCGGCCTCCCAGCCGATCCGCCGGGCAATGCCGACATACAGGATCGAAAGGCTGACGGGCAGGCCGAGCCGGCGCTCCATCACCTCGATAAGGTCGGCGTTGCGCGGGTCGTCATAGGTGTCGCGGTCGCCCCCGAACCGATGCCGCCCAGCCAGCAGCTGCGCCAGAACGGATGCGCGCTCGCCAGCGGATCGTGCCGTCGCTCCATTGGCCATCGCCTCGTCGGTCATCAGCCCCAGCCTGTCCAAATAAGGCGCAAGATCAACGTCCGGATGATCCAGCGCCGCAAGCTCCAGCGCGCCGGTATCAAGACCGATGGCCTCGTCATCGAGGAGGCCGAGATGAGCGATGGCGTCCATCGTCACGACTTTTGGCGCTCCTCCGGCTCCGGTTCGGCCCGGTCGGGGGTCATGATGAGGACACGCCCTTCCACGCGCCACGAAGCCAGCTCCGACAGGAAATTCATTCCGAGGACGTCGAGATTGCCCAGGGCAGGCGAGATCACGACCTTCAAATTCGTGGCGGCGATATTGCCGACCCGCAGTTGCGCGACCGTTCCGGTGCGGACCTGAGCGAGCCCGTTGGCCGTTCGCAGCACCACCGGAACGAGGGCGGCATCCTTTTGGACAGAAGCGGCCCTCGCCGTTTCTTCCGACAAGGCCGTCACCGTAGCGCCGCTGTCGATCAGCATCCGCCGCTTCACCCCGTTCAAGGTGACGTTGGCCCAGAAATGACCGTCGGGCGCCATCCGGATCCTGACTTCATCTCCTGCGACCACCTGCCGATCGAGGCCGAGCCGTTCGGTGATGCGCGCCAGCGTCGGCTGGTAGGGCGCCTGCTGGATCAGCAGGAATATCGCAAAGGCGAGCAGGCCGACGGACAGGAGCAACCGGACGATCCGGCCGATATAGGGGATCCGCTGCAGAAGAATGAGCGCCAGCGCTGCGAGGAGGGCGTAAATCGCAAGCTGCTGCCATTCGGTGCTGATCGTGGTGGGCATCTTGTCTCTGCAGGAGGGTCTGGCCGCTCAACCGAGAGCCTGGATTTTCGATCCAAGCGGCGGCGGGCCAGCGTCTTTTCGGCCAGGCGACCGAAGATGACGAAGGCTCTTTGGCCCCACGGCGCGGCTGACGAGCGATCGACGTCCCGTCAATTCGGCTCCCGGTACTTTTTCGCTCCGGCCGACGCGCGAAGGCCGAATTGCCGGGAACGTTAGGCCGGGCAGCGGATTGAATCGCGACCGCCAGACCAAAAGGATCCCCAAAATGTTCATGCATAACAAGCGCCTGCAATATACCGTCCGTGTTGCCGAGCCGAACCCGAAGCTGGCCTGCATGCTGCTCGAGCAATTCGGCGGCGCCGACGGTGAGCTCTCCGCAGCGATGCGCTACTTCACCCAAGGATTGTCGGAGGAAGATCCGGGCCGCAAGGACATGCTGCTCGATATCGCGACCGAGGAGCTGAGCCACCTGGAGGTGATCGGATCGATCGTCGCCATGCTGAACAAGGGGGCCAAGGCGCAATTGAGCGAACAGCAGCGCAGCGAAGCCGAGCTTTACCAGATGGTCGGATCGAGCGGGACCAGTGTCAAGGAATCGGTGCTTTTCGGCGGCGGCGCGGCGCTGATGGATTCGGCCGGCGTGCCCTGGACCGCTGCCTATGTGGACAGCCGTTCCGAGCCGACGGTGGATCTGCGCTCCAACATCGCTGCCGAGGCTCGCGCGAAAATCGTTTATGAGCGCCTGATCGGCATCACCGACGATCCCGGGATCAAGGAAGCCCTCGGCTTCCTCATGACGCGCGAAATCGCTCACCAGAAGTCGTTCGAAAAAGCGCTCTACGCGATCGAGGACAATTTCCCGGCCGGCAAGCTTCCCGGCATCGAGCCTTATGCCGACATGTACGTCAATACGTCGCAGGGCGAAGGCGACATGCGCGGCCCGTGGAACAGCGGCGGCCAGTGGAACGTGGTCGACGACCTCAATAGCGTGCTTCCGGCCGACCAAGGCGGAGACGGGAGCGCGAGCGTGAAGCTCGGCGCCAGCGACACGGCAGCGCTCCAGAAGATGATGACCCGCCTCAAATCCGATCCATCCTCCGATCCCTTCACCGGGGCCGATCTCGGCGCCGGCCCCGGCGCGGGCAAGACCTCGGACGGCGATCAGGGCGGCGCCCCGGACATCCACACCGCCGCTCGGACGGCGGACGCCCTGGCGCCTTCGCACTGAGGGCTCCGCCGGATCGAATGAAGCCACGAGGAACATGAGGAGCAATGACGATGGCCGAGCGCATCACTCAACAATCGAACGGCAGGCTGCTCGCCTGGGGCGGACTTGCCCTGGCCGGCGCAATTGCCGCCATAGGCCTGCCGAAGCTGGCGGCGCTCGGCCGAACCGCGGCCCGGTCCGTAGGCGGAATGACCTATAAAAGCGGAGGGACGAACGGCAACGTTCGCCCCGCCGCCGACCCGGCACGGGGAATCCCCGCCTGACGGGCGCTGATGTTCCACCCTCTCTGCCTCGCGCGGGCAGAGAGGCCTGATCGGCGCTGATGTTCCACCTCTCTGCCTTGCGCGGGCAGAGCGGGTGGACGCGCCCAAGTCGCTCCAGCCATTCGGCGCCTTTGGCGCTAGCGCCGCCCTTCGCTCGCCTCGAGCGGAAGCCGGACTTCGGATCGGAACGTCCCGTCGGCCCGGATAGTCGTGAGCGATCCACGATTCCCATGATGGCGCTCCAGCCGATCCCGCACGTTCTTGAGGCCGACGCCGAAACCGGTGCTCGGCAGCTCGGCTTCGCTTGCCCCATCATTGACCACGCTCATCAGCAGGCTGTCGCCTTCCCGTGCTGCCGACACGCGTATCGCCACGGGCGTTCGCGACTTCGCCACGCCATATTTGACCGCATTCTCGACCAGCGGCTGCAGGATCAGGCTCGGCACCCTCGCCTGGGCGATGTCGGGCGTGCAATCATATTCGACGCTCATCCGCTCGCCGAACCGGACCGCCTCGATGGCGAGATAGGCATCGACCGCCTCGATCTCCTCGTCCACCGTCACCAGCGCCTCCGGATCCGATCTGAGGGTCACCCTCAGAAAGTCGGTGAGCCGCTCCAGCATCGCCTCGGCCTGCTCCTTCCGGCCGGTCACGATCAGGCTGGAAACGGAGTTCAGGGAGTTGAACAGCATGTGCGGATCGAGCTGGAACCTCAGCGCCGCGTTCTTGGCCTTTTCCGCTTCGATCCGGCTCAGCGCGAGCTGCGTTGCGCGTGCCGCGCTCCGCCGCGCCTCGACCAGGAAGATGAGCAGCGCGCCGTTGGCGAAGCTCAGGTAGAGATGATTGAAGAAGTATCGGCCGAAGCGGTCGCGGATCAGCCCGTGATGCGCGGCCTCGAACGAAGGCACGTTGCCGAGAAGCCAGTTCTCGATGAGATTCACGACCGTCTGCGCAAAGGCGACGATGATCGAGCCCGCGAACAGCATCGCCCATCGGAAAACCTGCCCCCGGTCCGCCGTGAAGATCGCGACCGCATAAAGCGAATGGGCCAGCAGGGCGACGACGAGGACCGAGATGAGATCGAGCGGGATCTCCCGGACGAAGGCCGTGCGGCCGGCCAGGATCTCGCCGGTGACATAGGTGCCGTAGACGAACAGGAACCATATGGAGAGCGTCAGAACGAGCGCCTGCCTGAAGTGCCTGCTGCTGCGGAAACCCGGATATGCGATCAATTTCAGCATCGACTATGGCTCACCCCCGTCGCCGCGAGGCCCCATGGCCGGTCGTGCGCGCTGCTGCAATTTGGCCGATAGTTGATGCGGACCGTGTTCGGGCGGCGACTGCCGAGCCGCGGTCGGTGCCGCGCACGGCCCGAAGCCATATCGCCAAGATGCGCTTTATCGCGGGCGCACCCGCTCCAATTGACGATCGATCCATTCGACCGTCGCTTCGTATCGGCTCGCCTCGATGGTTCCGTAGCGGTCGATAAACGCCTTTTCGGACAGGCCCTCCTGCGCGGCAATGAGGGACAAGGGGAACAGGTCCTGATCGGTCACCTTCGCCAATCTGAGCCGGGCCGTAGCGGCCGAGCCCGGCTGCACGGCCGTACGGGCGAAATGCAGACCCGACCGGTCGGCGGCAAGGTCCATGAAAGAAAAGCCGGAGCCGGAGGCGAGGCTGTCCGAAAGCTCCTTCCATTCCCCCAGGGCGGCCGCGGGGTCATTGCCGAGCACCGCGCCGAGCGCCGCGGAAAGCGTCCAGTGCTTGGCGAGATCCCGCCGCCCCGACAGCTGGGTCGGCTCACCGGCGCGGCCGCATCTTCTTGCCAGCCGCGCGGCCGGCCCCGCCAGCGGCTCCGCCGGCTCGCCGACCACGAACAAGCCCAGCGCCACGAAGGCAGCGCGATTGTAGCTTGTCTGGTCGGCGACGGGGGCTGCTTCAACGGCGCGCCGGACCTGCGCGCCGAGGTCGCTCACCGGGTCCTGGCGCTGAAGCGCTGCCAGCCGGCAATAGACTTGGACCACCCTCCGGCCGTCCACCTTCGCGCCCTGCGCGCGAATGACGCTTTCCAGGATTGCGCTTCGCCGGGGCAAGGCCAGTTCGGCGACGAGCGTCTCCCCGCCAACCTGCACTTTGCGCACCATCCGATCCAATGGCGGCAACGGCGTGCCCTTGAAGCGGATCACCCACCGCGCGATTTCGGCGATTCCCCTGCCCGCCCAATAGGGCAAGGTGATCTTCCCGATCTTGAGGCGGTAATCGGGGAAGCCGTCATGCGCCCCTGAAATGCGGAGCGACGAATTCAGCCACAGACCGAGCGGCATGGGGATGCTGGCCTCCACCGTGAAAGTGCCGCGTTCGATGCCGGCATCCAGTCGCTTATAGCCGCTGGCATCGCTGGCGAGGGCGGCAAGCCCCCGCAGCGTCGCGTCGTCGAACCTCAGGGCGACCGTGCCGGCGCTGCTCGTCTGCCGGTTCCTGATCTGCGAAATGGCCTCGCGAGCCGCCAGGATGGTCCGGGCCGTCGGCCGCGCCTGAAGCTCCACCGCGGGCGCCGTTCCGACCAGCAGAATGAAGATCGCCGCCAAGCACGCGATGAGGCCGGCGCCAATCGCCCAGATGCGATGTTTTCGGCGCGGGAGGCCGGCCGCCTCCGCGGGCCCATCAGACGACACCAGCTACCTGCATTCGTCCTTTGCCCAACTGCCGGTCATCGCGCCTGTCGCCGGCGCAGCCGCCGACGAGACGCCAACTACGATCCTCGGGCGGCAGCGTCGAGACCTATCCCTCAGAAAGCCCGGCGGAGCCCGAGGCGAAGGCGGTGGCGGTCGGCATCGAAGAAGCCGATCGAGCTTCGGGTTCGGTTGTAGCTATAGCCGATCGACGGATGGACGCCCCAGCCGATCGGCCGCCGAGTGGTGAGCGAGGCGGATGCGTGGATGCGCCAATCCTCGCGCGGATCAGGGGAGAGGTACAGGATGGGCGCATCGAAGATGATGTAACTGAGCCCTCCGGAGAGGCTGCCGGTAAGGTGTGGGCCGAGAAAGCGGCTGAGGCCGCCAAAGAAGCCCAGTTCCAAACTCGAATAGCTATCTTCCCGAATCCAGTCCCGGCGAACGAAGAACCCCGCGGAAGCGGCGGTTAGCGGATCGAGGAGACTTTCGTAGGAAAGATAGGCGCCGCCGCTCGAGCCTGCGAAATCGTCGCCATATCCGGTCTCGAAGACGCGGCCATCGACGGTCAGGATGATGCGCTGCCCCTCCCCGACCTGCTGCTGGTAGCGGCCGCGGACGCCCCAGCCCGCGCTGGCCGATATTCCGCCATACCAGCGATCGAACCTGATCAGCTGGAGCGAAGCCTCGCGCTCTCCCCACCTGAGCATCGGCCCCGCGCCGACCAGCAGGGAAACGTCGTCGTTCGCACCCCCGCCATAATCGACCGCATAGACTTCGGCATCGGCCAGCAGCCAGATCCCGTCGGCAAGCTCGATTTCGGCGCCGGCCGAGACGCCAAGGCCAGCGCCCAGGTCGGCCTTGGCCCGAAGCGCCGGATCCAGCGGCACCGGCAGGACCGCCCCGCCCTGATAGGTGTCGATCGAGCGCTCATCCGTCGAGTTGGTGACGTTGCTGTCGGCGAATATGCTCGTGTCGACGCTCAGGCGCCATTGTGCGGGACGCTTCCGCACCGGCGGCGAAGCGGCCGGACCGGCGGGGGCGTGCACGTTCGCGGAAGCCGCCGGCTCGGCGGGGGCGGACGGCGAAGCGCCGGTCAGCAGCAGCCAGAAGCAGCCCAGACCAGCGCATGCAGCCTGCCGTCTCCGTCTGCCAGTGATGCCCGTTCCCCCGCGGTACAGCCTGTGAAGTGCCCCCTCGGCAGCCCATAAGGCGACGAAATTTAGATTTGGTTGCCGCGCCGGACAGAGCGCTCGCCGCGGTGTTTATTGGGGAAGGTAAACGCGCCTTTTCCCATCCCCCCTCAGATTGCTGCAACCAATGGCGGCTATCTGCGCATGTGCAGCGGACCGACTTCAGCTTCCGAAGAGGACGCGCCGGGGGATGGTCACGCATGCGCATCGCGGCTTTGTTGTTCGGCTTTCTCTGGCTCCTCTTGAGCCACCCGGCCGCGGCGGCTTCGCCCTCCTGGCGCGTCACCGAAGTCGCCGGATCCGTTCAGCTGAAGAAGGCGGGCCGGTTTCAGCCGGCGGTGCGGGGCGCCACGCTTTCTCCTGGAGAATCGATCCTCACGGCGGCCGGAGGCCGGGCGGTGCTGGTCCGCGGAGGCGAGTATATCGTCGTCTCCCCCCAGACGCAGCTTCGCCTGCCGGCGCCTGCGGACGGGCAAGGCGTCATCCAGGTGATCGAGGATTTCGGCCGGGCGCTTTTCAAGATCGAGAAGAAGACGACACCGCATTTCGGGGTCCAGACCCGCCATATGGCCGCGCTCGTGAAAGGAACCGAATTCGTCGTCACCGTGCGGGAGAAAGGGGCTTCCGTTGTCGTGATCGAGGGACGGGTGGAGGTGGCGACGAGCAGCGGCCAGGCGCGGCGCTTGGTGGAAGCCGGAATGGCGGCATCGGTCCAGGCGGCTCGCCCCGAGGAACTCACCATCGGTGCCGCCGCCGCCGATGAGGACAAAGAGATTTCGCTGCTGCGGGGCTCGGCAGAGACGGCGGCGGCAGAGCCCGAGGGCGGAGATCCGGCTCCGGCAGGTCCGGATCCGGCTTCTTCCGCGAGCGCCGAGCCGGGTTCCGCCGCGCGCAGCGAGCGGCTGGAATATTCCCGGATTCTGGATTTTTCGAGCCAGGAGGCGATCGGCGGCGGATCCGAGCCGGGGCCGCGCTCGGCCTTGCTGATCGCCGGCCTCGCCGGGCTTCCGACGGCACCTGCGGTGCCGGCCCCGGCAGCGGCCCCTGCGCCCTCGCCCAATCCCGAGCCAGTTCCCGCACCTGCTCCGACTCCAGCGCCCGCGCCGGAGGCGGCGCCGGCGCCGGCTCCGCCTCCCGCTCCGGCGCCTACGCCTGCCCCAGAGGCCGCGCCGGCTCCTGCTCCAGCGCCCGCTCCCGAGGCCGCTCCGGTTCCGACTCCGCCCGCGCCAGCGCCAGCGCCCGTATCAGAGCCGGCTCCTTCGCCGACGCCGGCTCCTGCCCCTGCCCCTGTGCCCGCTCCAGCTCCTGCTCCGACCACACCGTCTGCACCTGCACCGGCGCCTGCACCGGCACCGGCACCGGAGCCTGCTCCAGCGCCCGCACCCGCACCCACGCCGAGCCCCGTGCCGGAGCCCGCGCCAGCTCCAGCTCCAGCTCCAGCTCCAGCTCCAGCTCCTGCCCCTGCGCCAACACCCGTTCCCGAGCCGGTTCCCGCACCGGCGCCAACCCCCGCTCCAGCACCCGTGCCGGCGCCGAGCCCCGCCCCGGAGCCCGCTCCAGTTCCAGCTCCGGCTCCGGCTCCGGCTCCAGTTCCAGCTCCAACTCCAGCTCCAGCGCCGCCTCCTCCACCCCCGCCGCCGCCAAGGACATGTTTGTTGGGACTGCTCTGCCTGTAACGATAGATGCGCGTTCTGAGGGGCCGGCAGGCGCGATGGTCTCGGCAATGAGTGGGAAGCGGCTGTTCAGAATGCTGCTCGCCCTGGCAGCGAGCGTTCGTTCATGGACGCAGGTGGTGGTGGCCGTACCGCTCTTACCGTCTTACTGGGCAGGCGAAGCGGGATCAGCCGCAACGGTGAGTGAGGAAAGTCGCGCAGCGAAGCCCTCCGCCGCGATCGAAGCCACGGCAAGCATGCGCTCCTTCGGCAGACCGCGGCGCGCGGAGGCGGAAAGGCCGCTGAGGATTGCCAATATATAGTCGGTGAGGACTTCCGGCTCGGGCGCATCGTCCCGGCGCAGCCGCTCGAGAATGACGGCGCGAGTCGCCTGATGCGCATCGCTCAGCAGCGCGCAGGCACCCGCATCATGCGCCGAACGCCCGCCTTCGATGATCATGCACCCGGGAGCTTCGGGATCCCTGGTATAGCCGTCCACCGCGGCCTCGAACAAACGCGCAATCGCCCTTTCCAGCCGCGGCTCCGAATCAAGCGCTTCCGGCAGGCACGTCTCGAACCGCTCGCGGTAAAGCTGCACCGCCCGCTCGAACAAACCACGCTTGCTCCCGAACGCGGCGTAAAGGCTTGGCGGATTGACGCCCAAGGCCTCCGACAGCTCGGCCACGCCGACGCCGTCATACCCATGCTTGGCAAACAGCCGCATGGCCGCTTCCGCGGCGCCGTCGGTACAGAAGTTTCGAGGGCGTCCGCGGCCGCCGCATATTTTTTTAGTCATCACTACAAAAAGATCTTGCACCTGCCCTGCGACGAATTATGTAATGGCTGCTACAAATTTATGCAAGGAACGGATCGATGAGCGCGATGCTGAAAAAGGCGAGGGAGACATGGGTCACGCCGTTCCTTGCAGGGCTGGCTGGAGGAGCGTTGCTGTTCGTCAACACGCACAGCTTCTAGGGGAATGGCGATGTCCAGGATGGCATCCATGCTCGCGGCGATCCTCATCGCCGGCTGCGCGCCGGAAGCGCCTCCGGCAGCCGATCCTCAAGCCGTGCAAGCCGCCGTCGACCGGGCGGAGCTCGATATGGAACGGGCCGGCCAGATTGCGCTCAAATCCACCGACGATGCCGCGCCCTGAAGACCCCGGGCCGCCGCACAGCAAGAGATTCAAATGGAACAAGACTATTTCACCGGCCGCATGCGCGCCTCGCTTGCCATGGCCGAAGCCGCGGCCGGAGCCGTCGCTAAGCTCATCCACTTCGAGCTTGCCGGCCGCTACAGCGTCGCCGCAGTGCAGGCGGAGGCGCGGCAACGCTGAATTCGCATAAGCCCTTTCGGCTTCGCACCATCGCGGTTTCGACGTTGGCATGCCGCTCAAAATGGGAAGGTCATTCCGAAACCCTCATTGCCGGTGAGGCTGCTCTCCAAGTGGATCGCGCCCATAGCCGAACGAGATGGCAAGACCGACGAGCGCCATGATGATCGCCCAGCACAGCATTTCAAGGAGGACCAGCAGCGTCGGCTCGAGCATCAGGTTCCAGGGCAGATAGAATTCGAACCAGGGCACGAACAACGCCCAGGCGACCGCGCCGAATGCAAGGCCGCGCTTCACGATCCCGGCCGGAAGCGCTTTCCTGATGAAGACGAACACCAAGGCCTGGATCAAGGCGATCACGAACATCGCGGCGGGGAGCAGCCAGGGGTCGGTCACGATCCTTGCCGGCGGCTGAAGCTCATAGATGGTGTTCATCTTCTGACTTTGGAATTCAGGATTGGCGAGCACCGTTTGCGCGGCGCCGAACACATACATCAGGCCGACCCACCAGGCGACGGCGCCTGCCAGACCGGCCCTGACCAGACGCAGATAGGTTCCCACTCGCAATGCTCCCCGCTCTCCGCGCTGGCAGTCGCAGCACTTTCACGCTTTAGCGCCCTACCCGTGCCATGTGTTGTTGGGCCTTGCCTTTTCGACGGGACCCAACGGCCGAGGCGTTGACGCTTTTCCCGCACCCAGTGCAAGGGCCGCCCTAGGCACTTTCCCGGTCGCGTCGAACCCGATCGAGGCTCATCTCCTCTGACGCCGTCACTTCCAAACCGGCAGGCAAGTCCGCCTGACTGGAAATCACACTGGCGATTGGTTCGAAAGCGGCGCAAGCGAGGCCGGAGAACATTGGAGGGGCTGAGCAATGGAACAACGCAGATATCAAGTGAAAGGCACGGACGACCTCAACGACGTGCATATCTTCATGACCGACAACCGCCGCCGGGCCGAAGAGGTGGCGGAGGCGATGCGGGAGGATCTCGAAATCGTCGAGCTGATCGAAAGCGATGGGGGATCCGAAAGGCCGGAGCAGGAGCCGCACCGCCTCAGCCTCGCCGAGGAAAATTTCGAATTGGACCCGACTTTAAGCTCCGGCCTCTGATCGGGTCCGCATCAGGTCGGCTGAGCGACCTTTCCCTTGAGACGCGCGAGAAATTCCGGATTGTTGATCCGCCGGTACCGCGCTTCGACGAAGCTGAAGACGCCGAACAGGAACAAGCCTGCGGCGATCAGCAACCGCAGCGCGTTCGGTAAGGCGCCGAGCGCATCGTCGATGCCGCCGGCCTGGGCCGCATTGTCCGCCATCCCCGCCTGGAGGAACGACCAGCCGACGATCAGGAACACGATGCCCCGCGCGGCATAACCGGCGCGGCCAAGCCAGGTGACGGTCGGGGTCGCCGCCGCCTCTTTGTCCAGATGCTTGAGGA
>JAESFL010000682.1_pt1 | contig 20030 bp, 13 predicted proteins | sample 9269401 | NCBI WGS metagenome assembly JAESFL01 (sample SAMN14506025, study PRJNA617098) | algae metagenome | isolation source: Gloeocapsa sp. UFS-A4-WI-NPMV-4B04 and co-occurring heterotrophs from desert... | place: USA: Utah | collected 2006-10-01 | reverse complement strand
CCCCCGGCAAGTTCACCATGGCCTCATCCGGCAACGGCACCTCTATCCATCTCTCCGGCGAGCTCTTCAAGCAGATGACCGGCGTCGAGATGCCTCACGTGCCCTATCGCGGCAGCGGGCCGGCGGTCAACGATCTGATCGGCGGACAGGTGGACATAATGTTCGACAATCTGCCCTCCTCGATCGAGCACGTGCGCGGCGGGAACCTGCGGGCGCTGGCGGTCACGTCATCGAAGCGCTCCCCGGCCCTTCCCGACATGCCGACGCTTGCGGAAGCGGGTCTCCCCGGCTTCGAGGCGACGAGCTGGTTCGCGCTGTTTGCCCCGAAGGGCACGCCGCCGGCGATCACGACCAAGCTGAACCAGGAGGTCCGCAAGGCGTTGGAGACGCCGGAGCTGCAGAAACGCTTTGCCGATCTCGGTGGCGAAATCCAACCCATGAGTCCGGATGAGCTCATGGCCTATGTCAGGGCCGAGCACGAGAAATGGGCGAAGGTCGTCAAGGCTTCGGGCGCGAAGGTCGACTGAAGCCTGCTGTGGCGGGGCTGCTCCGGCAGCCTCGGCCTACACGGGTGAGCGGCTAGTATTCCATCTCGAACCCGAGCCCCACGGAGGTGCCGCCCTCGGCATTCACCTCGCCCTGGGCCTTGAGGCGTCGCGTCAGGTCGATATCCACCGTGACGCCGCTTTCCTCGGGCCGGGCTCCGGCTCGCACGCCCACGCGGACATTGTCGCTGATATAGCGGGAGACGCCGACACCCGGACCGCCGCCCGCACCGACCGTGATATCAAGGCTGTCGACGCCGAGCGAACGGCGCAGGCGCTCGAACGCATCGTTGCCGGAGCCGCCGGAGAGCTGTGCCACGGCCTGCGCGAGTTGCAACGCCTGACCGGCGGAGAGCCCACCGGATGGCCTCTGGAATAGGATGCGGGAGAGCACCTCGTCCTGCGGCAGATCGGGGCTGGAGCTGAACGAGAATTCTGGGCTCGAAGCCGGACCCGTCACCGCGATGCGCGCCGTGACGTCTCCGGCCTGCGTCTCGGCCACGAAGTCGAGCGACGGCGTGAGGTCGCCGGTAAAGTCCAGGCGTCCCCGCACGAGGTCGATCCTCTGCCCCAGAAGATCGAAGCGCCCGCGGCGCAGTTCGAAGGCCCCGATGGCAATGGGATCCTGCGTAGTGCCTTGGAGCCGGAGATCACCGCCCAGCTCCGCGTTGATCCCCCGGCCCCGCACGAAGATGCGGTTCTGCGCCGTCAGCGTCAGATCGAGCTCGGCCCTGAACGGCGTGCCCCTGGCGGAGGCGGATTGCCGCCGCTGCGCCAGGGCAAGCCGCGCAGCAGCGGTCGGCGTGGGCCGCACATGCTTCGTTCCGGGCAACGGCCGCAGGGTCGTCGGCAGACGGTCCGGCACCGAGACATTCATCGTGATGATGTCGATGCGTCCCGCTGCCCGCGGCCGACTGGCCAAGGGGCCGGAGAGGGTCAGGTCGAGGTTGGCGCTCGCCTCGACGGTTTCGTTTGAAACGAGCTGCGCCCGGCTGCCTGTGATCCTGATCTCGCCGGGAAATCCTGCCGCCGGATCGATGGTCACCTGCCCCCGGGCGGCAAGAGAGCCGCCGTTCGGCGTCTGCGCCGTCAGGCTCTCGATGACGAGCACTTGTCCCCGCGCCGCAAGCCGCCCGCCGATCCCATTCAGCTGGATGCCCTGCAGCGCATCGGAAAAGCTGCCATTGGCAATGGCGACCGTTCCCTGGATGCGAGGAGCTGCGATCGTTCCGGCGATGGCGAGATCCAGATTGGCCGCGCCGGTAAGGCGCTGGCCGGAGGCCGAGAGGAAAGTGTTCGCAATGGCAAGGTCGGTGCGGCCCGAGACCCTGAGAGCAAGCTCATCGGCCACTTCGATCGGCACGCTTCCTGACACCTGGAAGGTGCCGGCGCGTCCGGCGGAGACCCGCGCATCGACACTGACGCGCTGGTCGGCCAGACGGCCCTGGGCTTCGATGCCAAGCGGCGGCAGTCCTGCCTGACGGGTCTGCGCTGTCGCTAGGCCGGACAGGGTGAGACGGTAGGTCCCGCTCGGATTGCTCGTCGTGCCCGTGATCGCGGCGCTGCCGTTGGCCGTGCCCGCAAGGCCGAGATTCGGCACAATGATTTCGGCTGTCTGGAGCGGCAGGTTGCGGATATCGGCGCTGAGATCCAGCCTGTCCCCGATGGTGCCGGACAGAGCGACGCGTCCCTGATCGGCCGCGATTACAAGATTGGACAGGGTGATGGACCCATCCTGCAGCGCAATGGTCGCCGGCTGAGCCAAGGCAAGACGCCGGCCGCCGCGACGCGCGGTAAACGAGGCCAACTCGATCCGCGTCGCATCGCCCGGCACCACACGGCCCTGCGCATCGAGATCGAATCCTTGGCCCGTTGCAGAGGCGGTAAAGCGCGAGGCATCGGGCGTGCCTTCGGCTATGAGACGCACATCGCGATAGATCTGACCACCGGCGGTCACTGAGGCTGCGGTGACCGAGCCGTCGATCATCGGACGGCGATAGAGATCCTGAACCGTAAGCCGCGTGTCGAAATCCCGGACTGCGACCTCGGCCACCGAGAGGCGAGCGCCTCTGGCGGTGACCTGAACGTTCTGCCCGCCCTCGCGCACGCCGAGGGTGATAACGGCATCGAGCGCTCCATCGAGCTTCGTCAGCACCAGTGGAGAGAGATCGTCGAAATCGCTGCCCGACAGAGAGATCTCGCCCTGCGCCAGATGGTCAGCGCCCAGTCGCAGATTCCCATTGAGGGCCACCGACCCGATGTCGATGTCGAGTCGGTCGAGCAGCCAGCCGCCTTCCGGCGGCTTTGCCAAATGCAGGGAGCCGGTTGCCGGCTTGTCGTCGACCCGACCATCCAGGGTGAGCGCCGCGTCGAGTGCGCCGGTCACATCGCGGGCATTGAGGTCGAGGGCGAGGCGCGGGATGGACCGGCCGAGCGCGCGAACATCGGTGAGCGTCGCGGTGCCGGCTACATCCGGCCGCTCCAGCGAACCCGTCAGCCGCGCCACCACACTCGCCCGCCCGGCTGTGATGCGCTCGTCCACACGCCTCAACTCATCGATGGTGATGTCGAGACCGAGGTTCGCGGCCGATTGTGTGGCCTGTCCGTCCACACGAGCATCGAGATGCGCACCGTCGATGCGGAAGTCATTGAAGGCGAAACCGTTCGGAATGCGGCGCAAGGTGCCTGCGGCAGTGACCGTGCGCCCGAGAAGACCATCGAGAGCCGGTGTTCCGGTCGACAACTCGCGGAGCCGCGCATCCACAACGGCTGCGATGTCATAGCGCCCTGGATTGCCGGTCAGCCGGGCGCTGAGATCCGCCGAGCCTCGCAGCGTCCGCCCGGCAATGCCGGAGAACGGCGCGAGCGCGGGAATGCCTGCATCAAGCGTACCGTCGAGGATGGTCGGTCCGACGCGGCCGGTAAAGCTCGCCCGTGCGGTGGATGTCTCGATGCGCGCTGTCTCCACGCTGGCGACACCCTCCAGATCGAAGGAGCCGCGGGAGGTCACCGCGAGGGTCGGACCGATCGCCCGCGCCAGCGCCTGGTCGGCAGGACGGATCCCGCTGGCATTGGCATCGATCGCAAAGGAGAAGCGATCTGGAGGCGAGACGCCTTCCACCGGGTTCATGGTCACGCGAGCGTTCAGCGCATCGAGGGAGCCATCCGGCAGCCTGATCTCAGCTGCATCCAAGGTTCCGTTGACGCGCGGTGCGGTCAGCGGGCCCTGCACGGTGCCGTCGAAGTTGAGCCGGGCAATCTCCGCCACGCCCGCGCGTGTTCGGTTGCCATCCGTCGGCAGGGCGCGGGCATTGAGGCGTATATCGAGAACCTGACCGGAGCTGACGGTGCCGTTCATGTCGAAGCGGGCGACATTCGACGTGATCTGAATCGGCTGGAAGCGGACACCGCCATCATCGGCGACGTTCACGTTGCCCACGAGCTGCGTGGTGCCGCTGAACACCGGGGCGACCGGCGCCGGCAACAACCCTTCGATGCGGGCAGCAAGATCCACGTTCAGGTCATAGGCCGCATTCGTGCGCCGCACCGTCGTCGTGCCTGCTGCGCCGATCGTCGGACCGGCGGTGAAGTCGAGCCGCGCAGCAAAGTTGCTCAAAGGGCCCTGCCCGGCCAGCTTCAGGTCGACGGGCGGAAGACCGGGAAGCTCCAGAAGCCGAGCCGCGATGCCGCCTGCAGGCTCCTGGTGCGTAAGATCGAGCGACAGACGGTTCGTCTGAGGCACGTAGTTGAGATCGATCGACAATTGCCCAGGGGCGTCGAGGCGCTGCGCCGCGAAGGTCAGATCGAGCCCCTCCGAAGGATTTCCGATCTGTGCGGAGCCTGCTGCCGAAAGCCGCGCCTGTGTGCCCAGCACCGGCTCGCCGAGCACCAGTTCCTGCAAAGCGAAGCGGTCGACGATGACCCGGACCGGCAGCTCGGGCAGGATCGGCTCGTCGGAAACCGGCGCGTCCTCCTCGGCCGGAAGAGGCCGGCGCTGGAGCTGAAGACGACCGATGGTGAGTTCGTCGACCTGGAGCCGCCCGCGCAGGAGCGCCGTCCGGCTCCAGACCAGATTGGCGCGGTCGAGACTGAGCCACACGCCGTCACGGTCCGCGATGCGCACGTCGCGGATGACGGCATTGGACGAGAGCGCGCCCTCGACGCTGCCGATGCTGACCCGCGTGGTCGGCGTGGAGAGAAGGCGAGAAATCAAGCTCGCCAGAACACCCTGATCGCTCTGCGCCTGGCTTGGGCGCGCGACCAGGAACCAGGAGGCGACGAACGTCACCACGAGAAAAATCGTCAGAAGGGCAAGGGAGCGGATTGGCTTGTTCATCAGAAGGCCTGCCCGATTCCGACATAGATGGCATAAGTAGGATCGCCGCGTTCCCGATTGACCGGGATTGCGACATCCAGGCGGATGGGACCAATGCCCGTGTAGTAGCGAAGGCCCAGGCCGGCGCCGATGCGGATGCGTTCGTCGAAATCCGGATAGCTCGACTCGAAGGCCGTGCCCGCATCGATGAATGGCACGATGCCGATGGTATCGGTGACCTTGATGCGGGCCTCGAGGGACGCCTCCAGCAGGCTCCGGCCGCCGATCGGCTCGCCCTGGAAGGTCGGTCCCAAGGTCCTGTAGGTGTAGCCGCGCACGGAGCCGCCGCCGCCGGCGAAGAAACGCCGGTTGGCAGGGATATCATCGAGATCCGCCCCGACGATGGACCCGAGGCCAATGCGTCCGGCCAGCACGTAGCGGGATTCCTCATCCAGCGAGTAATAGGCCGATGCAGACCCTCGCGCGATGGTGATCGGGACCGATGAGCCGAGGAATTCCGGGTAAGGCGTCACCGAGGCAATCAGCCTGATCCCTTCCGTGGGGTTGAGCGGACTATCGGTGGAATCGTAGCTGAGGGAGACAGGCAATCCGACGAGGGTGTAGTCGATCTGTCCGAGCACGTCGGAGGTCTGTCCCCGCTCGTACTCAATGCCACCCTGGATCGAGAAGGTCTCGCTGAAGCGGTGGCGGATGGCTGCGGTCGCGTTGACGAGGCGGCTGGTATAACCCTCCGTCCGATCCCGTTCCACGAGGGCATCGACGAGCAGATCGTTGCGAGTGCCCCAGAGAGCCGGCTTCAGGAAACTCGCACGGAAGCGGCCGCCGAGATCGCTCCAGTCGAACTCGTCCTCCGCGTCCGGCCGGCCGCCATCCTCGGTCAGGTAGAAGAGATTACCCTCAAACCTCAGCCGCTCGGCGCCGCCGAACAGGTTGCGGTGCGCCCAGTAAGCCCTCAGCGCCGGTCCATCCGTCGTGGAGTACTGAGCCGATGCTCCGATGATGCGGGGCGGACGCTCGGTGAGTTCTACGAAGAGCGGCAGGTTTCCATAAGCATCGAGCGTCTCGGCCTCGCGGATGCGCACGGACGACAGCGCCTCGATCTGCGAAATCGACTTGCGCATCGCGGCGAGTTCCGCCGGTGAATAGGGATCGCCCGGCTCGGTGTAGATGAAGGAGCGCACCACGGCTGGGTCGACACCCTCGGCGCCCTGGATCGTGATGGGACCAATGCCCGCGCGAGGGCCCGGATTGACCGCGAGGCTCACGTCCATCGCTTGCGCCGGGTGGAACACCACAGGCTCACGCCGCTCCACCTTGGCAAACGGGCGGGACTCGGCGCGGAAGTGATCGACGATGCGCGCTTCGGCAGCCAGGATATCGGCAGAGCGCGCCGGATCGCCCGGCTCGATCTGCACGACACGCGGCGGAAGTTCGCCCGGTGGGAAAGGCCGACCCGTGCGGGCATCCAGGACGGCAACATCCCGGAGGGCGAACTGAGGCCCGGGATCTGCGATGATCTGAACCGGCACGAGGGCCCGTGCGCGATATCCCGCCACCGCGCGCGCCGCGGCCTCGGTGCGCGGCGACTGAAGCATCAGCGGGACACCTGCGACATTGATCGCTACGCGGGCGTTGTAGTAGCCCGCCCCCCAGAGCGCATCGATCAGGCGCGGCAGATCGGCCTGCGCCCTGGCGACCAGGGCTGCGGCATCCGGCGGCGGATCGGACTGGAGGCTCTGCAGCGTCGACGCATCCTTCAGCGTCTGCTCGAGATTTTTCGTCTCGCTGCCGACCACGTAGTCGAGCGAATAAGGCAGGGCATCCGCGCTGGGAGGGGGCGGATCATCGCTCCCGCCAAACCATCCGAAAAGATCGAACGCGACGGCATGATGGGACGGCAGCCCACTGAACAGAACGCCTACCAGGAAGAGAAACGCTGTCCTTCGAATGGTGCTCAACCACAGCACGTGAGGCACTTTCTCCCTGATGCGGAACTGGTTCTTGGTCTCGTAGCGCGCCTCCAGTGCTACCAGGAGACGTGTTGCGATCTGTTGAGGTTGGTCAGGTGCGTACCTAACCATAGTTTCCCTAGAGTCAAAACCCCAGCCAGACGATTTCAAGTTGATTGTTAATGAAAGACATCGGCAAAGGGGAAGTGTGAGGAAAAGATCCACATCATTTGTCGCTTCTGGATTGCAATTTGAAGAACGGCTGCAGCATTCGCTCTCAGGGTCGACGAAATTTTGACACTATTCTGCCATTTTACGTGCCGGACTTCCGCACGAACAATCATTGATGTTGTTCGTGCGCCATTGTTTCACATGAAACAAAGACACTTCATTTTACCTGCTTCCTACCTACAACGGCCAAGCCTGATTGACCGCAAACTCCAACGGGTGTAATTTTCGAAGCTGCTGTAGGCAGACATCAAGTTGCTACAAGGTATAGAGCAACAGCCTCACAGCCGATGCTGATTGTTGAATGCGTTTTGGTTGCGGATTCTTTGGTAGCGTCTCAATCAAAACATAGCTACGACGCAAAATAGAGTTGCGCCTTCTGCTTCAGATCCACAGCCTGCTCCAGGCAAGGATGGTGAGGAATGGCTGTAGCGCTCATACTCGTTCTTGTCGCTGTCGGCTCCGTGGTCTTCCACCTCGTCAGCCCCTGGTGGTGGACGCCGATTGCATCGAACTGGCGCTACATAGACAACACGATCATCATCACGTTCTGGATCACCGGCGCGGTCTTCGTTGCGATCATCCTCTTCATGGCCTATTGCGTCTACCGCTTCCGCCATCAGGCAGGCCGACAAGCTCATTATGAGCCCGAGAACAAGCGCCTGGAATGGTGGCTGACCATCGTGACTGGAGTCGGTGTCGCCGCCATGCTGGCACCCGGCCTCTTCGTCTGGCAGCAGTTCATCACCGTACCGGACGACGCAACCGATATCGAGATCTTCGGCCAGCAATGGCAATGGAGCTTCAGGCTGCCCGGACCGGACGGTCAACTCGCCACGTCCGACACACGCCTGATCAGCCCTGACAACCCGCTCGGCCTGAACCGCGACGATCCGAAATCCCAAGATGATGTTGTCGTTGAGGGCGGAGAACTGCATCTGCCGGTCAACAAACCGGTCAAGGCGCTTCTGCGCTCACCCGACGTTCTCCATAACTTCTACGTGCCGGAGTTCCGGGCCAAGATGGATCTTGTGCCGGGACAGATCTCGTACATCTGGTTCACGCCGACGAGAACCGGCACCTTCGAGATCCTCTGCGCCGAGCTGTGCGGTGTCGGACACCCGCAGATGCGCGGGAAGGTCATCGTTCAGGAAGAGAGCGAGTATCAGGCATGGCTGCAGGATCAGGCGGCAACGAATTTCGCACGACTGACGCCGGGTCCCAAGAACGGGGCCGTCATGCCTGATTGACCGGAGAGGAAGCGCGAGCAGCCGGGGAGAACGTCCTGATGGTTGATGTCCCACTTGGGTCTACAGGAGTGGTCGCAGCGCCCGATGTCGAAGACGTCGAGCTTTATCATCCGCACAGCTGGATAACGAAATACGTCTTCAGCCAGGACGCGAAGGTCATCGCCATCCAGTACTCCTTCGTGGCCCTTTCCGTCGGCCTCATCGCGCTCGTCCTCTCATGGCTGATGCGGCTGCAGCTGGGTTTTCCCGGCGTCTTCTCCTTCATCGATGCCAATGCCTATTACCAGTTCATCACCATGCACGGCATGATGATGGTGGTTTATGTGCTCACCGCGCTCTTTCTCGGCGGCTTCGGCAATTATCTCATCCCGCTGATGGTCGGCGCGCGCGACATGGTCTTTCCCTATGTCAACATGCTGAGCTTCTGGATCTACCTCCTGGCGGTGCTCATCCTCGTGGCGAGCTTCTTCGTGCCGGGCGGTCCTACCGGGGCCGGCTGGACGCTCTATCCGCCGCAGGCGATTACGACCGGCACGCCGGGCGGGCAGGAATGGGGCATCATCCTGATGCTCGTGTCGCTGATGGTCTTCATCATCGGCTTCACCATGGGTGGCCTGAACTATGTCGTGACGGTGCTGCAGGCACGCGCGCGAGGCATGACGCTGATGCGCATGCCGCTCACCGTCTGGGGCATCTTCACGGCAAGCTTCATGGCGCTTCTCGCCTTCCCGGCCCTGTTCGTCGGCTCCGTGATGATGCTGTTTGACCGGACGCTCGGAACCAGCTTCTTCATGCCTGCCATGGTCGAGATGGGGCAGCCGCTCGACCGCAACGGCGGCAGCCCCATCCTTTTCCAGCATCTCTTCTGGTTCTTCGGGCACCCTGAGGTCTACATCGTCGCCCTGCCGGCCTTCGGGATCGTGTCCGATCTCATCAGCACCCACGCGAGGCGCAACATCTTCGGCTACCGCATGATGGTCTGGGCGCTCCTAGCCATCGGCGCTCTCAGCTTCATCGTCTGGGCGCACCACATGTATGTGAGCGGCATGAACCCCTATTTCGGGTTCTTCTTCGCCACCACGACGTTGATCATCGCCGTGCCGACAGCGATTAAGGTTTATAACTGGATCCTGACGCTGTGGCGGGGCGACATCCACCTCAACGTCCCCATGCTGTTCGCCCTCGCCTTCATCGTCACCTTCGTGAACGGCGGCCTCACCGGTCTCTTCCTCGGCAATGTCGTCGTGGATGTCCCGCTCTCGGACACAATGTTCGTCGTTGCGCATTTCCACATGGTCATGGGGGTGGCGCCGATTCTGGTGATCTTCGGTGCGATCTACCATTGGTACCCGAAGGTGACCGGGCGGATGATGAACGATGCCCTCGGCAAGCTTCATTTCTGGGTCACGTTCCTCGGCGCGTATGCGATCTTCTTCCCCATGCATTATCTGGGCCTCATGGGCATACCGCGCCGCTATCACGACATCGCCGACATGGCCTTCGTGCCTCCCTCAGCACATGCGCTCAATGCCTTCATCACCATCGTGGCGCTCATCGTCGGCGCAGCCCAGTTGGCCTTCGTGTTCAATCTCTTCTGGAGCCTGCGCCATGGCAGGGAGGCAGGCGGCAATCCCTGGCGCGCCACTACGCTGGAATGGCAGACGCCGGAGACTCCTCCTCCCCATGGTAACTGGGGCAAGGAGATGCCGGTCGTCTACCGCTGGGCCTATGATTACAGCGTGCCGGGAGCCGACCAGGATTTCTTAGCCCAGAACCAGCCTGGGCCTACACGGGCTGAACCGGGAGCAGGCCATGGGTAGCATTCTGTTTTTCCTGAGCATCCTGGCAATCATCGCGACATGGTGGCTCTCCCGGCAAGGCTTGGCATCCAAGCCGTGGTTGGAGCAGGGAGAAGTGGCCGTCCTTCCGAACCTGCCTGTTCAGCCGGCAGCCCCAGCAACAATCGGGCTGCGTGTTTTCCTGGCCGTCGTCGGCTCCTTCTTCGCTCTCTTCATCAGCGCCTATACGATGCGCATGCAGCTTCCGGACTGGCGCCCCCTGCCGCTCCCGCCGATCCTGTGGCTCAACACAGCCATGCTCGTTTTGAGCAGCGTTGCACTTCATGGCGCGACGGTCGCTGTGCGTCGCGGCGAGAAGTCCGAACTCAAGGTGAGCCTCATTGCAGCCGGTATTTCAGCCCTTGCCTTCCTGTCCGGGCAACTCGTCGCCTGGCAGCAACTGGCGAACGAAGGCTACGGTCTGACCGCAAATCCGGCCAACGACTTCTTCTACGTCCTGACCGGAGCGCACGGCCTTCATCTCCTGGGCGGGCTGGTGGCCTTGGCCCGCACTACCGAGAAGGCATGGCGTGTGCCCACGACCGAGCGATTGCGCCTGCCAGTGGAGCTTTGTGCCACTTACTGGCACTTCCTGCTCCTGCTCTGGCTCGTTCTTTTGAGCATCTGGGCAGGCTGGGCGGGCGAGTTCATCGACATCTGTCGGCAGTTGCTGACTTAAGAGGAGCTCCGCTGATGGCGGAACAGGCTGTGACGGACACCACCCACACCTACCCAGAGGCTTCCGGCCTGCGAAGCATCGCTGCCGATTTTTCCTCAGACCGACAGGCCTTCAGGAACGTGTCCTGGGGAAAGGCCATGATGTGGATCTTTCTCCTCAGCGACACCTTCGTGTTCAGCTGCTTCCTGATCTCCTACATGACGGCGCGCATGTCCACGACCGTGCCATGGCCGAACGCGAGCGAAGTTTTCGCCCTGACCATCGGAGGCGTCACCCTGCCCCTTATCCTCATCGCGATCATGACCTTCGTGCTGATCAGCAGCAGCGGCACCATGGCCATGGCGGTGAACTTCGCCTATCGGCGCGACCGACGGAAGACCGCGATCCTGATGCTGGTGACCGCCCTGCTCGGAGCCGCTTTCGTCGGGATGCAGGCATTCGAGTGGTCCAAGCTGATCCATGAGGGCGTGCGTCCTTGGTCCAATCCCTGGGGAGCGGCGCAGTTCGGCTCGAGCTTCTTCATGATCACAGGTTTTCACGGCACCCATGTAAGCTTCGGCGTGCTGTTCCTCCTGATCGTCGCCAGAAAGGTCTGGCGGGGCGATTACGACCAGGAGAGGAAAGGCTTCTTCACCAGCCGCAGGGGGAACTACGAGGCCGTCGAGATCATGGGGCTCTACTGGCACTTCGTCGACTTGGTTTGGGTCTTCATCTTTGCTTTCTTCTATCTCTGGTGAGCACGGTCATGGCACAGGCATCCGCCCATGGGCAGGGACAACAGCATCCGATCAGGCTCTATCTCGTGGTCTGGGTCTGGCTGTTCGTCCTGAGCGCCTGCTCGTATTTCGTCGACTACTTCCAGATTCAGGGGGGTCTGAGATATTCGCTCATCCTCCTGTTCATGATGCTGAAGGCCGGGCTCATCATAGCCGTCTTCATGCACATGGCCTGGGAGCGCCTCTCGCTGGTCTATGCCATCCTGGTGCCGATCAGCGCCGTGTTTGTCTTCGTTGCGATCATGGTGCTGGAATCGGATTACACGCTCCTCTCCCGGGTCTCGTTCTTTGTGCCGGGCACCTGATCAAGAGAAAGGCGGCCCTTGGATCGAGCCGCCTTCAGCCTTCATGCACCTATGATCTATGCCACAGGATGAGCCTCGTCAGGATGGGGAGGCTCCACCACACGGCGATACAAATGCCAGGTTGCGTGTCCGAGCACCGGCATGACGATGGCGAGCCCCACGAAGAGCGGGATCGATCCGACGAGGAGCCCTGCCGCCACAATCAGGCCCCACAGAGCCATCGTGATCGGGTTCATCACCACGGCCTTGATCGACGTGTGGATAGCCACAGCCACCCCCACATCCCGGTCGAGGAGAAGCGGGAATGAGATAACGCTGATGCTCAAGACCACAACGGCGAAGCATAAGCCGAGGATGTTGCCGATAACGATCAGCCTCATGCCCTCGGAGGTCGCGAGCACCTGATTGACAAACTGGGAGTAGGACGCGGGCACCTCATAGCCGAAAATAGACTGGTACAGCATGCGCGCCGATGTCAGCCACACGAGAAAGATCACGAGAAGCACCACGCCGAGAGCCGCGATGGAAGGGATCGAGGGCGATTTAAGAACGTCAAAAGCATCCTGCCATGTGGTGGTAAGGCCGAGTTCCCGCCGCCGGCTAATCTCGTAAAGGCCGATGGCTGCGAACGGCCCCACAAGAGCAAAGCCGGAAGCCAGCGGATAGAGCAGCGGCAGGGCGTTGTTGCTGAATGTCAGTGCTGCGAGGCATACGCCGAGGATGGGATAGATCAGTCCGAGAAAGACGAGGTGGGACGGCATCGCCCAGAAATCATCGAATCCTTTCGCCAATGCTTCTTTCAGATCGGCGGGTGTAATCTTCTTGACTATCGGGTGGGCCGGGGTCTCGGTTGCACCGGCGACGATGTGAAAATGAGCCATAACCGCTCCTCCAGGGCTTAACCTTGGCAGTTGAGATTACGGCCATGCGTGGCAGTGAACGGTCACGCTTAGTCGTAACCTATGCAATGAGTATACGCGTGAACGAGGCAGATGTCGCCCTTGATTGGATTCTCAGCCAGCAGCGGTGGTAACAGCCCCCGTAGATAGAATTGCGCGGTGCAACATCGACTGCTTGGGGCTGGATTTCGGATCACCCCCCTTGCAGTTCTGCCCGACACCATGTTTGGCTTTGCACACCTTGCTGGTGGCGCTGAATACACATGCGCCGACCCTACGACCAAATGACGATGAGGACTCCATTGGCACATTGGAATGCCGGACAGTACCTGAAATTCGAGGATGAGAGGACACGGCCCGCGGCCGACCTGATCAGGCGAATTCCCCTGACGGATATCCGCAACGCCGTCGATATCGGGTGCGGTCCTGGAAACAGCACGGAGTTGATCGTCGATCGCTACCCAGGCGCGCGCGTGCTCGGCATCGACACCTCTCCCGATATGCTCGCCAAGGCGCGGGTGCGTTTGCCGGGAGTTACTTTCGAGCTCGCGGATATTGCTACGTGGGATCCGGGCGAGCGCTACGACCTGATCTTCGCCAATGCTGTCCTGCAATGGCTTCCGGACCATCCGCGCCTGCTCGCAAGGCTCGCCTCGTTTCTGGAAACAGGAGGATGCCTCGCCGTCCAGATGCCCAACAACCTGCATGAACCCTCTCACACACTTATGCGGAAGGTCGCGCAGGAGGAACCCTGGGCAGGAAAGCTCAAAGCTGCATCGGTGTCTCGGGAGGAGATCGGATCCTTTGAGGATTATTACTCCTGGCTGCTTCAGGCGGGATGCTCGGTGGATCTCTGGCAAACGACCTATGTTCATCCGCTGGCGGATGCAGGGGCTATCGTCGAGTGGCTCAAGGGTACGGGATTGAGGCCCTATCTCGATCCCCTTTCGCCGGAGGAGCAATCCAAATTTCTAGATCGGTACCACCTAGAGATCGAGACGGCCTATCCAGCCCAGGACGACGGCAGGGTTCTTCTACGCTTTCCACGCATCTTCGTCGTCGCGCGGCGACCGTGAGGGCCTGCACGAACTCCGAAGAGTGATATCCGGCACATCGCTGGCTCTCCCAGGTCCCTCATACTATAACTCATGGGCTCTTTGAGCCGCTCAGGACAGCAGCCAGTCCTTAGGCAGCGGAGAAACATCATGGCATGGAACCGGACAAGCCACCGGGCAGCTCTTTTTGCCGCGATACGGCTCATCCTTCTGAGCACAATGTTTCATTGGCCTTCGAGCGAACCAGCGCTAGCTCAGGGGATCGGTTGCCTACTTCAAACGGCATCAGGTCCGCAACGGCAGATCCTGCGCTGCCGGGACGGCCTCACCATCGAGGCTGAAGCGGGAGCCTCCTACAATCTTGTGGACCGGAACCGGGACGCCCAGCCCGACGGGGTGAACCTGCAGGGCCGCGCCATTCTCATCGATGCGCCGGCACGATCCGCACGGCCGGGATTTCAGATCATGACGCCGCAGGCCATTGCCGCCGTGCGCGGCACGCAATGGGCCGTCGACGTGAGCGGCAGCAGGACGTCCGTCTTCGTGGTGACCGGGCGGGTCGCGGTCCGGCGCGTCTCGGGCAATATCCAGGGCGTCAGCCTTGGGCCTGGGGAGGGTGTCGATGTGGAGGCTGGCGCATCGCCCCTCGTCGTGCGGCGCTGGCCCGCGGCCCGTGCAGCCGCCCTCCTCGCCCGCCTCGGGCGCTAGAGCCCTATGGGCCGGCGATTCGCCATTCCGCTGATCGCGGCTGCCCTGGCGGGACTTTGGGGCGCAGGGCTGGCCTTGTGGCATTGGCAGGGCGGCTCCTCCCTCCTCGATCGGCTGGAGGCTCCCTTTGCCGACATGCGGTTCGTGATCGAGGGCCCGCGCCAAGCGCCGGATGGCGTCACGATCCTGGCCATCGACGACCGGACCGTGCAGCAGGTCGGGGCCTATCCCCTGCCCCGCACCACGATGGCGCAGCTCGTCTCGAGCATAGGGCGCATGCGGCCGAAGGCCGTTGCGCTCGACATCCTCTTCGTTGATCCCGGCCCGGCAGAGGGCGATCTCGCGCTGGCGAAGGCGCTGGGCGAGACGCGGAGCGTCCTGGCAGCCGCCGGCCTGTTCGAACGCAACGCGCAGCACGCCCCTGGTCCTGCCCCATCCGCACCCGATGACCTTCCGACTGTCCAGAGACTTCTCCTGCCCATCGAGGCTCTGGCCAACGTCTCGGCGCTTGGCGTCGTGAACATCGCCACGGATCCGTCCGGTGTGCCCCGACATATTCCGCTACTGATGCGCTCAGACTCGCAGATCATTCCGGCGTTCCCTCTGCGCACCGTTTCCGTCGCCATGGGACGCGACCCGAGCTTCCGAGGAGACGAAGTCGCCATCGGCGACGTGGCGGCGAGCACTGACGGCGGCTATGCACTTGCTCTCCGCTTCTATGGCCCGGCCGGCACCATTCGCACGGTCAGCGCAAGCGAGGTCCTGAACGGGCAGGCCGATGAAGATGCCTTTCGAGGCCGGATCGTCGTGATCGGCGCAACCGTCACAGGAGGCGGCGACACCTTTCCGACGCCCTTCGATCCCGTGTTGCCTGGCGTCGAGGTTCTGGCAACCGCCATGGCGCATCTCATGGAGGGCGACGGATTGGTGCGCGACCGGCGTGTGCGGCTTTTCGACGGCTCCGTCGCGGTCCTGCTGCCGGTTCTGTTCGTTCTGCTCCTCGCCTGGCACCGTGGCATGTGGGGCTTTGCAATCATCGCTGTCGTCACAGCCGCATGGGTTTGCGTAACCTTCATCGCCTTCACCCGAGGCATCTGGCTCAGCGCCACGCTCCCGCTTCTGGCGGCTCTGCCTCCTGCGATGCTCTTCGGAGCAGCGGAGCTCTGGCTCGACCGGCTTCGGGCCGACAGGCTCAGCGCGCAGAGCAGGACCCTGCGCCGCTTCCAGCCACCGAGTCTCACCAAGCGGCTCGCCGAGGACCCTGCTTTCCTCATGAAGCCGGTGCACCAGAAGGCAGCCGTGATCTTCATCGATCTGTCGGGGTTCACGGGCCTGAGCGAACTTCTGCCCCTCGACGAAACCCGCGAGATGCTGCGCGAATTCCATGCTCTCGTGGATCAGGAGGCGGTGCGCCATCAGGGCATCGCCGCCAGCTTCATGGGAGACGGCGCGATGATCCTGTTCGGACTGCCGGATTCCTCGCCTGAGGATGCTTGTCACGCCGTGGAGGCCTGCGTCAGCCTTTGCCTGCGTATGGAAGCCTGGATGGCGGAATTGCCCGGTGCGATCGCGTCTCGGATCGGCTTCAAGGTCGGCGCCCATTACGGCGAGATCATCGCGTCCCGTCTCGGCGGCGACAGCCATCAGCACATCACCGCAATCGGCGATACGGTCAATGTGGCGAGCCGTTTGATGGAGATCGCCGCCGCGCACGATGCCGATGTGGCCTTCAGCGATGAGCTCCACCACGCAGCAGGCGCTGCTTGTTCGGTTTTCGAATCCGGTCTCCTTGATGGAACGTTTCCGACAGCAATCCGCGGCCGAGCCGGTTCCATTCAGATCTGGCTCTGGCGAAGAGACAATAGCCTCAACCACATGCGTCCGGGCTCCGGTGAGCACCTCCGGAGCCCGCTTTGATTGCCATCCAGCTTCTGCTTCAGAGCTGCTCGGGCGCAGGCATGCTCGCGCCAAACCAGTTCTTCTGCATGAGAGACTTAGCTTCCTTGATCGATGCCTGATCGCCCTGCGCCTCGGCTGCACGGAGCAGCCCCGCGGCGGCCCAGCCGTTGTTCGGCGAACGCTGCAGCGCTTCGCGGAACGCCAGCGCTGCCTCGGCAGCCTTACCCTGTGCCATCAACGCCGCTCCGAGGGATTGATGCACCGGGTAATACCAGTAGGGCGGCTCCATGTAAGGCAGTCCATCCTGAATTGTCGCAGCCTCCGCGAACAACCCGGCAGCCTGTGCGTGTTCGCCGGCATTCTGCGCGATTCTCGCCTCGATCTCGTGCACCGCAATTGACAGCACGTCCGGCCCGGGCACGCCCGCATCGGGCAGGGCCATGATCTCCGGCCTCTTTGCCAACGCGTCTATGGCGCTAGCCTCCAAGCGCGCCTCATCCGCTCGCCCGAGACGGGCCAGTGCAACACCGCGGGCATAGTGCCATGCGGCTTTGACAAATGGAAAGTCGCCCTTCGGCTCAGGCAGGACGAGCACCTCCTCGGGCTTCGAGAAGACCGCATGGACATTATAGGGCGCGGCCGTGATCGGCTGAGTCCACGGCACCTCGCGCTGCGCACGCTCGGAGACGATACCCGACAGCTTCTTTGCAGCCTCGACGGCTGTTCCGCCATCGCCGCCGGTGAGCGCCGAAACCATCAGGAAATGAACGTTGTGCGCGTAATAGGCCTCGGAATAGAGAAGGCTCGCGCCCCCCTGATTGACGATCGTCTCATCGGCCGCCGCCGCACGCGCATTGGCGTCGAGACTCTCGCGCCAGCGTCCGAGCCGATACCAGATATGGCTCGGCATGTGCACCAGATGCCCGGCGCCAGGCATCAAGCCTTCCAGGCGGGCCGCATGAGGAGCGGCCCGCTCCGGACGGTCCGATGCCTCCACGGTGTGGATGTAGAGATGGACGGCGCCGGGATGATCCGGGTTGGCTGCTATCGGGCTTGATGGCGCCGTTCCGAGCACACCTTCCAGCAGAGAGACGATCTTGTCGGTCTTGCCCTTCGGCGTCCTGCCGCCATCGCCCCAGTAATCCCACGGAGTGAGGTTCATGAGGGCGTCGGCTGTGAGAACCGCCACATGCGGATCGTTCGGGAACCGGGCCTGCACCGCCTCCATGGCATCGGCGTAAGCCTGATCCAGAACCTTACGGTCGGCATTGGGATCAGCCGAATGCCGCTTGGAGAGGGCCTCCACCAGCATCACCTGCATATCTCCGTTGGCGGGAGCGAGGCTTCGTGCCTTCTCCAGCACGGCGAGGGCGCGCGCATTGGCATCCGCATCCATCGGATAGTTGATGTGCGGGCCGAGCACCCAGGCCTCGCCCCACAGGCACATGGCGCACTTCGGATCGATTTCCTGCGCCGCCCGGAAGGCGCGTGCCGCCTCCGCATGATTGAAGCCCCAGCCAAGCCGGTAGCCCTGATTGAAGTAGGCCTGCGCCTCCCCGTCCGGATCTTTGGTCACCGACCAGGAGAGAGTGCCGAGATTGTTGCGCAGCGGGGGCTTGGCGTCAGACGTGGGAGCCGCGGCACCGCGCGGGAGGTCGCGGCTGTAGGTGCCGAGCTCCGTGCGCTTCGGCTGAACATTGTCGGCTTGCAGCTGCGCAACCGACATGTGATGCCCTGAACCGTGATGGCCCGGCTTCTGCAGGGCATGCAGCATGCGGACCCGCGGGCTGTCATGGCCACCGAGAGGACATGCGAATGCAGCATTTCCTGCAAGCAGTGCCAGAACAGCCGTTGCTGCGAGCAGAGCGGCTCGTGAGGAGCGGCACCGATGGTGAGCCTTGAAGGTCGTCATGAACAGATCCTCCTCCCTTGGGGCGAACGGGAGAATAATGACGAAGGCTCATTATGTCGGTGCTGATTGGCACATGACGGTCAATTGATCGAATGATGAAAGTTGCGTTTGTCTGATAAACGATCGTTACAACATGAGAGCTCAGGAGCGATAGGTCCACTTTGCATAGGTGAATAGGCAAAGTGTTGGCAGGGAACTCATTGTTCCCTGCCGAGAGATGACAGCGGAAAAATTTCTGCTCAGGCGCCGTGCTGATCGAGCGAGCACATTGTGCGGTTGGAGCGCCTTCTCTCACGTCTCAGGCGCTTCATCAACGCAATGGACGCAACCATCGTGCGTTCGAGTTCGGCCAGAACATTGTTCGTGTCATTTGTGAGCGAGTGGTTCTTTCGTTCCAGTTTCATCGGCAACTTGTTCCGCATTTCCCTTGTACTGCAGGCACGCGATATCGGTGCCCGTAGGAAGAGCAAAGCGTTGCAGTGCGGCTGCAATGTGGCAGACATCAACCGGAAGGCTACCCGCAACGATATAGCTGGCGCACAATATGATGCGGTGAGCACATTGCGGTATTCAGAATGAAAGCCGTCAGAATCGACAATCTGGCGGCTTTCGAAGGATATCGCGTGCCTCAGCGCTGGTTCGGGTTGAAGTGCTTCTTCAGCCTGTGGCCGTAGGATGCATAGTCCTTCTGCAGCGACTCGCTTTGGGCCGCGAAGGCGGTCACCTTCTGCGGGAAGCGTGTCTCGAACATGAAGGCCATCGTGCCTTCAAGCTTGTGCGGCTTGAGCTCCACATTGCTCGCCTTCTCGAATGCATCCATGTCGGGACCGTGCGGCAGCATGGTGTTGTGCAGCGACATGCCGCCCGGCACGAAGCCGCCGCCGGTCTTGGCGTCATAGACGCCGTAGATCAGCCCCATGAATTCGCTCATCACGTTCATGTGGTACCACGGCGGCCGGAACGTGTTCTCCGCCACCAGCCAGCGCTCGGGGAAGATCACGAAATCGATGTTGGCCGTGCCGGGCGTCTCGGAGGGCGAGGTCAGCACCGTGAAGATCGACGGATCGGCGTGATCGTAGAGAACCGGACCCACCGGCGAGTAGCGGCGCAGGTCATACTTGTAGGGCGCGTAGTTGCCGTGCCAGGCCACCACGTCAAGCGGCGAGTGATCCATGTCGGCCACCCATAGGGCGCCGCCCCATTTCACGTACATTGTCGAGGGCGCATCCCTGTCCTCGTAGGACGCGACAGGCGTGAGGAAGTCGCGCGGGTTGGCCAGGCAATTGGCGCCGATCGGCCCGCGCTCCGGCAGGGTGAAGGCGCCCCCGTAGTTCTCGCACAGGTAGCCGCGGGCTGGTCCGCCGGTGAGCTCTACGCGGATCTTCACGCCGCGCGGAATGACCGCGATCTCGCCCGGCTCGATGTCGATGATGCCGAACTCGGTCCAGAGCCGAAGGGAGCCCTGCTGCGGCACGAACAGCAGCTCGCCATCGGCATTGTAGAAGTACTCGTCCGCCATCGAGCGGGTGATGAGATAGACATGCGCGCCCATGCCCGCCTGGGAGCCGGCATCGCCCGCCGTGGTGATGGTGCGGATGCCTTCCAGGAACGAGATGGGCTCATCCGGGATCGGGATGGGATCCCAGCGCAT
>JAESFL010000681.1_pt1 | contig 20084 bp, 17 predicted proteins | sample 9269401 | NCBI WGS metagenome assembly JAESFL01 (sample SAMN14506025, study PRJNA617098) | algae metagenome | isolation source: Gloeocapsa sp. UFS-A4-WI-NPMV-4B04 and co-occurring heterotrophs from desert... | place: USA: Utah | collected 2006-10-01 | reverse complement strand
AACACTCTGCTGGCGTTGAGACAAGGTAATGGCGGGAGGTTTGGGGTGCGGCAAGGGGATTGTCTGAGCGCGACTATCCCTTCATCTTAACCTGACGGATTATTTCAGCCGAGCTGCACTAGTTACATTAGCTTGAAGTCACTTGGCTCGACCAGAGAATCAATTAATACTGAGATTCTTAGAGAGTGTATTTTAGTGATCCCTCCCCCCGTTGAACAAAAAGCGATCGCTGACTACCTCGACACCAAAACCGCCCAAATTGACCAAATCATCCAAACTATCAACACTCAAATCGAAAAACTCAAAGAACTGCGAAAAACCTTAATTAACGATGTCGTCACAGGCAAAATAAAGGTAGTCTGACCTATGAGTGAATTGCACCTGCAAGATAAATTTCTCATCCCGTTTTTTCGGGAAAGCTTAGGCTACCAAGAGGTCAAAGCAAACACCGTCACCAACTCCCTAATTATTCAAGAAGACTTACAAGCCTTCATCTCCACCACCGAACTCAACCAAAAGCCCTACGAAACTCTACTCAAAAAATATAGCGGCAACGCCCAACAATTGGTGGCAGAGCTAATCGAACTGATTCAAGAGCGCATCGCCAGCAGCCGCAACATGGCATTATTCATCAATGCCAACAAATCCGTTACCCTGCAAGGCATCAAACTCCACCTGTTTTTTACTGACGACAGCGTAATTCACAACAGCAGCCTCTTTGAGCAAAATATCTTTTCCGTTGTTCAAGAGCTGCCCTACAAATACAACTATCAAAGCAAACAAATCTTTTCCTTCCGTCCTGATATTTGCCTCTTTGTCAATGGCATTTACCTCGGCTACAGTGAACTAAAATCCAATCTCAGCAACCAAACCGCCCGCCAAAATGGACGCGGCAAAGTCATCAAAGACTACTTCGAGGCAGTCAAAGTCTATTACGAAACCTTTGATAACAATTCCCAACTCAGCGATAAAGAAAAAGACTACTACCGCAAAGACTTCCTGAAAATCTTTGAAAAAGCCATCCACATCACCAGTACCGATATCGGCGAAACCTACGTCATTCGCACAATAGACCACTTCTTTGACGAAATTCTCACCACCTGCCGCGAAGGGAAATACGACCGCGAAGAATACGAAAAGAAAGCGGTTAAAATCTTCAAGCCCTATCCTCTACTTAATCCCAACGCCGACAAAAAAGACAAACTCAAAGAACTTTTTACCGTCCACTACGGTAAAAGCTTTATTGAAAAAGAAATTCTCTACTATAACTTTATTGAACGAGATGTTTACGCTGTAAACGGCAGAAAAGAACTCAAAAATGAATTAGGGCAACTCATTTCACCCCGCCCTAAACAGAAGTTTGGCACAGATAAAATTCTGGCTAGAATCGACGAGTTTTTAGACCACGAAAGCGAAGACGACTACTTCATTCACCAGCTAGAACAACAACTGGCAAACACATCCACCGCCAAACGAGCAGAACTGATCGAAAAGCGCAAAGCTTACGCCAACAACAAAAACGTCTATTCCCTATTGCTGCAATATGCCGCTGGGTTTGGTAAATCAAACATCATCGGCTGGACAGCCCTACAGTTAAAAGACCTGCGCCGCAATGGTGAATACGTTTACGACAAAATTATGATTGTGGTCGATCGCCTGCAACTCCGTAGCCAGATCGACTCCAAAATGTTCAACATGAACATTGACAACCGGATGTATGTTGAGGCACACAACAAAAAGACCTTCCAAGATGCCCTCAAGTCCGACACCCGTTTAGCCATCGTCAACCTGCAAAAGTTTGGATCTGTGCGGGAAATACTCGACTCCGACACCCTGCAAAAACTCGCCCAACTCCGCATTGTCTTTTTGATCGACGAGATCCACCGCTCCAACAGTGGCGACCAACACGAAGAAATGGTCAATATCTTTGACGAGCTGCAAACTCCCTTTGACGCACAACGCCAGTACAACCAAACCCGCACCAAGAAAAACCTGATTGTCGGTTTCACTGCTACCCCCGACGATCATACCCTCGCCCGCTTTGGAGAATTCAGCGGCTATGCCGAAGGCGAAAAGCTCTGGATTCCCTTTGACTCCTACACCATGAAAGAAGCCATTGAAGATGGCTTTATTCTCAACCCCCTCAAAAATATTGTCCCTGTTGCCTCAAAGATGCTGTTTGACCTCCCCAGTAATGAACTGGAAGGCTTCACTGAACCTGACTATAAAGACGTTGACAAAAAGGATATTTACGAAAACCGCGATCGCATTCATGCCATTGCCCACTACATTGCCGATCTGCTAGTCAAAGATGTCTATCGGCAAATCCGGGGTACAGGCAAAGCCATGCTAGCAGTGTATTCCATTAAAGCAGCGATCGCTTACAAGCAGGCCGTGACTCACCATTTCAAGGAACTAGCCAAACAGCCCAAATACGCCAAATACGCCGACGCTCCCATTCATATCGTCTATTCCAATAACCAGGACGAACAGAGCGCCACGGGGCTAAACGATAGACTTACAGAGGAAAAAGTTTTAGAAAGCTTTGCCCTCAAGAAAAATGGCTTAATTATCGTTGTTGCCAAGCTGCAAACTGGATTTGACGAGAAAAGACTCCACACCTTGTTTTTAGATAAAGAAATTAAAGGTATTGGCGCGATCCAAGCTATCTCACGGGTGAACCGCACTACTAAATATAAAAATGACTGTAAGATTGTTGATTTTTCCTATAACAACGTTAACGTCCAAAATATCAAAGATGCCTTCGAGCATTTCTCTAATGTCGTTGTTAGTGACTTTGACCCCTTCAGCGATCAACGAGTTTTAGAGATCCTGTTCACTGAGCTTAAAAAGTCCGATGTTTACGGACAATTCTTTAATGTTTTTCTCAGAATTTTCAAAGATGATCCAAAGCGGAATAATCCCGAAAACTACCTTGATTTAGAAAGCAGCCTTGAAAAATATATCAATGCTAACCCCAAGCACACCACTGATGCCAAAGCCAAAGCTGCCCAGTATTTTACCATCCTCAACCGCATTGAGTATGTGATTACTTTAGATAAGAAGTACAGCGAACCTAGCTTCCTAGAATTTCTGCGTCTGTTCAACACTATTTACAACAGGCTGTATCGTACTAATGATGTGAAAGACGCGATTGAGGTCTATTTTGATAATCAAATCGGTATCATTGAAGTCGATACTCAAGAGCCAGAGCCAGCGAAGAAGAAACTCACCAAAGTTGCCGAAGGCAAAGAACCTGGGAGCACAGTAAACCAATTTGACATTCTGGCAATCATCGAAGCCCGTAATGAGCAAGAAGATTTAAAAGGAGAACGAATTCAAGAATTTGAATTAAAAATCAGTGACTTATTTGAGTACGTGCGAAGTTCTGATGACGGTAAACGTTTGATTGTGAAAATTAACTCTAATGTTCCAGAAGATGAAATCTATGATGACTTTGCCAAGATTTATCGCAAGTACAAAGCCTTAAATCGCAGAAAAATTGGAGACTACTTTTTCAAAGAAACCGAAGACCTAATTGATAAGCTTTGCGATGATTTTGAAGTGACGGTTCGTAATGCTGATAAGTGAAATATCTAAGCAGTAAGTGGAGTCTGAGTTTGATAATGATTGCTAAGGCAGAAAGGTTGAGCTAGAACCCCAGCAAGAGCGATCGCACTTTCCACCTGCTGTTCTGAAACCTCTAGATACTTTTGAAATGCCTGTAGGCTTCAATGTCCAGAGATTTCTTGAATTAACTGCAAAGGTATACGGGGTTGAGTCGAGACATAATACTGACTTGAAAATCCACCCTATAGCTATGCAACCAGGGTAGAAGTTTGAGGGAGAAACTTGGTGTCCCAATTGCTCAAGCCGCTTTACCAGGCGCTTGGTCGTGGCTATAGGACGCGCTGTTGGTCAAAATAGTTAGCTCCTAGTTCCCGATACGGCTCTTGCCGCCCAATGACGATTTATACCAACTTGGTTGTAGACTAGTGTCTTTGAAAATGTCCAACTGCCCCAGGCAAAGGATTCGCAGATTTGTATAGTTACGCTTTAGAGAGCGACTTTGTATTACATTACATCTGGTCGATTTCCTGCTTCCATCAGCGCTTTCGCTTCTTGCCATCTCATTGGTAGATACCCACCTGCCTGGGTTGGGTCTGTAACTTTAACCTGAATCTCGCCTCTTATCTCGCCTAAATGATTTTTAGGGATATCAAGACAAAAACCTGTTTGAATTGCTTTCAAATACCATTCATCGAACTCACGTTCCTCTGGCTTTACGGGCTGTTCCGGTACATTGGGCTTTGCCTCGTCTCGAATCATAGACATAAGGCAAGCAACAGGTTTTTCCACAACTATGCCATTGCGGTACTGTACAAAAGCTTCAATAGCCGTCAGTACTACCTCAGCACTATGTTGCTGAATTTCTTTATTGAGCCGAACAGTTGGCGTGATGCCTGCTTTACAAAGCGCATCGTTTATCTTGTCAGCTAGGTCATTATCAGTTGACTGAATCTTTACAGGCTCATGCTTAAAGGGTAAAACCTTGCTTAAAGGCTCAGACTTAGTTAGTTCTAATACTCGCTGCCGGAACCGATCCCGTTCGTCCCGTAGTTCGTAAATCTCGGCCACATGACCCCGTAGCAATCTGTTCTGACGCTTTAATTCCTCTATTTCTATCTCCAATTCCTTAATACGCTTACGAGCAACTTCATGCAGTGTACGAAGGCTATATGGTCCCGGTTCTGGTTCTAGCAACTCCTTAGTTGATTTCTTGTCCTGTTCTTGCTTTGACTGTCTTTGTTGCTCAGACTGAATGTAGTCCTTAATTTGGTCCCATTTATAGATATATGAAAGTGACACTCCAGCAATACGGGCAACACTGGTAGGCGTAATCGGTCTACTTTGTTTCCACAAGTCAGTAACAGCTTGAAATATTTTTTGTTGATATTCTTGCCGTCGTTGTTCTTGGGTACGATTGAGAACAGCAGCCTGCTTTTCTCGATTTTTGTTAGCCATTAGCTAAATCCCTCAACTCCGGTAACCAGAGGTTCATTGCTTCAATAGTTGATTTAGCCTCCTCACAAGCCACCTCTGCTTTGGCAATTTCAGCCTCAGCTATGCGTTTCTGTTCGCCAGCATACTGACGCTCATATAAAGGCAACTTATCTGTGCTAGGTCTAAAACTGCTACAGCCGTAGCACTTAGGATACAAATCTTTCGGACAACGCTGTTTAGGATCTTCTAAGCCACAGAAGCCATAAACTGTCAATCTGGGGCTGAGTTCTATATCGACCTCATGAGCTTGCGGGTTATTTAACAAACTTTCAGGTAGAGTCTGCCAAGGTAAAAAGCGATTATCATGGTTCAAAAGCAGTGCTTGAAGTGGCAGATCTACCTCAGCCACCTCCTCTCTTGAAGGTGGTGCATAATGTCTGAAAGTTGTTGTAGGACTTTTGTGGTCAGCATAGGCAGATGCGGCTTGAATGCCAAACTGTTCCCGCACTTCCTGCAAACGGCTATGGCGAGTAATCTTTCCAAGGAAGTGAGGGCAAACACCATTGCTGTCTTTAATATCCTCTTTCTTAATCAGCATATTAAGAATGCGAACCATCTGATTCTTATAACTATCCCTTGCTGGTGGTTCGGGCAGAGGCTTTATCGCAGAGAATTGTGGGTAAGAGTTAGCCTGTACCCCTCTGAAGTGACAAAACAGGTAGGAATAGTTGGGTCCCAAGGTTTCTCTTATCCACTGTTGTTGCTCTTCAATGAGCTTTTGAATTTCACGAGTTGCAGGAACTCTGTGTTCTCTCTGCACCTTGTATTGAAAGAACTGAATGTAGTATCTACCGTCCTCTTGAAATAGACAGTCAAGCGGCATTGTACAGGCATCGCCAAGCCTTGCTGCTGTATATTCCTGAATCTGATATTGGCGAGCAATGGGAGATGGGATCTTATGCAAATGTTGCCGAATGGAATTACGCACAGCTTCATCAAGCCACTCGGCATCATTGAAACGCATTTTGGGAAAATCTCGCTTGTGAATAAGCTTTGAAGTATCAAGCCCTAGCCAGTCAAAGAATTTGACCAACTTACCTAATCGTTGACAAATTGTTTTTGCATCTAGTCCATGTTGAGCTTGCAAGAAAACTTGGATTGTTTGACGGTCTATCTCTTCAGGTCTGTTAATTTCTCGCTGCTCTACAATTTGACTAAACAGTCGCAAGTTCTGAAAAGAATTTTGAATCGAACTCCAACCATTCAGCTTCCTCTTCAACATTGCATACAAGAATTGCTTAACTCGTTCTTGGTACCAAAGTGGAGTTAAGTTGGTAAAGGTGAGGAATTTGTCTCTTGGGTTCTCAAAAAAGTTGCGTAAATCCCATACATCATCTTCAAAGCAAAAAAGAGTTGTTTTTTGCTGATATCGTCCGGTCCAACTTCCGGCATCATCACTATTGCCAATAAATTTGATATTACAAGTATCGCAGTAATAAACTTCCTTTCCGTTCAATTGGTTCTTAAGGTACACCCAACCATTTTTACAGTTAGGATTCGGGCATTCAACATTTGGTCGATAATTGTAGATTCGCGGCGATACCATATTCGAGAGCAACGACAAAGCCGTACACTTCTTACAAACGCAGCGTATTCCTTGATGAATACTTGAAAAGTATAATTCCCTGCTGCCACACTCCTTTGGGCACTGAAAGCTGTTATCGTAGTCCGTCCTCCAATTGACTTGAATAGTCCCATTAAGAGTCTCATGAACCGAGATACATGGAAGGAGAAGTTTAGACTTGAGACCTGAAGCGGCACCACATTTTTTGCATCTCACTTGTACCTTCTGATCATCCCGGTGTATTCGAAGGCTCCTGCTGCCACACTCCTTTGGGCACTGAAAGCTGTTATCGTAGTCCGTCCTCCAATTAATCTGTAAGAGCTCGTGTAGTGTTTCATGACTTGAAATGAGTGGTTTAGGACATTCTTGATAGAGCATTGACCTAGCTCGACATGACTTGCATTGTACTTTCACTGTCTCAATAGATTTATTTACAGAACTGGTAGAAGTATAGAAAAGTAGTTCTGTACCACCACAATTGCCTGGACAGATGAAGCCCCCGATGTAATCTTTGTCCCAATTAACTTCTAATGTTCCATGTAATGTTTCATGAGTTGAGATACAAGGATCTTTGCTACTCATCTACCTGCCCTTTCATGATTGCTGCTGCCTCGTCAAGCCCTCGTAGCCTGTTTTCGACAACCTCCAAGAGGTGGACGATCTCTGTAATCTTCCGGGTATTACCTTGATTTTTTGCCATGATTAGGTTTTGTTGTAGATTTTCTCGATCCTTTGCTAGGACTGGCCAATCTTGCAATGTCACTCGGTGATGTTGGCAGTTGAGACAGGCATAGCGAAGGTGGCAGTCACCTAGCATTGAAGGTCGATGACACTCGCCCAGTGGTGTATGAACCATAATTAGGTCATGCAGTTGCTCATAGCGAGTATGTTTGGTTTTGTAAGTTGTGACCTTCCCATTCATGTCCACGTAGGCCTTCTGCTTAGCTCTGCGCTCCAGTCGATCCACAGAGAACTTGCGGTAATGAGGCAACATATCTAAGCTGGCGTGCCCTAAAATAGCAGCAATAAATTCATCCTCTGTTTCGCAATAACCCATGATGGTTGCTTTTGTGCGACGAAACATATGCGACTGTACATTGAAGCGGTTTCCATTTTTGTCTCGTAACTCAGCCTTTTTTGAGAAGTGAACTAGCCAATTACCAATAATCGAAGTAGGCAACGGTTTGAGACCATACACTGGCTCTAGTTCAAACCGTTTTCTAGCATGCTGCATCCTTTTGGAAGGTTGTCCAGGACTAACTGCTAGCGAACAGAACAAATAGTCGAAGTCTAAATCTGCTCCAAATAGTGCTTCCAAGAAGCGCTGCTGCATCTGGATAATTTCAGCAACAGAAGGATGAATTTGAATAAACTCCCACTTCTTACGCTTTTCTATCCATCGTTTCAAGTACCACTTTTCCCCTTCCTGCTTCAAACATTTACGGGGCATCCTCTGTAGCTCGCCTATGCGGCATCCTAGTGCTAACTGAAGCCTGAACAGCCTCTCCAACATTGGCGGAAAAAGAAACAAATTTTCATATATTTGGTGAAGGACTTCCTCTGGGATCGTAATCACCTTAGGTTCCTTTTTAGGAATTTTCGGTGGAACAAAGCTTATTGATAGCCAACTCTCCTCACTCCAGAGTCGAATGGCAGAGCCTAGTAAAGAAGTCTTTCTCGCAGACCCTGCGCTAGAAACGTGACTACTACTTATGAATTCCTTCAATAAGCTGTCGCATAAATCTTCTGCGCGACTCCAACCCTGTTGTCTAAGATAGATATCCAAGTTCCCTAGCACTGAGATTGTACCCAGAACCCATTCAATAGATTTTTGCTCATTAAACTGCTGTAAGACGGTCAGCTTAGCAAGTTGCTTTAGCCAAATAAGACTAAATTTCTGAAAGTATAAGTTCTGGCGTCGGCGAATGTTTAACTCGTCCTTTGAACAACCTAAGGCTGTTAAAGGCCATATATCTTGAGCCATGAGTGGATGTTGCAGGAGCTGTACACCCAATCCGGAACGCTGGATTTGTTCTTGTAGAGGCTCAATCGGCTGGGTATTTGTCACAGTTATTTCCTACCATGAGAGCATAAAGATCCATTTCCTCTAGAACGTGTGAGTAAATGTCCTTAGTTGTGCTAATGGAACGGTGTCCCAAGAGTTGCTGTACGTACTGTTCTGGATATTTCGCTTGCAGCATACGGGTGGCGAAGGTATGACGAAACAGATGCGGATGAGCTTCAATTCCTGTCTTGGGACGCAAGCTGTCTATCATCTTGTTAAGTCGGTCAGCCGTCATGGGTTGTCCCCGATACTCACCGTCTAGGTTCACAAAGAGCATTCCGTGGCCTAAACGCTCTGCCTCAGATGGGTACTCGTAGTTCAGATAATGCTCAAGTGCTGCCATTACATTCACGCTGTTCTGCAATATTGGTATCTCTCGTTCACAGCCTTTAGCCAAAGCTCCATTCGGATTTTTTCGGCGAACAATAAAAATTCGGCGCTTTTGCCAGAGCACATCTTCCAAATGTAGCCCCAACAATTCTCCTCGACGTATCCCTGTATTTCTCAACAGCAGGATGAGGGCTGCATCTCGGTTGGTGGCACAGGCATCCACTAGACGCTCAACGTCCTCGTCAGTCAAGCACCCAGGAAACTTCTTCGGCTCTTTTAACTTGATCCGCTTTCGATGCTCAGGTCCACTTTTAACAATGTCTTTTAAATAACCCCCCCAGCGACTAGATTTATACGTGACTTGGGTGAACTGTTTATCCTTTACTCGTCCTTCTAATGTGTGGAATTTGTAGAATTCCTGAACAGCCGTGATAGTTTGGTTAACTGTTCGCTCTCCTCGCTGGGCAGTAGTTTTCTGAGCATCAGGAGAAATAGGAATTACGTCTCCGCCCATCAGGTACCAACCTGCGAATTCAGCTAGGTCAGCATGACCAACTGCTTTCCAGTCGAGACCTGCTTGCTCTATGTAACGCCAGAAATCGACCAGTCGATAGGCATAAGTCTTAACTGTGTTGGTAGCCAGTTCTCGATTGCAGCAGTAGTTTAGAAACCGCTGGACGGGTTCAGATGGAAGGCAAGTTTCAGTGTCAAATACACAGGTAATCAGTTCACCTGTTTTTGGTTCGATGACCTGCTCAACCTTAAGCATTGTGTATGTCGTGCAATCTATTATTGATCCAATATAAAATAAACATAACGTAAGTACAAGCCACTGTTGTTGTTGTTCGTATATGTTGTAGTAATATAAATTCCAGGCTTTATATATACGACGACTGTTTTGAAAACGCTGACAAGCTGATTCAACGCCAGTACACCAAATGCCAACAACGGAATTACGCTGATCCTTCAGGCAACTTTATGATTAGTGTGCAGGATGGCAATATTATTGTAGAACACACAACACCTGGCTCTGGAGAAGTTATTAACTGCTATTCAGGTAAATCAGCTACTCAACTTTATCGACAAATAGCAGCAGATTGTCAAGGGTTGCAAGTTGAACACGCGATGTATTTAGGATGTGAGTTGCAAAAAGCAGAGCTAGCTTTATCTATGAAACAAAGCTTTATATATGAGCAAGACAAGCTATTAAAGACAGCAAAATAAATTACTACAAAATTATAAATTTAGTTAACTTTTCAAAGCAATTTTTGTTGAGTAAATTAAATTTAAATTTAAATTTTTTCTTTAAAATCACATTTTAGCTAGTGTCACTACTTCTGCTTGATCTTGATATTTACCCTGACGAGCTTCATAACTAATAGCGCAAGGTTCACCTTCTAAGAAGAGTAATTGTACTACTCCTTCATCTGCATAAATTCGACAGTCAGCACTAGAAGAATTAGAAAATTCTAAAGTTAAATGACCGCGCCATGCAGCCTCAGCAGGAGTTAAATTTGCAATAATACCGCAACGCGCATATGTCGATTTTCCGATACAAATTACTGTAATATTATCTGGAACTTCTAATCTTTCGAGGGCAACTCCAAGCCCATATGAGTGAGCAGGTAGGATAAAGTAACTGCCGCTTTTATCTGTGTGAAGTTGAGAGGAGTCTAGATTTTGAGGATTAAATTTTTTTGGATCAACTACAGTTCCAGGAATATGCCGAAAAATGCGGAATTCTACCCCAGAAAGGCGTATATCGTAGCCATAAGAAGAAAGTCCGTAACTAATTACAGGGCTATACGGTAGTTGTTCTTTCAGTTCTCGAATTAAACTTGGCACAAAAGGATAAATCATACCTTTTTCTGCCATTTGAGTAATCCAAATATCGTTCTTAATCACAGCTTCACAGTAATCTATCGAAATACTAGAATACCTTAGAAGCGAACGGGCAAGACACCTGCCCAATATTAGCTTCGTAGTAGAGGTAGAATTAATCCTTCTTTAGTGGATTCCTTAAAGTAAGTGACTCCGACGAACTTGGGTAATTTGGTCGGCTACATCCAAGATACTTTGAGGCATTTCTGACCCTGTCAAAATAATATCTACATGACCAGGGCGTTTTTCTAGAAACGCTAACACTTCCTCTTGGGGAATTAAGCCAAAGTTAATTGCCAAGCTTAATTCATCTAAAACTACTAGAGCATACTTGCCTTCACACACCACTTTTTGGGTATGCTGCCACAGTTGTTGTAAAGAGTTGGTTTCTACTTCGTCTAGGTGCGGTGTGTCAATACAACGAGGCAAATTACAGCGAATCCAATCTAGATTTTGCCCTAGTTGAACGGGATGCTCGTGACCTTGATTAAGTCCGCCTTTCAGGAATTGTACTAGCAAAACTGAAGTACCCTGACCAGCAAGCCTCAGTGCTTGAGCCATTACATTAGTAAAAAAGCTGCGGTGGGAGCAGGTAAATACTTGCACCAGTCCTTCAACCGCGTAGGGTAGGCTACAAGGAGAATCAACGGCTGGGGTTTCTAGCTGGGCAACCATAGGGCGATTTGCAACTGATAAAGGTAATTTACTGCTACGGAGTACCGATATGTAGCGTAGTTTTTGATTTTGTCTTCTAATCAAACACTAGATATACATATACGTCAACACCTAAAAGTATAGTGAAGCGCGATCGCTCTCCACCAACTGTTGTATTCTAAATGAGGTTTCAAAAGGCAAATGTCATGTCTTGGCAACGTCCAGATGGTAGGCAACCAAATCAACTACGTCCAGTCAGCTTTGAGCTTGGCTTCACCCGCTTTGCAGCTAGTTCAGTTTTAACCAAGTGCGGCGATACTCAGGTGCTTTGTTCTGTGACAATTCAGCCTGGAGTGCCTAAATTTTTGACAGGAAGCGGTAAAGGCTGGCTGACAGCTGAATACCGAATGCTACCCACAGCCACATCTCAGCGTGGGGAACGAGAATTGATGAAACTGTCTGGACGTACTCAGGAAATTCAGCGTTTGATAGGGCGCAGCTTACGTGCAGCAGTCGATTTAGAGGCACTGGGAGAGCGTACAGTGATAGTTGATGCGGATGTCTTACAAGCGGATGCTGGAACTCGCACAGCAGCGATTACAGGCGGATTTGTAGCCCTATCTGATGCGATCGCTAAACTATTACAACAAGGAGAATTAGAGCGATCGCCTATCTGTAGCCAAATTGCCGCAATTTCTGTGGGACTATTGCAGGGCGAGCCGTTTTTGGATCTCAACTACGTTGAGGACGTTGCAGCTGACGTTGATTTAAACGTCGTGATGAACGATCAATTAGGGATTATCGAAATTCAGGGAACAGCTGAAGCGGGTAGCTTTAGCCGCACTCAGTTGAATCAAATTATGGATTTTGCCGAAAAAGGTATTCAAGAGTTGCTAGTCGCCCAGCGTCAGGCTTTGGGTGAATAAAGGAATGTAGCAAAACATGAAGAATAGTTGCAGCTTTGTGGAAGTGCGATCGCAAATTTCTTAGCCTGTATTTTGGCTGTGGTAAGGATTTTAGCCATTTTTATCTAGTCACAAGTAGGACAAACTGAGGCGATCGCATGAGCAATGAAGTTTGAGACAATCAACAGACAATAGAAATTTTCAAATCATTGTTCGATACCGAAGTTAGTAATCATTACAAGGGAGAACTCTATGAAATTGGCTTACTGGATGTATGCAGGCCCCGCCCACATTGGTACTCTGCGCGTCTCCAGTTCCTTCAAGAATGTCCACGCGATTATGCACGCGCCGATTGGGGATGACTACTTCAACGTCATGCGTTCCATGCTAGAGCGCGATCGCAATTTCACTCCAGTTACGATAAGTTCCGTTGATCGTAACGTTTTGGCGCGTGGCTCCCAAGAAAAAGTAGTGGACAATATCACCCGCAAAGATGTTGAAGAACACCCAGACTTAATTGTGCTAACCCCGACTTGCACATCTAGTATTCTTCAAGAAGATTTGGAAAACTTCGTTGAACGGGCATCAATAGAAGCAAAGGCTGATGTGATGCTAGCGGATGTTAACCACTACCGAGTTAATGAACTCCAAGCTGCTGATATCACTTTGCGGCAAATTGTCCAGTTATACATTGAGAAAGCGCGTAAAAAAGGCGATTTGCCAGAAGGTAAGACTCAAAAGCCTTCAGTAAATATCATCGGTATTTCTTCTCTCGGCTTCCACAATCACCACGACTGCACCGAGTTGAAAAAGTTGATGACTGATTTAGGAATTGAGGTAAACGCCGTCATTCCTGAAGGTGCATCGGTTCTTGAGTTGAAAAATTTGCCCCGCGCTTGGTTTAACTTAGTTCCTTATCGGGAACTAGGCTTAATGACAGGGCGTTATTTGGAACAAGAATTCGGGATGCCTTATATAGATATCACGCCGATGGGTGTGGTAGAAACAGCGCGTTGTATCCGCAAAATTCAGCAGGTAATTAATGCTCAAGGCGGAGATGTTGACTACGAAGACTTTATCAACGATCAAACTTTGTATGTGTCTCAAGCTGCTTGGTTCTCACGCTCAATTGACTGTCAGAACTTGACGGGTAAAAAAGCTGTTGTATTTGGTGATTCCACTCATGCAGCAGCAATGACTAAAGTTTTGGCGCGGGAAATGGGAATTCACGTTGTTTGGGCGGGTACTTACTGCAAGTACGATGCCGACTGGTTCCGCGAACAAGTAAGCGAATACTGTGATGAAATTATTGTCACAGAAGATCATGGTCAAATTGGCGATGCGATCGCGCGTGTTGAACCTTCGGCGATCTTCGGAACCCAAATGGAACGTCACGTTGGTAAGCGGCTAAATATCCCTTGTGGTGTAATTGCTGCACCAGTTCACATCCAGAACTTCCCCATTGGTTACAAGCCTTTCTTGGGTTACGAAGGCACAAATCAAGTTGCAGATTTGGTCTACAATTCCTTTACATTGGGAATGGAAGATCACCTGTTAGAAATCTTTGGTGGACACGATACCAAGGAAGTAATTACTAAGGGTATTTCTGCTGATTCTGATCTTGGTTGGAATAAAGAAGCACAAGCAGAATTAAACAAAGTTCCTGGCTTTGTGCGCGGTAAGGTGAAGCGAAATACAGAGAAATTTGCGCGCGATCGCGGTTTCAGTGTCATTACTCTAGAAGTAATGTACGCAGCTAAAGAGTCAGTCGGTGCATAAATACCATGCCTGAATTATGTGTTTAATTCTAAGCTGTAATTACACCCGAAAAGAGAGAACTAACTATGTCTGTTGAACTCCTAAGACGGCTATTTACTGTAGAAGAATACGAGCGCATGGTTCAGGCTGATATTCTAGCGATAGCAGAACGGGTAGAGCTGCTGAATGGAGAAATTGTTGAAATGAGTCCTATCGGTACTCGCCATGCTGCGTGTGTAAATCGCTTAAATAAGCTGTTTCTTGTGCAGGTAAGGGAAAATGCTTTAGTTAGTGTACAAAACCCAATTCGGTTAAGCGATCGCTCTCAAGCTCAACCAGATTTGGCATTATTGCAACCCCGCTCAGATTTTTATGCAACTGCTCACCCTCAGCCACAAGATATTTTATTGATAGTAGAAGTAGCGGATACTTCTGCTGATTACGACAGGCAGGTAAAAATTCCTCTTTATGCCCAAGCAGGTATTATTGAAGTTTGGTTAGTAGACTTGGTAGAGCAATTTTTGGAAGTATATCGCCAGCCTTCAGCAAATAGCTATCAGTATCAACAATTGCACCGCAATCAACAGATCTTTATTCAAGCTTTGCCTAATTTAACAATATCCATAGATGATATTTTAGGGTAGCTGCCAATTAATTTGTGTCAACAAAAACTTTATAGCAGTAACTTTTCCGCAAACTCGATAGCAAAGCGGTTAAGCCCAGGTTTCCAATTGCGAATTGGGATAATCTACTTATTAGTAATGTTCTAAATTACCAGATATACCACCATTTAGCACTTGCCTTATCCTTTGGGAAGAGCAGCTTATTTGATGATCGCGATCGCAAACAGTGGATTCACTTAATTTCTTAATCTATCGTCAAACATAGCGTGGGATTATCCCACATCGCTTTTTTATTTGTCTTAAGTTTTAAAGCAATTTGTATAAATAATTAAGCTTATCTTAGTAATTGTACGTAGGCATTTTTATTGATTCAGTTAAATTTGGTTATGCTATTAAACTTAATGTTAACTAACAACCGTTAAATTTCTGAATTTTTACGCCACTTTACTGTAATAAATTAACTAAGAGGTGGTAGTAGTTGTTAATAATCTTTCCTTAGATAGAAGAAAACATCCCCTCCCATAGATAGAGCCGTTTACGTGATCGCCAAAGTTAATCTGGGAATAATTCAAGCGTTGGTAGCAAATAAACCTGAAAATACTTAGATAGAGCTTTTTTAACTCGCTAACACGCTTAATAGTTCAATTTATTCACATCTATTTAAGAGAATTTTATTAACGTTATGTCTAACCCAAACGAGAACAAAAATTATAATCGTGAAGTGCGTCAAGAATCATATAACGACGGTAACGGCCATACCCACGTAACCCGCACTAACGAAACAGTTAATAGCGTATCTAACCCCAATACTTACCGCGATGGTTACGTTGACGCACAAGTTAACGAAAACTGTTATCAGCAGGAAGTTTTAACTGAACGAGACAACGAAAATGCAGGACGTGGCTTGCTAATCGGGATTCTTCTTACTTCGCTTGCTGCTTCAACTGCTGGCGCAATCTGGTATTACAACCAGCGCGACGATGTAGATCCAGTACAAACAATTGTGGTTCCCAACAGTCAGCCAGCCCCCAGCCCCTCTCCTGAAGTAAAACAAAACACTACAATTATTGAAAAAACCAGGGATGTCCCAGTTCCCGTCATAGTTCCCCAACAACAAGCACCCGCACCTGCACCTCAAGCACCCGCACCCGCGCCAGACATTAATATTTCTGTTCCCAATTCTGTAACCCAGCCTCCTGCGACGCAAGAAGCACCTGCAACACCAGCCCCCAGCCCGTCTGAAAGCGAAAGTAGTAGCACTGACACTCAAAGCAGTACAGATACCACAACTCCCGCCGCAAGTACATCAAGTCAACCAGATACAACATCTGGTAGCACTTCTACTGGTGGCGAAAGTACAGGTGATGCTGCTCAGTAAAATCTTCTTAGTTACCGTTATAAGTAGTCTGTATTTAATAGTCTTCTCCAAGTTTGGAGGGGGCTTTTTTAGTGGCGTACTCTCAAAACTTCAGGTTAAATTGTTGAATTTGTTAACGAATTTTATCAACTATTACAACACATTAATGCTGATAAACTTTAGTAAATTCATGGTTTCATTGTCAGAAACCGATGCTAACTTAAATATAGGCATAAACAAGTTAAGCATTCAACCAAACTTCGATTAGCGCCTGTGCCTCCTGCACTAATCACCTCACACCTGAGTATTGTAGCATCCGAAAATGTGGTACTTACCTTTAATTTCATTGAGTTGTTATGGGAGGTTTTTGAAAGCATAGCCAGAACTACCGTCTGAATAGATGGGATGGATGCAAAAGTCAAACCAGGTAAATTGTGAGTTTTGTCCACCGCTTTAAGTTGATTTAGTTGTCATTTTTTTGAATCAATCGTATCGTTTATAACCCGCCGTTAGCTGCTAATTTTCATCCGGGTAGCTTGGCGGGTTAATCGTCGTTTTTGACTGCTGTGGTAACTAGGGTGATGATAGTGACTTCGGGTAGACAAAATAAGCGTCCTGGAAAATAAGTTCCTAAGCCACGATTGACATATAGCTGGTTTTTTTCTATTTGATGGAATCCTTGCGCCCATTCCCAACGCCGCACTACTTTGGCACACTCTTTTCGCATAAATGGGATTTTGTGCCGGATAGATTTAGGAATACTACGGCGAATCTTTTTGTATTGACTAACAACAGGGCCAATCCCTGGAATCGTAATTTGCCCACCATGAGTATGACCTGATAGTTGCAAATCTACTCGCCAATATTTCAAGAGTTGGGCAGTATCTGGATTGTGAGATAAGACTATCCGGGGTGTTTCTGAATCTAGCTGACTGAGTGTTGATTTTATATTAAACTGAGTTGACCAATAATCAGCTAACCCAACTATTGGTAATTCTTGTCCTAATGGATAGGCAATTTCATTCCAGAGAACATGAATTCCAACGTTAGTTAGGGCAGTAGTAATTTCTGCTTTTGAGTTGGGGTAATAAATATCATGGTTGCCTAGTACGGCATAAATTCCAGCGCGACTTTGCAAATGTTTGAGTCGTAGTGCTAGCTGGTGAATCGGTGTTGGATCGTCGGTTACGTAGTCGCCAGTTAACAGAACTAAATCTGGTTCAGCTTCGTTGCTAGCAGCGATCGCTTTTTCTAACATTTTTTCTGACAGTCGCAAGCCGTCATAATGAAAATCTGAAAGCTGCACCAGTTTTGTCCCTTGCAAGGATAGTGGCAAATCCGCGATCGCTACCGTCAATTTTTCAATACTTAACGGCCCAGATAATATTGAATGCATACTGAAAATTAACTCTCCAAGGCGCGGCGCTTTTAGCTTAACCTAGCGTCCGTAACAACCGAAATAACTTTTCTAATATGTTTTGAAGCTGATAATTTTTTTCGTAGTTCTGCTTAGTTAGTTCAAATGCCACTTTGCTATTAATTTCTGACAAAGTGGGATAAATATGGATACCGCCAAGCGCAGAAATTTTGAGTTTATGCGACATTGCTAAAATAATTTCATGGATCAACTCACCAGCAGCTGGCCCAACTAAATGAGCGCCGAGAATTTCACCATTTCTGCGTGTAATAATTTTGGCGAATCCTGCTGTTGCAGCTTCGGCTTGGGCGCGATCTACTTCATCAAAACCTTGCTTGACGACATTAATATTATCGCCGTAACGCTCCTTTGCTTCTTGTTCTGTTAAACCAACCCGCGCAAGTTCTGGATCAGTAAATGTTGCCCAAGGAATTACGCGATAGTCAGCTTTGAATACGGGTAAGAACAAAGCATTTCTTAGCACTATATTTGCTTCATAGCCTGCAACATGAGTGAACTGATAGCCGCCAATTACATCACCACAAGCATAAATGCGAGGATTTGTTGTCTGAAGTTTGGCGTTGACGCTAATTCCCTGTTTACTGCCACTACCATAACCAGCAGCGCTTTTTTGATGTGTTTCTACTCCAGCTGCTTGCAGATTGAGGGATTCAATATTAGGCTGTCTTCCAGTTGCAATTAAAATTTCATCTACTTCGGCAACTTTTTGATCGTTTGCCCACAAATACTTTTTGCCTCCAGCGACTTCAACGCGATCGCATCGTGTTTTTGTGAGAATAGAGATGCCTTCTGAGGCAAACTGAGTTTGAATTACTTGGGCTGCTTCTGGATCTTCTTTAGCTAGAAGGCGATCGCCGCTAGCAATCATAGTAACTTGTGAACCTAGACGCGAAAAAGCTTGCCCTAATTCACACCCAATTGGCCCACCACCAATTACAGCCAGGGAATATGGGCGCTTGGTGATCGAAAAGACTTGTTCATTTGTAATATAGCCTGCTTCTTTAAGTCCGGGAATAGCAGGAATTGCTGCTCTAGAACCTGTGGCAATTACAAAAGCTCTAGCTTTGATACTTCTACCATTAACTTTAAAGGTTTGGCGATCTATAAATTCACCACTGCCAAAAATTACTTCAACACCCAATGCAGCAAATCTTTCTGGTGAATCGTGTGGTTGAATTGTGGAAATAACGCCTTGAACGTGATTAATTGCTTTGGCAAAGTCTATTTCAGGATCTTTGCAATAAATACCGAAACGTCCCGCGTGTTTTACTTCATATGCTATGCGCGAGGCATGAATTAGAGATTTACTGGGAACGCAACCATACCAGAGACAATCACCACCCAAGCGATCGCGTTCTATCAGAGCCACTTTTGCTTTTAGTGAGGCTGCAATTCCAGCAACCAGCAACCCCGCAGAACCGCCACCAATTACAACTAAATCGTACTCAACTGCCATGATTTTTGCTTATTTTGGGTAAGTGTGCGTTCGGCTTTGCCGTCTCGAAGAGAATCGCCTAACTCTAGCCTACTACTATCACAACAGCGATTATTTCTGTACCTGAAGCGTTTTTTCTGCAAGAGGTAATGTTTGCTGAAACATCAATTCTGCAAGTTGCTGTTTTTCCGTAAGATCAGCAAGATCGACTACACGATAAAGAGGTTCTACACGGGCTACAACTTCCCTAGGAAAATCGCGGTTAAAATACTTAAGCAGCATAAAGTCATATCGGTACGGTCGATAAATCATTCCTAGAAGTTCCACCAAGGGATTAAGCGTGTAGTTGTGATATCTGACAACAGCTTCTGCAAAATGTCCGCGATTTATTTCTTTTTTAACGAAAAACTGCCTAAAATTAAAAGTCATTTTCAAAGCATCTAGTCTCTGTTTCATTTTTGAGAAATGTTCGCTTAAATTCATATTTATTGGAATACCAGATTAGCTTTATCAAATGCAACTACAGGATTACCGTGTTTTTCTACCTCTAAAAAATCATTAGGACTACTACGCTTGATAACGGCAAAATCAATTGCTAAAAAGGGACTTGCTTCTTTTAATTGGTAAAAGCATTGTGAGTGTCCATGCCATGTAGGTTCAGGAACTCTATATTTAAAGCTAATTTCAAAAATTGTTTTTAGAGATTTTTCAACCATATCAAATGTTTCTTCGACACTGTTGTCCTCAACAATTGTTTCAATGTCGATATCTGACCATTCGTCTGTATATCCGTGCGCTGCTGAACCTCCTTGCCATAAAGCTAAAATAAAATCTAAAGGTTCTAAGGTAGCGACAATTGTTTCAATAATTTTTTCTCTCATTGTCTAGGGCGTATCTGCAAAGTCTGGATATAGCGGAATGAGCTATTGCAACCAGATGAGAATCGCTGCAATCATCAGCATTGCTAAGTAATTTTCGGCTCGTTTTTCATAACGAGTAGCGACCCGACG
>JAESFL010000680.1_pt1 | contig 20122 bp, 27 predicted proteins | sample 9269401 | NCBI WGS metagenome assembly JAESFL01 (sample SAMN14506025, study PRJNA617098) | algae metagenome | isolation source: Gloeocapsa sp. UFS-A4-WI-NPMV-4B04 and co-occurring heterotrophs from desert... | place: USA: Utah | collected 2006-10-01 | reverse complement strand
GGTTCGCGATGAGCACGGTCTGCGCCACGCTCCAGGTCGCTCGCTCGAACATCGCCGCGCAGGTGGCAGGTCGGCCAGCCAAGCGCCGGGGCCGGCCGCCGCAACCGGACGAGGATCTCGTCGCGGCGATCAAAGTCATCATCGGCAGCCTGCCGACCTACGGCTACCGCCGCGTGCACGCTCTTCTGGTACGCCAGGCGCAGGAGCAGGGCCCAGCTCCTCCCAATCACAAGCGGGTCTACCGGGTCATGAAGGCTCACGGTCTGCTCCTCCAGCGGCATGCGGGCGGGGCCGAGCAGCGCCGGCACGACGGGCGTGTGGCCGTGGAGCGCTCCAACCTGCGCTGGTGCTCGGACGGGTTCGAGATCGGCTGTGACAATGGCGAGAAGGTGAGGGTCGCTTTTGCCCTCGACTGCTGTGACCGCGAGGTGCTGGGGCATGTCGCTACGACCGAAGGGATCAAGGGTGAGGACGTGCAGGATCTGATGATTACGGCGGTCGAATACCGCTTTGGGCCGGTGACCCGTCTGCCAGAGACCATCGAATGGCTCTCCGACAACGGCTCGGGCTACATCGCCCATGACACGAAGAGCCTGGCCCGGGAGATGGGGCTGGAGCCGAGGACCACGCCGGTGCGGAGCCCACAGAGCAACGGCATGGCGGAAGCCTTCGTGCGCACCATCAAGCGCGATTACGTCCGGGTGAGCCCGATCCCGGATGCCCGCACGGTGCTGGACAGCCTGCCGTTATGGTTCGAGCACTACAACAGCCTTCACCCGCACAAGGCGCTCGGCTATCGTTCGCCGCGTGAGTTCATCGCTTCACGTCAACCGGAATGATCTGTCCGATCTTTCAGGGGCAACAACAAGAATGACTTACTAGTGGTAGTCGAAAAGCCAAAGCCTTAGTGTCAGACCTACCGGATCGGCGACGGGCTTGCATCGCTCAGGTCAGATAAATTAGGGAGGCATTGGTCCGAGTGCACATAGAGCGGCCTAGCTGATCAAGGTTGAGCAAAACAACGTTGTTCTAGTGGTATTCAAAAAGTTCTAGGCTTAGAGCTAGACGGGGCCAGCACAAATCTTGATCCCGAATACGTTAGTGTCACGACCAGATACTCGCTTATCTGCGACGCGTCGAAACCCCATCAGATCAGCTTTGGGCTGAGCCATAGCCTGACTTGGTCAGTGTTGGGTTAGGGTTGGGCTTAGCTGGCGCCTTGTTATATGAGTCCTGAAAGTCAGATTAAGATAAGTCCGTGTACTAGTGTGGTAGTATAGCAAGATATTTCTCAGAGCCCTTAGGTAATTATTATCTTTGACCTAGGGCAGTATCCCATCGTTAGGTGAAAGCTTCCTATTCCGCTGTATTTAATTTGGCCACGAATGGCTGAGACAATGGCTGCGCGTCTTATCAACTTAAGAGGCACTTATGAGAACCTGCTACGTCTTCCAGTCTGACCCGAACCCCAGCCTCTTGGCGTTCACCGACGGTGCAACAGGCGAAAAGCTCCCGTCCGAGAGCGGACCTTGGACATTCGTAAAGGAGGTTGGCCCAACCGAGCGGTGGACCTTTGGCGTTGGTCGCGCCTTCGTTGCCGCCGGAATATTAGAGAATGGCTTCCTTGTATGGGAGGCAAGCGACAACACAGCCACATTTCATCCGGTAATCGAGAGTGATCGGGTGGAGGGCACGGCGGTATTCAATCAGCAGGGTAGGCGAATTGGCACCATCAAGCGATTGCTCATCGAGAAGGTCAGTGGCCGGGTCCTCTATGTTGACGTGACGTTTGGCGGCTTTCTCGGCATTGGGGTTCACCACCGCACCATCCCTTGGGACAAACTCTCTTATGACAAGGCGCTTGAGGGCTATCGTACTGAGATTACCGAGGAGCAGGTTCGGGACGCACCAGCGTTCTATGGGTACGACGGTGACGATCTGGTTTGGCCTGACCGCAAGCGCGAAAAGGAGTTGAGGGACTACTGGCACGACGATCCAAGAGGTCCGTTCTAACATCCTGGCGAGCCGCCTTGGATAAGGGGAAAGGGATTGCGCTCCTTCGCTGGTGCCGTCGCCCTAACCCCTAGTAGCGCCTTATAAGGGGGGGCTTCTTTAGCTACTCTATTGTAGCCATGCCAACCTATGACGTTTACGTCTGGACCAACTTTCGCCGTCTGGAATATCCACGCGGCTTGAATGTTCCGAGCCTGGAGGCGGCGCACAGCGTTGCGTTGATGATGGCGCGAGTGTTCATTGGGCTTGAAGCGCCAAGAGGTTATCTGCCCCAAGCCGACTGTGACTTCCACGTTGAGGTTGTTAACGAGGATGGCCGAACCGTTCTGGCGGTTCCAGGGCGGTGGATGGGTGCAGTTCCAAGTCAGGTAGGTAGGTGAGCTTAAAGTGTTTGCGAACCTAACATGGGTTCACCAACGGCTTCCCACGCGCTGCCTCACCCTTCTGTGACTGCGTTCGGTTGAGATAGGCATATCTATCTTGAGATTAGGCCTGGGAGGTGCCGTCAATCCTCATCAGCGATACTTTTCCACTCGGCGACTTCTGCATCGGTGGCTTTCCGCTTGCTTACTAAATCAGCGAGTAGAACAGCGGGAAATGAGGCGCTTTGCAGGGCTGTTCTGATGAACCCATGCTGATCGAGTTCAAAGAGGCGGATTGTCAGGGTATCGGGCTGCTCTGAGGCATACTCAATATCAAAGGAGTGATAAGAATTATTCTGCCTGTCTTCTGTTGCGATGGGAACGTTGAGTGAGACTACTCTGTCCTCTGGTCCACAAAATCCAAGGCGAGCATCAATATTGAGGTCATTGCTCATGTTGTTATTTGTTAGCTTTCATCCGTCGGGCGACGAATTTGAGATGTGATCGGCGGGTTAGTTGTACTGGCCCCTCAACGCTTTGTGGCGAAAAGAAGTTCCGCCATGAAAATTGCACAATTCTGCTTTCCTGGAAAGATGCTACTTGCTGAAATTTATCTTGATAGTTTTCTTGGCATAGGAAAATCTACAAGCATCTCACACCTACATTGCGATGTTCGTACCTCACAATACCCTCAGTCCGAGAAAGTCTTTCTAAACCTATGTAAAGACCAGTTCTTTGAGCAGATGCTAAGCTGAGTTCTCTTCTCTTGGAGAACAGGCTTGGGGATGTGACCAATCTCATCTGCCTTGAAGCCTTTCGTGAGGCTACTCGTGAGCTTGCGGAGGCTCAGATCAAGCACCGTCAGGCTGCTCATCATTTGGCGAGCATCCAAGGAGAACTGGAGCAACGATTGGTGCACGCCTATCGGGAGCAGTCATTCGGTCCACTGGATCCTCTGTTCACCAAGGAAGAGGCCGCACTTGCGTTGTTTGAGCAAGCAGCCGCTAACCTCACCGAAGTAGAGGAGCGCTGGTGTGCTTTGAGGGTCGCTTTGGCCTACGAGGAAAAGATGATGCGGGAAGGGCAACCGTCGCGTAGGCAACTGAACTGATCGCCCACCGACCTACGAACCTATACCTAAGAGAGGATTGTTGACTTGAGGTGCTTGGCTATATTCCTTAGCTATGCCCCAGTACAGTCTCTTTGTTTGCAGTCAGGATGACCGGATCAAGTATCCCAAGAGCTATGATCTGCCCGATGTTGAAGCTGCCCGTCGGGTGGCCCTGAGAGTGGCGAAGGTGTTCATGGAGGTTGTTCCGTACTGGAATGATCTGTCTCCTGAGCAACAGAATGACTTCGTAGTTCAGATTGATGACGAGAGCAGTCAGACGGTTCTGATTGTGCCGTTTAAGGAAGCCAATGAACCGAACTCCTGAGCGGTGCCTGAGTATTTGGTGCTCAGATACAAAGAAGCCCCACCTGAGGAAAGCTCAAGTGATGGGGCCAGTTAGTTCGAGGAGGAACAGCAGCAGATTACCAAGCGGCCTGTAAGAGTCTGTGCGTAGGCACACTGGAACCGCTGGGTTTTTAGTTGAACCACCTATAGTCCACCTTCTCAGACTCTGGCTGAACGAGCATCGCTCAGTCCCTATAGCTAAGCTACATGGAAGTAATCCACAGACATCCACAGCCCGGTCAGAATGTTCTCTTTTTGTTCTCGTTTCATGATAAGCTTGAGGACATGATTAGGGAGAACAAAAATGAGGTTGCCTCGCCTGTCTGTACGTATTTGGAAGCTGCTTGACGCCCATGCTGAGGGCCTTCCCGCTATCGGAGCCTTGGCACTCATTGTGCTGACGTTGGTAGTTGCAAAGTATCTTGCTGGTCTGTGAGCCCGAGAGGGAAGCTGCGTAAGGCTTAGCTGCGGCCTCACGAACTTCTTGGTTCCCTCTGGTTAAACTCCATGAGCCTGACGGACCCCACCCATCAGGCTCCTTTATTTTGACCTTTAATAGGCCGAGCCGCTGCAGCACGGCCTCGGTAATCCGCGCAACGTGGCCACCGGCATATGGGAAAACACCAGTGAGGGTGGACGACAGGCTGCTGTGGAGAGACTTCCGCAGTAGGCAGAGCACGATGGATCTTCGCTTCACCCATCTCCGGACTTAGCCCAAGATGAGCGCTCTCCCATGTTGACCAAGGATGAAGCCGTTGAATTGGGGAGTGTCAAATGGAGGAGCTTGGGCGTCGGCTCCTGAAAAGGAAACCCCAAATCAGAAGCAGGACAACCGCTCCGAAGACGGCTGCTACCAACCCGGTGCTGTCCTCCGGCTGATACCATCCTGCCTCTTGTCCGAGATACGAGGCCGCAATGGCGCCGATGATGCCAAGGAGACCGGTCAGCATGAACCCGAATGGTCCCTTTCTGCCGGGTGTAACCAGTCTGGCGATCACGCCAGCCGCCAAGCCGAGTGCTACGGTCCACATAATGCTCATGAGAGCTCCTGCCGAGAGACATGATCTAGGGAGGCAACCCTAGTGTCCGGGTCAGGTTGCAGCCAAGGATACGGCCCTTCGTCTTTGGCCTATAGCGATCGTTACTCTCTTTTTTCCAGCCCCGTACTCCTGCGGACCCTGCTTGCCTTGTTAGCGGCCAGGTCCTTGATAAACGCCGCTGCCCACCGTGAGACATCGGAAGCCCACAGAATCTTCTCCATAGCCTGCCAGCGTGCAACCCGTTCCTCTTGGCTCATGTGCAGCGCGTGCTGAATAGCCTCTGCCACTTCGACCTTGTCGTTCGGGTTGACGATGAGCGCATCAGTGAGCTCCTCAGCAGCCCCGGCAAATTTCGACAGAATGAGAACACCGGGATCCTGCGGGTCCTGAGCTGCCACGTATTCTTTGGCCACCAGGTTCATCCCATCCCGCATGGGGGTCACGAGCCCGACCCGGGCCAGCCGATAAAGGCCAGCGAGGACCCCTCGAGAATAGGTGCTGGTCACATAATGGATCGGCACCCAGCCAGGCTCACCCAAGGAGCCGTTGATCCGCCCTAGTGTCTCATTCACGTCTCGGCTGAGGGTTGCGTACTCAGGCACTTCGCTGCGGCTGGTTGGGGCAATCTGCAGAAAGGTCACCCGTCCCCGCTGCTGCGGATGGCTGACCAGGAAGCGCTCGAAAGCCTCCATGCGCTCAGGAATGCCTTTTGAGTAGTCCAGCCGATCAACCCCGATGATCAGCTGGCGGGATCCCAGACCAGCAATCGTCTGCTTGAGAAGCCGGCTTGAGCCAGAGCGTAGGGCTGCTTGCTGGAAACCAGCAACGTCGATGCCGATTGGAGCGCTTTTGATGCGAACACGGCGGCTTCCGATATCGAGAAGGTCTACCCTGCGGTGAACTGCGCCAAGTTCCTGGATGAGGCTGCGTCTGAGGTTATCGGCATCCCGCTCCGTCTGCACACCCACAAGATCATAGTCCGGGATGACGCGCAGGAGCTCTGTGCTGCCTGGAAGAGCTCCAAACACTTCAGGAGCCGGCCAGGGGATGTGGTGAAAGTACCCGATGGGGTTGGTGATCCCGACCGCCCGCAGTTCGCTCGCGAGGGGGATGAGATGATAGTCGTGAACCCAGACGAGATCGTCAGGCTGGATTAGATGGGCCAGTGCATTGGCGAAACTCCGATTGACCCGCAGGTACCCTGCGTAGTCAGCTCGCGAGAACTCTGATAAACCAATCCGATAGTGCATGATGGGCCAGAGTGCCCGGTTGGCGAAGCCGTTATAGTACTCCTGCCGATCAAGCGAGGTCAGGTCCATGACGGCATACTGCACCTGTCCCTTGTCGATGATCTTGGGATGGGCTGCCGGATGGGCCGAGACCTTGCCGCTCCAGCCGAACCACAGCCCCTGGTAAGCCTGAAAGGCCTCGTGCACAGCTATGGCCAAGCCCCCTGCAGCGGCTTTTCCGGTAGCGTCCGGGATCGCCACGCGATTGGAGATGACAACGAGCCGACGCAAATGCATCTCCCTTATAGCAAGGGAGAGGGTAGCCTAAGGATGAACACCGTGGCAAATAGCGCACCGGCTTAAGTCACATCAAGCAGTAAGAGACTATTCTAGGCCGAGACCCAGCAGGTCAATGCCATGCATCGGGCTCCAGCACTTGGAACGAGGCCTGATCGCTCATCCAGTGACGTCTGTCTCTGGCCGATCCGTCCCCCGAGAGACTTCCTCGTGCCAGTCACCTGCTTCGTCCTGGTACTCGATCTCTTCAGTCGCGCCCGGCAGCCTCTGTTCGGCGGCAGCGCGCTCGGCAGCGTCACGTGCTTCCTGATGCGTGGCGTAGCGTTCCGAGAAGACATCCCCGGCTTTGTAGGCCCACCCGTCTTCGTGCTCGACGATCCTGTAATGAACATTGGCCATAACTATTCTCCTGGAGACGTCAATGTGGGCGACCAACCTGCGAGGAGAGGCAGTTCCGAATTTAGGTGATAGAGCGCTCTGGGCTCCAGATAAACACCTCATCACCATTGTGACCCAGGATCCGCACAGCATCCGGCTTCTGCGGCATGTCCAACGTCTCAAAGAGGGACAGGGCTCTCACTTTCGCGTCCTCCAAATCCGTTGCGTCATGTTCAACCCGATCCAGGATCGCATGAGCTTCGTCTGTTCCACGCACCCGAAAGAACTCAATAATAAACATTAGTGAGGCTCCGTCTCGCACAGAACCGCAACATCAGCATCGTTTCGCGCCATAAGTGCCTGCAAGACTGCGAGTGTGGCTTCATCGGCCGCTGCAGCCGCAAGCTCGAAGACGGCAATGGCGTAGACTTCGGCATCATCGGCACGAACCTCCATGAGATGAGCTTTGTGGCGTTCGGTCCAAAGAGGACGACCCACAACAGAGCCGGCTTTTTTCTCCGCGAGCCATGCTTTGACCCTGACATTAGCGGCTTCAACGGTAACGCGGTTATCATAAATGCGCTGCTCAACACGGTCGAGACGGCTCTCCAGAACGTCTTGCGAGTTGTCGAAGGTCGCCACGCCGTTCGATTTGAGAGCCTCAAGACGGCGATCCATCCCGTGCAGTTTGATGCGCAGTTCATCACAAAGGCGACCGATCCGCTCACTCATTCGCGTCTCCTGTAAGATCCCATCGGCTGATGATCATAGCGGGAGTGAGTTGGCGCCGTCCTTCGACGGCCACTCGTCGCTGAACTGACTGACAATCCCCGTGCTGAAGACCTTGGCTCCTGGTCCGGCAGACTCCGCCTCCGTTATGGCGGCATTGATGGCCGCAACACGGGAGTTATACTCCCCACGGTGCTTGCCGTTCACCCGGATGCGCCAGGCGCCATGATGTCGGACGACGTAAAATTCGGTTGTCATTGACTGATCTCCTCGGGCCATAAGCCTCGCCAACCGATTCAAATCGACCAACAAGGTTAGAACTGCTTGCCCGACATCCAGCTTTGAACGTCGGCCCTGGCCTTGTCATAGGTCAGGCTACAGCGGACCTTTACCACTTCGATTAACTGCTCCTCGTTCTTGATCTCTGACAGATCCAAGGTGGTGAGGCCTCTCCACTGCCGCTTTGCATCGATGCGGTAACCTGTCTTGCGGGTGACGGTCTCATCGCTTTCGCCGCCTCTAAAGCCAAACATTGTAGCCTCCGTCTTTAAGGTGGGCCTCGCCGTGCAGCAGCCGGCTTCAGCCAGTTGCATGAAGCCAACACAAGCCAGCCGACGTGTTGATGCTCGTTCCCATCCCTGAAAGAGTTCCGTAGACGGTGCGGTTCTCCGCACGAGCGGTTGATCGGGGCCTCAGGCGGGTGGCTTCTCCTGGTGGGCTGCCGTCAACTCTTGAGGATCGACCCTGATGGCCTGGACTGAGCCTTGGTTCCCTTGGACGAGGGGGAGGTAGATGGTGGTCGCAACGCGCCGGTAGGCGAGAAACGACAGCCCCTCAATCAGTTCCTCGTCAATGTCGACCGCGTATGTGCCGGCAGGTTGTACCTTGTCCACGGCCGTCAGCGAGAACGGGTGGTCGAAGGTCAGTGTCTCTCGGGTCGTGCGCATGAGGTGCTCCTAAGCGGCGATCTTGTCGGCGCAATCTTTGGCAACCTGGCTGTTGCCTTCCGCGCTGCCGGGCATGGTCGCCCACCCGTTCTTCATGACGAGGTCGCCCCTGTTCCAGGACGAGGCGGTCTTGAGGGTAGCAACACGCTCGGCAAGCTGTGGGTCGCGCTTGGATTGATCAACGCAGATCAGGGATAAAGCCGTGACCACCTCGGCTTTCGACTGATCGGCCGCCATTGTTCGAGCTGTGCCGCCGGTGACCCAACCGCCCCAGGAAAACCCGATAGCGGCAAGCGCGACAGCACCACAGGCGGCGCCGTAGAGGCCAGGCTTCAGCCATTCTGGGGTTTTCATGATGATTTCCTAGGGATGATGAAGGAAACGCCTTGTTTCCTCAAAGTTCACCATAACACAGTCTAAGATTTTAACTCTGTTTTATATTTGCTTCGGGACCTATTTATTTAGATTGCGCATACCCACATCTTTCAACAGATCGATGCAAGCTTCCGGCCTGCGGGATCAGGTCATTGCTACCCAGGCAACACGACTTGGGTTGCCCAGAGCCTAAGGTGTCCCTTGAGACGCTCCGCATTGAGGAGGCTGCCATGAGATTTCTGGTCCAGTTCAAAAGGTTTCGACGTGGCGTTCCCGAGGTTATCGGAACCCTGCCCATCGTGGCCGCTGACGGTGCCGCAGCCTTGGCATTAGTCCGGAGCCTTGCCGGAATGAGACGCTGGCCAACCCGGACCGATGCTCTGCGTCTGATGGACGATGGCGGCCGTACGCTGCTCGACTGGACAGCGCCGGTAGCAGCCGCGGAGCCGGTTTCATACGTACCTACTTCTACTCCGGGGAAGCCAACAGGCGACGTACCCCGCCGCGCGCCGCCAAGAGTGGCAGAGCACTCAGAAGAGAACCAATTAATGCCCGCATCAGGGGAGCACCTCTTTGCCGTGGGACAAGCCATCTCCTACGCGGAGGATGGTCAGCCCGAGACCTGGAAGGGCGGCTATGAGATCGTCAGGCTCGATGATCCACAACGTGAGCCGCAATACGCGATCAGAAGCGCGGATCAGTCGTATGACCGGATCGTGCATGAGCACGAACTCCGCGAGGACCTGGGCGCCCGCGCCCGTGGCCGTTGAGTCTCCACTTCCGGTTGGCCTCCAGACCAGTCAAGAACCTGCACCAAATTGCCGAGGGCGCACGGCAAATCTGGAGCCGTTGGTTTCACAAAGGAAAGCGAGCGTGACATGGCACAGAACATTCTCACTTTGGCAAAATCGATCATGCGTGAGATTTGGCGTGCGTTGACGCCGGCCCCAGTTCCCGCTGTGCAACCACGACCACAGCTCAACGGAAGGCGAGGTTATGGAGACGACAGGATCAAACCGCCCAACTGAGGTCTGAGGGCGCGGTCGCTCGGGGTGGGGCTGCTCATCAACGCCTCTCGCCGCTGGGCGGAAGCTGCAAGAGGAGGAAAGTGTCAGTGACAAGGCGTATCTGTCCTGTTACAGACTAGCTCTAAGGGGCGCAGGCTAGACTACTGCGCCCGGGGCTGCCTCGTTTCGCGGCGGATGTTTTCCAGCTCATTGCGGGTATGTTCCATCTCACGGCGCACTGCGGCGATATCCCGGCGCAACTCCTCGATCGAGCGTACAATTTGTTGCGTCGCTTCCCGCAGGTCACCGCGGGTGATCGATGCGTCAGTGCTGTCCTGCTGAACGCTCGCGCAGTCTGGTGTGCCGTCACGACGGTAGCGCAGGCTCAGGGCATCTCCAACCTTGAGATACACGCACCGGGTATCCGGGTCGCGCCAGGTCGATGGCGGGGCCTCCTGTGCTGTTGCTGGGATGGCGAGGGCCAACAACCCAACAGTGATTGCGACTTTGATCATCAGTCCTCCCTGGGAGGATGTGGGTGCCGGAAAATCCATGTCTCTTCCAAGAGCCGCATCCTCAATGAACGAACACGGCCTTCGATGTAACCGTATGGCCCCGCCCTGCTGAGGCAAGTGCTCCTCCCGAGCCATGCCAATGAAGTTCGCAAGAGCATGATCAACCATAGGACGAGAGCCGAGGTGTTGCCTCGGCCCTCTTCTGGTTTTCTCAGCACGAGGTGCCGCAACGCATCAGGCCGCGCGGCTGGCCTTCTTCGTCTCAGCCTTGAGTGTCAGGCCGGCCTCGTTCGCCACCCGTGTGGCAACCTCGGCGATCCGGCGGGTGCCCTCAATGGTCTGCTCAAGATTGTGCCGCATGATGGTGCTCTGGGCTGCCATGACGTCCGGGAGGGACTGGCAGCGTGCCAGCACACCAAAATCCTCGACGTTCTTCTGCAAGCGCTCCTGCGTAAGGCTGAACCACTCGCGCGAGAGGTCCTGCACTCCACGCGTCAGCATGGTGCTGGCCTGCGTCATCATCTCAAGGCTCTGGGCCCCCTGACGGGTGAGCTCCTCGCGGCCCTCGCCCGTGATGCCATAAGCCTGAGTGACCTGATCGGTGAAGCGCCGGGTGTTCTCAGAGGCAGAGTTCAGGCCAGACCGCATGGCGTCCTGTGCCTTCTCGGCGTTGTCGCGAATGTGTTCACCCGCAACTTTAGCGCGGTCGTTGGCCTGATTGTTTGTATTATGAGCGACAGACATATGGATTATCCTGAAATTGATAAATACAAGTACGCACAATCCCAGCCTTGCGAGCCAAATCGGAAACAGCTTGTACTTAATTGTTGTTTATTTCCTCTTGAGCACGGTCGCAGAAGTTTACGTTTAGAATGCGGCCTTCAGGAGCTTTTACTATGTATACACAATTCTACCGCAACTTTTTTCGTGTGATCCTGCGCACGAGCTGAAGGTTGTTCCACACATGCTTCTCAGAAACCCCATTTCAGGTGCCGCTCTTCCGGGCGGTGCACAACCGCTATCCTGTAGAGGACTTGGCAGAAGGCATCACAACGGGCCACCCCACCATGCCCCAGTTCCAGCTCGATCCGGCCCAGATCAACGACCTGCGCGCCTACCGGGATTCCGTTCAGGGCTAGAGCTTGCGTTCACTCAGCGCACGACGAGGACCGGGATCTTCGAGTGGGAGAGCACCTTCATGGTCTCGCTCCCCAGAAATAGGGCCGAGACCCCGCTGCGTCCGTGCGACGCCATCACGATCAGATCGCAGCGCTGGCCTTCCGCCGTGCGGATGATCGCCTGATAAGGCGCGGCGTCTTCCATGTGAAGGGTTGTGGCATCGACACCAAGTTTGCGCGCGATCTCGGAGGCTTCCGCCAGGGTGCGCTCGGCGTGCTTCTGCATATGCTCTCTGAACGAGGCCGGCGTATCCCCGAGTTGGTCAGCCTCAAGCGCGAAGACATGGAAGCGCTCAGCCACAGTGAGCATCAGGACCGTCGCTCCCACAGCCTTTGCCAGGTTGGTTCCATGCTCGACAGCACGGGCTGACAAGGATGAGCCGTCGGTCGCAATCAGAATGTTCTTGTACATGCAGGCCTCCCTCGTTGAGAAGTGAAGCCCCCAAACACCGTGCCTTCTCGTTCAGTACGAGAGGAACAGGGGCACCGGGCAGTTCTTGAGCAGCGACCGCGTCGTGCCGCCGAGCATCATCTGGCGCAGGCGCGAGTGCACATAAGCTCCCATCACGATCATGTCGGCCCGGATCAGGCCAGCATGATGGCGCAATGTCTCGGCGACGTCACCGTTCAGGGCAGGCAGGGTCAGCTCGCCGACCTTGATGCCGTGGCGGGTGAGATGCGGGGCAAGGTCAGCACCAGAGACAGCCGGCTCCAGATCTTTCTCTCCCGTGACGCTGACCAGTTCGACGTGGGAAGCTGCCCGCAGGAGAGGCAGGGCGTCATTGAGCGCCCGTGCCGCCTTGGCGCTGCCATCCCACGCCACGAGGATCCTGTCTCCAGCGAAGACCTCGTGGCCTTGGGGCACCACGATGAGCGGGCGCCCACTGTCGGTAAGCACCGCCTCGATCAGCCCTCGGTCGACGGCCAGGGAAATCGGCTCGGCGTCCAGAACCGTCAGGTCGTGGGCCCGTGCCAGGGCAGTGAAGCTCTTGACCAGGTCCGGATAGGCCAACTGCAGCGCCTGGGTGGTGCAGGCGAGGCCTGAGGCCGCTGCGGCCCTGAGTGCCCCGCGCCAGGAACTGGCTGATAGCCAGCGGCGTGATCGGGGTCAGCTCCTCAGCGGAGCGGACCGTCTTACCCTTCCGCACGGCGTGGATCGTGTTGAAGTTTACCGCGAACGCGGAGTTCAGTTGACCTTCTCAGGTGCGCGCACCGACATGCCGAAGGAGGCCGTCCATCTCGTTCTCTTCCTGGTATTCATCATGCCGTGATCAACGTCCCGCAGGAGCCGGGAATTTCAGTGCGTGCCCCGCATGCGATGTTCAGATCGTGCTTTCAATTTATTCGGGGCATGGTCGCTTGGGTCCGATCCGACAGCTAGCAAGCGGCCGGCACGGCAGACGCTTTGGTAAGGATCCCGTTCACGGCATCGCTAAAAGCATCGTGTGAAAACGGCTTTGTGAGCACGCAGTTTTGCTGATAGCTCGTGGGAACGACGCTGGAGTCGTAGCCTGTCAGGAAGATAAACGGGATGCCGCGATCACGCAGGACATCCGCAACAGGATAGACCACCAAGCCATCCAGATTGACGTCGAGAACGGCGAGGTCGAAGTCGGCCTCGAGCGCCAGTGCCATGGCCTGTTCGAATTTTGCAGCCGGTCCCACGACCTCTGCTCCGAGGTCGCTCGTCATGTCTTCGATCAGCATCGATACCATGGTTTCATCTTCGACGATGAGCACGCGAGGCTTGCGTTGGTCATGCATGGGCATTCTCCCAATGGTCCCGCCGTGCTCAACAGAGCCCTGCATATGAGGCCGTGTGTCCTGAATGGACGACGCTTCTCTTGCTATGCTCAAGGAATCCTCCATACGAACTGCGTTGCCGGTCAGTGAGAAACGTCCCGCCGCCGACCGGCGGCAGGACGTCGTGAGTGTTACGGCTGTGCGGCCTGGATCTCGCGGGCCTCGTCGACGATCTGATCGAACACCGCGGATTCCGGATCGATGTCGAGCCCAAGCCTTTCGTTGAGCATCTTGACGGGCTCTTCCGGCACGCCCGGCTTCGACAGCGCAGCCAACGCCGTGGCGGCTGCTGTGATCTCCGCGTCGGTGATCTCGTCCTCGGTGTTCGTGCCGAGCGTCAGCGCCTTCTCGTAAGCTGCGATCAGCCCGACCGTCGAGTTCGGTGCTGCATTCAGGCGAGCCGTCGCCGAGGCATTCACCGCGTTCATGCGGCCGAGCTTGGCGGTGTCGAGGCCGATGGTCTTGGCGCTGGAGGCTGCCTTCTTCGCATCGGAGGAGACTTTCGTGCCGGCGTCCCTGGCGTCGCGCTTGGCATCGCGGGTGCTGTGCGCCTGCTCGGCGCTGGCCTGCCCCTTCGCCGCGGCATCGCTGGGGCCGGAGCTGCGGCCGCTGCGCTCGCTGCTGCCGCCGCCACGGGAATTCTCGGCTCCGCCGCCGCGTGCCTCGCCGCCAGAATGTCCGCCGGAACCGCCGCCATGGCCACCACCGGGATTGCCGCCGCCGTTGCCGCCGTTGCCGTTTCCGCCACCGCCGCCATTGCCACCTCCGTTGCCGCCGCCGTTGCCGCCTCCATTGCCTCCACCGTTGCCGCCGCCATTGCCTCCACCGTTTCCGCCCCCGTTACCACCGCCATCGCCGTCTTTGGCCTGGGCCTGGGATTGGTTGAGCGTGAGCGAGGTCAGGTCGAGCGACAGCGGTTGCAAGCTGACGGCGAGACCCAGGGCGAGTGCCGAAACGGTCAGAGCAAGACGTCGTGTCATGAGATTTCCTTCCAGAACGTGTGAGCCTAAGAGCCCCCTTGTCCCCAGAATTATGTGAGAAATTTTCCCACGTCAACCTTGATGTGGGATTGCTTCCCACGGCTGATCGGCCTACTTAGACACTATGTCCGGCGATGCTCCCCGCTCCCTCGATCCAGCCAAGCTGCATGCGCCCCTGGCGCGCCTGCTGCGCCCCCTCGTGCGGCTCCTGATCCGGAGTGGGATCACGTTCCCCATGCTGGCGGAGCTGCTGCGTGAGCTTTACGTGAACGTCGCCGAGTACGATTTCGCCCTCCAGGGTAAGGAGCAGACGGACAGCCGCGTCAGCCTGCTCACGGGCATCCACCGCAAGGAAGTCCGCCGGCTGCGGGGTGCGGGCGCCCCGGTCAACACGGTTCCGGCCACCGTCTCGCAGACGAGCCGCATTCTGGCCCGCTGGCTAGCGGACCCGGACTTCACCGGCAGCGACGGGCGACCCCTGCCTCTGCCCCGCACGGCCGAGACGCCGCAGCCGTCCTTCGAGCGCCTCGTCGCCTCGGTCACGCGCGACGTGCGGCCGCGCGCCGTGTTGGACGAGTGGCTCGACCGCAAGCTGGTTGTGCTGGACGACGAGGATCGCGCTGTGCTGGCCGAGGCGGCCTACGTGCCGCGCGGCGGAGACGACCAGCAGCTCTACTATCTGGGACGCAACCTGCACGACCACATCGCCGCTGCGGTGGCGAATGTGGAAGCCGGGTCACCGCCATTCCTTGAGCGCGCCGTCCACTATGACAGGCTGACCAAGGAGCTGGCCGAGCAGCTGCAGCGCCGCTCCCGCGACATAGCCATGGAGGCTCTCCACACGCTCAACCGTGAAGCCCACGCCGCCAGCGACAAGGCTCCTGCAGGCCAGTGGCGCTGGAATTTCGGCGTTTATGTCTATTCCGAAGAGATTGTGCCGCCATCCGCGGCAGCGACATCCACCGACACCAACGGCAAGGGAGCCAAGCCGTGAAGCATCACGCCGCTTCGCTCGCACGAGCCCATGCCCTCTGGCTCGTGGCGCTGGTTCTGCTTGTCGCCTCGCTGACCCTTGCATGGGGCCAGAACGGACAGGACCGCGGCATCGGCGGCACCGGAGTTGTGTCCGATGATCAGGACGGAGACCGGGGCATCGGCGGCACGGGCATGATGGGCCGCATCCGCGGGTTCGGCAGCATCATCGTCAACGGCGTGCATGTGAACTATGCACCTGACGTGCTGGTGCGGATCGACGGACAGGCTCGTGCTGTTTCCGACCTGAAAATCGGCCAAGTGGTGCGGGTGGTCGCCGAAAACCGCAACGGCGTGCTGGCCACACGGCATATCGACGTGACCAGCGAGGTTGTCGGCCCGATCGAGACGACGGGCAGGACGACCCTGAAGGTGCTCGGTCAAACCGTTTCCACGGAGGCGCTGAGCGCCTCAGCCCGGTGGCAGCCTGGGGAGCGGGTGGCGGTGTTCGGCCTGCGGCGGCCGGATGGTACGATCGTCGCAAGCTTGGTCGAGCGGCGGGATGGCGGACTGGACCGGATCACCGGCCAGGTGAGCCGAGCGCGCAACGGCAACCTTGGGATCGGAACATTGAAGCTTGCGGGAGTGGATCCTGCCCTCGTCGGCACCCGGGCTGTGCTCGAAGGGTCCTATGCCAACGGCACGCTCCAGGTGACCGGGACGGCCCGGGAACGGGATCTCCTGGGAGCGAATGTCCGGCGGTTCTCCATCGAGGCTTATGTGGAGCGGACGCGGAACGGGCTGCGTCTTGGTTCGGGGCTCGAGGTGGCGGGCAGCCCCTCCTCGACTCTGCCGGTCGGGTCCTATGCGCCGGCGGTGGTGACTGTCGTGACCGATCAGAGGGGGCGTCTTGGCATCGAGGGGGTGTCTCTCGAAGGACGACCAACCTCATCGCGCGGATCACCCCAAGCGGTGGATAGCGAAAATTCGCGCAACACGCCGGCGGATGCACGGGGACGTGGCGCCGCCCCGCGCGATATGAATCCGGGATCCGGCTCGTCCCGCCGGGATTCTTCGCCGGGCGACGCTCGTGGTCGCGACGGCCAAGGTGGATCATCCGGCAACCGCTCAGGCGGCAGCGGCAACAACGGCAATGGCAATAGCGGTGGCGGCAACCAGGGCGGCGGCCGCGGCGGCGATCACGGCGGAGGCGGACCTGGTGGTGGCTCCGGTGCAGGTGGCGGTGGCGGCAATGGCAACGGAGGCGGGAATGGAGGCGGTCACGGCGGGGGCGGCAATGGCGGTGGCAACGGAAAACGCTGACATCATCGGTATAATCCCCGCTCCTCCCATGTGCCGCACGATGCAGCTCGGATCCGGATGGCGGCCCAATATCGCAACAAGCGAACGCCGAGTCCGAAAAGCCTAACGTGAGCTTTGGGTGGACATCGGCAGGCCGTTGCCTCATCCGCGTCGAGGTAGCCGTAGGCTCAAATTACATCACGTGGATCTTTGTAGGTCCTTCTATGCCTTTGAATTGGTATTCCCTGGACGCGCGATCAGGAGTGGCATTGATAGTCTGTTGGTAGGCTGCTTCACTCACCAGGATTTCCCCGGCCTCCGCGGGGTGATGTCACGGTAACCTGAAGAGGCTGCAATTAGGCCAGCTTCGCTGGTTTCACGCGAGCACGCCCGTGGCGGCTTTCCATGCCGCCATAGCTTGGAGACGGTGAAGGTGAGTGGCGAGGGCAGACTGGTGTGAGTGGGGCAGAACGAACAAGTTCCTGACGGCAGACAAGACCGAGCTGAACTGCTGCAGACCTCCTGCGGACCGGAAGCCCTGCATAACGCTCTCCCGCTTTCGCGACGGGAGATGCGCATTCTCAGCTCTGTTGTTTCGGCCCTTGTGGGACCGGTGCTCAACACCTGGCATGACTTGGCGCCTGGCAGCTCCGTATGAGGGCAGCTTGTCGGTGATGATGCGCTTGGGCACCAAGCCTTGCTTCTTCATCAGCCGGGTCAGCAGGCGCTTGGCCGCCTTGGTATCGCGTCGACCCTGAACGACCTCATCGAGCACATAGCCGCCCAGGTCCACAGCCCGCCAGAGCCAGTGTTTCCTGCCGGCGATGCTGACGACCACTTCATCCAGATGCCAAATGTCGGTCAGGCGTGGCGGCTTGCGGCGGAGGCGCCGGGCATACTCTGGTCCGAACTTCCTACCCGATCGGCGGATGGTTTCGTATGACACAACGATGCCGCGCTCGAGCAGCATCTCCTCCACGAGCCGCAGGCTCACAGGAAACCGGAAGTACAACCAGACTGCATGGGCGATGATCTGGGGCGGGAAGCGATGGCGCTTGTAGCTGACGGGCTTGGTCATGCCGCAGCTATTAAGCCACAAGCTGCTGACCAAAAGTTACCGTGACATCACCCCTCGGACTCGCCCATCAGAACAATGCGGCTCGGGTCAATTCCCAATAAATCTGCATTGCCTTTGACCCAGTTCAAGGCGGCCACAACGTCCTCAGGGCCCGCAGGCTATGGGTTCTTGGGAGTCAGCCGTTAGCTGCTCAGGATCGCCACTACGCCATTGCGGGCGAGGAAGTATCCGATGTTGGAGCGCTCTGCCTTTCGCCGCCGATAAAGCCCCCGCCATGAAAGAAGATGACAGCCGGGTGCCTCTCGGATGAGGCCTGTTCAGGCGTGTAGGTGTCGAGCTTGTGGCGCTCGTCTGGACCGAATGCGATGTCATTCATTCGGGTGACATTTGCGGTCGGCTGCCGTGCCAGAAGCGGTTCGTAGAGCTTGTTTGCCGCCGGCACGTTCACGGCAGGGCCAAGAGCGCGGATCTGCGCCGCGATATCGGGTGGTGGCCCTGATGAGGTCTGCTGAGCATAGGCGTGGCCTGCGAGTCCTACGACTGCCAGACACAATGCAACCACGGGCACTTTCGACGGTGACATATCCTGTCCTTGGCTATCTGAGCTCTCAAAAGGTAAAGTCGCTCGGATCGATGCTGCCGCTATGACTGTCCTGAGAGAGGACAGTTGAACTGCCCTCTGCTCGATCATGACGCTGGTCATTGAGGCTCGATGCCGAGCTCCCGAATGACCTTGCCGGTCGATGAAAGTTCCGCTTCCAGGAACTTCTTGGCTCCGTCAGGCGTCACAGCCTCGCCCGGATCGACCTCGAAGCCCAGCGTCGGAGCCCGCTCCTGAACATCCGGCTCCTTGAGGATCCGGGCGATTTCAGAACTCAGTTTCTGAATGATATCGGCAGGTGTGGTAGCTGGGGCCATGACCATGAACCAGCCTTGCAAATCGACGCCCTTGAGCGTTTCGGAAATCGCGGGCACATCTGGTAGAGACGGAATGCGCTTTGTACCTGCGACCGCGATCGGCAGAAGAGAGCCGTCTTTGATAAAGGGATCGGCAACAGATGCTGACTGGATCGTCGTTTGTGCACGACCCGCAATGGTGTCTTGCAGGGCGTTGGTGATAGTATTGTAGGGCACAAGTACGAACTTGGTTCCTGCCTGCTTGTTGATCGACTGAGCCAAGATGCCGGAGAGATTTCGGGGACCATCAACCGCCATGCTCAGGGCGCCGGGTTCCGACTTTTCCAGAGCGATCAGCTCCGGCAGGGTCTTTGCCTTAACGTCCTTGTTGACCAGGAGAACGTGATTGCTTTTCGCCACCATGGCGATCGGCGTGAAGTCCTTGAGCGGATCGTACGAGAGGTTCTTAAAGGTGTAAGGGTTCGTGACCAGCGAGGCCGAGGTGGCGAACAGGAACGTATAGCCGTCCGGAGCAGCACGCGCAACCGACTGGGTGCCGACGACGTTCGCGGCGCCAGGACGGTTCTCGACAACGAACTGCTGCCCAAGGCTACGGGAGAGCTTGTCCGCGATGATGCGGCAAAGAACGTCGGGACTGTTTCCTGCGGCCTGGGGCACGACGATTGTTACGGGGCGCTGGGGCCATGTCTCGGCATGGGCTGTTGCCGAGGCCAGGAGCGCGGCGCCTGCTAGAAGAACTCTCCGAGTGAATGTCGTCATATCTTTCCTCCTTTAAATCTCTCATCCAGAGAACTGATTGAAAGTCAGCGCCTTCTTCGGGCGCCTTTGCTTGGCCAGTAGTGCGGGAGTCTGACGGGCGGCCGGGCTTCGGTAGCGACAGGTCAGGCCTCGTCAGCGATGCAGTTTCGTAGAATGCCCAACCGGTCGATCTCGACTTCGACGGTGTCGCCTGGCTTGAGCCACAGGGGAGGGGTCCGCTTCGCCCCCACACCACCGGGAGTGCCGGTTGCGATCACATCGCCGGGCTCAAGCCTAGTAAAGGAGGAGCAGTACTCGATGATGCGCGGGATGTCGAAAATCATCTGCTCGAACCTAGCGTCCTGCACCACTTGGCCGTTCACCCGCGTCTGGATTCTGAGCAGACCCAACTCGCCCAGCTCATCCGGCGTCATTATCCACGGCCCGAATGAACCAGTATCGGGGAAGTTCTTGCCCGGCGTGAACTGATGGGTATGGCGCTGGAAGTCCCGCACACTGCCATCGTTGTAGCAGGCGTAGCCCGCAATGTGGCCCCACGCGTCTGCCTTGGAGATGTAGCGTCCAGCTTTGCCGATGATAATGGCAAGCTCGCCCTCAAAGTCGAGTTCGTGCGAGACACGCGGACGAACGAGGTTGGCTAAATGCCCCGTTTGGCTATTGGCGAACCGGGCAAAGATCGTGGGATTGTCCACTTCGGCGCGGCCGGTCTCCTTGCGGTGCATCTCGTAGTTCAGTCCGATGCACAGGATCTTATCGGGGTTGGGAATGACGGGGAGCCATTCGA
>JAESFL010000679.1_pt1 | contig 20136 bp, 14 predicted proteins | sample 9269401 | NCBI WGS metagenome assembly JAESFL01 (sample SAMN14506025, study PRJNA617098) | algae metagenome | isolation source: Gloeocapsa sp. UFS-A4-WI-NPMV-4B04 and co-occurring heterotrophs from desert... | place: USA: Utah | collected 2006-10-01 | reverse complement strand
AAGTGGAAGACGCCCTACCGCTCGAACCTGTTCTTCATGGTGTTCACCAGCGCGCTCGGCGGCTTCCTGCCGATCTCGCAGCTCGGCCACATGACCAGCATCGGCACCCTGCTCGCCTTCATCCTCGTCTGCGCCGGCGTGATCATCCTGCGCCGCACCCAGCCCGACGCCCCGCGCGCCTACCGCACGCCGCTGGTGCCGTTCGTGCCGATCCTCGGCGCGCTGTTCTGCCTTGCGATGATGCTCTCGCTCGACGGCGATACCTGGCTGCGCCTGATCATCTGGCTGGCGATCGGCCTCGTGATCTACTTCGCATGGAGCCGCAAGCACAGCCGCATCGGCCGCGAGGAAGGGGCAGGCGCGAAGACGGCCATGTGAGGTCGGCCGCCCGTCTCGCACGCCCGGGACCATAACATGACGAGAGGCCCACCCGGCGCACCGGGTGGGCCTTGTTCTATTCAGCATTGGGACGTGCAGCGTCCCAGACTTGGTCTTGATCCAATCTCTTGGGATTACGAGCCAACCAGCCGATCTGGCAGCATGAGGCGCGATGGGCCTGCCCCAGAAACGGCGCTCAAGCCGATTTTCAGGCCCGGCGGGCCACGGCCAGCACCGGCGGCTCGGCGAGGCCGATGAGGGGGCGGCCCACCTCGATCGACTGGCGCTCGCGGGCGATGAAGGCGGTCGGCATCTCGGCCTGCATCTCGGCCTCGACCTTGCGCAACTGCACGTCGGAATGGGCCGGGTGCAGGTGGATGATGCCGAGCGCCTTGACCCCGGCTCCCTTGGCCAGCTCGACCCCCTTCTGCCAGGTCGAGTGGCCCCAGCCCTTGCAGCAGGGATACTCGCCCTCGGTGAACATGCCGTCATAGACGAGGAGGTCGGCCCCCTCGACGAAGCGGCACAGCTCCGGATCGGGCCAGTTCGTGCCGTGCTCGATGTCGCTGATGACGCAGAGGCGCTTGCCGCCGTAATCGAAGCGGTAGCCCGTCGACCCCTGCGGGTGGTCGAGCAGGATCGTATCGACGCGGATGCCGTCGGCGAAGGTCAGCGACTCGCCTGCCTTGAAGCCGTGATGCTTGAAGGTGCAGGGCAGCACGTCGAGCGTCACCGGAAACAACGGCGGCGAGAATAGCCGGTCGAGCGCGTCCTGCGCGCTGGCGCCGTCGAGATTCCCGCAATAGGTGTGGATCGTGTGGTCGCAATCCATCTCCGCCGGCTTGAAGAAGGGCAGGCCGGCCGTGTGGTCGAGATGGAGATGGCTGAACAGCAGATCGATGTCCCGCGGCAGCGACTCGCGGCAGCTCCGCCCGAAGGCATTGAGCCCGGAACCGGCATCGATGACGAACAGGCGATCCCCGCAGCGGATCTCCAGGCACGGCGTATTGCCGCCGAACTCGGCGGTCTCGGGGCCGCTGACCGGCGTGGAGCCGCGTACGCCCCAGAAACGCAGGACGAGGGCCTCGTCCTTGGCTGGATATGGCAGGGTCATCGATCGGCACCAATGCCCGGTTTCATGCCGGGCTTTCTCGGGTCGCAGTGGCGCCGCCGTGCGCATCCGCGCACGTTTTCGCGGCTGTCCTTCGGCCCCTCATCGGGCACGGAGTGTACAGTGCTGAGATGGGGGCCCGCCATTCGGGTCTGTGTGCGTGCTCGCACACGCCGTTTCGAGGAGATCCAGATCAGCGCTGTGCCACCTTCTCAACCGAGGGTTGCGAAAGTGCAAGCTCGGGCAGTGGCATTGTCGTCTCGATGGCGGCACGAGCCAGGCTCGGCCATGACTGCGCGTAGCGCGCAACGCTGGCCGTGAAGCGGCCCGGCGCGGCCTCGTAGGGCGGCACGAAATCCGCCGTCCGCAGCGCGAGAGACGGACTCCCGGGGCCGATCCACGCGGCCCAGACGGCCTCCGGCACCGGCGGGGGCGGAGCCGACCGGCGGCGGGCGGGGATCAGCACCACCTCCTGGCCGGCATAGGCCAAGGCCTCGGGCCGGCTGATGTCGCCTACCGGAAAGCCCTGGCGGATCCGGGCGGCCCAGAAGGCGTGCTGCCCGCCGTCGGAATAGGTCGTGCGCACGGCCGCCGCGCCCTCCTCCACCAGTGCGGCAATCCGGTCGGTCTCGTCCTTGTGCAGGGCGGTGAAGGCCGCCTCCTTGGCCGGATCGGGCGAGGGCGCGAAGGTGTAACGCCCGCCCGAGACGCTCACGACCGGTTCCTCGCCGGTCGCCTCGAAGCGGTCGGAGCCCTCTTTCAACTGGCGCCAGAAGGCGATGTTCGGGTCGGTTCGGTGCCGGGCCATGTTCGCGGCGGTCATGCGGAACGGGAAGGACTGGAACTGAAACGCCCGCTGCCCGCCGGAGAATGCCTCCCGGGCGATGGAAAACAGTTCTCCTGCCACGGCATCCGTCATGGCGAAGCAGCCCATGGACGAGCAGACGCCGTGAACCATCACCGCCGAGCCGGTGGAGCCGTGCGCCCGGTCGTAGGCGTTCGGGTAGCCGACGTCGAAGGAGAGGTAGTAGCGCGAGTTCGGGTTCATCTGGCTTTTCGCCACGGTGTAGAACCCCTCCGGCGTCTGCCGGTCGCCGGTCTTGGTCTTCGGCCCGAGCTGACCGGACCAGCGGCAGATCGGATAGGTCTTGATCGGCACGTAGCGGCCGGCGGCGTTGCGCTTCCAGACCTCGATCTCGGATTCCTTCTTGTAGGCCCGCAGCACGATCGGCGAGGCGGCATCGGTGCCGCGCGCCGCCATCAGCGCCAGGGTCGCGGCCGGAATCGGCGCGTTCGCCTTGTCGGCCAGGGCGAGCGTGTTCGAGGCGGAGACGAACAACAGCCCGATCACGGCCGATACGAGGGTGCGCAGGCGAAACCTCTCAAGGCGTCGAGATTCGTTCGGGGAAGGCATACACCGTCTCGATCGAGGCCGGGTTCGACCGGCGGCGCCCACGGGCGACGAAATCGGATTGTGCCCAAGCTTTGGGGCGGTTTTGCGGGAAACGGAAGCACTCAGGCGGGGACCGCCTCGGTTTCCTGCGGATCGCCCGTCACCACGGTGTTGCGCTCCACCCGCAGCACGGCGTCGAACGGCGCCTGCCGGTTCAGGGTGTCCTCGTCGGGGAGACAGACGATGAGCGCCGCGCCCGCGCGCAGCGCCCGCAGGCGCTCGATTCGGGCGGTGATCTCGTCGGGCTTGCGGTCGTCGAGCGAGAGGCCGACCACGAGGATGTCCGGGCGGCGCACGAGGCAGCGGACGAACTCGATCGCCACCCGCTCGCGCGGGCCGAGAGCGCCCTCCCCCAGCACCGCACGCTGGCCTTGGCCCGCCACCGCGACGCCGGCCTCGATCCGCGCCGCGAGGCCGAGCCGGTAGACGGTGGGCTCCAGCCCCTGTTCGGCGAGCACCCGGCGCACCAGGGCGCGCACCCGCCCCTCGGCGCCCGCCTCGCCTTGGGTGATGCGCCCGAACAGCAGGTTCTCCTCCAGGCTCGCGGCGGCGGTGAGCCGGGAGGGATCGTAGAACTCCACCTTCTCGCGATAGCGCGGCGGCAGCATCGCCGCGAAGGAGTGGCGGGCGGCCACGAGACGCTGTTCGAGTGCCGCATCGATCAGGCCGAAGCGGTGGCGCGTCTCGCTGTAGCGGAGCGCCAGCCCGATCAGCCGCTCGCGGTCGCGATGCCCGGCGGGGCCGCGGCGAAAACCGCGGGCTTCGGGCTGGCGGGCGACCAGATCCTCGAAATAGCCCCGCTCGGCGGCCGGAAACAGCGAGAAGGTCTCGAACAGCGGGTGATCGTCGGGGAGATCGGAAAAGATCTCGACGGTGGAGCGGGCCACTTGCAGGCCGACATCGACCAGCGTGCGGGTCAGGTCCTCCGCCTCCAGCACCGCGCGCAGGTAGGGGTGCGCCGCGAGCCGCGCTTGCGAGAAGGCCGGGCTCACCGCCTCGCCGAACAGGATGTTCTCGCCGATATCCGCCTGATGGTTGTAGCGGGCCGGGTCGAACGGCTCGACGAGGCGGGCCATGCCCTCGCGGGCGAGCGCCTCGCGCACGGCCCACCGAGCGGCGACGACCGCTTCCGCCGTGGCAGGATCGTCCTCGGGATCGACGGAGGCCTCCAGGCCCCGCTCGTAGACGAAGGCGTCGAGGCCCGTGAGCTTGAGGATGGCGATGCGCTCGGCGAGACCCGAGGCTTCCCGGTCGCCGCTGCGGGCGCCGTAGAGCAGGTTCTGGCGCAGCGTCCCCTCGATCAGGATCGCCTCGGAGCCGGCCAGCGCCATCCGCCGGGCGCGCTCGGCGGAATCGAAGGCGCGCAGGTCGATGCCGCCATAGGTGACGGCGCCGGCCGTGGGCTCGATCTGTCCGGCGAGGAGCGCCGCGAGCGCGCGCGATCCACTGCCACGATGACCGACGATCGCCACATGCGCCGGCATCGGCAGGGCGAGGTCGACCCCGGTCAGCCGCTCGCCGCTGCCGGGGTCGTAGGCGCCCACACCTTTCGCGACGAGGGCACCGGTCTCGGGAAACGGGGCGGCCGCGCGGGCGCGGTCACCCGGCCGGCGCGGATTGAGCGCGTCCAGGGTCTCGGCGATGGTGCGAAACAGGGGGGCGACCGTGCGGTACTGGTTCCAGAGCCGCAGGCTGATCGCCACGAGGCTTGCGGCCAGGGCGAAGGCGCCGGCCGCCGCGACCAGCGCGCCGGGCAGGACGTTGTCGGCCTCGGTCGCCGCCTCGCCCTGCCACAGGGCGGTGGCGATGAGCAGCGCGGGCAGGATCACGACGAGGGCGAGCGCCGGGGCCCGCGCGTAGGCGAGCTGGGCCTCCGCCCGCACTAGGGCCGAGCGCGCCGCTCGCGCTCGCAGGCCCAGGCGGCGCCGCTCGAACGCCGCGGCGCCGTGGGCGCGCACCGCCGGCATCCGCCGGATCAGGTCACGCAGGCCCGCTTCCGTGGCGGCGGTGTCGGCCCGGCGCAGGCTGCGGCGGGCGGCGGTGCGGCTGGCGAGGAGCGCCCGAGCCAATCCGACGGCGGCGAGCAGCAGGGCGATCACCGGCACGAGGCGCGGGGCGGCGAGTTCCGCCATCACCAGGGCGAGCAGGATCGCAGCCAGCGTCAGGCCGGGCACGACGATGCCGACCGCCGCGAGCGATCCCATCCGCGCGAGCGCCTGGCCGACGAGGCCGGGCAGCGCCCGCAGGTCCTCGCGGGCGCCCGGCGGCGAGGCGAGGATCGCCTCGGTGGCCCGCGCCCGCAACCGCGCCGTGGCCCGCGCCTGAACGGAGAAGCAGAGATAGGCGACCGCCGCGCCGAGGACGGCGAAAAGCAGGGCCGCGGCGGCAAGCGAACTCAGCGCGATCAGCGGCAGTTCGGCCGGCGGCAGGCTCCAGCCCTCGAACAGGATCGGCGCCTCGCTGCCGTGCTGGCCCGGCAGCGGCAGGGCGATCCGCAGGAAGGGCAGGACGTTCGGGCTGCTGCGGGTGAGCACCGCGATCAGGTCGCGCAGGCACAGCAGCACGAACAGCGCCAGCGGTCCGCCCAGGCCCACAGCCAGCCCGAGCGCCGCCGCGTGCCGGCGCGGCGACGAGGCGAGGGCGAACCGGACGGGGTTACGCTCCATCGGCATTCCGGGCACCGGACCGAGGCGGGCCGGGCAGGTTGGCGGGAGAGGAAAGCGGCATCGGGCGGAGGCTATCCGGTGACTTGGGCTTCGAGTGAACTGGGCTTTGGCGTGGTGGAGGACTGGTTCGGCGGTCCGACGCGCGAGGAGGCCGTCGCGGACCGTCCTCTTCGCACGGAAACACCAGGGTGCAAGCCCGGCCAGCCCGCATGCCGCTTTGCAATCCCGCGTGCGCGTTGCTCTTTGGTGCGGGAGAGCACATGGCAGGCAGAGCATTCCTGCGTCTTCCGCGCGGTGAGCCTGCCTTTCGCCCGGTTCCCAGCCATTCCGTTCGGCGGGGCCACGCCCTCCCCTCTCACCGGACGATGCCGGATGCCCGTGCGAGACATCCCAGCGCCTGCTTTCTCCTTGCGGTTCCGGAGCCGTCCGCGCCCGACGGCCGGTCGTTGAGCCGATGAACGAATCCGCGCATCAGCCTGTCTCCGAGCCGGCTTCCCTCTACGGAATGCCGGTGATCGGGGCCGGCGAGACGGTCTCCTCGATCGGTGCCGCATTGACCGGGGCCGTGCTCGCGCCCGGCGGCCGCCGCTGGTGGCTTGCCGTCGCCGGCATGCTCGCCCTGATCCTTCTCTGGGCCGGCCTGCGCCCGGCCGTGCCCGCCGCGCTGGCCGCGGCCGGAGCCGGGTGGTGGATCGGGCTCGCCGCTGGGTGTCTGCTGATCTCGGGGCTGCTGCTGCTCGCGGACGTTGCATGGCGCTGCGGGATCAGCCGGCTGGCGCAGACGGCCGCCCTGCTCTGCGCCGGTCTCGCCGCCCTCCACCCGGCACCGCTCCACGCGGTCAGTCTCGCGGCCCTGCTCGCGGCGACGGGCGGTCTCTGGGCGGCCGCCCTCCTGCCGGATCTGGCGGTTCTGCGCGACCGCCTCGCCGCGGAGCCGGATCGCCGCCGTGCCCGCCTCTACCGCGCGTTCGCGGCCGGCTGGTGCGGCTCGGTGCAGCAATGGCACGCCTGGGAGCGAGCCTGCCGCGGGCTCGCCCTGCTCGCCATCCTCGCGGCGGTGGCGGTGCTGATCGACCTTGCGCTGGCCGCAGCCCTTCGCACTGACCGCCACGACACCCTGCTTCCGGTCGCCCTGCTGGTCGAGGCGGTGCTCTCGGGCGCAGGCCTGATCGCGGCGCTGGCGGTGGCCCTGCGCCGGAGCCTCGGGCTCGACGGCCTCATCACCGGCCGCCACCTCGACATCCTGGGCCGACTGATCCTCGCCTTCGGACTCGCGGCCCTCTATTGCCACGTCACCGAGAACGTCACCGCGCTCCTCTACGGCGACGCCGCCGAGCGGGCCCGCGTGACCCGCAGGATCCTCGGCGACGAGGCTCCCGCCTTCTGGACGCTCATGCTCGCCGGCCTTCTTCCCACGCAACTGTTCTGGATCACCCCCGTCCGCCGCAGCGCTGCCGCGCTCGGCCTGATCGGAGGTCTCGTTGCCGCCGGCCTCGGCGCCGATCACGTGCTCGCCGCGCGGGCGGGCGCGGCAGGGACGGATCTTGCGGGTCTCGCGACCGCCGCCGCCGCCGCGTTCGGCTCCGCCGGGTTGTTCGTTCTCGGTCTGCTCGTGCTGTTCCGCCTCGTGCCTCCGGTCTCGATCGTCGAGACGCGGCAACTCGCCCTCGCCCACAACCCGCAGGCGGCGCTCCGGGCACCGGAGGCGGGACTCGAATCCGGTCGTGACGTTTCGGCGGATCCGAAGCCCCGGCCGGGCCTTCTGGCGGTCTTCGCCGCCGAGGCCGAACTGGCGGAGGGGGTGCGCGGCCTCTCGGGACCCGACACGCCGTCGCAGCTCGACGCTTACGGTCCCGTGCCGATGCCGGAGGCCGCGGCCGCCCTCCACGCGCGTGGGCGGCCGCTGAATCGCTTCGCGCTGTTCGGTGCCTTTCTCGGTGTCGTGGCTTTCCTCGCCGCTCGCCTCATCGGCCTCGCCGATGCGATGCCGCAGGGATTCGCGGACGTGGCGGCGCTCGCCTCACCCGCCACGTGGCCCGGCGCCTTGGGGCTCGCATCGCCGCTCTCGTCGTCGCTCCTGTGGCCGGTCTCATGGCCGCTTTCCTGGGCCATGGCGGCAGTACCGGCCTTGTCGGCCGGCGCGATGGGCGGTGTCTTCGGTCTCGGGGGGGCGCTCGTCGCGGCTGTCAGAGCCGGACGGACAGGCCGCAGGCCGCCCTCCGCTCTCAACGGCCGCTTCGTCCTGACGATCGACCCCCCGGTCGAGCCCTCCCGCGGGGCGTTCAACCCTGCCGCCCTCGTGCGGCGCCTCAACGCCCTGCCGGAGGCGGCTGGACGTCCCCTCGCCCTCTACGGTCCCGCCGCTTTGGGGGCACGGCGGTGAGCGCCGAGGAGAAGGGTGCCGCCGCCCGCAAGGCGGCGGGGGCGAAATCCGCCAGCGGCTACTTCCGCGATCCCGCCCGCCGCCCGGCGGCGGCTTTCGCCATCGGGTTGGGCTGCCTGCTGCTGGCGTTCCACCATGCCGGGCTGCCGCGGCTCGCGCCCTCCTATCTCGCCGCCTGGACCTGCCTCCTCGCGCTTCCCGCAGGGGCGCTGCCGGTCGCGATCATGATCGAGCGGGCGGATGCGTGGCGCCCGCAGCCCGAGACCGCCCTGCTGGAAACCCTGCGCGGGTTGCTGGTGCTGATGCCGGTGGCCGCGATCCTGGCCCTGCCGATCCCGCTGGTCGCCGCCCTGCTCTACCCGGCCCCGGAGAGGGCCGGGCCGGACGGGCCGCTCATCCTGCTCGGCAACGCGCCGCTGTTCCTCGCCGCCCGCCTCAGCCTCTATTTCGCTCTGTGGACCGGGCTTGCCCTGCTCTTCGCCCGCCGCGGCGGCGAGCCCTGGGCCAAGGCCGGGCGGATCGATGACGGCCGTGCCGCGCTCGGCCTCGGCCTCCACACCGTGGTCGGCACGCTGGCGGCCTTCGATCTCGTCATGGCCGTCGGCACCGATCCCGGCCTGCGCTTCCACGCCAGCGCCTTCGGCCTTCTGGTGCTCTCGGCCTGGTCGAGCCTCGCGCTGGCTGCGGCGATCCTCGTCGCGCCGCCCGATGTCGGGCCGGCGCGGCGCCGGCACGACCGCCTGACCCCGCTCGCCGTGCTGCTCCTCGTCTGGGCCGGCCTGCACGCGGTGCAGTTCCTGATGCTCGGCGCTGCCGCCGATCCGGAGGCCGCCGCCTGGTACCGGCTGCGGTCGAGCTTCTACGGCCGTGTCCTGGCGCTGTCCGCCGCCGGCGTCGTGGCGCTCGCCGCCGCCCTGACCCTGCGCCCCGGCGAGAACCGCACGCGGCTCGTGGCGGCGCTCGCCGTCGGTGTCCATCTCGCCGAACTGTTCTGGTTCGTTACGCCGGCCTTCCGCGGCACCTTCCGCCTCGGCCTCACGGACCTCCTGGCGCTCGCCGGCGTCACTGGGCTGGCGATGGGATTGGCACCCGCAATCCGCCGCCTGATCCCGGGGCTCGCCGTTACGCCGGCCTGGCCGGGCCGGGAGCGCCTGAAGGGCCGCGTGGGAGCGGCGACAGGGGACACGCGCCGCAAATCGGTTGTTCGGCCCCCCGAAGCTTCCTAGTTTCCCTCACCCCACCTCGACCTCGCGCGACTTGAGAAGACCCCGGCGACCATGTGCGAATTGCTCGGAATGAGCGCGAATGTGCCCACCGACATCCGGTTCTCCTTCGCGGCGCTGGCCCGGCGCGGCGGCGAGACCGGGCCGCACGCCGACGGATGGGGCATCACCTTCTACGAGGGACGCGGCTGCCGCTCCTTCCACGACCCCGAGCCGAGCGCCCGCTCCGAACTCGCCAAGCTGCTGCGCCGCTATCCCATCAAGAGCCGCATCGTCGTCGCCCATGTCCGCAAGGCCAATCGCGGACGGGTCAGCCTGGAGAACACCCATCCCTTCTCCCGCGAACTGTGGGGCCGGCCCTGGACCTTCGCCCATAACGGCCAGCTCAAGGGCGTGAAGCGGTTGCCGCTCGGGCGGTTCGAGCCGGTCGGCACCACCGACAGCGAACACGCCTTCTGCTGGATCCTGTCGCAGCTCCAGGCGCGCTTCCCGAAGCCGCCGCGCACGGCCGCCCTTGAGGCGGCGATCGCCGGCTACGCGCTGACCCTGTCGGAACTCGGCGTGTTCAACATGCTGCTCACTGACAGCCGGGTGCTCTACGCCCATTGCGGCAAGAGGCTCTGCTACCTGACCCGCCGGGCGCCGTTCGGCACGGCGACGCTGATCGACGAGGACTGGCGGGTCGATTTCGCGCAGGAGACGACCGAGACCGATATCGTCACTGTGATCGCCACGCGGGCGCTGACCCGCGACGAGACCTGGACCGAATTGGAGCGCGGCGACACGCTGGTCCTCACCGATGGGGCGGTCCGTGTGCTGAAGGGTAAGCGGCGCGCGCAGCCGGAGATGCGCGGCGCCGCCTGACGCGGAGCGGACTGAAAGCCGCAAGCGATGCTGTCGATCTGCCGCATTCACGCCGCAGGATCGGCCGATCAACTCAAACCGAACCCGATCGAAGCCGTTCGGAATAGCGAGTTTGGGTTTTGCCCTTCGCGCCACAGCGGATCGTGTTGTGTGCAAGCGTGGCAGTATTTCGCGTGGCGCGGGTGTGCGGTGCGGGGCCGATGCGCTACAACTATGTTAAGCGCCTCGCCGGGGCCATCGCCGCGTGCCGGGCCGTCCCGACGTTTGCCGAAATGCCCCGACCGCGAAGTACCCGATGCGCAACGAGACCGAAGCCACCCTGGATCGTCCCGCGATGACAGACGGCCGTCCCAAACTCTCCGACTCGATCCGCAGCCATCTCGGCGATCACCTTCGCAGCGTCTACGACACGCTGGGCGCGGGCGAGGACACGCCGGTCCGCTTCTCCGAGCTGATCGGCAAGCTCGAAGAGGCGCTCAAGGCCCAGGGAGAGCGGATCGATCCCGATTTCCGCAACGGCCTGCTCGCCGCCGTGCCGTCCTTGCGCGCCTTCGCCCTGTCGCTGACCTCGAACCCGGCCCGCTCCGACGACCTCGTGCAGGACACCCTGCTCAAGGGCTGGCAGCACCGTGCCCGCTTCCAGCCGGGCACCAACCTCAATGCGTGGCTGTTCACCATCCTGCGCAACATCTTCTACTCGGACCACCGCAAGCGCGTCCGCGAGGTCGAGGACCAGGACGGCTCCTATGCCGCCCGCCTCGCCACCGCGCCGCATCAGGGCGACCGGCTCGACGTCGAGGATCTGCAGACGGCGCTCGCCAAGCTGCCGCCGGACCAGCGCGAGGCTCTGGTGCTGGTCGGTGCCGAGGGCGTCTCCTACGAGGAGGCCGCGACCATCATGGGCTGCAAGGTCGGCACGGTGAAGAGCCGCGTCAGCCGCGCCCGCGGGCGTCTCGCCGAGCTTCTCGGCTACGATGAGGAGGATCTCTCCTCCGACCGCTTCATCCAGTCGGCGATGCCGGACGCCTGAGGGGCCGGCGCGGGCGGCGGTGGGCCGGAACGCCCGTGTAGCCTATGATGCCGCGTCCAAGTGATCGGCTCGGATTGCGAGTCGAAGCCGTGGCAATCCAGAGCGTGGCATGTCCCGGGAGGTCGCGCTCTGGATCGCTTCGGCTCCGCCTCGTGATGACGGCGTCCGACAAACGCCGAAGCAATCTCTTGGACGTCGCTTGAAATCCGTGACTTGGAATGTCCGGTCGGCGATCTGCGCTGGCGCGCCTTGATCTGAAGTGCGGATCAGCGGCGTTGAGGGTGCCTCACAAACTCCTGGTCACCCACCGTTCTCGCTCTGACGAGGACAGCGCGGCGGGAGTTTCGTGAGAGACACGAAGCTGCATGGAATCGTCAGGTCGTCCAAGAGCTGGACGACCGAAACGTCCTCTTCACCGGACCATCTGCGCGGTGATGAAATCGAGCCGACCGGCAGGGACGATCACCCTGCCGGTTCGAGCCTTGGTGTCACGCTGCCTTGCGCCGTCCGCCGGTCTTGCGGCCCTCGCCCGAAGCGGCGCTCTTGCGGCGCGGCTCGGCCGGCGCTTCCGAGACCACTTCGTCCGCAGGCTCGGTGGCTTTCGCGGACGACTTGCGACGCTGCTGGCCGAGGCCGAGATCTTTCGCGAGCGCCGAACGGGCGGCGGAATAGTTGGAAGAGACGGTCGGATAGTCGGCGGGGAGGCCGTAGCGGCGGCGATAGCCCTCGATATCGAGCCCGTGCGTCGTCAGGTGGCGCTTGAGCGTCTTATAGGGCTTGCCATCGATGAAGGAGATCAGGGCGTCCGGCGTGATCGACTTCTTGATCTGGGCCGGCGTCGCCCGCTCGACTTCTTCCTCTTTCTGAGCCTGCGGCGCCGAGAGGGCGACGAGTGCGGCATGGACCTGAACAATCAGGGCCGGAAGTTCGGGCGAAGGCAGCGAGTTATTCGAGACGTAAGCCGAGACGAGATCGGCGGCGAGTTCGATACGATCTTGTTGTGAGACCTGACTTGTTTCAGACATTGTCCATGATCCTGTTAACCCCTCGTTCTCGTGAGCTAAAAGGATTTGAGAAAGTTTCAAGGCCGGATCAAGGAGTTTTCCCGGAAAACGACTGCAAAACCGAGAAAAAGTGGCGATCCGTTCGATATTGTCTACGATCAGACCGGATGAGACGACAGATTGGGGGGTCTCAAGGTGGTGCGTTCAAGCTGAGGTTAGACCATTGTCATGATCAGCGTGATGTGATTCGGCCATTCAACAAATCGTGAGAGGCAAGTCCGGGCTTGGCGTTGATCTCGCTCCGTGAAGCGCGCCGCTTCCAAGGATTGCGGCAGGTTCAGGATCATCTCTCTCCGTCGGCGCGGCAAAATTCGAGCGGCCGGTCGCCGTGTTTACATGCCCGGCAGCGTCATCTCATCATCTTCGTTCCGGAAGGCCGCGCGGCGTTGCCTTCCACGCTCCGGCTGCGTCGGCAGCGTGCAGCGATAGACCACGGCATCGGGTGGTCCGAGGGTGGCGTTGAGCGGGACCGTGACGGTGTCGCCGGAAAAGCGCCAGTTGCGGGTGCCGCGATCCCAGTAGAGCCACACCGTGGTGTCGTGGCCTTTCACGTCGAAGACGGCGGCCTTCTTCGACATCGCCCTGAGGGTTCGCGGCTCGTAGAGGCCCTTGCGGCGATAGGCGACACGGGAGGCCTCATCCTGCCGATCGACGAAGGTGTTCTGGACGATCTGCAGCGTCGCCCCGGGCTTGCGGAGAAATTTCTTGAAATCGCTCAGAGATCGCAAGACCACGGGCATGGCGTCCATCCAATCGTCAAGTCACGGACTCATCCTGCATTGCGCGACGCACCTTAGGTCCGGTGAGATGACGGTTGTTCCTCACACGCAAAGGCGCGGTCGGGCGATATCCACCGGAAAGCGGCGTCGTCCACAGGCGCCGACGATTTCATTCATGTCTTCCCGGCCGGCTTCCGGACGACGCAGCGGTGCCGTGGTGCAACGGTCGGGAGGGCGTCCGGCTTGACCCGCCCGCCGGGCTCGGGCGTGTAGGCCCCATGCTGCTGCAATTCTTCACGGGTCTGCGCGAGGCCCGCGTTCCGGTGTCCCTGCGCGAATACCTCACCCTGCTCCAGGCGATGGAGCGCGACCTCGCCGACAAGCGGGTCGAGGAGTTCTACTTCCTCGCCCGCACCGTGCTGGTGAAGGACGAGTCCAACCTCGACCGGTTCGACCGGGTCTTCGCCTCGGTCTTCAAGGGGTTGGAGACGCTCGGCGAGGCGGTGGAGCCCGCCGCCATCCCGGAAGAGTGGCTGCGCAAGCTCGCCGAGAAATACCTGACCGACGACGAGAAGGCCGCGTTGAAGGCGCTCGGCTGGGACAAGCTGTTCGAGACCCTGAAACAGCGTCTCGCCGAGCAGAAGGGCCGTCATCAGGGCGGTTCGAAATGGATCGGCACCGGGGGCACCTCGCCCTTCGGCGCCTACGGCTACAATCCGGAGGGTATCCGCATCGGCCAGGACGGCAACCGCAACTTCCGCGCGGTGAAGGTGTGGGACCGGCGCGAGTTCAAGGATCTCGATGATTCCCGCGAATTCGGCACCCGTTCCATGCGGGTGGCCCTGCGGCGGCTGCGCCGCTTCGCCCGCACGGGAGCGGCCGAGGAACTCGACCTCGATGGGACCATCCGCGAGAGCGCCCGCAAGGGCTTCATCGACGTGAGGCTGCGTCCCGAGCGTCGCAATGCCGTGAAGGTGCTGCTCTTCCTCGATGTCGGCGGCTCGATGGATTGGCACGTGGAGCGCGCCGAGGAGCTTTTTTCGGCGGCGCGCTCCGAGTTCAAGCACTTCGCGCACTATTACTTCCACAACTGCCCCTACGAGGCGATGTGGACGGAGAACCATCGCCGTCACGACGAGCGCATCCCGCTCCTCGACGTGATCCGGACCTACCCGTCCGACTACCGTGTGGTGTTCGTGGGCGACGCCTCCATGAGCCCCTACGAGATCGCCCATCCCGGCGGCTCGGTGGAGCACTGGAACGAGGAGGCGGGCGAGGTCTGGCTCGGCCGCATTCTCGATCACTTCCCGAAAGCAGTCTGGCTCAACCCCGTTCCGGCCGAGCACTGGGCCTACACGCCGTCGATCGGCATGGTCCGCCGCATCTTTTCCGACCGAATGTTCCCGCTGACGCTCGAAGGGTTGGATGGGGCGATGCGGGCGCTACTGCGATAGGCGACGCCGTAAGCGTTGGCCGCCAAAGTCGGCCGCCTGGGGTTCAGGCTCGCCGAGTGGCGGCGGATCGAGCCGCCTGGAAGGCCGCCAGGGCCGTGATGAGGACTGCGAGCGGCAAGGCGCCGTAGACGGCACCGATCACGACATATTCCGTTTCGAATGCTGTATGAGTGTGCTCGGCGCCGCAAGGCGACCGTCCGAACAGCAGGGTATCCCGCGCAAGATCCGCGTTCATCAGCAGGACGAGTGCGCAGACGCAGACCAAGACGAGGCTTGTCAGACAGATCAGCCACGGTACCCCGGCCTCGGGATGGCTTCGCGCACGGTGCCGCGAACGCCATACCAGCCCGAGGGTTGTGGCCCCGAAGGGAGGGCTCAGGAGCGCGCCGGTCAGGAAGGGATCGATGTCGTTCTGCGTGCAGGTTCCCGTATAGCCCAGCCCTTGCAAAAGCGGGACGGGCAGGAACATCAGGATCGCGAGAACGGGAGCCACCGGCGGCGCACCCCGAGGCAGATCTTCAGCCCTGGCGGGCCGGGGTCGTCACCACGAGGCCGTCGAGTTCGGGCGTCACGCGGATCTGGCAGCACAGGCGCGAGGTGGCGCGCACGTCCGAGGCGAAGTCGAGCATGTCCTGCTCCATCGGCTCGGCCGGCCCGACCTTGTCGGCCCAGGCCTCGTCCACGTAGACGTGGCAGGTGGCGCAGGCGCAGGCCCCGCCGCACTCGGCATCGATGCCCGGAACGTTGTTGCGGATCGCCGTCTCCATGACGGTCGAGCCGACCTCACCATCGATCGTGCGGGCCGTGCCGGCGTGATCGACGTAGGTGATCTTGGGCATACCTTGCTCCGGGACGTGTCGGCGTCCGCCTGCGATCCTTCGAGGGGCGGCGTGGCGCCTGCTTGCGGGCGGCGGCGCCAGAATGCAAGCGGGAAGCGGGCGCTTTTCCGTCGCGCCGGGAGCGATGGCCCGGACCGCCGCCTTGAGGCGACGGCAAGCCGGGCCTGTTCGAGCCATCTTCGACATCCTGCCGCAGCGGCATGTCATATGCCGAGGATCGTCAGTCCTCACCGGAACCGTGCTGCACTGCACAACGTCGTGTCCGCGAACACGGCGGCGTGAGGCCGCCCGTTCCGACGAGGACGAGGCGATGGCACGAGGCCGAGCGGGCACTGCAGGGAAGCGATCTGAGCTCCTCAACGATCCCCGCCGCAACAAGGGAACCGCGTTCAGTCTGGAAGAGCGCCGGGAGCACGGCCTCGAAGGGCTGCTGCCGCCGGCCGTGGAGACGCTCGACCGGCAATTGGAGCGGGTGCTCGGTCACCTCGCGGCCAAGCCGAGCGACCTCGAGCGCTACATCTATCTGATCGAATTGTCGGACCGGAACGAGACGCTGTTCTACAAGACCGTGATGTCCGATCCGGCGCGGTTCATGCCGATCGTCTACGATCCGACGATTGCCGAGGCTTGCCTCGCCTTCGGTCACATCTACCGCGGCGCCAACGGCCTGTATGTCGGCCTCGATCAGAAGGGCCGCATCGCCGAGGTGCTTCGCAACTGGCCGGTGAAGGACGTTGCCTTCGTCTGTGTCTCGACCGGCGGGCGCATCCTCGGGCTCGGCGATATCGGCGCCAACGGCATGGGTATCCCGATCGGCAAGCTGCAGCTCTACACGGCCTGCGCCGCGGTGCCGCCGCAGTCCTTGCTGCCGATCCTGCTCGACATCGGCACCGAGAACGCGGCGTTGCGTGCCGATCCGCTCTATCTCGGCCTGCGCCGCCGGCCTCCGGAGACCGACGAACTCGACGCCTTCGTGGAGGAGTTCGTCCAGGCGGTTCAGGATGTCTTTCCCGGCGCCTGCATCCATTTCGAGGACTGGAAGGGCGACGACGCCCTGCGCTTGCTGGCCCGGTATCGCGAAAAGGTGCTCTGCTACAACGACGACATCCAGGGCACGGCCTCGGTCACACTCGCCGGGCTGACGACAGCCCTGCAGATCAAGGGCGAGGTTTTGGGGGATCAGCGCTTCCTGTTTCTTGGCGCCGGTTCGGCGGGGATCGGCATCGCCGAGATGATCGTTTCCGCGCTTTGCCGCGAGGGCCTCGACGAGGCGGAGGCGCGGGCGCGCATCACCCTGTTCGACGTTAACGGCCTGATCGAGCCCTCGCGGACGGATCTCACGCCGCAGCAGAAGGCCTTCGCCCAGAAGGCCGAGCCCGAGACCGATTTCGTCGCGACGATCGAGCGGGTGAAGCCGACGGCGCTGATCGGCGTCTCGACGAGCGGAGGCGCCTTCGACCGGAAGGTGGTCGAGGCGATGTGTCAGCTCAACGAGCGACCGATCATCTTCGCCCTGTCCAACCCGACCGAGAAGGCGGAGGTCTCGGCCCAGGACGCCTATGCGTGGTCGAAGGGGACGGTGCTCTACGCGGCCGGCGTTCAGTTTCCCGACGTCGCGGTCGACGGCAGGACCTACCATCCGGGGCAGGCCAACAACTTCTACATCTTCCCGGCCATCGGGCTCGCCGTCTACGCGACGCGGCCGCAGCGGATCACCGACGCGATGTTCATCGAGGCCGCCCGCGCCTGCGCCGATCAGGTCGGACCGGACCTGCGCGCCAAGGGCATGCTGTTCCCGGCCCAGAGGGACATCCTGCAGACGGAGGTGACGACGGCGGCGCGGGTGGCCGAATTCATCTTCGACCGTGGCGAGGCCGGCGTGCCCCGTCCCGACGACATCCGCGCCTGGCTCGAAGGGCTTCTCTACAAGCCGGGATACTGAAGGGTCCTCACGCCTCCAGGCCGACGCTGCCGAGCGCTTCCAGCGTCTGCTCGACGGCGCGCCGCAGGGTCCGGAGATCGGCCTCGCCGACGGTGCGGAACCCCGCCTCCACGGCCGCGCTCGCCTGCGCCACCCGCATCGCTCCGACGCCGAGCGCCGCGCCCTTGAGGGTGTGGGCGAGGTCGGCCCGGTCTCCCGCCGGGCGGCCCTCCTCCGCGAGGGCCGGCAGCAGCCGGCGGCACTGATCCTCGAACAGGCTCAGCACCTCGCGCGCGAGATCCGCGTCGCCGAAGGTCTGCGCCTCGAGATGGGCGCGATCGAGCAGAGGGGTGGGGGGTTTCTCAACGTCCACGTCCGTTCTCTTCGTCTGCTTGATGATCGATGGTCGGGGTTGCAACGGTCGTCCAATCCGCCCGGCTCCACGGAAAACGGGGTCGGGCGCGGCGACCTGCCTGTGGGCGGCGCGGGCTATCCACAGCGCAGGGCGGCCCGAGGCGTACCGGTTTCACGCTGCAGGCGTCAGAACTTGGGCCCTGTGCCGGATCACGGGACCTGGCTTGGTAACCATTCCGTTAAGGTTTCTTGGGTGCGCCGGGCCGATCGGGTATCGGGTGCGGGTTCCCAGGGACTAAAGTTCCGTGGGACGTCGGGTAAATCCGTCTCCATTGCGGAGAGCGCGAGCTCCGCACTGGACGGCGATGCGTACGAGGGTTGCATGGCCACCGAGAAAAAGCTGAAGGATCCGGCGGAGGCGGCCCTCTCCGCGATCGAGCAGGCTTTGAATCTGGACATCCCGGCGCCGGGCGAGGCCGCCCGTGTCGAGCCCCGCCTGCCCGATGTCGGCGACGGCGACCTGCTGGCCGATCCCTTTTCCGAGGCCGGGGGACGCCGCACCCCGAACCTCGACATCGATCCCGCCGCCTCGGAGCTTCCCCTGCCGGAGCGCGGCCGCTCGCGCCGCGAGGGCGGCCTGCTGCCGCCCGACCGCTCGCTCGTGGCCAACGATGACCGCCAGAACATCGGCATCCTGCAGCAGACCCTCCGGGTGCGGCCCTCGCGCAAGCCGTACCTCGTCGCGGCGGTCGCCTCCTTCTTCTGGCTCAACGGCCTCGTGGCGCTCGCCTGGAACCAGTCCGGCGGCGACCTGAAGGCGTTCATCACCGGGCTCACCGCGCTTCAGGCGGCGGTGGTGGCCACCGCCATCGCCGGGCCGATCGTGCTGTTCCTCATCACCGCGATGCTGGCGGTGCGCGCCCACGAGATGCGCCTCGTCGCCCGCGCCGTCGGCGAGGTGGCGATCCGGCTGGCCGAGCCGGAGAGCTTCTCGACGGATGCCGTGCTGACCATGTCGCAGACCGTGCGCCGCGAGGTCGCCGCCGTCGGCGACGGCGTGGAGCGGGCGCTGGCCCGCGCGGGCGAACTCGAAACCCTGGTGCGCGGCGAGATCTCGACCCTGGAACGGGCCTATTCCGACAACGAGATCCGCATCCGCAGCCTCGTCGACGAGCTGATCGCCCAGCGCGAATCCATCGTCGGCAGCGCCGACCGGGTGCGCGGCGCGATCACCGGCTCGCACGAGAACCTGTCGAGCGAGCTGGAGGGTGCGGCCGAGCGTATCGTCGCGGCGATCAACGGCGCGGGCGAGCGCGTCACGGGCGCGCTCGATGCCCGCGGCGAGGCTATCACCACGGCGCTCGGCGAAGTCGGCGAGCGGGTGGTCGGCAACGTCTCGACGCGCGGCGACGACCTGATCCGCCAGCTCACCGCCACCAGCGAGGGCGTGCGCGGCGGCCTGGAGGAGATCGGCACCAACCTGACCAGCGCGCTGCAGCAGCGCGCCGACGAGGTGACGCAGGCCTTCGAACGCACCGGCGGGGCGCTGACCCGCACGCTGGCCGACAATGCCGGCGCCGTCGCGCAATCCCTGTCCGAGACCGGCACCGGCCTGATCGAGGCGCTCGACCGCCAGGGCGGCGCCGTCCGCGAGACCTTCGAACGCTCGACCAAGGGCCTGGAAGAGGCCTTCCTGTCGCGCGGGACCGAGCTGACCGAGCGCTTCGCCCAGACCGGCGGCGCGATCACCGCGCGCTTTGCCGAGACCGGCGAGGGCCTGAGCCGCCACTTCGCCGCCACCGGCGCGGCGATCTCCGAGGACATCGCCGCCCGCGGCGCCTTGCTTCGCACCGAGATCGAGGCCGCCGGCACCGGCGTGTCCGAGCTGATCGAGGGCCGCGGACGCGACGCGCAGGCCGCGCTGGCGCTCGCCGCCGGCAGCGTCGCCGACGACTTCTCCGCCCGCATCGACGGCGTGCGCGCGGCCTTCCTGGTCTCCGCCACCCGCGCCGCCGAGACCATGGACGGCCGCGGCCTCGAATTGGCCGGCCGCATCGAAGCGTCAGCCACCCGCGTCGAAGACGTCATCGCCGTCCAGGGCGGCGCGCTGGCCTCCAATCTCGACGCGGCGGGCGAGCGCGTCGTTGGACTGATGAGCGACCGCGCGGCGCAGGCCGCCGCCACCGTCGAGGGGGCGCTTGCCGGGCTCGGCTCGTCCTTCGCCGCGAATGCCTCCGGCACCGCCGAGCGCCTGCGCGAGACCGTAGCTCGGTTGGGCGACGCCCTCGACGCGCGGGCCACTGCCGCCCATGACGGCATCCGCCGCAACACCGAGGCCGCGACCGAGAGCGTCGGCGCCAGCGTCGAGACGCTGGAGCGCCGCCTGCGCGAGGCCATCGAGACCGTGGGCGGCCTGCTCGCCGAGCGCACCGCCGAATCCACCGCGCGGATGCTGCACACCGCCGAGGAGACCTCCGGCGCCGCGCAGGCGCAGGCCGCCGCGGTCGCCGCGCGCTTCGCCGAGGCTGCCGAGACCCTGCGCCGGGCCGCCGACGAGGCCGCCGCCGCCGTGGAGACCCGCTCAGACGACGTGGTCGGCCGGTTCCAGGCCGCCGCCGAGCGCGTCGGGGGCGAGCTGGGCAGCCGCAGCGAGAGCGCCTCGCAGACGCTTCACGCC
>JAESFL010000678.1_pt1 | contig 20228 bp, 16 predicted proteins | sample 9269401 | NCBI WGS metagenome assembly JAESFL01 (sample SAMN14506025, study PRJNA617098) | algae metagenome | isolation source: Gloeocapsa sp. UFS-A4-WI-NPMV-4B04 and co-occurring heterotrophs from desert... | place: USA: Utah | collected 2006-10-01 | reverse complement strand
GAGGTCGTTCCCGCCTCCGGCACCGGCGCGCCGGTTTCGTCCGCCTTGCTCATTCCGCCGCTGCCTTCAGCTGGTCCCACTCCCTCAAGGCCGCCGCATCGCGGGGCGTCACGTCCGGATAGTCCGGATCGGTGCCCACCTCGGGGATGACCTTCCACGACCGGGCGCACTTACGCCCCTGCGCCAGAGCCGGCACGACGGCCACGCCCTTCACGTCCTCGAGGCGGAAGGCATCAGTGGGGCCTTCGCCCTGCACCACCTGGATGCCGGACGTGATGGAGATCTCGGCGAGGTCGAGGCCCTGCACGGCCTTGAACAGGCTCTCATCCGCAATGTGCACCACCGGGGCGGCCTCGAGGCTCGCGCCGATGCGCTTCTGCGCACGCTCGATCTCCAGCGCACCCGTGACGACGCGGCGCACGCGGCGCACCTTCGACCAGCGCTCGGCGAGTGCCTCGTCGCGCCACTCCGCCGGTACGTCGGGGAAGGTTTCGAGATGCACCGACTCGGCCTCCGGATAGCGCTCAAGCCACGCCTCCTCGGCCGTGAAGGCCAGGATCGGCGCGATCCAGGTCGCCACGCACCGGAAGGTCTGGTCGATCACGGTCAGCGCGCTCTTGCGCACCTTGCTCGAGATCGGATCGCAATAGAGCGCATCCTTGCGGATGTCGAAATAGAACGCCGACAGGTCCGTGGTCATGAACGAGGTCAGCAATGCTACGACCCGCTTGTAGTCGTAGTTGCCATAGGCCTCGCGCACCTCGTCGCCGAGTTCCACCAGGCGGTGGAGCACGAAACGCTCCAGCTCGGGCATGTCCTTGAACGCGACCTTGTCGGCCTCGCGGAAATGCGCCAGCGAGCCCAACATCCAGCGGATCGTGTTGCGTAGCTTGCGATAGGTCTCGGCCGTCGTCTTGATGATCTCCGGACCGATGCGCTGATCGTCCCAGTAATCCACCGACGCCGTCCAGAGACGCAGGATGTCGGCGCCGTAATCCTTGATGATGGTCTGCGGCGCGACCGTGTTGCCGAGCGACTTCGACATTTTGCGGCCCTGCTCGTCGAGCGTGAAGCCGTGGGTCACGACGATGTCATAGGGTGCGCGGCCGCGCGTGCCGCAGCTCTCGAGCAGCGACGAGTGGAACCAGCCACGATGCTGGTCGGAGCCTTCCAGATACATGACCTGATCGGGCCCGCCATCAACCTTGCGCTGCACCTTCAGGTCCTCGCGCTTCTCCAGCGCGAAAGCATGGGTGCAGCCCGAGTCGAACCACACGTCGAGGATGTCGTTGACCTTGTCGAAATCGCCCAGGTCGTAGCCGAAGGGCTTGAGGAAGCGCGAACCGTCATCCGCGTACCACGCATCGGCTCCTTCCTTCTCAAAGGCTACCGCGATGGCGTTGTTCACGCGCTCGTCCTTGAGGATCTCGTTGCTGCCCTTCTTCACGAAGACCGCAATCGGCACGCCCCAGGCGCGCTGGCGCGACACCACCCAGTCGGGCCGGTTCTCGATCATGCCGTTGATGCGGTTTTCGCCGGCCTGCGGCACCCACTCGACGGTCTTGATGGCATCGAGCGCCCGGCTGCGCAGCGTATCGCGCGCGGGCTCATCACGCTGCGGCTGAAGGACGAGAGGCGCAGCCTGCTGAACGCCGCCCTCGCCGAGCGGCTTGTCCATCGAGATGAACCATTGCGGCGTGTTGCGGAAGATCAGCGGACCCTTCGAGCGCCAGGAATGCGGATACTGGTGCTTCAGGCGACCGCGCGCGATCAGCGCGCCGGTTTCCACGAGCTTCCTGATCACCGACTCGTTGGCGCCTGCATCCTTGCCCTTGTCGTCATAGATGCGCTCGCCCGCGAAGAACGGCACGTCGGGGAAGTAGGACGAGTCGGGCGAGACCGTATGCGGCACCTCTTTCGTGCCACATGCCGCGAACACGTCGCGATGCTTCACATAGGTGTTGTAGTCGTCCGCGCCGTGGCCAGGAGCCGTGTGCACGAAGCCCGTGCCCGCATCGTCGGTCACGTAATCGGCCGGCAGCACCGGCACGCCGAAATCCCAGTAACCGTTCGCGCCCTCTAACCCGCGGAACGGATGCGCGCAGCGCTCGAGCATGACTGGCAGCACATCTTTCACGCGCTCGTATCCGGCAACCCGTGCAGCAGAGAAGACATCGGCTGCGAGCTTGTCGGCGATCACGAGCTTATCGCCCACCTTGGCCCAGTTGTCGTCGGCCGCTTCCGTGACCGTGTAGAGGCCATAGGCGATGCTCTCGCCATAGGCGATGGCGCGGTTCGCCGGAATCGTCCAGGGCGTGGTCGTCCAGATCACCACGGACGCGCCGTCGAGATCGCCGTCCAGCGTGTCGGTGACCTTGAACTTCACCCAGATCGTCGTGGAGGTCTTCTCGTGATATTCGACCTCGGCCTCGGCGAGCGCCGTCTTCTCGACGGAGGACCACATGACGGGCTTCGAGCCGCGGTAGAGCTGGTCGCTCACCGCGAACTTCATGATCTCGCGGGCGATCTGCGCTTCCGCGTCGTAGCTCATGGTCTGATAAGGGTTCGCCCAGTCGCCCTCGACGCCGAGGCGCTTGAACTCCTCGCGCTGCACGTCGATCCATTTTTCGGCAAAGGCCCGGCACTCGCGGCGGAACTCGACAATGTCCACATCGTCCTTGTTCTTGCCCTTGGCGCGGTATTCCTCCTCGATCTTCCACTCGATCGGCAGGCCGTGGCAGTCCCAGCCGGGCACGTAGTTGGAATCGAAGCCCAGCATGCCCTGCGAGCGGACGACGAGGTCCTTCAGGATCTTGTTGAGGGCGTGGCCGATATGGATGTTGCCGTTGGCATAGGGAGGCCCGTCGTGGAGCACGAAGCGCTGACGGCCTTTCTGGACCTCGCGCAGGCGCTCGTAGAGCCGGTTCTCGTTCCAGCGCTGCAGGAGCAGCGGCTCCCGCTGCGGCAGACCGGCCCGCATGGGGAACTCGGTCTGGGGCAGGAACAGGGTTTCGGAATAGTCGCGGGCGGCGCTCTCAGGCTTATCGGTCATGACGGTCAATCAGGTCTCGTGTGGCCCGGGTCAGGCGGGCGCATCGGGCTTCTCTTGCAAGGCGAACGGCTAGGATCCCGGACCTTCGCAGGTCATGCGAAAGCCGGGCCGATAATTCGCGCCGCGCCTATCCGGGCCGCCGGCAGGGCCTGAGAAACCATGCACATGGGGAGCCTTTTAGCAGCGCCGGGCCGGATAATAAAGCGTGGTGATTCCGGGAGCGGGTGCCTATTTATGAGGGGAAACCAGCCTTACATTATCCGACAGGCGACGGCAGGAAGGATCAGACCATGGCAGACTCGACCACCACGGCCGAACGGCGCTCCCGTGCAGGCTTCGACCTTTCCCCGCCCGCGCCTGAGCAGTTCCGCGCCCTCGTGAACAACCTCGACGACGAGGAGCGCCGGGTTCTCCTGGAGCATGGCACGGAGCGGCCCTTCTGCGGCATCTTTAACGAGGCCAAGGACAAGGGCACCTATTGCTGCCGCCTCTGCGGCCTGCCCCTGTTCAATGCCGGCACCAAGTTCGAATCCGGCACCGGCTGGCCGAGCTTCTTCGACCCCATCGACCGCGATCACGTCGCCTTCGTGCGCGACACCAGCTACGGCATGGTCCGCACAGAGATCCGCTGCGCCCGCTGCGAGGGCCATCTCGGCCACGTCTTCGACGACGGCCCGCCCCCCACTGGCGAGCGCTATTGCATGAACTCGGTGTCAATGCGCTTCGTGGCCGACGGCGATCCGCTGCCGGACGAGTTGGGACGTGGCGCACCGGAGGGTGAGGCGGCGGGCTAGGGGCTCCCCATGGAGGCGAGCCGGCAGGACACGGACAGCAGGACGGGCGCCGATTTCTACGCCCGCCTGCCGGTCTTCGATCATTTCTCCGACCTGACCGATCCCGGACGCTACATGCCCGTTCCGGACGATTGGGTGCTCGGCCTCAGTGATATCGTACGCTCCACCGCGGCGATCCAGGCGGGACGCTACAAGGAGGTCAACACGGCCGCCGCCGCCGTCATCGCGGCGGTGGCCAACAAGCTCGGCACGAGCGAATTTCCCTTTGTCTTCGGGGGCGACGGCGCAAGCTTCGCCCTGCCGGCATCACAGTCCGATCTCGCGCGGGACGCGCTGAGTGCCGTCGCGGCCTGGGTGCGGGATGCCTTCGGCTTCGAGCTGCGCATCGCCCTCGTGCCGGTGTCGGACATCAGGGCCCAAGGCCACGACGTGCGCATCGCCCGGTTTTCCGCCTCACCGGACGTGTCCTATGCCATGTTCGCGGGCGGCGGCCTGGCCTATGCCGAGCGGCAGATGAAGGGAGGCGTCTTCGCCATTCCGCCGGCTCCACCCGGAACCCTGCCCGACCTCACCGGCCTGAGCTGCCGGTTCGACGAGATCACCCCGGAGCGCGGCGTCATCCTCTCCCTGATCATCTTGCCCACCGCAAGCACAGATCCCGAGGCTTTCAACACTCTCGTCAACAGGGTGCTCGTCCTGGCGGAAGGTCAGGAAGCAGGTCGCCCGATGTCGGACCGGGGGCCTCCGCTTGCTTCTCCGTTCAAGGGCTTCGGGATCGAGGCCAAGACCGTGAGGACGGGCGGGTTTCACCTGTGGCCCCTGGCGCGGCTCGCGGCCGGACGGCTGGCCGCGTTCATGATCTTCCGGACGGGCCGCTCTTTCGGCGGCTTCGATCCCGTCCAGTACCGCCACCAGCTCGTCGAGAACACGGACTTCCGCAAGTTCGATGACGGCCTTCGGATGACACTCGACTGCACGCCCGCTCTGGCCGACCGGCTGGACGTGCTTTTGCAGGAAGCCGAACGGCAGGGCATCGCTCGTCACGGTCTCCACCGGCAGGAGGCGGCTCTCATGACCTGCTTCGTCCCCTCACCCAGCCGCAGCGACCACATCCATTTCGTCGACGGCGCCATGGGCGGCTACGCCATGGCCGCGCAGGCCATGAAGCCGCTGGGTTAGAAGCTTAGCCTATCATTGAGACGGTCTGGTCCTCGGCAAGCATCCGCTTAGCCGCGACCGAATCCCGGTCCATCTGGACGATCAGCGCCTCGACGCCGTCGAATCGCTCCTCGCCGCGGATCCAGCCGATGAACTCCACATCCAGTGTCAGCTCGTAGAGGTCGCCGGCAAAGTCGAAGAGGTGCACTTCGAGGAGCGGCGCGCCGTTGTCGAAGGTCGGGCGGCGGCCGAAGCTCGCGACCCCATCGACCAGGGTGCCGCCGACTGAGGCCCGTACCGCATAGATGCCGTGCCGCAGCCGACAATCATCGGGCAGGCGCATATTGGCCGTCGGATAACCGAGAACGCGGCCGCGCTTGTCGCCATGACGCACCTCGGAGCGGACGAACCAGCGGTAGCCGAGGAGCCGGTTGGCCGTGGCGATGTCGCCCGCCTCCAGGGCCGCCCTGATGGCGCTGGAGGAGACCGGCTGCGTGCCCTCGACGATGGCCGGCGCCACGAGACAGTCGAATCCCCGCTCCCGGCACAGCTCCATCATGCGCTCCGGATTGCCCTCACGGCCGCGGCCGAAGTGAAAATCGTGGCCGATCACGACGCCTGACAGTTCCAGATCCTTCGCCAGCACGTCCACGAAGCCCGCGGCCGTGAGCGCGGCGAGCGATCCGTCGAAGCGCCTCTGGAAGACGCCCGCGAGCCCAAGTCGCGCGAAGATCGCGAGCTTCACCGCCTCGGGCGTCAGGCGAAACAGCGGCCTGTCGGGCTGGAAAAAGGTGCGCGGATGCGGCTCGAAGGTAACGACGGCAGCGGGTCGTCCGGAGTTCAGAGCCATGGTCAGGAGGTGCCGGTGCCCGCGATGCACCCCGTCGAAATTGCCGATGGCCGCGACGGCTCCCTTGAGGCTCTCGGGCACTGGCTCGCCATCGCGGCAGATCGCGAAGGGGTTAAGCATCAGGGGAGAACCTCGGAACTCATTTGGGACTGATCGGTGCCGCGCGACCCTGTCGAAAAGCACCCGATGGGTCAAGCCCGTTCGCCTCGACGTCCTTGAAGAGCAAGCCTACATTGTTGCATGATCCCCATGAACCACTTCGGAATGCTCATGCTGAAAGCTTTTGCGGCTGCCCTCGTGACCTTTGGGCTGTTGTGGCTGGCTTTGTACATCTGGGACCAGACCGAGCACGGGAAACTAGACTACTGTTTGGACGCAGGCGGTGTTTGGGATTACGAGCTGAAGACATGCAATGGAGCCAGACCGGGCTATGACGGCCCGTGACCATGCTTACCAAGACAGCACGTCCGTGAAGGCGGTCGGCCGGACCGGCTGCCCGTCCACCCAATCCTGCACGTGATCGGAGACGAGATCGCCCTTGTGGAGGCCGAGCTCCTCCGCGTGGATGCCGCGGGCGATCATCAGGGCGTCGATGCCGAAGCCCACGGCGCCCGCGATGTCGGTGCGGATCGCGTCGCCGACGGCCAGCACCCTCTCCTTAGCAATGGGATCGCCGGCCAAGTCGGATGCCACGGCAAGCGCCCGCTCGTAGACCGGGCGGTGGGGCTTGCCGGCATAGAAGACTTCGCCGCCCATCTCCTCATAGGCGAGCGCAATGGTGCCCGCGCAGGGCAGGATCATGTGGCCGCGCTCGACCACGAGATCGGGATTGGCGCAGACCATCAGGAGGTTGCGCCGGCGCATGGCTTCGAGCTGCGGGCGGTAATCCTCGACCGTCTCCTCCTCGTCGTTGTCGAAGCCGGAGCAGACCACGTAATCCGCCTCCGCGATGGAGCCGAAGCGTACGTCGATCCCGTTGTAGATCGGCATGTCGCGAGGCGGACCGATGTGGTGCACCACCTTGTCGATGCGCTCCTGGATGGCGAGCTGAGTCAGGTCGCCCGAGGTGACTATGGCGTCATAGGCCGAGCGGGGCACCTGGAAACCGTCGAGCTGTGTTCCCACCGAGGCGCCGGGGCGCGGGGCGTTGGAGACGAGCACCACCCGGCCGCCCTTGGCGCGGAAGCGCGTGAGCGCATCGCTTGCGGCCACATAAGCTTTGACGCCGTTGTGCAACACGCCCCAGACATCGCAGAGGATGAGATCGTAGCTTTCGGCGAGGGGCTGCAGCCCCTCGACGTGAAGGGGGCGGGACGTGGCGGTCATGGGGTCTCACTGGCGCATCGTGCGCAAAAAGTGGACCCGGTTTTTTCCGCGTCACACGATGCGCACATCAAGATGATGAGCCCGGCGGGTAGGCGCTTGCGCGATCCAAGTCAACCGGCGCGCCGAAGGCGGGTTGGCGCATCCTCCAGGCCGAAGGGGCGAGGCAGATCCTGCTCGCCGGCGATCTCCGGCTTGACGGGGCGCGGCGCCGCGAAGGCGAAGCCCTGGGCGAGCGGAATGCCGAGATCTTCGAGAGCCGGAACCATCTCGTCCTGATCCACCCGTTCGGCGATCAGCCGGATCCCCTGACGGCGGAGCGCGGAGGCGAAATCCCGCACGTCGAGCTCCGGTCCCGCATAGCGCCCGTCCGCCTGCTCTGCGGCCTTGATCATCAGGCCGGCCGGCAGCTTCATGAAGCGGATGCCGAGATCGGCCAGCGCTTTCGGGTCGAACCTGAGATCGGCCGCGCGGTCGAGGGAGAACGGCACGGCGCGTTCCCGCAAGGCTGCCAGTGCACCCTTGAGGTCGGCATCGAGGTGGCGCCAGCTGTGCTGGGGCAGTTCCAGGACGATCCTGCCGAGGATTTCGGGTGAGGAATCCAGCAAGCCGGCGAGCGACCACAGGAAGCCCGGCTCGACGACGGAATGAGCCGACAGGTTCACCCCCACGATGGCCTCGCTGCCGCGGGCCATGAGATGGCGGGCGACCGCCATGGCGCGGATCAGGATGCGCCGGTCGAAATCGGAAGCGCGGCCGGAGCATTCCAGAATGGGCAGGAACTCCGCCGGAGCCAGCAGGGTCCCGTCCGCCAGGCGCAACCGCGCCAGAACCTCATAGAAGCGGATCTTGCGCTTCGGCAGCGAGACGATGGGCTGCAGATGCAGCTCGATCCGGTCCGCCTCGAACGCCTGGGTGACGAGCCTGATCCGGCTCGTCTCGTCGGCCGAGAGCCTGCGGATGGAGGGCAGCAGGGACGGCTCGGGAAAGCTTTTGGGGCCGACGACGGACCCACTCACAAGCGTCAGGGCAGGCTGCGCAGTGCTTTCCGGCGCATCCGCAGCCTTGGCGAGTTCCCGCAGAAGCCCCGCCGGACCTTCCCCCGAAGTCCTGCCCGGCCTCGGCACGGACGGAGCTGCAGGGCTCACCTTGTGCTCATCGCCGTTCAGTCGATCGGATGCGAAACGCAGGCCCGTGTCAGCCTGCTGCCGGAGGATGAGAAGGCCGCCGATCACCATCGTGATCAGAATGGCAAAGACCGGCATGACGAGCCCGGCCTCCATCGGCACATAGGCCGCGGCGGATGCCGTCAGAAAGGCTGGCGTGAAGGCGAGCAAAGCCGCCTTCCGGCCCTTAAGAGCCGGATTCATTTTCTTGTTGGTGACCATGGGTGCCCCCGCTCCCCTGGCTCGGCGCAGGTGCCGAATCAGTGTCTTAACCGAAAGTGAATCAAGGCGAATCGCGATGCAAGTTTCGCATTCCCGCAATGGACATTTTTGCGCAACCGCGCGTTGCTCGGTCAGTGCGTGCAAGACAGTTTGGAAAGGGCCTACCGATGGAAGAACCTCGCAAGGACCTGCTCATGCAGGTTGAGGGAATGACCTGTCAGGGCTGCGTCAATTCGGTCACCAAGGCGATCCAGCGGCTGGATCCCGGCGCCAAGGTCGAGGTGGACCTGGATCATGGACGCGTGCATGTGGTCACCACGGCGCAGGCCCTCGAAGTGACCCAGGCGCTGAATGCCGCCGGCTATGAGGCGACCGGCATGACCATGTAGGTCCGGGGTTGCGCCCCGCTCATGGCTTGGCGCAAAGATCCTTTTGCCGCGTCCGGGAACGGCTGCTAGGCTCCCGGCCAGCCATTTCCGGGGATTAGCCATGACCGCCCAGATTTCCAGAGCCGCCAACGACTCTCTCGCACCCAACGACCTTGAGGCTTGGTGGCTTCCGTTCACGGCGAACCGCTCGTTCAAGCAGCGCCCCCGCATGATCGCCCGTGCGAAGGGCATGTACTACTACACGCCCGAGGGCCGCGAGGTGATCGACGGCGCGGCCGGCCTCTGGTGCTGCAATGCGGGCCACAACCGGGATGAGATCACCCGGGCCATCCAGGCACAGGCCGAGGAGCTCGATTATTCGCCGGCCTTCCAGTTCGGCCATGCGGGGGGCTTCGCCCTCGCGTCGCGCCTTGCCCAGCTCGCGCCCGGGGACCTGAACCACGTGTTCTTCTGCAACTCGGGCTCCGAGGCCGTGGACACGGCCCTCAAAGTTGCCCTCGCCTATTGGAACGCCAAGGGCCAGGGCAGCAAGACCCGCCTGATCGGCCGCGAGCGCGGCTATCACGGCGTCGGCTTCGGCGGCATCTCGGTGGGCGGCATCGTCAAGAACCGCCAGTTCTTCGGTTCGCTGCTGGCAGGGGTCGATCACCTGCCCCACACCTATAACCGGGAACAGCAGGCCTTCTCCCGCGGCGAGCCCGAATGGGGTGCGCATCTGGCTGACGAGCTGGAACGCATCGTGGCGCTGCACGACGCCTCGACGATTGCGGCCGTGATCGTCGAGCCCATGGCCGGCTCCACCGGCGTGCTGGCGCCGCCCCAGGGCTATCTCAAGCGCCTGCGCGAGATCTGCGACAAGCATGGCATCCTGCTGATCTTCGACGAGGTCATCACCGGCTTCGGGCGCCTCGGCACGGCTTTTGCCGCCGAGCGCTACGGCGTCATTCCGGACATGATCACCTTCGCCAAGGGGGTGAATTCCGGTGCCGTGCCGATGGGCGGCGTACTGGTGCGCCAGGGGCTCTACGACACCTTCATGAAGGGTCCGGAGCACATGATCGAGCTGTTCCACGGTTACACCTATTCAGGCCATCCGCTCGCCTGCGCGGCGGCGCTCGCCGCCCAGGACATCTACCGGGACGAGAAGCTGTTCGAACGGGCAAAAACCCTGGAGCCGGTCTGGGCCGATGCGATCCACGGCCTCAAGAGCCTGCCGAACGTGCTCGACATCCGCACCATCGGCCTGGTCGGCGCCATCGATCTCGCCTCGCGCCCGGATGCAGTGGGTGCCCGCGCCTTCGAGGCCATGGACCGCGGGTTCCAGGAGCAAGGCATCATGATGCGCATCACCGGCGACACCATCGCCCTCTCGCCGCCGCTCATCATCACCGAGGAGCAGATCGGCGAGATCGTTGACAAGCTGACGAAGGTGATCAAGGCGGTGGCTTAAACCACCTAGGACAAGCGTCATCCCGGACGGCGCAAGCCGATCCGGGATCGCTCGACCAGTCCAGCACTGTCATTCCGGGGCCGCGCAGCGGAGCCCGGAATCCATAACCGATAACGTCACAGAATGAGGCGCGGCGCCGCTCGCCCTCTTCCGGAGACGTCGTGGTTATGGATCCCCGCCTTCGCGGGGATGACAGTGTCGAGGTTCTGGGTCACATCCTGAAAACGATCCCGGATCTCCGCTGACACTCCGTCCGGGATGACCCGTGGTGTCGCGAGAATCGCGACAACCCTTGCCCCTCCCCGCCGCAGGGAGTAGGACCGCAGCACGTTTTTCCAATCCAACGGCTGCTGTAAAAATCCCATGTCCAAGGCCGACACGATCAAGGCTCGCGCGCCGCGAGGCTTTGCCGACCGCACCCCCGCCGACCTCGCCGCCACCGAGCGCATGCTCGCGGCGATCCGCGAGTCGTATGAACTCTACGGCTTCGAGGGCGTCGAGACGCCGTTCGTCGAGTACACCGACGCGCTGGGCAAGTTCCTGCCCGACCAGGACCGCCCCAACGAGGGTGTGTTCTCGTTCCAGGACGATGACGAACAATGGCTGTCGCTGCGCTACGACCTGACGGCGCCGCTCGCCCGCTTTGTCGCCGAGAACTTCGATGCGCTGCCCAAGCCCTATCGCAGCTACCGGGCCGGCTGGGTGTTCCGCAACGAGAAGCCGGGCCCGGGCCGCTTCCGCCAGTTCATGCAGTTCGACGCCGACACGGTGGGCGCGGCCTCCGTCGCGGCGGACGCCGAGATCTGCATGATGGCCGCCGACACGATGGAACGGCTCGGGCTGAAGCGCGGCGACTTCATCATCAAGATCAACAACCGCAAGGTTCTGGACGGCGTACTGGAGGCCATCGGCCTCGGCGGCGAGGACAAGGCCGGCCAGCGCCTTACGGTGCTGCGCGCCATCGACAAGCTCGACCGGCTCGGCCCCGAGGGCGTGAGCCAGCTCCTGGGCGCGGGCCGCAAGGACGAGAGCGGCGATTTCACGAAGGGCGCAGGCCTCGAGTCTGAGGCCATCGAGCGCGTGCTGGCCTTCACGGCCGCCAAGGGCGCGGACAATGCCGCGACGGTCGAGAATCTGCGCAAGGTCGTCGGCTCATCGGCCCGTGGCATGGAAGGCGCGAACGAACTCGCGGAGATCGCATCGCTGGTCGCCTCCTCCGGGTACGAGGATCGCGTGACCATCGACCCCTCCGTCGTGCGCGGCCTCGAATACTACACAGGCCCCGTCTACGAGGCGGAGTTGACCTTCCAGGTCCAGGACGAGGATGGGCGCCCCGTCCGCTTCGGCTCGGTGGGTGGCGGCGGGCGCTATGACGGCCTCGTGGGCCGCTTCCGCTCCGAGCCCGTTCCGGCGACCGGCTTCTCCATCGGCGTCTCGCGCCTGCTCTCGGCCCTGCAGATGGTCAAAAGCCCCATCGTATCGGGTGCCGCGAAGCCCGGTCCTGTGGTGGTGCTCGTCATGGACAAGGACCAGATCGCCGCCTACCAGCGCATGGTCTCCGCCTTACGCCAGGCTGGCATCCGGGCCGAACTCTATCTCGGCTCCTCCGGCATGAAGGCCCAGATGAAATATGCCGACCGCCGGCAGAGTCCCTGCGTGGTCATCCAGGGCTCCAACGAGCGCGAGCGCGGCGAGCTCGAGGTCAAGGATCTGATCGAAGGCGCCAAGGCGGCAGGGGCCATCGGCTCCAACGAGGAGTGGAAGGCCGCCCGCCCGGCACAATTCTCGGTCGCCGAGGACAAGCTGGTCGAAGCCGTGCGCGAGGTTCTGGCCCGTCACTTCGGATAACCTTGGCCTTTTGGGAACCCCTCCGGTTCCATCGGGGTTGTTCCGGAAGCTTGACCATCAGGAGATGAACATGGCGAAGGCCAAGGACAAGAAGACCTCATCCAAGTCCAAGAAGGATTCCGGCAAGAGCACCACCACGAAGCTGGCGAAATCGGCCAAGAAGTCGGGCCTCATGGACCTGATCAACTCGGATCTTGGCCGTGAGATTCTGGCCGATGCCCTGATCGCCGCAGCCGGTGCGGCCGCGACCGTCCTCACCCGGACCCGCGCGGCCAAGAAGGCCGGAGCCGCCGTTGCCGATGCGGGCTCGCAGACCGCCGACCTGACCCAGACGGCCGCCGGCGCCGTCGCGGGCGTCGTAACGGAAGCCGCTCGCCACTTCCTGCCCCCCAGCCTCATGGGCGAAGAGGACGGTTCGGACAAGGGCAAGGCGGAGCCCAAGAAGGTGAAGTACGTGAACCGCTCGAGCGATCACAGCAAGCGTAAGACGACGAAGGCCAAGAGCGAGAAAAGCAGCACGGCCGACAAGCGCTGAGGGTTTTCTAGCCTCTCAACCACCTCCACCGTCATGGCCGGGCTTGTCCCGGCCATCCACGTTTTAAGAGGCGCAAAGACGTGGATGTCTGCAGCAAGTGCGGGCAGGACGCGGTGAGAACGAATGAATGTTCCTACTTTGTTCTTGACAGCCGCTGCAAGCTCGGCTATAAGTTTGCGTAGATCTGCTCCTGTCGAGGGGCGCGCTCGCGAGGCGTCGCAGTGTGGGAGCAGACACGGTCCTGTGGTGCAGCCTCGCAAGCGGCACCGACAGGAGGCCCAGGCTGTGGGCCGGTGGTCGGAATCGGTCTCAGGCCCCCGTCGAGCAGGCGGACCCCGCCTGAGGCGGTCACCGGGCCGGCCTCGCCTGAACGCCTAAACAAGCCGTGCGCGAAGAGACAGTTCGGCTCTTCCCTTTCACCACACATCATCGAGCCGGGCTGCCCGACGCGCCACCCTCGATCAACCTTCAGGCTCGCAGCCCAACGGCTGCGGGCCCCAAGGTGCTGGCTCTTTGACAAGTCGTCCGCTCAGAGCGTCACGCCAGTGGCACGGCGCTCGTGAAGCCTGCCCGCTCCGGACCCCGTTCACCCTTCCAGCCGAAAACAATCGCCTTCGTGCCTGAGCATTGCTAGAGAGCATGCCAGCATAAGGGATTGAGCCAAGCCAGTGACGGAGACGGATGCCATTGTTGCGCTGATCGCGCTGTTCGAGCGCGAGGGCTATGCGCGTGTCGAGCCGCCGGTCCTCCAGCCGGCAGACATGTTCATCGACCTGTCGGGAGAGGATATCCGGCGTCGCATGTTCGTGACGCAGGATGCGGCCGGCACCGAGCTGTGCCTGCGGCCGGAATACACCATTCCCGTCTGCCTCCAGCATCTCGCGCATCGCGGCGCCGAACCGCTGGGCTATTCCTATGGTGGCCCGGTCTTCCGCATGCGCGCCCATGAGAGCGGCGAGTTTCTGCAGGCGGGCCTGGAATCCATCGGCCGGACGGATATGTCTGCAGTCGATGCGGAGATCCTGACCCTTGCCCTGGAGGGCCTTGCCCGGATCGGCGGTCCCGCCCCCCTCGTGAAGCTCGGCGACATGGGTCTCCTCCATGCCCTGATCGACGCCCTCGGGATTGCTCCGGCCGCCAAGCGCCGCGTGATCCGTGCCATCGTGTCGGGCCAGGGGCTGGCGAGCCTTGCCGAGCCCGAGGGTCCGAGCCAACAGGAGCATGCGGGGCTTCTCGCCGCCATCGAGGGGCAGGCTCCGCAAGCCGCCAAGGCCTTCGTCGAGGACATTCTGTCGATTGCGGGCATCGCCCGGGTTGGTGGGCGCAGCGCGGGCGAGATCGCCGAGCGCTTCCTGGCCCGCGCGGCAAACCGCACCGGCCTGCCGGACGAAGCCCGGCAGGTGCTGGAGCGCTATCTCACGATTACAGGCGATCCGGATCAGGCGGCTCACGCGGTCCGGGCCTTGGCGAGGGACGCAGGCCTCAATATCGGCCCGGCCCTGACCCTGTTCGAGGAGCGCACCGGCTTCATGGCCGCGCGGGGCCTCGACGTGCGCAGCTTCTCGTTTGCCGCCACCTTCGCGCGAAATCTCGACTATTACACGGGCTTCATCTTCGAGGTGCAGGACCCACGCCGCAGCGACGGCAAGCCTGTCGTCGGCGGCGGGCGCTACGACCGGCTGCTGGAACACCTTGGCGCCGAAGCGCCCATCCCGGCGGTCGGCTGCTCCTTCTGGCTCGACCGCATCGTGGGGAGGCCCTGATGACCGATACTCCCCTCATCCTGGCCGTTCCCTCCAAGGGGCGCCTGCAGGAGAACGCCGCCGCGTTCTTCGCCCGCGCCGGGCTGGTCTTCACCCAGTCGCGCGGGGCACGCGATTATCGCGGCACGCTGAAGGGCGTGCCCGACGTGGAGGTCGCGTTTCTGTCGGCGTCCGAGATCGTCAGCCAGCTGAGCTCCGGCACGGCCCATCTCGGCATCACCGGCGAGGACCTGATCCGCGAGCAGATCCCGGATGCGGATGGGGCGGTCGAGTTGCTGACGCCGCTCGGCTTCGGCCATGCCAACGTGGTCGTGGCCGTGCCGCAGGCCTGGATCGACGTGCGCAATATGGCCGATCTCGACGAGGTGGCGGCCGACATCCGTGCCCGCCACGGTACCAAGATGCGGGTCGCGACGAAATACGTGAACCTCACCCGCCGTTTCTTTGCCGAGAAGGGCGTGTCCGATTACCGGATCGTCGAGAGCCTGGGCGCGACGGAGGGCGCACCGGGCGCGGGCTCCGCGGAGCTGATCGTCGACATCACCACCACCGGCGCGACCCTCACGGCCAATGCCCTCAAAATTCTCGACGATGGCGTGATGCTGCGCTCCGAGGCCAATCTCGTCGCCTCCGCCCGCGCGCCCTGGACGGACCGGGCCAAGGCTGCCGCCACCGCCCTGCTGACGCGCATTGCCGCCGAGGAGGAAGCGCGCACGAGCCGCGAGGTTCGGGCATGCCTCGATCCGGCGAAAGCCTCGGCCCTGTTGCCGTTGGCGAGGGAGCATGGGGCAACCCTCCCCTATGGCAATGCCTTGGGGCGCGAGATCGTGCTCCATTGCCGGACCGCGACCGTGTTCGACATCGTGACGGCCTTGCAGCAGCTCGGCGCCCAGGACATCTCCGTGCGCGCCTTCGATTACCTGTTCCGCCCCACCAATGCCCTAAGCGAGCGCCTTCTGCGGCGAATTGGCTAAGTGCGCTTTCTCACGCAGTAATGGGACAACATCCCCGCCGGATCACCTTGGGCGTTGCCTCAATGCCAAAGGCCCCTTATGGTCCGGGCGTTTTTCCGTTGTAGAGGTTCCGATGAACGCGCTTCGACTTGCGACATTCCTGGCGGCACTGGCCGCCGTCTCGGGAGCTCATGCCCAATCACCAGCCGCAACCCTCGGCCGCCCGGTCGGCCCGACCCGTCAGGTCGACACCAAGGTTCCGCAGCCGGGACAGAACGGCAAGATCTTCCCGCTCAACTCCTCCTGGGTGGCCGTGAGCCTGAACGGCAAGCCCTTCACCGGCGAGCGTCCGAGCTTCAGGCTCGACGACCAGATGCGCGCTACCGGATTTTCCGGCTGCAACACCTATGCGACTGCAGCCTATCCCCTGCGCGAGCAGGTTCTGGCCGTCGGCCCCTTCGCCCTCACGAAGAAGAGCTGCGACAAGTCCGCCATGGCCATCGAGCAGTCCTTCCTCGTGGCGCTCCGCTCCTCGGGTAAGTGGGACATCGAGGGCCGCAACCTGATCATCCGCACCCAGAACGGCGGTCAGTTGGTCTTGGAACGCGCGCTCTAGGTCTTTCGCTAGTTTGAATGAAAAGGCCGGCGTAAAGCCGGCCTTTTTCGTTGTGCGATCGGTAAGAGGCGTCATCCCGGACGGAGCGCAGCGAAGATCCGGGACCGATGGACGAGTTGGGCGCGGGAACCTCGACATTGTCATTCCCGCGAAGGCGGGAATCCATAACCGCTGACGGTGCCTGGTTTGACTAAGGTCCTGTTTATGGGTTCCGGGCTCCGCTGCGCGGCCCCGGGATCAAAGTGTTCTATCCTGCAGACGATCCCGGATTGGCTGCACCTCCGGGATGACGCTTTGAGCTACTCAGCGGGCTCGGCCTGACGCATGTCGACGGGAGTGGAAAGGCCGCTCTCCGTCTTCTTCATGTCGATGCGCCGGTCGTGGTAGGCCGCGAGCGTCGAGCGGTGGCCGATGGAGACCACCGTCGTGTTCGGCAGCTTTTCCTGGATGATCCGGTAGACCTCCGCCTCGGTGGGTTCGTCGAGGGCAGCCGTCGCCTCGTCGAGGAACAGCCAGTCGGGCTTGGCCAGGAGCGCGCGGGCGACTGCGAGGCGCTGCTGCTCGCCGAGCGACAGGGTCTGGGCCCAGGCCCGCTCCTCGTCGAGGCGATCCACGATCTGCGGGAGCTTGGCGGACCGAAGCGCCTCCGCGATGTCGGCATCGCTGTAGGCGTCGATCTTGCCCGGATAGGTGACGGCGTCGCGCAGCGTGCCGATGGGAATGTAGGGCCGCTGCGGCAGGAGCATCATGGTCTGCCCCTCCGGCACCAGAACCTCGCCCTCGCCGAAGGGCCAGATTCCGGCAATGGCGCGGAACAGGGTCGACTTGCCCGAGCCCGACGGGCCGGTCATGAGCGTGCGCTCGCCCGGACGGAAGGCGAGGCCATTCGCATGCAGGAGGCTGCTGCCGTCAGGCAGGCGCACGTCCAGATCTTTCAGGCGCAGCTCACGGCCGGAATCCTGCGTGATGGCAAGCTTGCTCTCGCCGCCGACCCGCTGCGCCGACGCGATGGCGCCCTCGAAGGTGGTGAGGCGGTCGAGCACGGCCTTGTAGTCTGCGAGCGTCGTATAGATCGTGATGAAGTAGGTGAGCGCGGATTCCACCCGTGAGAAGGCGCCGACCACCTGCTGCATCTGGCCGAGCGAAATCCTGCCGATGAAGTAGTACGGTGCGGTGAGCATGTAGGGCACCACCACGTTGGCCTGGAAATAGGCCGAGGTGAAGGTGTTCAGCTTGATGAGGCGGACGACGATCTGCATGTAGTTGTCGACGATCTGGCCGAACCTCCGGGCAATGCCCTCCCGCTCGGCCGGCTCGCCGGACAGGAGCGCCACCTGCTCGGTGTATTCGCGCAGGCGCGCCAGGGAGAAGCGATAGTTCGCCTCCACCCGCTCCTGCTCGAAATTGAGCGCGATAAGCGGCCGGCCGATCAGGTGGGTGATCCAGGTGCCGAGAATGGCGTAGCCGGCGCAGACCCAGACCAGAAGGCCCGGCACCTCCACGCTCGTGCCCGGGAAGGTGAAGCCCGCCGAAATCGTCCAGAGGATCGCCACGAACGAGACCAGGGTCGCGGCCTGGTTCATGAGGCCGACGGATAGCGAATAGGTGCTCTCGACGAATTTGCGCAGGTCTTCCGAAATGCGCTGGTCCGGGTTGTCCGCGCCGCGGCCGAGAAGCTGCATCCGGTAGTGGGCGCCATCGCCCAGCCACTCGCCGACGTAATAGGTATTGAGATAAGCGCGCCAGCGGATGGTGAGCACGTTCTGCAGCAGCACCTCGGTGAGCGCGATGGCGACGAAGACGGCTGCAAGCGGCGTGAAGATGATGAAGAGCTGATACCAGAAGGCTGCCGCATCCTTGGCCTCCAGCGCATTGAACATGTCGCGCGAGAAGAAGCTGAGGCGGACGTTGAGGGCGACCTGGGCGAGGTTGATGGCGATGAGAAAGCCGATCATCCAGGTGCCGATGGTGCCTTCCCGCGCCCGCACGAGACCGATGAACGGAATGCGGATGATGCTGTCGGCCTGGGATTCGAGATAACGGTCGGCGATGCGGCAGATGGTGCGCACGACGGGGACGTAGGAGAGCCCGTAGATGAGGGCACCGAATGCCGTCGCGCCCAGCGCTGCGGACGGCGGTGGAACGTAGCCGGTGTAATCGCCGGTGATGAGCCCGGCCCGCGCGCCGAGGATCAGCGCGACGAGCACCAGGTGCGTGGCCGAGAGCATAACGAGGAATATGCGCAGGAACTTCGGGATATCGCGCCCGATGAACATCACTCCGGCTAAGACCAGGGTGGAAAGGGGCAGGTAGAACGGAACGGCGAGCGCTCCGGACACGGAGGCCACGAGCCCCCCCAACCCAATAAGTGCCAGCACGAGGCTCGCCTTGATCATACGCATCTCCTGCCAGGGTCCGTGCCCCGGCTCTTAGAAACTCACGGCAGCCGGATCAATGGCGCTTGTGGCGAAAGAAAGGAGGAACCTCCTCTCAAGGCAAGCGATAGCAGCCTTGTGACAACAGCAACAGGCGCTTAAATGCCATTCAAGCGTTCTTCAAAACAGATTGTCCTATTTAAAGAACGATACCGTTGACATAGAGAACAATATGGCTCATGTGTCGCATCGACCCGAGACGAAAGATCCCGAAGGCGAGTTTATGAACGCCCCCCTTGGCTATATCGGCGACACGCCGGCCCAGCGCCTCATCCCGGCTCAGTCCATCGTGCGCCTGGAAAAGGTCTCGAAGACCTTCCCCGGCCGTGACGGTCAACCCGTGACGGCATTGCGCGAGACGGATCTCGCGGTGCCGCAGGGCTCCATCCTCGGCGTGATCGGCCGCTCCGGCGCCGGCAAATCCACCCTGATCCGTCTGGTGAACGGCCTGGAGAAGCCCTCTTCCGGCAAGGTGATCGTGGACGGCGCTGACATCGCGGCCCTGCCCGAGGCCGCCCTGCGCCATGCTCGCCGCTCCATCGGCATGATTTTCCAGCACTTCAACCTGCTCTCGTCGCGCACGGCCGCCCAGAACATCGCCCTGCCGCTTGAGGTGGCAGGCTTCGACAAGGTGGAAATCAGGACGCGGGTCGAGGAGCTTCTCGCCCTCGTGGGTCTCACCGACAAGCGCAACCGTTATCCTTCGGAACTCTCCGGCGGCCAGAAGCAGCGCGTCGGCATTGCCCGCGCGCTGGCCACCAAGCCCAAGGTTCTGCTCTCCGACGAGGCGACCTCGGCGCTCGACCCGGAGACTACACGGTCGATCCTCGACCTGCTCGCGCGCATCAACGACGAGTTGGGACTGACCATCCTGCTCATCACCCACGAGATGGCGGTCATCCGCAACATCGCCCGCGAGGTCGCGGTGATCGAGGGCGGCCGCATCGTCGAGCAGGGCGACGTGTTCGAGGTCTTCACGCGGCCGCAGCACGAGGTCACCCGCTCCTTCCTCGCCGACGAGTCCGGTCGTGCGCTGCCGCCCTATGTGCAGAGTAGGCTGCGGTCTGAGGCAACGCCCGAGAGCCAGGCGGTCATCCGCATCGGCTTCCGTGGGCCCCATGCCACCGATCCGGTTCTCGCGCGGCTCGCCCGCGATCTCGACATCGAGGCCAACATTCTGTCGGGCTCGGTCGACGAGATCGCAGGACGCCCCTTCGGCACACTGGTGGTCGGCGTGCCGGAAGCATCGGTTTCCACCACCCTCGATTTTCTGAAGAAGCACGGTCTCGACACGGAGGTCCTCGGCTATGTCGCCTGAGATGATCAACCTCATCGCCGCCTCCACGGGCGAAACCCTCTACATGGTTGCGGTTTCGGCTCTGATCGCAACCCTCTTCGGGCTGCCTCTCGGCGTCTTTCTCGCAACATCGGGCAAGGGCGAACTGTTCGCAGCGCCCTGGATCAACCGCGTGCTCGGGGTTGTCGTCAACGCCACGCGCTCCACGCCCTTCATCATTCTCGTGGTGGCGATCATTCCCTTCACGCGCCTGATCGCCGGCACGTCCATCGGCACCAATGCCGCCATCGTGCCGCTGACCATTGCCGCAACGCCGTTCATCGCGCGCCTCATCGAGGGTGCGATCCGCGAGGTGGATCAGGGCCTCACCGAGGCGG
>JAESFL010000677.1_pt1 | contig 20306 bp, 14 predicted proteins | sample 9269401 | NCBI WGS metagenome assembly JAESFL01 (sample SAMN14506025, study PRJNA617098) | algae metagenome | isolation source: Gloeocapsa sp. UFS-A4-WI-NPMV-4B04 and co-occurring heterotrophs from desert... | place: USA: Utah | collected 2006-10-01 | reverse complement strand
CGACGAATAAGCAGACGTGGAGCTTAGCACTCCGCCGCCGAGTTCGAAGTCGATCTTCATCGAGAGGTCGCCCAGCTGTCGGTCGCCATAACCCAGCACGTCGGCGTGGACAGGAATGCTGGTGTCGTTGGGCTGTCCGTCGGGGAGAGCGATATAATAAGACAGGCCAGCGTCGAGATCGGCATAGGAGCCGCGAAGATCGATCGTCAGCCGCTCGCTAGGGGTGACAAGAAGGCGGAGACGGCCATTCTTCTCCTTCTGAAAGTCGACCTTCTCGTCGAGAAACTCGTTTCGGATGAGGCCGTCCGTCTCACGATAACCGACCGACGCGCGAAAGAGTACGACGTCCTCGACAATCGCGCCGCTGACAGTGCCGCGTAGCTTAATGTCGTTGCCATTGGCATATTCGGCGTTCACTGAGCCTTCGAATTCATTGGTGGGAGCCCGCGTGATGATGTTGATCGCGCCGGCAATGGCGTTCCGGCCATAGAGCGCTCCCTGCGGGCCCTTCAGCACTTCGATACGCTCGATATCGAACAAATCCTGCGTAATCTGATTCGAGCTCGACAGCTGGACGCCGTCAATGACGATCGCCACCGGCGCCTCGCCGTTGCGCACCTGACTGATACCGCGAACCGAGATTGTGACCGTGCCGGGGTTTTGGCCTTCCGCCATAGACAGGTTCGGCATCGCTGCGACGACGTCGCCCATTCCGTCAATGCCGCGATCCTCGATCGCGGCCGAGGAGAAAGCCGTGATAGCGTCTGGAACGTCCTGAATGCTTTCGCTGCGCTGGCGGGCCGTGACAACAATGTCGTCGACTTGGGTGGCAGTCAAAGCGTCAGCCGAGACGGCGGCTTCGTCAGCGGGCGCTTCAGTTGAGACTTCCTGCGCCTCTGCCACCTGCGAAACCGCCAATGCCGCAAATGTAGTCGAAGCAAGCAAGCTGCGCGAACCGAACATTTTACTCATAATTCCCCCTTGCTACAACCGGTCAGGCGCGGCGGACGCTCCTGACGCCGCCCCGACATGCGGGTGTCGCTGATCGATGTGGCGGCCGGGTGTGGGTCCGGCCGCAGATGAAATATCGGGTTCTAGCGGATATATTCCGCGCCCGGATGCGCACGTGGGAATGCGTTCAGGTGATCGATGAATTTCGCCAGCGCCCGATCACTCTTCGTAAAGTGCCCGCGCGTGTACCGGATGGAATTCAGGATCTCCATATCCTGACTGACCACCACCTTTTCGAGGTCGAGGACGAAATCCAGAAACTCCTTGGTCGCCGGATCCTCGGCATCGCCATCGACCTTGCGCGACGCCATAACGAAATAGCTGCGTGACGTTCCGGGACGATGCATCCCCACTGGAAAGAGGAAGCCGAACCAACGGCCCTTGATGTAACCAGTCTGCCAGAAGATGTTGGTGCCGAAGATGCCCAGATCATATTGGATGGGCTCGTCCGTCTCCTTGAATTTTCCCTTCAGCGGGTAGACGACAGAGTGGTCAGTCCACTTGATATGATCGATCGGGTCTTCCTGGTCGAAATAGATGCCGTGGACGCAGCGCAGATGGTTGAAATCGAGCGTGTTGCACATGAAACACCACGGGTCCGAAATGAGATCCAGCGTGTCGACGCTGGGATGGAAGACAAGTTCGTCATCCGGATAGACGAGATCGGGAATGTCCCAGGTAGCCTCCGTGCCGTTGAACGCCCAAATCAGACCGAAGCGCTCTTGGGTCGGGTACGCGAAGGTATTGCCGCGCGGCGGCACTGGATCGCCCGCACCCGTCTTTGTGCACTTCCCGGCCGCATTAAAGCACCAATGATGAAAGGCGCAGCGCAGTTCGTCGCCGATGACCTCACCCGTCTTGAGGTGAGCGCCGTTGTGCGGACAGTAAGCCGACATCACCGAGGCGACGCCATTCTCCCCTCGGAACACCACCACCTCGCCATCGAGAAAGCTTCGGCCGATCACTTCACCGGCCGGCACCTCGCTCGATTTGCAGATCGGGAACCAGGTTTGGCTGAACTTCCCGTCCTCGCCCTCATACTTGACTCCGCGACCATGTCGGCGCGCGTCGATATCCTGATGGGTCTTGAATTCGCCGAGCGAGTAACGCTCATTGTTCGCGTTCACCAGATCGTAAAGACGATTCACGTCCATCAGGTACCTCCCATGATTTTATCTGAGGCGAGGCTATGAGGTACCCAGAACAGGCTCAACTACGCGAAAAGGGGGATCCCGCGGTCCAGCGTTCCTTCGCGCCGTAAAAGACCTACCCCGTTTTGGGATAGGCTAGCGCCCAGGTTGCTCGCGAAGGAGGGAGACAACGCTGGCGCGGTTGTGGATGTTTAGCTTCCGGTAGATGTTCTTGCGGTGAATCTTGACCGTACCTTCCGCGACGCCCAGCCTGCGCGCGATCTCCTTATTGGATAGCCCGTCGGCCAATCCGACCGCCACGTCACCTTCCCGGTGCGTCAGCCCGGAGAGAACGGGCGCCTCGCTCGCGCCTGGCGGGACGGGATCGGAAGCCAAGGCAAGGCAAAACAGTTGGCGCTGGTGCGGCTCGGCCAAATGCCGTTTTAGCCGCCCCGACATCTCCCGAAGCAGAGCAGGCTCCGACAGGAGGGGTAAAGTCACCCCTGTTCGGCTGCTGTAATCGAGCATATCCGCCATCAGACCGGTGGCGGAGACGGTGTTGCCGCTGTGGAGTTCGGCGGCCGCCTCGAGCAGGAGAATGTCGACGAGCAGCCCCACCTGCTCGTTCTCGATCAACACCTTGCGCAAGGGTGTCAGGAGGGCGAGTGCGGCCGTCGGTTTGGATTTACCGATCAACAATCTTGCCCGGGCACCCAGGCAATGACCCGTAAGGAACAGTTCGCGAGCTGAAATGTCGGGAGACACATACCTGCAGCTGTCGAGACAAGCATGTTCCAACATCCGCTCAGCGTCGGAGAAGCGCGCTTCCCTCGTGAGGATGCGTGCCGTGTGGACGGCGACGAGAGCCTCGAGCCGCGCAAGACCGCGCCGCACGGCGGTCGATGCCGCTCGCTCCATGACGGCAATTGCTGCGTCCGCCCCCTCCTGTAGCTCGGTTACAGCGGCCGCGGTTAAATAGCCGGAGGCATAGACGTCGAACCAGCCGTCGACCCTCTCCACAATCGGAAGCGCATCCTCAATCAACTTCCGCGCGACGTTCACATTGCCGGAGTTCAACTCGACTTCTGCGAGAAGCAGTTCGGCAATAGCGACTTGATTGCTCCCTTGACCAAAGAGCACACTGGCCTTCTGGCGCATCGTTCGCAGAAGAGCTCCAGCTTCCTCGATGTGCCCCTGTCTGAGGCATGCCATCGCCATATAAGCGTGGAGGTAGTTCTCCGCGTAGGGCGTCTGTTGAACGTCCAGCCGCTGGAGAGTTTGGTATCCGAGCTTGCGGCAATCCAGATAATTGCCTGCATCGAAATATCCGTAACAAATGAAGTTGCCGATCAGGCCTCGCACGACGCTGTCGCTTGACCCTCCCTCGCCCTCGACGAAGCGATTCAGCGCTTCCATTTCGCCCGTTGAGATCGGTCGATCCTCGTAGATGCTCAGAATGAGTTCAACCGCGCGGCTTTCGGCGAAAAGGCTCCGATCCCAATCTGCTTCCGGTCCGAGGTGAAAGTCTTGAGTTGAGAGGCGAAGGGCCTCGAAGTCGGCGCGAGCCTGTCCTATGTTGCCATCCTGGGCCGTAAGGTAGATCTGGCCCAGCCGCGTACGCGGATAGCGCTCCATTACCTTTACGTCGATCTCGCCAAGCGCGCGCAGCATCGACATTCCGCCCTTCAGTCCAAGCCACCAGCCGCCCATGTCGTCGACCAGTTGCGCCGCATAGGCCGGCTCTCCGGTCCTCAGAGCGTGACGCACCGCTTCCTGCGGCATTCCATTCTGCACGAACCAGGTCGCCGCGCGCCGATGGAGGTCTGTGACGGCTGCGCCGTGGAGTCGGTGCAGGCGATCGCGAAGGAAGTCCGCAAACACATTGTGATAGCGGTACCAGCGGTGCTGCGGGTCCACGGCGGTGATGAGCAGATTCTGCTGCTCCATCTCGTCGAGCATGCTCCACCCGTCCGTGCGGTCGGTGAGGATGTTGGCAAGCTCCCCGTTTATCTCTTGGACAATAGACGTGGCCATGAGGAAAAAACGCTGCTCGTCGGGCAGTAGATTGAGAATTTCTTCGGAAAGGTATTGACCGAGGGCCGTCGTAGTCGGCTGATGCTCATGGACGGGAAGATGCCCGCGTTCGCGCAGCCACAGCCGTGAAAGCTGCAGTGCGACGGCCCAACCCTCGGTACGACTCACGAGCTGACGGATATCAGCAGGGTCGACGGTTTTCCCGAAATAACATTGGGCTTCCGCCTCGGTAAAGCGAAGCGCGTCCAGATCGATTTCCTGGAGAAGCCCTTGGGCGCGCATTGCGCTCAGCCTCAATGTGGGTCGGCCCCTTCCTGCGATGATCACCGATACACGGCCCGGTACCGCATCGATGAAGGTCTGCAGGAGTTCGAGAACCGCGCGGTTCTGCACGCGATGGATGTCATCGACGATTAGAGTGAATGGATCATTGTCCTGCACCGCTTCGATCAGGGACCAGAGAGCGGTCTTTACCGAAAGGCCAAGCATCCCCTGCGCAGTGGCCTCGCCCAGTGATGAGATTTCCGGCATGGCCAGCACGATCGAATGTACCAGATGGGCAAGAAATCGTGCCGGATCGTTATCATCTTCATCGACGCTGAGCCACGCCACCGCCCGGTCGGCTTGTTTAAGGCCGGCATAATGCTGGGCGAGCAAAGTTGTCTTTCCGAAACCCGCCGGCGCCACAACCAGCACCATAGCCGCCGCCGGCTCTTCGAGCAGCGGACGAAGACGAGGACGATCGAGGATAGAGACCGCCTGTGAGGGCGGTGATAGTTTTGATCGAATGACCAATACCAGTGCGTTATCGCCCCGACCGAAACTCATGCCGCGATCATGGTGCCTCTCGCACAGCACCGATGCGTAATGAACCACAAGCACGACTCACTGGAATCAGCCTCCTTACGCTACATAGGTCCATAATGGCGTAAAGCCGCGCTAAGTCCAGCCGGTGGCTAATTGGGCTCGCGAGCCCCTGAAGGATCTGGATTGGGCGCTCGGTCCAGTGGCCGGGATCTGGGAGCTCAGCGGAGAAAAGAGACATATCGGGCCTTCTACTTTCGGGAGCTGATGGGCAGTGGCAGATGTCGTTAAGCGGCCAACTCCGGTCATTTGCACGCCAACCCGAGAAGGGCTGGGATGGGCGCAAGTCGGCCAGCCACGTGCACCAGCAGACGACGGGTTTCGGGCTTAGTAGATCGGCTGCCGAGCGTTGGCTCCTAGCCAGGCCGACGGCGTGCCCACCCCCCATGTACGAGAGGAACGCGTATCAATGGCGAATCCTTCAGCTATCTCGACCGCTGACAGATCGACATAATTTCGGTACCGCGCTCCTGGCAGCGCCGCTCTGTACTCCGTCGACCCGATCACAGGACCTTTGCTCATGACCTTTTCTCCGCGCGTACTCTCGATCCTTCTGCTCGCAACCGCGATGGGCAGCGCGCAACCGATCGCGGCGCAACAGCCTGCGGCGCAAAACACCGCGGAGGTTGCCAGCCCCGCCTATCCTGCGGTGCTGCCAATGCGGGAACGCGCGCTCATTCACAACGCATGGCTGAAGGAGAGGCTCGATACCGTTGTTCCGGCGCTGATGCGGGAAAACGGCATCGATATGTGGGTGCTGATCGCTCGCGAGAATCTCGAAGATCCAGTGGTTGCGACAATGCTTGACGGTGAGAGCATGCTGGCGCGGCGGCGCACGATTTTGGTGTTCTTCGATCCTGGTGAGGGCAAACCCCTCGAGCGGTTGACAGTGAGCCGCTACGATCTGGGAGAGTTCTTCAAGTCAGTGTGGCAGCCGGAAAAGCAGCCAGATCAGTGGAAGCGGCTCGGCGAAGTGATCGCAGAGCGCAACCCTAAGCGGATCGCGATCAACGCTTCGGCGCTCACGCAGTTCGCTGACGGAATGACCCTCAGTCAGTATGAAGGTTTCATCGCGAGCTTGCCTAAAGAGATGCGAGGGCGCGTGACGCGCAGCGACAATCTTGCCGTAGGCTGGCTAGAAACGCGGATCCCCGCGGAAATGAAGCGCTACCCCGAGATCGTGCGACTGGCCCATGCAATCATCGCCGAAGGCCTGTCGGAGAAAGTGATCACCCCCGGCGTCACCACCACGGACGACGTCGTTTGGTGGTTTCGCGACCGGATCGCAGAGCTCAGGGTCACACCATGGTTCCAGCCGTCGGTTGCGATCACGCGTCAAGGCGAAGAGCGCTCATTGGACGGCGACAGCGTGATCCAGAAGGGAGACATGCTGTGGACCGACTTCGGCATCGTCTACCTCGGTCTGCACACCGACACTCAGCATCTAGGCTACGTATTGAAGGACGGTGAAACTGACGTGCCGGCGGGACTCAAGGCGGGGCTCGCCGCCAACAACCAGGTTCAGGATGCCCTGACATCATCCTTTCGCACCGGAGACAGCGGGAATGTCATTCTGGCGCGGGCAAGACAAAAGGCGCTGGCGCAGGGTCTGAAGCCGTCGATCTACTCACACCCGATCGGCTTTCACGGCCACGCGGCGGGAGCGTCGATCGGTTTCTGGGACAACCAGGAGGCGGATCCGAGGGGCGAATATCGCCTCCGCCCGAACACCGCTTGGTCGATCGAGCTGAGCGCCACCGCCCCGGTCCCCGAATGGGGAGGGCAAATGGTATCGTTCAAGTCTGAGGAGGACGCGTTTTATGATGGCTCCACCGTCAGGTACATCGATGGCCGCCAGAGCAAATTCCACTTAGTTGGCCAGATCGCCCAAACGCGCTAATCCCAGGCTGACGCTGACAGGTGCGCGGGCCAATTACGTCGGAGCTCAATGTCGGCTTTGGCTTGTACGCGGACGTAGCTTCCCCACAGGGGAATTCGTCCGCTAATAGGAACTTCGTTGTATACCGTCGATGTCCGCGATTGGCGCTGAGCGGACGTTCAGCCGTCCAGCTCCGAATGGCTGCTAAGGGCGCACGTCGGCCAGTCGCGTGTGCCCGCCAGACGTCCGCTTTCGGGATTAGCAGATCGGCCGCTGAGCGTCCGCATCTGGCGCTTTGCGGAAAGTCTGCTTCGAGGGAGAATAGCGGTAAAGCGGCGCTGCGCTAGATTCCGCGCTCGTGCCCCGGAGATGGTCTCATGGCCGATCGGCTAGAAATCCGATCGGATCGGCACACTTGAACCCGGCGGCTGCTCCGACGCGATCAGGAGGCGGCGAGCTGATCCCGGATGCTGGCATCGAAATGCGCGTCCATTGCAGCACGTGCCGTCTGAGGCTCCCGATCGGCGATAGCCTTTGCGAGCAAGTGATGGAGCTGAAGAATGCGTTGGCGCTCCTCCTCGGCTTGACGTGTGTGCCAAGCCGCCGGGATCGCAATTTCCATCATGGGGGCGAAAGCACGCACAATCTGGACGAACAGATTGTTGTGGGAAGCGAGAGCGATCGTCCTGTGGAAGTCGAGATCGTATTGGGTGCGCAGATCAAGATCGTCCCCCGCCTGAGCTATGCCTTCAGCAAGGCGGCAGATCTCTGCGGCCTGTGCATCCGTGCGGTGAATCGCAGCGAGTTCGGCGGTGCGCAGTTCAAGGGTGCGGCGCACGTCCCAAACTTCGCGCACCGAAACCTGCGCGGTGGCAACGGCGTGCTCGAGCGAAGTCGCAATCACCGAGCCATCGATGGCACCGACCTTTGCGCGGCGGCCATTGGCGACGTCAATCAGCTTGAGAGCGGCCAGAGCGCCGAATGCCTCCCGCACCACTGGACGGCTGACACCGAGGCTGCCCGCGAAATGCCCCTCACCAGGTAGGGTATCGCCAACCTTCAGATCGTTGCTCTTGATGTATTCTCGCACTGCTTGCACCGCCTGGTGAACCAGCGAATTGCCATCGTTGCTTCTCGTCGCCATCGAACCTCCCATCAGCTCAGCCAACCAGCGACGCTGCGCGGAAGCCGGAGGGCGGCACACCGTAACGCCGTGAGAAGGCGCGGGTGAATGCCGCATTGTTGAGGTAGCCGCAGCGATAACCGATTGCTCCCACAGGAAGCTCGGTCGCAACCAACATCTGCCTCGCCTGCCCCAGGCGCTGCTCAGCTATGGCATCCGCGACGCTACTCGCAAAAACATGGCGGAAGCCTCGGGCAAGCTTGCTGCGGTTGAGCCCGCAGGCAAGCGCAATGGAATCCAGGGTCAGCTTCTCGTCCCAGCGTGTTTCTATGATCCGTCGGGCGGCGTGAATGCGCTGGCAGTCGCGGTACGCTAGTGTCGCTTCGCTGGCCGCCGGCACCATCGCTCCGCACTCGAACAGCTGAAAGGTTTCGCAGAGGGTCTCGATTGCCTTCGCGAGCCGAAGGGTTGTTCGCGCTGGCTCTGGAAGAGGACAGTGCAAAATCGCCAGCGCCATCGCCCGCAGTGCTGGGGGGATGTGGAACACGCCCTCCTGTGGCGGTAGCCCGCCGAAGATTCGTTCACAGGCATTCCGGGCGACAATTAGGACGACGTCACCCTCAACGGGCCCAGCGGATGCCCGGTACGTCAGGGTGGCGCTGCCGTCGGCGCTCGTCAGACGAAGCGCGAAGCTGACCGGATTGTTGGGAACGACGGAGACATCGGCGTTGCCTATCACCGCGACCATCTCTTCGGAAACCTGGATCGTCTCGCTCGAAATCGCACGTGCCATCGTCACCGCCTCCGCCAGACCTCGCCTCCTACACCTGTCTGATAGCTAGTGCAATGCCTATCAGACAGGTTGGTGTGGCGTGTTTCGCATCGCAATGAAGAAGGCGATCAGCGAAACCACGCTCACCGCGCCGCCGACGGCGGCCAGCGAAAACGCGAGATGCTGCTCGCCGCCGAGCAGACTGCTCACCAACGTGACGAGGCTTGGCGCGATGCCGAAGCCGATCAGGCCCGCGATGGCGATGAAGCCACCGATGCACAGGCCGCGCAGTTCGTTAGGGATGAACACGGTGAGCGCGACGGAGGTCACCAGCCCGGTAACGGTGCCGCAGAGCACCAGTGCGCCAAGTGCTACCGCGAACAGCATCGTGCTTGGTGCCAGCGGGAACAGGGCCGCCGGGATCGCCAGCACGGCGGCAAGCACCGCGCCGAGCAACAGGCCGCCGCGCCGGCCGCTTTTCTGGCCGATGTCGGCCGCGAAGCCCCCCAAGATTGCCCCGGCGACGCCGGTTCCGAACATCATCGCGCCCATCCAGCCGGCGAACTGCTCCGGCGACAGGCCATAATTTCGGGACAGCACCGGGGCTGCCCAGATCGCCGCCGCCGCATCGGCCATCACCACTGTCACCTGCCCGGCGAACAGCGGGATCAAGAAGTTCCGCCGTGCCCACAACTCACTGAGCACGGTGCGGAACGGCGCGCTCGGGCCGGCTTCCACCTCGTGCCGCGCGGGCTCGCGGAGAAAGAATAAAGGCAGGATCAAGATCAGGCTCACGACCGCCAGCGCTAGGTGCGTCGCCCGCCAAGGCGCGATCCCGCCGAACCAGGCCGGTGCCGCCTCGTGCACGAACACGCCGAACAGCCACCCGGTCAGTGTGAACGCAGCCCCCTGACCCAGCGACTTGCCGAGCGTGATCAGCAGAATCCCGCGACCTCTTTCCTCCGGCGCGCACAAATCGGCGGCGAGGGACAAAGCGGCCGTCAGCGCGCCCGTCGTCCCTATGCCGGCGAGCATCCGGCCGAGAAACAGCATCGGCACGCTCTCCGCAACGCCGGTGATCGCCGTACCAAGCGTCCATATCAACGCCAATGCAAGCATCAGCCGCATGCGGTTGATGCGATCGACCATGATGCCGATCGGTATGGAGAACAGCACCAGAGGCACCGCCGCGCTGACGCCCTGGATGAGGCCAAGCGTGGCGTCGCTCAGGCCCATCTCGGCCTTGGCCGCTTCCTGCACCGTGCTGAACGACATCATCATCGTGAAGCCGGCCGCCGCCGCAACGGCGATCGCTGTCAGCGGCACCAGCGAGCGGGATAAGGACGGGGCGGGGGACTGGGCGACGGTCGCCATGCGCATTCTCCGAATATTGGTGTCCCGCGCCGGCTCCGCCGGCGCGAGCGTTAAAGCGCGAAAATCTTGCCCGGATTGAACAAGTCCTTAGGGTCGAGCGCGCGCTTGATAATGCGCATCAGCTCGACCGCCTCGCCAAGTTCCGCCTCGAGCCACTGCTGCTTTCCAAGTCCGATGCCGTGCTCACCTGTGCAGGTGCCATCCATCGCCAGCGCCCGTTCGACGAGCCGGGTGTTGAGCTGCTCCACCTGCCGCATTTCGTCGTCGGCACTCGGATCGATGGAGAACACAACATGGAAATTGCCGTCACCAACATGTCCAAGGATCGTAGCAGGAACTGGGCAGCCCTTAAGATCTGCTTTGGTCTCGCTTATGCACTCGGCGAGACGGCTGATCGGCACGCACACGTCCGTCGCCCAGCCGATCCCACCCGGCCGCAGCGCGACGGCTGCATAATAGGCTTCGTGCCGCGCCTTCCAAAGCCGCGAACGCTCCTCCGGCAAGTTTGACCAGCTGAACTCGCCGCCGCCGTTCGCGGAAGCCAGCTCGCCCGTCAGCGCAATCTGCTCGGCGACATGCGCAGGGGAGCCGTGAAACTCGAAGAACAAGGTGGTGACTTCGGGGTAGTGGAGCTTGGAATAAAGGTTCACCGCCTTCATCTGCATGTCATCGAGGATTTCGACGCGCGCGAGGGGGATGCCGAGCTGGATCGCTTGCACGACCGTGTCCACCGCCCCGCCAAGCGTCTCAAACCCGCACACCGCGGACGAGATTTGCTCGGGGATGCCGTGCAGCCGCAGGGTCACCTCGGTGATGATCCCGAGCGTTCCTTCCGAACCGATCATCAGCCGCGTGAGATCGTATCCCGCCGCTGATTTTCGCGCTCGCCGGCTGGTGCGAATGTCTCGCCCATCCGGCGTCACGACGCGCAGGCTAAGGATCGCCTCCCGCATCGTGCCGTAGCGCACCGCGTTAGTACCCGACGCCCGCGTCGCCGCCATCCCGCCGATTGTCGCATTAGCGCCAGGATCGATGGGGAAGAACAGCCCCTGGTCCCGCAGATGCTCGTTGAGTTGCTCGCGCCTCACGCCTGCCTGTACGGTGCAGTCAAGATCCTCCGCGTTAACTGAGACGATCGCGTCCATCTCACTGAGGTTCAGGCTGACACCGCCGCGCACCGCCAGCGTATTGCCCTCTACGGAAGTGCCTGCACCAAACGGGATCAGCGGTACGTCGTACGCGGTGCAAAGCTTCACCAGCGCCACCACCTCCTCGGTCGAGCGGGCGAAAACAACTGCATCAGGCGGCATGCTCGCGAAATGCGTCTCGCTGCTTCCATGCTGCAGCCGCATTGCTTCAGTTACGTGAAGTCGCTCGCCAAAAAGCGCTCGGAGATGGTCGACGAAGGTGCCGTTCAACGGCCTCCGCTCAACGGGATTTTGGAAGGTTTCCATCTCATCAGAACCGCACGCGGGTACGGATGCCGTAACGCCGCCGGTCACCAATGATGCCGAGATCGGAGGCTGGCAGGAAGGGAAGGGCCAGCGCCAGGGTTGTCTGCTCGATGTAGGATTCGAAGTAGTCCTGGTTGAACAGATTATTGACGAAGGCGGAGATCTCAAACGCGCCAACCCGGTATGTCATTGAACCGTTCACCAGGAAGTACTCGTCCAGGATGGGAGCACGAGTCTCGCTGATCGATCCGGCAATTCGACTGCCTTTTCCAGTGATGCCGCCGGAAAGGGTGAGATTGCCCTTCCCGAGGGGGATCACGTAGTCGCTGTTGAGGCTGAAATTCCAATCGGGCTGAAAGGGCAGCCTGTCAGACGCCAGAACGCGACCCGTGACATTTGTGAATGGCGAAATATCGGTGAGGCGTGCGCGTTGAACTGAGACACCGCCACTGATTGTCCAGGCGCTGGTCGGGCGGAAGGTGCCCTCCAACTCGACGCCGTAGCTTTCTACGTCACCCGTGTTGAGATCGACGGTAGCAAAGCCCCCTCCGGGAAGCGCGACAATCGTATTAAGGCCAATCAGGTTTTTGTAGTCATTGTAGAAGACTGCACCTGCAAGAGACACACGACGGTCTGCGGACGTGAACTTGGATCCGAGCTCGTAGGTCCAAACGTCGTCACCACCATAGGATCGGAAGGGCGCTCGCGGGTTGATGTTGAAACCGCCGCCTCGGAAGCCACGGGCAACCGAGGCATAGCTCATGAAGCCACTGTTCCAATGGCGCGTGACGGTGACCCTGGGAGACACCTCCTTGTGGCCGTCCTTCACCTCAGGAACCGGCGCAAGCGGCGTGCCAAGGAACCCGCTCGCTCCGGTCAGAGTCCGCTTCTCGCGGTCGTAGCGAAGGCCTGCCGACACCTCCCAAGCATCCGAGGGACGCCAGAACAGAGTACCGTAGGCGGCATAGTTGTTCGACCGCTTCTCAGACACGTCGTTGATATTGAGGCCAGCTGGCACAATGGTGGTTACCCCATCAGCGCTGAGCACCTCATGACTATAATAGACTGCCAGCAGCGACGACAATGTTGGGGAAAGTTCGGTGTCAAACCGGAGTTCTGCGGTGGAGACTTCAGTTCCGTCCACACCTCTGGAGCGCGCGAAATTCACGGCGCTGAAATCAGCGTCGCTATCGGGCGATCGGCTCTTCCGCTCGTCATAAGCGCCGATGAGTGTCACATCGGTAGACAGGCTTGCGATCGGGAACTGTAGCCGGCCGTTGACGCCGCGATATTCCAGGAACTGACGGTTAGCGGCATTGAAGTTGACGATCCGCGAATAATCCTTGGGGCCGGTAACGCGGGCGTACGGGGTCGAGGCGCCCTTCACCCAATCCTGATAAGCATTGACGGTAAGTACGACGTCCTCGACTGGCTCGATACGCAACGTTCCGCTGATCGTGTCGGTGTTGAGCGGGTTCGCGTCTATGCCAAGTAGGGGGTTCCGCAAAAAGCCATCCTGCTCGCGATGGGCTACCGCAATGCGCGCCTGCACCCGATCTGCAATGATCGGGCCGCTGATCGAACCGAAGGCCGTCCATGCATCATCTGGCCCAGCATAGCTGGCGCCGGCGCGCACCTCGAGCTCATTGGACGGTTGGCGACTGATGATATTGATGGCACCGCCCAGCGTGTTTTTGCCATAAAGCGTACCTTGCGGTCCTCGCAGCACCTCGACCCGCTCCACGTCGACCAGCGGGTTGAGAAGGATAGACGTGTTAGGCTGATAAACACCGTCGAGGAAAATGCCGACGCCAGGTTGTACGGTTTGCACCAGCGTCAATCCCACGCCGCGGATCGAAACAAAGGCGCGCCCTGCGGCATCACCGTTGATGTTGAGCCCAGGGGTCAGGTTGGCGATGTCCCGCACGGAGGCAAGACCACGTGCCTCGATGATTTCACCAGTGATCGCCGTGGCGGCGACCGGAACGTCCTGCAGGCTTTCCTCGCGCTTACGGGCCGTAACGATGATCTCGCCGGCGCTCTCCGGCGACATTCCGGCAGCCTCTGCAGTCGCAGTGGCGGGCGTCTCCGTTGCTTCTTGCGCAAAGGCAGCGGAGGTCGCCAGTGCTGACACGGCACAGCCGAACGAGAGCAGAGTCAGGTGGCGCATCTAAATATCCTCATCCAGGAGCCGCCGATTTTCTCGGCTGATGAAGAAACCTATCAGACAGGATACCTATAAGAAAGGTTCATTGCTATGCTGATTGGGGCAAATGGTTCGCCGATCGGGGCAAGCCCGGAAGAGCCAAGCGCGAGCGTTCCCAGCGGCCCCGTCAAGATCCCGAATCTGGGCGCGCGATGAAGGAGCTTACTAGCCCTGGGCGTTTCGCTGCAGCGGCATAGCCGTTGGCACTGCGCGCCAGCAGCGGGCGCTCACCAGCAGGTATAGCCGCCATCGGCAAGGACGATACTCCCCGTCATCAGGCTCGCCGCGTCGGACGCGAGGAAGGCCACAATCGACGCCACTTCCTCTACCTCGCCGAGCCGCCCCATCGGCGTTCCGTCGATCCAGCGCCGGTACATTTCGCCGCCGCGGTCGGCGAACTGGTTGAGCGCTGTGTTGATATAGGTCGGCGCCACCGCATTCACCCGTACCCCACGCGGCGCCCATTCGGCAGCGAGGCTTCGGGTGAGCTGGTGCACCGCCGCTTTGGACGCATTGTAATAGCTTTGCGGCTGCGGCCGGTTGACGATGAACCCGCTCATTGAGCCGACGTTGACGATGCTTCCCCGTTCCGCTGCCAGCATGTGGCGCCCAAAGGCGCGCGCGCACCAGAAGGTGCCGCTCAAATTAACGTCGATGACATTACGCCAATGCTCGTCCGCGACATCCTCAGCAGCCGTCTCGCTGCGGGCGATCCCGGCATTGTTGACGAGGATGTCGAGCGGCCCAAGGCCATCCGCAACCCGCGTCACCGCGTCAGGATCGCTAACGTCGAGCAGCACCGTCTCGCCGCTGCCCAGCGCCTCCAGCGCCTCCGCGTCCCGATCGGCGACAATCACCTCGGCGCCGAACTCGCGCAGCGCCTCGACGCAGGCAAGGCCGATCCCGCTCGCGCCGCCGGTCACCAGCGCCTTGCGGCCATCCAGCCGCAACCGTTGAAGATACATCGTCATCCTCTCACGGCAGGAAGGGCGCAGCCGGCATCGTTTCTTCGCGCTCCGCCACGCCTCTTTCCAAGCGGTAAACCAGCCGAGTCTCGCGATCGAACTCCGGCCAAGGCAGGCTTCCATCCCGTGCGAAATCCACCCAGATGCGGTGCATCCGGTCCGCCAGCTCCTGCGGCGGCGCGGTACCCGCCAGCCCGCGTTCGCCGGTGACGCTTGCCAGTGTGTCGAACACAAACGGCAGTTCGATGCCATGACAAGCGCCAAGCTCCCCTCCCAATGCGGGCGAGCGCCAGTCGAACTCGTACATGTGGGTCCGCCCGCGATGCTCCTCGGCGAAGCGCCGTGCAGGCCAGCGGAAGACGAGATCATTCATCGCATCGGTCAGCACCTGGCCCGGCCGCTTCCCCTTGCTGCCCATGCCGTACGCCTTGAGCACCTTGCGCGCCTGCGGCTGCGATCGGTGCAGCACGTAGGTGGCAAGCCACCGCCCAATCTTCTCGCGAACGCCAGTCGGCACGAGGTAGAGGTTCATCTCCTCGGAATTTGTACCGATGAGCAGATCCACGTCCGCCCCGGCACCGTCACCAAGCGCGGCAAGCGGCTGCTCCGGAAGCACGTCATCGCCGTGCACCGGCACAAAGCGGCTGATTCCAAAAACCGGCTCCCGGCCGTCGGCATCGCGCAGATCGAGCCTCGTCTTCGGCAAGCTCACCTTCTGCACCGCATCCAGCACGGCGCCTGGTGAAACGCTGCGGAAGCCCGCCTCATCGGGAGTCACGTTCAGCAGCTTGGCGACCTTGCGCACCAGCCGCTGGGCGACACCAATGTCCCGCGTCATCGCGCCGTGTCCGCTCTGCACGATCGCGCGGCGGAACAAACCCTTGGCAAGCGGCGAGGTCAGCAAATTGGCGACAGCCATTGCGCCGGCGCTCTCGCCGGCCACCGTCACATTGTCCGGATCGCCTCCGAATGCCGCGACATTGTCCCGCACCCACTCCAGCGCCGCGATCTGATCACGCAGGCCAAGGTTGGTCGGCACGCCGGGGATCGGCAAGAAGCCTTCAACCCCAAGCCGGTAGTTGATCGCAATGCAAATCACGCCATCGCGGGCGAAAGCGGTGCCGTCCTGCACGGCGGCGTCCTTGCTGCCGATCACGTAGCCACCGCCGTGGATCCACACCATCACCGGCAGCCCCTTGCCGCCTCTCGCGGGTCGCCACAGGTTGAGCGTGAGGTAATCGTCGCCTTCGCGCCACCCATCGCCTATCAGCGGGGCGACGTCTAAGGCGGGGAAATCGTTGAGACGGTGCGGAGCAGTCGGCCCAGGTTGAAGCGCTTGACGCACACCGTCCCAGAACGGAGGAACTTGTGGAGGCGCAAACCGCAACGCTCCCACGGGCGGTGCCGCGTAAGGGACGCCTAGGAAGCGCAGGACACCGGAAACAACGCTCCCGGCAACTCGCCCGTATCGAGTTGCAACGATCTCGAAGTCTTCGCTCATACCTTCACCAGCAGTCATTCTCCTAATAGACGGCCGTTAGCACGCTAACCTGCTGAGCTCAGGATTCATGATGTGCCAATCGTAACTTTGGCTTGACCGTAGCGGCTCCCCGAGCACCAAGTGGTCACGGTTTTGAGGTGACAAGAATGGCAGGGCCGCAACCACCAAATGTCAGAAAGACCGCGCTGCGCGGCGCTGAGTCAGGGGCGGACTGAACGATGAGGTCCGCTCTCAGCCGCGCGTTCAACATCCGGGACATGCAGGTCATTGCCCGCAGGTATCTGCCGTCGCCCATCCGCGATTATCTTGAAGGAGGCGCCGACGACGAATGGACGATGGGGCGCAACAGCGCCGTGTTTTCAGAGTGGGTCTTGGCGCAAAGAACCCTGGTAGACGTCTCCAGCGTTGATACGGCTACTGACCTGCTGGGCTTCCGCTCAACGCTGCCGTTGATGCTGGCTCCAACGGGGATGTCCAAGCTTTTCCACGCGTCAGGAGAGTTGTCGGTCGCACGGGCAGCGGTTGCAGCAGGAGTCCCGTATGGTCTCTCGACGATGGCGACTACGTCGATGGAGACAATCGCAACGACGGGCGCCATGCGCTATTTTCAACTTTACCTGTTCCGCGACAGGGGGCTCACCGAGGCATTGCTTCAACGCGCGTCGGCGCATGGATATGGTGCACTCTGCCTGACGACCGACACCAATATAGCCGGGAACCGTGAGCGCGATTTGCGTAGCGGGATGGTTATGCCGCCTCGGCTCAGCCTCGGCAGTCTGTTCAGCTTCGCTACCCATCCACGGTGGTCGCTGGGTGCGCTTCGTCAACGCTCGTTTCAGCTCGCCAATATCGTGCAGCACGTCGGAGATATCCGACCAGGTGGAACCAGCGTTATAAACTATGTTAACAGCCAATTTGACAGATCGGCAGGCTGGAAGGACCTGGAGTGGCTGCGCTCGCGATGGATAGGGAAGCTTGTTGTAAAAGGTGCAATGCTGCCAGACGATTGCAGGCTTGCAGCGGAATGCGGCGTCGACGCCATCATGGTATCTAACCATGGCGGCCGCCAGCTCGACGGCACCGGGGCACCGCTCGACTACCTGCCGTCGATCCGCGATTGCATCCAAGACCGAGTTCAACTGATTTTAGATGGCGGCATCCGGCGTGGAACCCACGTCTTAAAAGCCATCGCGTTAGGCGCGAACGGCTGCTCAATCGGCCGTCGTGTCGCGCGTCCTCACCATCCTTAAAGAAGAAATAGCGCGGGACATGGCGCTAATGGGCCGGACCCGTATTGCCGACATCAACGCGGCAGACATCTCTCACCTGTCCAAGTTTCGCACGAAGCCCATGGTCGTGGAGCCTCCGAGAGCCACGTCCATTTAGGTCGGACTTTAGAGCCTCACTCGCAGCGCATCGTGGGCCGGTAGACTTGCATGGCGTTGGTGCCGGAATTTCCGCCCAGAGTGATCCCGCCGCCCGGCAAGAATATCCGGCCGCCGATCACCGCGCTCCCCTTGAGGCCATGAACGGCGATCGGGAGATCCGGAAGCCGGGTCCAGCGATCGGCGCGAGGGTCGTAGCCGTAGACGGTGGGCGTCAGGCCGAGCACGTGGGTCCGCTCCCCCTCGCCGCCGAAGACAAACATACAGCCGGCATGGACCGCGCCGGTTATCCCGCCCCGGGGCGCCGGGAGCGGCGCGCCCTTGGACCAACGGCGGGTTTTGGGATCGTAGATCTCGACCACGTCGGTTCGCTCGGCGCCGGCGCCAGGGCCGAAGCGGCCGCCCGCGACGATGATCTTCCCGTTGATTGCCGCCATGGCCAGGTGGTTGCGCTGGGTCGGCATGTCGGGAAGCTTTTCCCACTTGTCGGTCGCCGGATCGTAGACCTCGAAAGCGTGGCCCCCAGGCGGGCGGCCCCCGGCCACATAGATCTTTCCGTCAATGACAGCCTTGCCGCCGCCGCCGCGCGGGGTCGGCATCGGCAAACGCGCCACCCAGCCACCGACACCCGGATCGTGCATCCAGACGTTCGCCACGAAGGTTTCCGGCCGTCCGGTGCTGGCACCTTCGATCTCGCCTCCGAGCACATAGATCTTGCCGCCGACCGCCGCGACATGCGTGTGGTGGATCGGCTGAGGCAAGGGCGGACCCAGTGACCAGCGGCTGGTGGCCGGATCGTAGATCTGAACGAGATTGGACGGGAGCCGCCCGGGCGGATAGCCGCCGAGGACCCAGATCTTGCCGTTGAATTCCGCGATCGAATGCTCGGAGCGCGGGAGAGGCATCGCAGTACCCATGCTCCACCCGTCGAACTCCGGCATGGCACCGATGGGGGGGCCTTGGCTCACCCGATCGTTCCAGGTCTCGCGAAGTTCGTTTGCCTCGACAGGCGTGGAACGGTTGGGCGGGGGCGGCGACCCGGCTGCGGGGGTAGGTTGCGCGGTCGCTGCCGCCGGCGCCGCCTGATACGCATGCGAAGCGGCCGCGACGGACAGTGTGAGCGCCGACGCCCCGACGAATGCTCCGAAGCTCAATCGTGCACCTTTGGTCATCGCACGCTCCTCCCGACTGTCGCGGGAATGGTGCCGCACTGCTGGCCGCTTTACCATAGGCCGAAAGTCACGATTCCAGATGCGGCACACGGGCTTCACGAGGGAGGCACGCGTAAGCGGCCCGGCGCAGCGACACTAGAGCCTGATCGTTTGAGGTGGAAGCGCTTCGCGCTTCCGCCGAAGACGTGAATCAGGCTCTATTCAAATAGTTAAGACCCTGATTCACGCTTCAGATTGATTCAATCTAAGGCGATCAGGGTCTAGGCGCGCCTGACTTCTTCCCGGCGCAAGACAACCGGAATTTGGCGCATGCTCATCGGCTGGCGAATGTCGGCAGTCGCGCAGATCAAACGTGGACATCGAGCCTCAGCAAGCGTCTGCTTGCGGCAGGACCGTCGGCAGCCTTGAAGGTCGCGATTGGCGCGTAGCCGTCAGTTCCGAAGGGTGTCGCACGATGCGGCTGACCGGATCCGGGAGCTAAGATCCATACCCCGCGCGGGCTGAAACTTCAGACGGCTAGGTATCCAACCGCAGAAGTTGGAAGCGCCTTGACGGACCGGAAAGACGCCGACGACGAACTCACAGCGGAAGGTCAATTTCGGTGAGCTGCAAAGGTTTAGCGAGCGTGCCCGTAGAAATGTAGAGATGGTCCACCCCGACATTTTCAGCCCAAGCTAGCCCTGCTTCCTCCGCCTTCTGTAGGGTAGCGAACACAGGCCCACCAACGATCGAGACCGATTCCGAGTCATGCTCGCCACCGCATAGCGCCGAGGCGGTCAGCTTCTGTTTACCGTCCGCTTGCTCCTCAATGCGGATGCAGTCGGCATCGGACGGAGCCTGCTCTCCAATGGGTAGCCTTGTTATCTCCATGTGCTGCTCCTTTCCTTCACGCAACGTGACACTCCCGCCTTGGTTGCGGTTGCAAACGTCACGGACAGTCGCCGACTGGAGGTCATCGATGCACGGCGGCTCTTGGTGACCGTTGAACAGCCTGTATGGCCGGTCGTGGGCGCTTGGTGGAACGCTCCTCCCGTTAGTCTGCTTCTCACCCCGCCGGCGTGTCACTCCGGAAACGCATGCCAACATTTCGCTCGGCTTCAGTGGCATGCCTTGGCGGTGGATGGGCCGATCACCCCACTCCAGAAGGCCCGAAATCGGTCGGGGCGAGACTGTCCGCTTTCGCCACTGATCGTTGAAGAACGGCCGTTCGACCGCAGCCGGGCAAGCTCACATTGCCGTGCGAGTGTCGGGCTAATGTTCAGTTGAGCGCCGCCAGGCTCGCTGCAAGCTCAGAATTTCGAAACGGCTTTGCGAGGCGGGGCAAGTCCGGAGCCACGCCGGCCGTCCCCGCATAGCCGGAGATAACGAGGACTTTGATCCCTTGCCGCTCGCTCTGCACGGTTCTCGCCAAGTCGGTACCGGACATGCCCGGCATC
>JAESFL010000676.1_pt1 | contig 20351 bp, 21 predicted proteins | sample 9269401 | NCBI WGS metagenome assembly JAESFL01 (sample SAMN14506025, study PRJNA617098) | algae metagenome | isolation source: Gloeocapsa sp. UFS-A4-WI-NPMV-4B04 and co-occurring heterotrophs from desert... | place: USA: Utah | collected 2006-10-01 | reverse complement strand
CCGCAGAAGCGCGTGGGGCTCGCTGTTTACGAAGGCGGGCACATGTTCTATTCGAGGCAGGCGTCACGGCAGGCCTTCAAGGCCGATGTGCAGCGGCTTTTCGACGAGGCCCTGCAGGCGAGGGCGGCCGACAACAAGGATTGATTGGGAATGCGTGCAAGAGTTCTGTCCAGCGTAGTCCTCGTCGCGCTGGCTCTGTCCGCGTGCAACAGCACGCGCAGTGCGCCGCCAACTGCGGCCGTGGCCGCGGCACCTGCGCCTTCCGCTGCGCTAGGTCCTGTGATCGACGGTCCCGTTCTCGGCCCCGATGGCCGCTGCACCGGAGCGCCTGCAGGCACGGCAGCCGCCATCGAGCCCGGCATCACCGAATGCGACCTCGTGCGCCTGAAGGGCAAGCCCGCCACCGACGTGCTCGTGGGCGAGAGCGGCAAGGGCCAGCGCGAGGTGCAGGTGCTCTACTCCGAGCCCGGCGGCCGCGAGCTGTACTTCTTCGTGAACAACAGCCTCGACCGGGTGGTGAAGCCCTAAGGTCTGGTCCTTAGTTCCAAGGCTTTCCGGATCAACATCTTCAGGCCTACAAACAACAATGGCCGCAGCGAGTGCGGCCATTGTCGTTGATGCACGATGTGATCTCAGATGATGAGAAGATAGTTCATATCCGACGCGAGGCCGGCATTCTTGAGCACGACGCCCGTTTCGAACAGGCCGTCGGCGTTGAGATCCGACACCAGGAAACCCTTGTCGGTATCGGGGTTGAACAGGAACACGTGCCTGACGCTCGTGTCGCCGTACAGATAATCGGCATCGGAGGCCGCCGTTGCGATGGAGAGCGCGTCCGTCTCGACCTCACGGTAGTTGCTCCTGGTTCCCTTGATCGTCATGTCGACGAAATCGAAGGACTTGTTCCAGTCTGTGATCGTGTCGGCGGTGCTCGTGGTGAGACCCGACTCGCCTCTCTTGAAGACGAAGAGGTCGTCTCCCGTTCCGCCGCTCAGGGTATCGCGCCCTGTTCCGCCGGACAGAAGATCCTCGCCCGAGCCGCCCGAGAGAGAGTCGAGACCGGAGCCGCCGTAGAGGTCGTCGAAGTCCGCGCCGCCGAAAAGATCGTCATGGCCGGCGCCGCCGATCAGGTAGTCGTCGCCAAAGCCGCCATAGAGTGCATCGTGGCCCCAGTCGCCATAGATGTCGTCGTCGCCACCCCAGCCGTAGAGCAAATCGTCCCCGTTATAGCCGTAGATGATATCCAAGGTGTCGAAGCCATCGATATCGTCGTCGAAATCATGCCCGTAGATGGTCGCCATCGTTGTCTCCGCAGTCTTCTGTTGCCGGGCTGCCTTTGTTGCGAGACCCGTCGAAGGTTCTGGCCCAAGTTGTGCCACAGGGCGGTTAACCCCTCGTGACTGCATCATCGGACAGCATGGCTGAATGGTGGCAAGGCGGCCCGTTCATCGCGCGTATAGCTGCGGACTCGGCTGCGAACTGAGATCATGATGAACGGTTGGTAAAAATCGGGCTCCGGGCACGCCGGAAGGAGTTCATGCTGCCCTGCGAAGGGTTGAGGGTACCTCTTCAACAGCAAGGAGCCGGGCGCAAAACGTTTGCGCCCGGCTCCTTGCTTCTGCAGTCAGGCAGGGAATGCCGATCTAGGGATCAGTAAACCTCGTAGGAACGGTAGGGGCGTTCATATCCGTCGTCATAATCGTCCCGATAGCCGCGATCATAACCGCGGAAGGATCTGCGATACCCATCCTCGTACTGTCCGGATCGCTCCTCGTATCGTCTCGGGCCTCTATCATATCCGCGGGCGATATAGGCGCAGCGCTTGGTAACGCCGGGAGCGGGATCGCCGAACACCCTGTTGGAGCAGGGGACGCCGCCCTCCCGGACGTAAACCTCGACACTCCGGCCGGGAATGCCGTAGATCACACGGGTCGAATAGGGAACGCGACAAAACCCGTTCTCCCGCGCGCAAGGCACCAATCCTTGCGCCTGTGCCTCCGACGGTATCCCGAACATGGCACCGCTGAAGAGCACTGCTGCGGCCAAAACTGCACGAAACATGGTCTGTTCTCCATTCCAGGTGTACCGAAGTACGCCTCTCATGATGAACGCAGCCGTAATGGCGAGTGTTCACACATGGGGAGATGCAGCGGTGAATTGGGCGATTCCTGTCTCCTGTCGATGCCGACAGAACCGTTCCTCACGGCACCCTTCGATCCCGCACGATCATCCGCACAGGGATGCTCGGGCACGGTCCCAGGGGATTGTCGTCGTTGGCGTTTGCGACCGGTTGCGGCTTGATCATCACCAGCGGCAGGACGGCGTGGGAGAACAGCTTCGTTGTGCAGTAGGACAGGGCCTGGGCCATCAACGCCTCCATCACGGAAGGCCGGAGGCTAGCCCTGAATGGAACGGCCCGATGTGTTCTCTCGCACCCTGCCTACGAGGCGGCCTGACGCGTCAGATCTGAAGAATGACTCCGATGCAGACGAAGCTTCCATTTGGATGGAGCCTGAGCCGCGTTGTCATTCACGGCCGATGCCGAGCCGATCGTCAGATGGGCCATCGGCATCAGGCCTCGCGTAAAGGCCCTGTCAGTGCAGGCGGAAATCAGGATTCTCATGGTCAGCCTCCCCCGTAAGGCCAGATTCAGCTTACGACCACGCTTCGATTTTGGGTGCACTCCGAGGAGGTAGCGTCACTGCTCTGGGGGAGTAGAGGCAAATGATTTCCTTAGGCGCCGGCTTCCTCGATTTCGCTGCTCAGCGCCAGCCATTCCTCCTCGACCGCTTCCAGGGTGGACGCGGCCTCCGCCCGCATCCTGGACAGCTCGGATGCCTTTGCCGGGTCCTTCTGGAAGGCGCTGCCGTCGGCGAGCGCCGCATCGACCTTGCCGATCACGCCCGTGAGTTTGGCCATCCGGCTCTCGAGCCCTTCCAGCTTCTTGCGCAGAGGGGCAAGCGCCGCCCGGCGCTCGGCAGCGGCCCGGCGCTCGTCGGTCTTGGAGGCGGTCGGAGCCTGCGGTTTGTCGGAGCGCTTCTGCGGATCGAGCTCTCCCGAGAGCACGAGCTGGCGGTAATCGTCCATGTCGCCGTCGAAAGGCTTCACGCTGCCGTTGCCGACGATCCAGAGCCGGTCGGCGCAGGCCTCGATCAGGAAGCGGTCGTGGCTCACCAGGATGACCGCGCCCGTATAGTCGTTGATCGCCTCCATCAGGGCCGTGCGGCTGTCGATGTCGAGGTGGTTCGTGGGCTCGTCGAGGATGAGCAGGTGAGGGCCGTTGAAGGCGGCAAGGCCCATGAGCAGGCGCGCCTTCTCGCCGCCCGACAAAGCCGAGACCGGTGTGTCGGCCTTCGCGCCCGGAAAGCCGATCTGCGCCGTGCGGGCCCGGATCCGGGCGACCGGCGTATCGGGCATGCGCTCGGCCACGTGGTCGTAGGCGGTGGCCTTGGGGTTCAGCTCGTCGAGCTGGTGCTGGGCGAAATAGGCGACATCCATGCGGGTGGGCGTGCGCATCTCGCCCTTCATGGGAGCCAGCCTGCCGCCGATGAGCTTGCAGAAGGTTGACTTGCCGTTGCCGTTGGAGCCGAGGAGCGCGATCCGGTCGTCCGGCGAGATTGTGAGATTCAGACGGTCGAGCACGATGCGCTCGCCATAGCCGACGGCGCCGCTCTCAACCGTAATCAGCGGCGGGGCGGCGGGGCGCTCCGGACCGGGCAGGTTGAAGGGCAGCACGTCGTCTTCCACGATGGTGGTGATCGCCTCCATCTTCTCCAGCCGCTTGACCCGCGACTGCGCCTGCCGGGCCTTGGAGGCCTTGGCCTTGAAGCGGTCCACGAAGGCCTGCAGGTGCTTGCGCTCGGCCTCCTGCTTTGCCGCCGCCTTTGCGGTGAGCTCGCGCTTCTCCGCATATTGCTTGGCAAACGACGTATAGCCGCCGCGATAGATCGCGAGCTTGCCCCGGTCGAGATGGAGGATGTGGTTGACGCAGGTGTCGAGCAACTCGCGGTCGTGGCTGATGACCAGCACGGTATGCGGATAGCGACCGAGATAGTCGTAGAGCCAGAGCGTTCCTTCCAGATCGAGGTAGTTGGTGGGCTCGTCGAGGAGAAGCAGGTCGGGCTCGGTGAAGAGCACGGCGGCCAGAGCCACGCGCATGCGCCAGCCGCCGGAAAAGTCCGAGCAGGGCCTGTTCTGCGCCTCGGCATCGAAGCCGAGGCCGTGCAGGATGGCGGCCGCGCGGGCCGGGGCCGAATGGGCGCCGATATCGGTGAGCCGCGTCTCGATCTCGGCCCGGCGCAGGCCGTCGGCTGTTTCCGCCTCGGCCAGGAGGGCGGCGCGTTCCTTGTCGGCAGCGAGCACCACCGCGATCAGGGTCTCGGGGCCCCCCGGCGCCTCCTGCGCCACGGCGCCGATCTTCATGCCGCGCGGCAGGGTGACGGCGCCGCTCTCGGTGGCGAGATCGCCCTGGATGAACTTGAACAGGGTGGTCTTGCCCGCGCCGTTGCGCCCGACAAGGCCCACCTTCGCGCCGTCAGGCAGGTTGAAGGAGGCGTGGTCGAGGATCAGCCGGTCGCCGATGCGGTAGGTCAGGTCGTTGACGTGAAGCATGCCGCCTTTTGGCGCGGGAAGGCGGCGCTGGCAAGGTGTTTGGGCAGCATCGAGGCCCTGCCGGGGCCTTACGTAAGGTGTGTGCGGTAGCCGGAATCGCCAGTGACAGGATCCTCAAGGCTTGACAAAGGAATACAGCACCTCTTCCGTACCGAAAGTGCGGGATCTATGGTATAGTCAAGATATCGTGCAGGGAGGAAACCGATGGGCCGGCTCACCGGGATCAAGTTGTTCAAGGGGCTGGAGATCGACCTTGCGCCGTTCGAGACGCGGGCCAATTGGCGCCGTTTCGACCCCGAGGAGGTCGTCGTCGACTTCGACGAACCCTCGACGGACGTGTATTTCCTCCTCTCCGGCGAGGTGCGGGTCCTCATGCGCACCGCCTCCGGCAAGGAGGTCATCCTCCACGAGATGAGGCCCGGCGACCTGTTCGGCGAGTTGGCCGCCCTCGACGGCGTGCCGCGCTCCGCCAACGTCACCGCGCTGACCCGAGGGGAGGCCTGCGTGATGCCGGCCTCCGTCTTCAAGGAGATGCTCTTCTCCCACCAGCCCGTGGCCGAGCGCCTGTTCTGCCTCATGGCCTCCCGCATCCGCGAGCTGAATGCCCGCTTCATGGAGCAGACGGTGCTCGACCTTCGGCACCGGCTCTATTCGGAGCTCCTGCGGCTGTCGACGCCGCGAACGGACAGGTCAGGCGAGCGGGTGATCACGCCGCCGCCCTTCCACCATATCGTCGCCGCCCGCATCGGCTGTCGCCGCGAGCAGATCACCCGTGAGTTCACCATGCTGTCCCAGGAGGGTCTGATCGAGCGCACGAGAGGCGCCCTGATCCTGCGCCAGCCGGATGTGCTCAAGGCCCGGGTGGCCGAGGCCTTCAGGACCGATCACTAGGCCGATATCGCCGCACGCTTGCCCTCTGTGAGGGCGAGCGCCGTGGCGGACAGCATCACGGCCATTCCGATGGCCTCCGGCCAGCCGAAGGCCTCGTTCGCGAAAGCGATCCCGACGGCGACCGCCACGACGGGGCTGACGAAGGAATAGAGCCCGGCACGGAAAGCGCCCCAGTCGCGCACCAGCCAGAGGTAGATCGAGAAGCCTCCGAGGGAGCCGCCGAGGACGAGGATGAGAAGGCCGATGATCGCGCGCCCGTCCGTGAGCCCGGCGAAATAGGCGGGATCGTACCCCTCCACCAGGAGCGATACGGGGATGAGGCCGAGCGCGCCGATGCTCGTCTCCCAGAAGGCGAGGGTGATCGGGTGCATCGCCTGCATCAGCGGGCGGCTGACCACCCCGCCCCAGGCATAGCTCAGTGTCGCCAATGCCACAGCGGCGAGGCCGAGCAGGGCGCCATCCTGCGCCGTGCCCGTTCGTCCGGAGAAGAGCATCACGAGACCCAGGACGCCCAAGCCAATCGCTCCGAGCCTGCGGGGCGTAATCCGCTCCTGTCCGTAAAGGGCACCGATGAGGATCAGGAAGATCGGCATGAGAGAGAGGTTGACGATGGACGACAGCCCGGTCGGCGCGCGGGCCACGCCCCAGAACAGCAGGCTGTAGCAACCGGTCGTGATGAGAAGCGACGCGACGATGACACGCCCCGGCTGCACCATCTTCAGCGGCAGCCCCTTGGCGAGAATGAAGGCGAGGTAGCACAGGCCCGCGAGCAGGAAACGCATCATCGCCAGGAAGATCGGCGGCACCGCCTCGGAGGCGATCTTCATCGGCAGCCAGGTCAGGCCCCAGATCAGCGCCATCGCGGCGAAGGCCGCGATATGTCCTGCTCCGCTGCCCTCGCGCTTTTCCATTGCCCACTCCCGGCCGCCTGCGAGGCAAACTAATGAAGTGCAGCGCAACGGGGAAGCTCCCGCCGATCTTTATTGTTTTCGTGCTCCTGCGGTCGAACGAAGCTGCCTCCCCGTTGTTCCTGCCATGCGGCTCAAAGGGCCGGGGAGTGGGCTTTTAAGCTGTTGTTCTTGCAGACCAAACATCCTAGTTTGCGCCCTGGTTTTTCCTCAGACAGGTGAAGTTCAAGCATCTTGCCTCCTCCAGCCCGTCAATCCGCCTCCGTCGGCGCCGTGCGCCGCTCCTTCGCCCCCTGGGCGAACCCTGACGCCAAACCGCTCATCCGCTTCGAGAACGTCACGAAACGTTTCGGCGAGTCCACTGCGGTCGATCACCTCTCCCTGGACATCTTCGAAGGCGAGTTCTTCTGCCTGCTCGGCCCCTCCGGCTGCGGCAAGACGACCCTCATGCGCATGCTCGCCGGCTTCGAGACCCCGACCGAGGGCACGATCACCTTAGGGAGCCAGAACCTGGCGGGGGTGCCGCCCTATCGCCGGCCCGTGAACATGATGTTCCAGTCCTACGCGCTCTTCCCGCACATGAGCGTCGAGAAGAACATCGCCTTCGGGCTCAAGCAGGACGGAATGCCCAAAGACCAGATCGCAGACAGGGTCGGCGAGATGCTGCGCCTCGTCCAGCTCGAGAAGCTCGCCCGGCGCTACCCGAGCCAGCTCTCCGGCGGCCAGCGCCAGCGCGTGGCGCTCGCCCGCGCGCTCGCCAAGAAGCCCAAGGTGCTGCTCCTCGACGAGCCCCTGGGCGCCCTCGATAAAAAGCTGCGCGAGGAGACCCAGTTCGAGCTGATGGACATCCAGCACGACCTGCACATGACCTTCGTGGTCGTCACCCACGATCAGGAAGAGGCCATGACCATGGCCGACCGGATCGCCGTCATGGATCACGGCCGGATCGTGCAGGTGGCGACGCCGGGCGAGATCTACGAGCAGCCCAAGACCCGCTTCATCGCCGAGTTCGTCGGCGACGTGAACATCATCGAAGGCCATGTGCAGGGCCAGGAAAACGGCCTCTGGCGGGTGAAGACATCGTCGGCCGAAGTGCCGCTCACCATCGACGATCCCGACGAGGTGCTGCATTCCGGACAAGCCGTGGCCATCGCCGTGCGTCCCGAGAAGATGGCGATCCAGCGCGATCCGCCGGGCCCCGGCGCCATCAACGTGCTCACCGGTGAGGTGTGGGACATCGGCTATCTCGGCGATTGGACCGTCTACCGTGTGAAGCTCGCCACGGGCGAGATCCTGCGCGTAACGCGTGCCAACGCCTCCCGCTTCGTCGAGAACCCTATTGAGTGGGACGAGCAGGTCTATGTCACCTTCGCGCCGGATGCGGCGGTGATCCTGGCGGAATAGCCATGATGAAACGCACCCTCCCACGCCGCCTCACCGCGGGTCTCGTGCCCGCATTGCCTTATCTCTGGCTCGGCGTGCTCTTCCTCGTGCCGTTCCTGATCGTCCTCAAGATCAGCCTCTCGGATCCGGCGGTGGCCCAACCGCCCTACAAACCCGTCTTCGAGTGGAGCGACATTGCCGGATTCTTCAGCAGTCTCGATCTCGAGAACTTCGCGCTGCTCACCGAGGACGATCTCTATTTCCGGGCAACGCTCTCGTCGGTGCGCATCGCTGCCGTCTCGACATTGCTGCTGCTGCTCGTGGGCTTTCCAATCGCCTACGGCATGGCCCGTGCGCCGGAGCGCTTTCGGACGCTCCTCGTCGCAGCGATCATCCTGCCGTTCTGGACGAGCTTTCTCATCCGCATCTATGCCTGGGTGGCGATCCTCAAGCCCGAAGGACTGCTGACCCAGGCGCTCATGGGCATAGGCCTGATCTCCGAACCGCTGGACATCCTGAACACCGAGACCGCGGTCTATATCGGCATCGTCTATGCCTATCTGCCCTTCATGGTGCTGCCGCTCTACGCGACGCTGGAGAAGATGGACGACACGCTGCTGGAAGCTGCCCTCGACCTCGGCTCCACGCCCTGGCGCTCGTTCTGGACGATCACCGTGCCGCTCGCCATGCCGGGCATCATCGCCGGTTCGCTCCTGTGCTTCATTCCGGCGGTGGGCGAGTTCGTCATTCCGGATCTGCTCGGCGGTTCGGAGACCCTGATGATCGGCCGGCAGCTGTGGAGCGAGTTCTTCTCGAACCGCGACTGGCCGCTCGCCTCCGCGGTCGCCATCCTGCTTCTGATTGTCCTCGTCGTGCCCATCGTGATCTACCGCGATGTCGAGGCCCGGCGCGTGGAGGCACGGCCATGACGATCCGGCGCCTGAGCGTCTTGAACGTCACCTCGCTCGTGATCGGCTTTGCGTTTCTCTACCTGCCGATCCTGCTGCTGGTGATCTACTCCTTCAACGCCTCACGGCTCGTCACCGTGTGGGGCGGCTTCTCCACCCAGTGGTACGGCGCGCTGTTCCGCAACGAGGCGCTGATGGAAGCGGCCTGGGTGACGCTGCGTGTCGCGCTCCTGTCCGCTACGCTTGCGACGGTTCTCGGGACGCTTGCGGCGCTCGCGCTCACCCGCTACGGGCGCTTTCCCGGGCGGACGCTGTTCACCGGCATGGTCTATGCGCCCATGGTCATGCCGGAGGTCATCACCGGCCTGTCGCTGCTGCTGTTCTTCGTGGCTGTCGATTTCGACCGGGGCTTCTGGACTATCACGCTCGCCCACACCACGCTCACCATGTGCTTCGTGACCGTGGTGGTGCAGTCGCGCCTCATGACCTTCGACCGTTCGCTGGAAGAAGCGGCCATGGATCTTGGCGCGCCGCCCCTGCGCACGTTCTTCTCGGTGACGCTGCCGCTGATTGCGCCCTCCATCGTGGCGGGCTTCCTGCTCGCCTTCACCCTGTCCATGGACGATCTGGTGATCGCGAGCTTCAACGCGGGTCCCGGTGCGACGACCCTGCCGATCAAGATCTACAGCGCGGTTCGGCTCGGGCTCTCGCCGGAGGTCAATGCGGCTTCCGCCATTCTGATCGGGATCGTGACCCTAGGGGTGATCTCAGCGACCCTGCTCAGCAAGCGCTCGGTTCTGCGCTCACGCCGCAACGCTCACTGAGCCGTGGCCTGCGGGCTCTGCTGGCCCGCCGGAACGCGCGGCGACGGGAACAGCGGCTTGGCCGCGCCCGACCGCTCGATGAGCGAGCGCACCTGGGGGGTGACGGCGACGTTGTCCCAGTCGCCTGTGACGTCGAAGGCGAGGGCGGGGGATTGCCCCGCCGGTGAATCGATAGGCGCAATGCCCGCCGTGACCTGGAGTGTCCGGTCGACCAGCAGCACCTGCCCGCGAAGCTGCGCCTGCACGGCTGCCCCTTTCAGCTTGCCTTCGACGATCTGGCCGACGCCGTCCTGCAACACGATCTGGGCTTCGGCCTTGTCGAAAGGCGTACGGCCGCCCTTCCAGTTCAGGGATGCGAGGAGAGGGCGCTTTTCCACGCGAAGCAGAGCGTCCTGAAGGTTGATCCCCACCAGCTCTCCGTCCGTCAGCTCGATCGAGGAGCGGCCCTCGGCCTGACGGATCACGTCTGCCGGGTTCCGGCCCTGACCGTCGAAGCTGAACTGTCCCCGGGCAAGGCCGGTGATCCAGCGCGGCTCGCCGACGGCGGCGAGGAAGGGGGCGATCTTCACGCCTGAGAAGGTCCCCTGGCTCTTGAAGTCCACGAGGCCGTTCTGTGCCACGAGCGACAGACGCCCTTTCAGGGTACCGTCATAGAAGTCAGCCCGCCCGATGGAGGCCTCGATGCGGCCGGGCTGGATGAGCACGCTGGCCGCCATGTCGTCCAGGCTGAGGCGCCCGAGGCTGGCGGCGGCGGCCGAGAGGCGAAGGTCGAGGTCGGTGCCCGTGGCCCCTGCCAGGTCGATGGCCTCCTCGCTCCACTGGCCTGAGGAGGTGCGTGTCTGGTGGAACGGGGCAAAGAGGTCGGACAGGTTGAGCGCATCGGCAGCCAGGGTGCCGGCGATGACCGGCCGCTCCGTATCGAAGCGGACGCCCAGGGTTCCCTCGAGCTTGTCCGAGCCCAGGGTGATGGAGACCGCAGGCCAGGACAGGCGGCGGCGGTCCATGGAGAAATCGCCGCTGATCGACAGGCCCCGCAGCAGGGACCCGAAGGGCAGATCCAGTCCGCTCCAGCGGGTGAAGTCGCGCACCGACGTCGTCTTGATGGTGCTTTCCCCGGTGATGTGAGGCCCATCCCCGAGATGCGCCTCACCCTCGGCTGTGAGGCGGGCGCCGGGCGCGGAAAAGGTCAGGGAGAATGGGCTGATCTTGTTGGATGCCAGCAGGTCCGGGAAGATCGAGGCCTGCTCCAGGGAAACGACCTCGTCCCGCCAGCGGGCTGACCCCGACACCGTCATGGGCTCGGACGGATCCACCCAGCGGACGATGGCATTGAGCCCGTCAAGATTGCCGTCCTTCAGGTCTGTCCAGCGCATTGAGGATTTCGTCACCACGAGCCGGCGGGCATGGGGCTCGGTCGAAGGATCCCTGAAGATCTCCGCCCATTTGACCGCCTGGAGCTTCTGGGCCGAAGCGGTGATGCGGGTTTCCGTCAGGTCGAAGTCGGACAGCTCGATCCGCCCGAAGAGCAGCGGCAGGATGCGCAGTTCGCCCCTCAGCGTGCCGCCTTCGGCCTTGAGTGCCCCGTCCGGGAACGTGAGCGCCACGTCCTCGAACTTGACCCGCGGGATGGGCAGCACGGCGAAGGTGCTCCGGCCCCTGACCGTCAGGTCCAGGCCGTAGCGCTCTCTCACGTGCTCCTGCAGTTCCGCCGACAGGCCGCCGCCAGGCAACGTCCAGGGGGAGGCCGCCGTCCCGAGAATGGCAAGCGAGATCAGGGCGATGAGAAGGACAACGCGGCGTGACATGGAGCGAATGTTGTAAACCTTGGGCGCTGCCTCGCAAGCGGTGAAGAGGAGATGTCCTCAGGGCAGGGCCGAATTCATGAATGACATCCATATATCCATACGAAGGGATTGTCTAAATTGAGGCCAAGTTGCAGGGTGGCCGCCATTCGAACCGTGACACTTCGAACGGGCAGGCATCGGCCCATAAGGAGAGGATTTGATGGATAAAGTTTACAGCGACGCCCGCTCGGCGCTGGCTGGCCTGGTCAAGGATGGCATGACCATCATGGCCGGGGGCTTCGGCCTCTGCGGCATTCCGGAGGCGTTGATCGAGGCCATTCGTGATTCGGGGGCGAAGGACCTGACCTTCATTTCCAACAATGCGGGGGTGGACGGGGTCGGCCTCGGCCGCCTTCTGGAAACCCGCCAGATCCGCAAGATGATCAGTTCTTACGTGGGCGAGAACAAGCTCTTCGCCCAGCAGTACCTCTCCGGCGAGCTGGAGCTCGAGTTCAACCCGCAAGGGACGCTCGCCGAGCGCATCCGCGCCGGCGGCGCGGGCATTCCGGCCTTCTATACCAAGACGGGCGTCGGCACCCTTATCGCCGAGGGCAAGGAAGTGCGCGAGTTCAACGGCGAGAAATACGTCATGGAAACGGGTCTGTTTGCCGACATCTCGGTGGTCCATGCCTATAAGGGCGATACCGAGGGCAACCTCGTCTACCGGAAGACCGCCCGCAACTTCAATCCGATGATGGCCACCGCGTCGCGCATGACCGTCGCCGAGGTCGAGCATCTGGTGCCGGCCGGCGAGATCGACCCGGATTGCATCCACACGCCGGGCATCTTCGTGAAGCGCATGGTGCATGTGCCGAACCCGGCCAAACACATCGAGCAACGCACGACCCGCAAGCGCGCCGAAGCCGCCGTGCCTGCCGGAGCAGGGGAGGAAGTCTAATGGCCTGGACTCGTGAACAGATGGCCGCCCGCGCGGCCAAGGAGCTGCGCGACGGCTTTTACGTCAATCTCGGCATCGGCATCCCGACGCTGGTGTCCAACTTCATCCCCAAGGGCATGCGCGTGCAGCTCCAGTCGGAAAACGGTATGCTGGGCATGGGCCCGTTTCCCTTCGAGGGCGAGGAGGATGCGGACCTGATCAATGCCGGCAAGCAGACGATCACCGAGCTGCCCACCACGAGCTATTTCTCGAGCTCCGATTCCTTCGGCATGATCCGCGGCGGCCATATCGACCTGTCGATCCTCGGCGCCATGCAGGTGGCCCAGAACGGCGATCTCGCCAACTGGATGATCCCCGGCAAGATGGTGAAGGGCATGGGCGGCGCCATGGATCTCGTGGCGGGCGTCAAGCGCGTCGTGGTGGTCATGGAGCACGTAGCGAAGGCCAAGGACGGCTCCGAGGATCCGAAGCTCCTGAAGGAATGCAATCTGCCGCTGACCGGCACCGGCGTGGTCGATCTGGTGATCACCGATCTCGGCGTGTTTGCCATCGACAAGAAGGGCGGCTCCGGCATGACCCTGATCGAGCTCGCCGACGGCGTCACGGTCGAGGAGATCAAGGCCAAGACGTCAGGGGACTTCAAGGTGGCCCTGAACGGCGGCCAGTCGAACGCGGCTTGATCAAGGCTCTGTGTCATCCCCGGCGGTCCGCAGGACCGGGAAGGGGATCATGGAGTAGTGCGGCGAGTGGATTCCCTTCCCCTCCGCTGCGCTTCGGCCGGGAATGACACCGGAACAGAAAGCGGCCTTTTAAGGCCGCTTTTTTTATGAACCTGTCGTGTCTGATGGATTGGTGTTTTCCAACGCCACCTTCGGCCGAGCCTCGGCGCTGCGCACCAGCTGGATCACTGGAACGAGCCCGACCAGCACGATCACCAGCGCGGCCAACGACCCGTCCTCGAAGCGCCCGCGCGAGGCATGGGTGTAGACGAGCGTCGAGAGCGTTTCCGTGTTGAGCGGCCGCAGCAGCAGGGTCGCGGGCAGTTCCTTGATGCAGTCGACGAAAATCAGCAGGGCGGCGCTCGCCAGGGCAGGGCGCATGAGCGGGATCTGGATTTTCCACACCATCTCGCGGCGTGAGGCCCCGAGCGTGCGTGCCGCATCCTCAAGGCTTGGAGATACTCGGTCGAGACCAGCCGAGAGAGAGCCCGTCGCAATCGACAGGAAGCGGATCACGTAGGCGATGATGATGCCGCCTGCGGCTCCCATGAGCAGGAGGCCGAGGCGCTCGCCGGTCAGGTGGCGCCAGATCGTGCCGATCAGGTTGTCGAAGCCGACCAAGGGCGTCATGAGGCCCAGCGCCAGCACGGTGCCCGGCAGGGCATAGCCGAGCCCTGCGGCAAGGAGCGCTCCCTTGGTCAGGGCGTTCTTGGACAGGCGTGCCGCCGAGACCAGCATGACTGCAATGACCAGCACCGCAACGGTCGCGACCACCGACAGGCCGACGGTCGTCATGAAGTGGGCGAGGAAATCCAGGTTGAACTGATCAACGAGGCCGCCGCGCAAGGTTTCGCGCAGCAGGAATCCCGTCGGCAGGATGAATCCCATGAACACGGGCAGGGCGCAGAGCAGGGATGCCGCCCAGCCGCGTCCCCCGGCGAGCGGGACGGGATGCACCGTGCGATGGCGCTTCGGCGAGAGGGCGTAGCGCCTGTCGCGCCGCCCATAGCGTTCGATCAGGATCAGGCCCACGGCGAAGGCGAGCATCACGCAGGCGATCTGCGCCGCGCCCGCGAGGCTGCCGCGGTTGAGCCAGGTGTTGTAGACGGAGACCGTGAGCGTGCGCACGCCGAGATATTCGCTGGCGCCGATATCGTTGAGCGCTTCCAGCAGGGCCAGCGACACGCCCACGGCCAGCGCCGGGCGGGCGAGGGGAAGCGCGATGATGCGAAACAGCTTGGTGCGGCTCGCGCCCAAGGTGCGCGCCACCTCCAGCATGCTGGCGCTCTGCGTCAGGAACATCGCCCGCGCGGCGATGTAGATGTAGGGGTAGAGCACCACCGACAGCACGAGGATGCAGCCGGGGAGCGAACGGATTTCGGGGAACCAGTAGTCGGACCGCGACCGCCAGCCCGCGAGGTCGCGCAGAGCCATCTGCACGAGGCCGGCGGAATCGAAGATCTCCACGTAGATATAGGCTGTGATGTAGGTCGGCACCGCCAGCGGAAGCGGCAGAAGCCAGACCAGGATGCTGCGTCCGGGGAAGCGATGGGCTGTGACGAGCCACGCCGTCGTGATGCCCATGGAGCCCGCGACGATTGCGACGCCGGCAAGCAGGGCGAGAGTATCGATCGTGCTGGCCGGCAGCACATTGGCGATCAGATGCGGCCAGATTTCCGCGTCGCCTTCAGCCGCGATGCCGATGAGGGCGCCGACCGGCAGAACGACGAGCAGACCGATGGCGGCCACGGCGGCAGACAGCCACCACGGGATTCGCTTTGCCTTCGTCGGAGAAGAAAGGCCGATAGCTGGCTCGGTTCTGGCGATCACGGTCAAATGGAAACGGCGCCGCCGTCGCCGGCAGCGCCTCTCTCAAAAGGAAGAGGGCGGCTTAGAGCATCGGCCCCAAAAGTGGAAGGCACTTTCGGGACCCAGCCGATGCTCATTCCCTTAGAAGCGCATCGTACGGCGCGAAAAACCGGATCCACTTTTCTGCACGATGCGCTGGAGCCGCCCTTTGTCTTATTGGTCGAAGCCAACCTTGTCGACCAGCTCGCTGGCCTTCTTGCGGAGCTTCGCAATCTCGGCGATCTGCACGTTGTCGGCCTTGAGCTCACCGAAGGACGCAATGGTCGGATGGATCTTGATGCCGGCCTTGATCGGGTATTCCGAGTTGAGTTCGGCATGGATCTGCTGGGATGCGTCCGAGACCATGTACTCCATGAACTTCACGGCATTGGCCTTGTTCGGGGCATTCTTGGCCAGCGCGAGGCCGGAGACGTTCACGTGCGTGCCGCCGCCTTCGAAGGTCGGGAGGATCACGTTGATCGCCTGGCCCCACTTCTTCTGCTCCTCGTCCTTGCCGTTGAGCATGAGCGAGACGTAGTAGGTGTTGCCGACGGCGATGTCGCAGACGCCGGCCAGGATGTCCTTGGCCTGCTCGCGGTCGCCGCCCGAGGGCTTCTTGGCGAGGTTCGCCTTCACGCCCTTGAGCCATTCTTCGGCCTTGGCCTCACCCTTGTGGGCGATCATCGCGGCGATCAGGCTTATGTTGTAGAGGTGCTGGCCCGAGCGGATGCAGACCTTGCCCTTCCACTTGGGATCGGCGAGCTCCTCATAGGAGATCTTGTCCTGCTTCACGCGCTCCTTCGAGGCGTAAACCACGCGGCCGCGCAGGGCGATGCCGAACCAGTGGCCTTCCGGATCGCGGTAGGCCGTCGGGATGACCTTCTCCAGCGCTTCGGACTTCACGGCTTGAGTCACGCCGTAATCCTTGGCGGCGGCCAGGCGGCCGATATCCACCGTGATGATCACGTCGGCCGGGCTGTTCGCGCCCTCGGTGCGGATGCGCTCCTCGAGGCCGTTGTTGATGAAGATCGTGTTGACCTTGATGCCGGTCTCTTTGGTGAACTCGTCGAGGACGGGCTTGATCAGGCCGGGCTCGCGGGTGGTGTAGATGTTCAGCACTTCCTCGGCCGAGGCGGAGAGGCCCGAACCGGCCAGGGCACCAAGGGCGGCCGCTCCGCAGAGCAGTGCGCGCGCAAACGAGATGTTCGCCATCATAGGTTCCTTCAGAATCGATTTCGGGCGGCGTTGTGCCGTGTCCCGTTAATGCCGCAAGAACCATGCTGGCATTGTGAGGTCAATCAAAAAGCGAACTATATCAATAACTTATAAGAATTCTAAACTGAGAAGTCTTTATAGGTTTTCTAAGCTGAGGCCGCCTTCCTGACCCTTTCGACCTCCGGCAGGGCGGCGCGGAGATGGGCGATCTCATCCTCCATTCTCTCCATATTGGCGAAGAGGCGCTCGCTGGCGAGGCGCAGGAAATAGAAGCCGAACTCGGGGTTCTGGAAGTAGAGCTGGCGCACCTCGTCATAGGAAATGCTCAGCACTTCGCCGGCCTCAATGCATTCGAGGGTCTGCGTGCGGGTGTTGGCCGGGGAGAGGAAGCCCATCTCGCCGACGACCTGGCCCTGAACCAGCTCGATCCCCATCTCCTTCAGCCGGTAGCGCCCGGAGATCGTGTAGAACATGCAGGTGGCGACATCGCCCTTGGCGAACAGCACCTCGCCGATCGTCGTCTTGCGGCGGGTCATGAAGGGCTTGAGCCACTCCATGGACAGGTCGCTCTTGGAGGCCTGCTTCACGCGCTTGATCAGGCCGAGCATCTGATAGAGCCGCACACTGTTGAGGGGCAGCAGGATCAGGTTGACCACAAGGCTCGGGTAGTTGCCCGTGAACGACGAGAAGATCAGGGAGCAGATATTCGCCCCGATTCCGATGCAGCGCAGCGGGATGATGGTCTTCATCGCGCTGCCCGTGATGGCAAGGGCTGCCCCAAGCCAGCCGATGGCTTCAACCCAAGTCATGGACCAAGTCATGGAAACCCACCCGCATCCTTATGTACCCTTGGGGCATATACCATCGGAATAGGAATCTGCGCCAGCTACGCATTGGCGCAGTGTCGCGGCCCCAAAAGGAGGATGCCCTGCGCCGGGATGGTGAGCCGCCTGTGCCTCAGAGGATCAGGAGCGGGGAGCGGCTTGGCCCGGCACGCTCAATGTCCGGCGCTGAGCCGTCGTGCGGGCGTTCTGCCCGGCGGTGCCCCTTTGCGCCTGGCTGGCGACGGAGGGTGGGGGCGGAACAGGATCACGCGGCAAGACACCGACCGGGGCCGTGGAGGCAACGCAGCCGCCGAGGGTGAAGCCGGCGAGAATGAGTGCGGAAACGGTGATGGTACGCATATATTTGGCTCCACAAGAATCGCTGCAGAAGCTAGACCATACGTAAGGGAAGTCGAGTCTGGCGCAATCCAGGAAAGCTGCAGACCCGGAGGACTGCGTCGGCGAAAACCGGGATCCACTTTTCCGCACGATGCGCTAGTTATAGCTCATAGCCTTGAGAGGGCCCCATGGAGGACCGTGAGTTCGTGCAGATTCGGGCGTCATCGATGGCGGTGGGCAGCCGAGGCATGGGAGGCCTGATCCTCCTTGTCCTCTGCACAATGCCCGCAATGGCCAAGTGCCAGGATGCGCCGGGTCCAGGGGCCGACTGGTCGGGCTGCTCCAAGGCTCGCCTCGTCCTCACCGGCGAGGATCTGACAGGCACCATTTTCCAACGTTCCCTTCTGACCCTGAGCGACTTCGCATCGTCGAAGATGGCGGGAGCCAACCTGAGCGAGACCGAAGTGAGCCGCACACGCTTCGAGGGAGCGGACCTGTCGCGCGCCGATTTCACCAAGGCTCTCGGCTGGCGCGCCAATTTCGGGCAGGCCAACCTCACCGGGACCGTATTCGTCTCGTCGGATATGAGCCGTTCCAATTTCGCCCAGGCCAAAGCCGCGGGAGCGAACTTCAACAAAGCGGAGCTGAACCGGTCCGACTTCAGCGGCGCCGATCTGACGGGAGCGAACTTGGCCAAAGCCGAACTCGCCCGCGTGCTCTTCCAGAGCGCCAAGGTGACGGGAGCGGATTTCAGCTACTCCAACCTGTCCCGTGCGCGCCTCAACGGGCTCGATCTTCAGGGGGCGAATTTTTCCGGCACCTACATGTTCCTGGCCCAGATCGGCGGCTCGGACCTGAGCCGTGCGGTCGGCCTGATCCAGGCCCAGGTCGACATTGCCTGCGGCACCGCGCAGACCAAGCTTCCGGGTGGCCTAGCCCAGCCGAAATCCTGGCCCTGCAAGGACGAGGAGGACTGATCGCCCAGATGCTGCTGAAACCAAGCCCGAGCGTGGCCGTTGTTCCCTTGAGGGACATTCGGTCCTGGAGCCGGGTTCCAGTTGCCTGGAAAGCCTTCCCCGCCTCTGAAGGAGTGCGTTCGATTTGACCACGCTCAAGGAATTCGAGGAGGCCCTGCGCGAGCAGGGAATGCACATGGCGCTCGCCATCCTGCAGAAGATGCGGGACCGCGACCGCACCAACCGGTCGGTGACCCCGGCGCGGCGCATCGCCGGCAAGAAGATGACGCCGGAACTGGCGCGGCACATCCTGGAGCTTCACGCGACGACGGAGATGACCCAGCAGGAGATCGCTTTCCAGCTCGGCGTCAACCAGGGTCGGGTCAACGAGGTGATCAAGCGCGGCAAGTGGCTGGACGACAACCCGGCCGCCCCGGAGGCCATCGCACGGGACAAGGCCAAGGCCCGCATGGCTGGCCCGGCCAATCCGAAGCGGGCTGAGAACCGCGAGATCAGGGCTGCTGCGTCTCGCGACAAGAAGCGCCCGAGCCCGAAGGCAGGCAGCCAGGCTCAATTGCTTCTGGGCGATCTCTAGTCCTGACGGCAACATCCCAAAAAAAAACCCCGCCCGGTGGGGCAGGGTTGAGTGATCTCCTCGCCTTCGGGTGTCAAACCGAAAACATGGATATTAGGACAGTTGCCGATAGTATTGTCAATCGTATTTAAACTCTTCATTAAGAGACTTATTTTCAGGATCGATGGACAATATTCTTCTTTGCAAAGGCGGTACTACTTTTTTGCCACTTGAATACTTGGAGTCTGTCCAAGTGTTGCCTTCTTGCAATATCTTTCCCCTAGGGAAGAGGCGTAGGTTTCTCTCGTGAATCCTCACACCAAGGGGTTACGGTCATGAGAAAGTGCGTACTCAGTCTCCTGACAGGGGTTGCCGGCGTAACGCTTGCTGCAGCCGCTGCCACTGCTGCGGACCTTCCGGCCCGCGAAGCACCACCTCCGGCTCCGATCATCGCAGCCGCACCGATCTTCACCTGGACCGGCTTCTACGGCGGCGTGAACGCCGGCTGGGGCTGGCGCAGTGACGATGAAGAATCCGTTATCCTCGGGGGTGCGACTCCGGGCACGCTGATCTTTCCGGACAGTGGGGACGGCGGTTTCACCGGCGGTGCCCAGATCGGCTACAACTACCAGATCGGAGCCTTCGTGATCGGTCTCGAGACCGACATCCAGTGGGCTGATACCGATGAGGGCGAGGACGTCAGGTTCGTCCCAGCCGGCGGAGGCGGTGTTTTCACCCCCGGCACGTTCGACAACAACCTGTCGGATTGGTTCGGCACCGTTCGCGCCCGCGCAGGCGTCGCGTTCGACCGCGTCCTGATCTACGCCACAGGCGGTCTGGCCTACTCGGACGACACCACCGGCTGGGTTGCGGGCGGCGGCGTGGAATGGGCATTGCCCGTGAACTGGTTCGGCTCCTCGGCCGTCACCTTCGGCGTCGAGGGGTTGTGGCTCAGCTTCGACGAGGACGATGACGACTTCGATGGAGTGGTCGGCACGTTCACGCCTGCCGGCGGCGGAGCTGCCATTCCGGTGGTCGCACCCTCCGGAGGGGACAACGAGAACGACTTCTTCGTGGCGCGCGCCAAGCTGAACTTCAAGTTCGGCACATACTGAGAGCCTTCCGGGCCAGATGCCAAAGGAGTCCGGGATGCCCCGGACTTCTGCTCGTCCTCCGGATTGGGCGAAAGGGTATTGCCTGAGAAAGAAAATGGCCGCGACCCGTCCTTGAAGGATCTGTGGTCGCGGCCCCGGCCCGCAGTTGCCCCCACGGGAAGCTCAGCTCTAGACCCGGAAAACGTGACCTCATTGAGGCGCTGTTCCGGCCACAAAAATTTTCAAAAAAATTTGGAACTAACTTTTGGCCATCGCGTTAATAGGCATCTCCGGTCACTTTTGCCCCTACGGCCGGACACCTTAGAGCACCCTTCGGGGTGCTCTTTCTTTTTGCAGTCCCTTATTTTTCGGGCTTTTCGAATCACTGTCTAGAGCAACGGCAGTTCTGACGGAGTCGTTGGGGCTATGCGGCGTGGCGGCTTCGTGATTCACTCATCTCCAGCCCTCTTCCTGGGAGGAGATGAGCGATGACCAAGTCCTACTCGCTGGATCTG
>JAESFL010000675.1_pt1 | contig 20355 bp, 20 predicted proteins | sample 9269401 | NCBI WGS metagenome assembly JAESFL01 (sample SAMN14506025, study PRJNA617098) | algae metagenome | isolation source: Gloeocapsa sp. UFS-A4-WI-NPMV-4B04 and co-occurring heterotrophs from desert... | place: USA: Utah | collected 2006-10-01 | reverse complement strand
AATCGGGTGATCCGCTCACGAAGGTCCAGCGAGTAGCATTCGCCCATGATCCACCTCCAAGTTGGAGGGAATCAGACCATGCCCGACTCTGCAACCCGCGATTCCGATTTCAGACACAACGCTCTAGAGAGGCCAGACGTCCTGCGGCGGTCCGGATGCCCGGTCCGCCACCGCTCCATCTGGCCGCGCCATGGTTAAGGGAGCGTAAGCCGGCCCTCCGCGGCAGAGCGGAGGAGTCCGTCGGCGCAGGCACGGGAAAGCGGGCCGGCGTCGTCGGGAGGGAACATGTCGTCGTTGAAGCGCAAGCCGCTGGTGGTCGTCACCCGGCGCCTGCCGGACGCGGTCGAAACGCGTATGCGCGAATTGTTCGACACGCGCCTCAACCACGATGACGCGCCGCTGTCGCAGGAGGCGCTGGCCGCCGCGATCCGCGAGGCGGACGTGCTGGTGCCGACGGTGACCGACGAGATCGGCGCCGGTTTGCTGGCCCAGGCCGGGCCGAACCTGAGGCTGATCGCCAATTTCGGCAACGGCGTCGATCACATCGACGTCGCCGCAGCCCTGGAGCGGGGCATCACGGTCACCAACACGCCGGGCGTGCTGACCGAGGACACCGCCGACATGACCATGGCGCTGATCCTGGCGGTGGCCCGCCGGATCGCCGAGGGCGCCCGCATCATCCCCGATGACGACTGGACGACGGGCTGGTCACCGACCTGGATGCTCGGCCGGCGCATCACGGGCAAGCGCCTCGGTATCGTCGGCATGGGCCGCATCGGCCAGGCTCTGGCCCGCCGGGCCAAGGCGTTCGGCCTGTCGATCCACTACCACAACCGCCGCCGGGTGCCCGCGCATATCGAGGAATCGCTCGACGCGACCTACTGGGAATCGCTGGATCAGATGCTGGCGCGGGTGGACATCGTGTCGGTCAATTGTCCGCACACGCCCGCGACCTATCACCTGCTCTCGGCGCGCCGCCTCAAGCTGCTCAAGCCCGAGGCGATCGTCGTCAACACCGCCCGCGGCGAAGTGATCGACGAGAACGCGTTGGCGCGCCTGATCGAGGGCGGCGAGATCTCGGCGGCCGGCCTCGACGTGTTCGAGCAGGAGCCGGCGGTGAGCCCGCGCCTCGTGCGGCTCGCCCGCACCGGCAAGGTGGTCCTGCTGCCGCATATGGGCTCGGCGACGCACGAGAGCCGCACTGATATGGGCGAGAAGGTCATCATCAACATCAAGACCTTCATGGACGGCCACCGCCCGCCGGACCGGATCCTTCCGAGCATGCTCTGAGAGCACGCGAAAGCCGGTCGCCGGCCCTCGGGCCGGTTGCCCGTTCTCTCCGCTGACGGCGTACCGGCGGGTTCAGCCCAGCATCGACGGCACGCGGTCGGCGCGGATGGCCGCGTGGGCCCGCGCCGAATCGACATCCATCTGCGCGATCAGCGCCTCGGCGCTCGAAAACTTCTCCTCGCCGCGCAGATAGGCCAGCAGCTCGACCGCGACCTCCTGACCGTAGAGGTCGCCTGTGAAATCGAACAGGTGCACTTCGAGGAGCGGCGCCCCGTCGTCGAAGGTCGGGCGGCGGCCGTAGCTAGCCACGCCGTCATGGAGGCGGCCGTCGGCGAGGCGCACCCGCACCGCGTAGATGCCGTGGGCGAGCCCGCAGGAGTCGAGGGCGAGGTTGGCAGTCGGGTAGCCCAGCGTGCGCCCGCGCTTGTCGCCGTGGCGCACTCGCGCCAGCACGAACCAGCGATAGCCGAGAAGGTCGTTGGCGCGCGCTACATCGCCGGAGGCGAGGGCCGCGCGGATCGCGCTCGACGAGATCGGGGCATCGCCGGGTTCGGCCGAAACCGCCGGAACGATGCGGCAGGACAGGCCGGCCTCGGCGCAGAGTTCGGCGAGAATGCCCGGCGAGCCCTCCCGTCCGCGACCGAAATGGAAGTCGTGGCCGATCACTACGCCGGACAGCTCGAGCTCGTCGCGAAGCCAGCCTCGCACGAAGTCGCGCGCGCCGGTCCCGGCGAGCCGCGCATCGAAGCGACGGATGATCAACCCGTCGAGCCCGAGCCGCGCGAACACGATCTCCTTGGCCCGCGGGCCGGTCAGCCGAAACATCGGCTGGTTCGGTGCGAAGAAGGCGCGCGGATGCGGCTCGAAGGTCAGCACGACCGCTGGGCGCGATCCGGCCTCGTCGCGCACCGCATCGATCAGCGTCCTATGGCCGCGATGCACGCCGTCGAAATTTCCGAGCGCGGCGACGGCGCCCGTCAGGGCCGGAGGCACCGGATCGTCCTCACGGCAGACCGTGAAAGGTTTCGGGGAGGGAGGGAGGCCGGTCCCGGTGGGCAGCACGGCGTTCTCGTCGCCTGAGGGCATCGGCTCCTGCGATCGGATGTCTCTGTTGAGGCTCAAGGATATGTCGAGATGAGGATCTCGACGGAGAGTGCCGATTCGGCCGGGATCGTTCGTCCCCCTCTGCGGGGCCGGAGACTTGGCGAAATCAGTCTCCCCGGTCAAGCGAATCGGACGGCGGACCGGATTAACCGCTTCGCAATCCGGGCCGCCTATTGTTCGTCGGACGGAAGGCAGCTCCGCTCGCACGCGTCGATGCGACGTTGATCGCTCGAGAGGGCCGCGCGCCGCCAGTAAAGATCAGGGACACACGGAGCAAACGTCATATGGCCCTCGACCTCAGCATGCCTATCCTGGTGGTCGATGACTACCAGACCATGGTGCGCATCATCCGCAACCTTCTCAAGCAACTCGGCTTCGAGGACGTGGATGACGCCTCCGATGGGACCGCCGCCCTCGCGCGCCTGAAGGGCCGCAAGTACGGCCTCGTCATCTCCGACTGGAACATGGAGCCGATGACCGGCTACGAGCTTCTGCGCCATGTCCGCGCCGATGAGGGCCTGCGGACCACGCCGTTCATCATGGTCACCGCCGAGTCGAAGACCGAAAACGTCATCGCCGCCAAGAAGGCCGGGGTGAACAACTACATCGTCAAGCCGTTCAACGCCGCGACCCTGAAATCGAAGATCGAGGCGGTCTGCGGCGCCTGATCGTCCGAGCCGCCGATGTCGCCTCTCGCGGGAGGCGACCGATCGGCGGAGCGGAGTGTCAGGATGACGTGGCGTGCGCCGACCCCGAACGCCTTGTCGTCGGGGCCGGTCGCCGGAGGAACGGACGCCCGCGCGAGCGGCCGACCTCGAACCGGTCGAAACCAGATCGTCGCGAGAAATCGCCATAGAGATCGACCATGGGAATGACGTTCACGGCACGCGACGTCCGGTCGCAGACTTCGAACCCTTCGGCGATGGTGAAGGAACTTCTCGACATCGCCGATTACATCGCCAGCTTGCGGGACGCGATCGCGCTCCTGCGGGCCAACGAGCTGACGCGCGATCGTCTGCCGATGGTGCACGAGGAGCTGAGCGAAGTGGTGGCGGCGACCGCCGGCGCGACCAACTCGATCATGAACACCGCCGAAGCCATCCTCGCGCTTCCCGAGGGGAAGGGCTACCGTGATGCGGTCGAGGCGAAGATCTACGACATCTTCGAGGCCTGCACCTTCCAGGACATTACCGGCCAACGCATCGCCAAGGTGGCGGAGGCGATGAGCCAGCTCGAAGGCCGGCTGGCGCGTTTCACCGCCGCCGTGAAGGCCCGCGACGCCGCCGGCATCGACGAAACGGAAGCCGACCGCCGCAAGCGGAATGAATCGCTTCTGCTGAACGGCCCGCAGATGGGTGGTCCGGCGACGGCGCAGGACGCGATCGACGCGCTCTTCGCCTGATCCGGTCCGTTTTTGAAGATCGCGGGGCGGCGCCTTCCGACAACGTCTGCATTCTGACGCCCGGCCGGTACCGATATCAGCTTGTGCTTACGGCCAAGCTGCCTTGATCCGACCATCGCGCCTACGAAAAACTGTCAAGGTCATCCTCGAAAAAGGACGCGAAATCCGCAACCGGGATTCCGCAGGGGCTGGACCATGGCGAACTTCGATCTGCGGCCGGATCGCGCATCCGGTGACGCCCTCGACCGCGCCCGCGCACAGGGGCAGTTGCACCACTCCATCGCGACGACGCTGCTCGTGATCGCCGCCGCCCGCGCCGAGCGCGCAGCGCCGCCGGTCTCCGCCGCGCGCCGGCGCCTCGCTCAGGTCTACGGCGCCACGCGCCTGCGCAAGCGTTTGGAGCGCGAGGCGCAGGCCTGACGTCTTCTCCCAGCCGCAATCAGCCGGCCCGGCGCAGGAAGTCCCGGAATGGGCGGCGCTGCGGCGGCGGACTCGGGGGCGGCTCGGGGGATGGCGGCGGCGGAGGCGGTGCCGCGTCGGGCGAAGCCGAGAGCACCTCGGCGCGCACGGCGCGGGGCGCGGCGAAGACGCTGCCCTGCGCCAGCGGCACGTCGAGGTCGATGAGGTCCGGCACCTCCGTCTCGGTCTCCACGCCGGTCGCGACGAGCCGGATCCCGACGCGGGACAGGGATGCCACCAGATCCTCCAGCGCGATCTCGGGCATCGCCGCCCGGTCGAGCGGGCGCAGCAGCAGCGCGGCGGCGACCTTGACCTGGGCGATGCCGCGCTCAGCCAGCGCGTTCGGATCGAAGCGCAGGTCGATCGGGCGATCCATCACGAAACCGATCCGTCCGCGCAGACCTGCGAGCAAGGCTGCCTGCTCGGCATCCAGGCTGCGCCAGCTCGCCTGCGGCAGGGCGATGACGACCCGGCCCGCGAGTTCCGGCCCCTCGGCGACCAGACGGCCGAGGGAGCGCAGGAAGCCCGGCTCGAACAGCGAGTGCGGGGTCAGGCTGTAGCTGACCGAGGCGGGGCTGCCGCGCCCCTGGAGGTGGCGTGCGATCGTGGCGACGCGCTGGAGCATCCGCCGGTCCAAAGCCGTGGTCCGGCCGTGCCGCTCCAGCACCGGCAGGAAGGTCTCCGGTGCGTAGACCGCATCGCCGACCTTGAGCCGCGCCAGCGCCTCGTAGGCGACGACCTTGCGCTGCGGCAGGGTCACGACCGGCTGCAGGTAGACCTCCAGCCCCTCGCCGTCGAAGGCCTCGATCAGCGGCACCTCATCCCCGGCCGCCGCGAACGGATCGGAGGGGCGTGCCGGGGGAGGGGTCGTCCGTGGGACGAGCCGCATCGGCGGCGCCACCGGCTCGGGGTCGGGCAGGATGGTTGCGGCAGGCGCCGGACGCGGTTGGATCGACTCCACGGCGTGGACGCGGGGAGGCGGCTCGGGCGGCTGTGCCTTCAGGCGAGCGATATCGCCGTCCTGTGCCGAGACCACCGCCGCGAGTTCCCGAACGATCCCGCTGAGGATACCGATCTCGGCCGTCACCTCTTCGATGCCGGAGACGAGCCGCCCATCGAGGGCCTTGAGCGCTTCGTCGCTCGCCGGGGCCGAGAGTTCGGGAGCCGCCACGCCCTGCATCCGAGTCTGAACCAGAGCCGCCGCGACGGCCTCGAGCTTGACGAGGCGCTGGGACAGGACGCCGATCTCCTTCGAGACGACCTCCTGCGCAGTGGTGAGGGCGGAGAGCCGCCGCCACAGCAGGGCACCGCCGACGATGGCGAGGCCGGACACGGCGGCCACCGCCGCGAGCGGCACGAGCAACGCCAGCGGAACGAGGATCAGGACGCCGACGAGGCCGAGGATCCAGGGGGTGCCGCGCGGGCGGATCGTACGGGGTTTCGGTGTTCTCACCGTCGATCGACGCGCTTCTGTCTGGCGGCCACGGCCGGGCTTCTCTTTCACGGTGCGGGACGAGCGCCCGCAGGACGTGTGGCTGAAACGCGCCGGCTGGCGTGGGGTGACGCGCCCGGCTCGTCGTAACCCTAATGTCGCCGAGGCCGTTCCCCGCCGCAAGGCGGCGCACCCGCTTCTCCCGTGCATTCGGGGCGCCGGAGGTTCTGCGCTTGCCGAGCGCGCTCCCCGAGCCACATGTGCGAGGGCCGAGATGCGGCCCGAGAGCAGGCAGGAGTGGCTGGCAATGGATCCGAGCCCAATCGAGCTGACGATGCGCGTGGACGGCATGACTTGCGAGGGCTGCGCCGAGGCCGTGCGACGCACGATCCGCCGCCTCGACCCGCAGGCGGAGGTCGCGGTCGACGTCGGCCTCGGCCGGGTGACGGCGACGACCGTCGCGCAGAGCCTCGACGTGGCACAGGCGCTGACCAAGGCGGGCTATACCGCCACCGCGATGACGGGCTGAGGTCGGAGCGAAATGTTGCCGTCCTCTGAAGAAACTTAACGGTCCGGGTCAAAAAAATCCAAGACGCTTTTCTTCGCCGTTTCGCTCACACTGCGGCAATCTGTTTATCGTGGCCGTTTCGTCCGCTACCACGGAGACACGTGGACTGACCGCGCGCCGGGCGGCGGCTCGGCACGCCGCGAGCCCAGGTCACAAGAAAAGACGGTGAGAGAAATGCCCTCAGACATCGAGATCGCCCGCGCGGCGACGCTGAAGCCCATCGCCCAGGTCGCCGAGAAACTCGGCGTGCCGGATGAGGCGTTGCACAATTACGGCAAGCACATCGCCAAGATCGATCACGGCTTCATCAAGTCGCTGGAAGGCAAGCCCGAGGGCAAGCTGGTGCTCGTCACCGCGATCTCGCCGACGCCCGCGGGCGAGGGCAAGACCACGACGACGGTCGGCCTCGGCGACGCGCTCAACCGCATCGGAAAGCGGGCAGTGATGTGCCTGCGCGAGCCCTCGCTCGGCCCCTGCTTCGGCATGAAGGGCGGTGCGGCCGGCGGCGGCAAGGCGCAGGTCGTGCCGATGGAGCAGATCAACCTGCACTTCACCGGCGACTTCCACGCCATCACCTCGGCGCACTCGCTCGCCGCCGCCCTGATCGACAACCACGTCTACTGGGCGAACGAGCTCAACATCGACGTGCGCCGCATCCACTGGCGGCGCGTGGTCGACATGAACGACCGGGCGCTGCGCGCCATCAACCAGTCGCTCGGCGGCGTCGCCAACGGCTTTCCGCGCGAGGACGGGTTCGACATCACCGTGGCCTCCGAGGTCATGGCCGTGTTCTGCCTCGCGCGTGATCTGGCCGACCTCGAAGAGCGCCTCGGCCGCATCGTCATCGCCGAGACCCGCGACCGCAAGCCGGTGACGCTCGCCGACGTGAAGGCGACCGGCGCCATGACCGTGCTCCTGAAGGACGCGCTGCAGCCGAACCTCGTGCAGACGCTGGAGGGCAATCCGGCCCTGATCCATGGCGGTCCGTTCGCCAACATCGCGCATGGCTGCAACTCGGTGATCGCCACCCAGACCGGCTTGCGACTGGCCGACTACGTCGTGACCGAAGCGGGCTTCGGCGCCGATCTCGGTGCGGAGAAGTTCATCGACATCAAGTGCCGCCAGACCGGCCTCAAGCCCTCGGCGGTGGTGATCGTCGCGACCGTCCGCGCCCTGAAGATGCATGGCGGCGTCAACAAGAAGGATCTCGCGGGCGAGAACCTGGATGCGCTGGAGAAGGGCTTCGCCAACCTCGAACGCCACGTGAAGAACGTGCGGGCCTTCGGCCTGCCGGTGGTGGTGGGCGTGAACCACTTCTTCCAGGACACGGATGCCGAACATGCCCGGCTGAAGGAACTCTGCCGCGACCGTCTTCAGGTCGAGGCGATCACCTGCAAGCACTGGGCGGAGGGCGGCGCCGGCGCCGAGGCGCTGGCGCAGGCCGTGGTGAAGCTCGCCGAGGGCGAGCAGCAGCCGCTGACCTTCGCCTACGAGACCGAGACCAAGCTCACCGACAAGATCAAGGCGATTGCGACCAAGCTCTACGGCGCGGCCGACATCCAGATCGAGTCGAAGGCCGCCACCAAGCTCGCCGGCTTCGAGAAGGATGGCTACGGCGGGCTGCCGATCTGCATGGCCAAGACGCAGTACTCGTTCTCGACCGATCCGACCCTGATGGGCGCGCCCTCTGGCCACCTCGTCTCGGTGCGCGACGTGCGCCTCTCGGCGGGCGCCGGCTTCGTCGTGGTGATCTGCGGTGAGATCATGACCATGCCGGGCCTGCCCAAGGTGCCGGCGGCGGACAACATCCGGCTGGACGCCAACGGGCAGATCGACGGCCTCTTCTAAGAGCCTGTCTTCGGTCCTCTACTGTCCGCTCCCATCTGTCTCGCGTGCAAGCACAAATTCCGCTTGGCGAGGCAGGCTGGCGAGCCGATGTGGATGGATCGACATCGGGCGCGTCAGGAGGCGCGCCTGAAGGATAGGGTGCTGCAGGCGGGCCTGGATGAGGCCGCCTGCTTTCTGGAGCGGGCAGATCCGCTGGGCCGCCCGAACGCATGGCTGGTGCGGTTGGTGGCGGCGATAGAGCTTCGTCCTGTATATCGGATCCGGGGCGAAGCTTTATCTCGCTGTTTATCCATCGTCTTCTTTCGAAAGCCGGCAATCACCTTTCGGGGCGGCGGCGTCCTGCATGCCGATCTTATTGGCCAGCTGTCCCAGGCTCACGGACGAAATCCGGCCGGCCGCTCGACCAGCGCCGGCGCTGCCACACATCGAGATGGGTGAAGGTGTCGTAGAGACCGATGCCGCCCTCGGAGAAGAATGAGGCGGCGAGTGCGACCGCGCGCGGCGGGTAGCCCCGCACCTGCACGTCTGCCGCGTAGCCGTAGAGGTGCATCGACGTGCGGGCGGCGTTCTCCAGGGCTGCGTTATGCCGGGGCGTGCGGTAGCCGCTCGTCACCACCAGGGGAAGCGCGGAACCGTGCACCGCCGACATGCTCGCCTGAACGCCGGCCAGGATGTCGAACAGGCGCGGCTCCATCCAGACCGCGCGGTCGTCGTCGTGGATGTCGCGCATGAACCACGACAGGAGGAGCATCTGCGGCCGGTCGTAGCCCTCCGCAGTGCGGAAGCGGCTCGATACCTCCGTGCCGTCCGGCCGCATCAGCCAGAGGCGGTCACGGCCAGCGGGTGCATCCCGCAACGGCTCGGAAGCCCCCGCCACGGCCTGGTCGAGCCCCAAGACGAGACCGAGGCCCGCGAGGCATGTGCGGCGTGTGAGGCCGCCGCTCCGGCCGCTCACCGGAAGGCGGCCGGCGGTGCCGCCCGAAACGTCGGGCTGACTATCAGGCTGATCGTCCGCTCGCCGACGAAGGCACGCTCGCCACCGGACGCGACGCGGACGCCGCGGGCGGTGCGCGCGACCACCGGCAGGCTCACCGCACCGCTCCGGGCGAGATCGTGGTAGCGGTTCATACCGGCGAAGTCCCGGTCGAGCCGGTTGAAGTTGGTCGTAAAACTGGCGCGGGCCTCGGCGATCCCGACTGCGAGCCCTGATTCAAGCGCGACGCCCCAAACGCCTTCCTCGGATGTGTCCTCCGGCCGGATTTCGGCGACCGGGCTCGAGGAAGCCGGCGGTACGCGGGTGCTGTAGAGGTAGTCGCGCCAGTTCGGCGGCCTGAGCGCGAGGCGGGCCGGGCGGACGATCTCGAAGGCCCCGAGCGTCAGGTAGAGTCGGCGGTCGCCCGCCCGCTCGGCGAGCTTGTTGATCTCGGTGATCACCGGCGGCACCAGGGTGCGGTCGATCATCAGCGGCGCGAAATCGTAGCGGCGGTCGAGTTCGGCCCCGTAGGCGCCGTCGAGCTCCGCGTTGAGCCGGGCGGTCTCCTCGGCGAAGCCCTGCCGGACGCCGACGCCGCGGGCGGCCTGGGCCAGCACCTGCTGGCGGATGTCGCCGTTCTTCCCGGTATGCCCTCAACAGCTCCAGTGGTGCCCGATGCGCCGCGGCCGGACGTGTCGTGGTGGCAAGGCGGCGCCCTATTTGAGCTTTGGGAAATGAAGTTCCCTAGGAAAGAGGGGGGTGTCGATGGCAAAACCGCGGCTCAAGAGCAGGGATCCTATAAAGATATTGCTAAAGATCAGAGCCGCCCGGGACGAAAGGCTGTAAAGCTTAGAGAAATAGATGTTGCAGAGGATTGCGAATGTGACAGGAAGCAATAAGGACGTGAATCATGATTGAAATTCCTGAATATGTCATGTGGCAGTCTCAGCGCGATCCAAAAAAAATTGAAACGCAATTGCTTCTTCGCTCGCCCAAGATGCGAAAAATTGTTTCTCGAGTTGGTGGGATACTATCTTTGTATTTTATTGATGGCAGCTCATCCGGCAAGCGACAAGCGATGAAAGATACAAACAATGAATATATTGAGACATTCAAAAATGAAATTACACATTACAAGATCGGCAACAATCGATCATACAAACCAATAGATTACAACTTCCTTGATGGTCATCTCAAAACATTAGTAGGAAAAGGGAAAAATGAAGATTTTTATTGTTCTGTTTCTGGATTTAACCCCAAAGAAGATGAAGATCCATCTTTGTATAGAATGATCGCATTTGGTTTTAATGAAAACAATGAAGGTCGCCGCTTATCCGGCATCAAATTTCATTTTCCTCCGATGTTTATTCTAGATGATCTTGATAATTTTGTTGAAATGGCGCGTTGTTGGTCTGAACGGCTTGCCGTCGTGCATGGATCGGGAGGACTTGGTGTGCTGACTGAGCCTGGGCGTGAGATGGTTGGCAAAGTATATTATTATCCACTGATGCAAAAGTATCCTGCTCTCGAGTACGACGCGATGGGGGACTATTGGTCAGAGACGCGTCACGGGGGCTATGAACTGCCAAGGTCTTCAAACTGGCTCACCTTCTTGGGCGACGTCAATATTGCGCTTCTGGGTGGGGAGGACGCGGTGCGTGCCCAACTTACATCCGAGATGAGCCTGCTAAGATATTCCGGCGGATGCGTGATCCGCGCGGGTGAGCGACCGATCATCGATAGCAATGGAATCGGGGGCATTCCTGAAGTTTATAAGGATGTTGCTCGAATCATCAAACCGATACGATTCGAAGGGTATGAATACGGGATCATCGAGGTGCCGGAAGAGCGCGACAGCCTCGAAGAAACGATGAAGTGGATCCGCCGCTTCGATTGAAGAGGCAGATGCGCGATTGTTGGCCGTAATGCGATCCACACCCGATCCTCGAAGGCGGGGAACTGAACGAACCTGAGCCGGCAGCGCGCGTCCCTCTCACCTGGGCCGCGGACGTGTGCCTGACGCCGCGGGGCTCGGTTCTTGTGCCGGTGCCGTACCCGATCGTCGACTACGCCGACCACTTCGACGGCTACGCCCACACGGTCCGGTTCACGGGGCAGAAGGCGATGGTCCTGCGCTCGCGCACGACGCACGTGCACGGCGACGAGGCCGGCACGGCGGGGGGCGTAAGGTCGGGCACGCACTGGGACATCACCGAGCCGATCGGGCATGCGCCGCAGGTCCGGGCGGAGGGCTCGCCGGTGATCCGCCACCTCGACCGGTTCTGGATGAACCGGCGCAACACGGTGGGCGAGGCGGTCTACGTCAAGGACCAGCAGGCGCGCCAAGCACCGAAGGACACCGATCCCGTGCCCGGCAGCTTGCGCCGGGAGCCCTGAGGATGCTTCCCCGCGCCGCTCGCGGGGCCAGATCGGACGGATCCCCACCATGGCAGAGGCCGCAGCAGGCGCGCAGCAGTGGTCGCGCCCACCGCCTTCGTTGCCCGCGACGCCGAAGCTCACGCGTCTGAGACAGTGGGGGCGATGGCTGTTCAAGGGTGGGGGACCGGTCGGTCGCGCCGCCACGGCCCTGTTCGACGCCTCGCCGACGGCGATGCCGTGGTTCGACGAGATGCCGCGGGACGACTTCGAGCGAGCGCTGTTTGCCAAGGTGCGCAAACTCGAAGCACAAGGTGTCGATAAGGGCGAGATCCTGGAATAGTTTAACAGAATGGGAACGGATTGCTTGTGCAGGTGTCTCTGAGTATGGCTCGCCCCCTGATGCCCGATAATCACTGGCGCGAGATCGCTCCGCTTCTGCCGCGGCCGCGGTCCCGTCCGACGGGCGGGCGTGGTCCGATTAAGGACCGGGCGGCGCTGATCGGCATTCTGCTCGTGCTGCGCTCGGGATTGCCCTGGGAGATGCGACCCGCCGAGATGGGCGGCTGCGGGATGAGTTGGGGGGCCCCCAGTGCGATCTGGCGCGAGTGGACTTCAGCGCTATCACCGCGCCGATGCACTCGAACAGAACCTCGGTTCCGTCTGCCAGCGCCCTGGGCCTATGTCCTCGGTAACGCTGCATGAGGAGCCAACGTTGAGATAAGACCCGGCCCGAGCCCACCCCTCTTTTTGCGGGGGAGGGCACTGCTTGGCTTATGCCGCCAGTCCGCGCTTCTTCAGCAGCGGCTCGATGCTCGGCAGCCTTCCGCGGAATGCCGTGTAGGCTTCGCGCGGATCGCGCAGGTTGCCGGCACCGTAGATCGTCCGGCGCAGACGCTGCGCCGTCTCCGGGTGGAAGATGTCGCCGGCCTCGCGGAACGCGTCGAAGGCGTCGGCGTCGAGTACCTCGGACCAGAGATAGCTGTAGTAGCCGGCCGCATAGCCGTCGCCGGAGAAGATGTGCGCGAAGTGCGGCGCCCGGTGCCGCGCGGTGATCTCGGCCGGCATGGCGATGCGGCGCAGCGCATCCGCTTCGAAGGCGACGACGTCGAGCCCGTCCTCGCCTGCCGCGGAGAGATGGAGCGTCATGTCGACGATGGCCGAGGCGGCGTACTCCACCGTGGCGAAGCCCTGGTTGAAGGTCGCCGCCGCCAGCAGGCGCCCGAGCAGTGCGTCGGGCATCGGCTCGCCGGTCTCGACGTGGCGGGCATGGGCGCGGAGTACCTCCGGCTGCTGCAGCCAGTGCTCGTAGAGCTGCGAGGGCAGTTCCACGAAGTCGCGCGAGACCGCGGTGCCGGACAGGAGCGGATAGGTCACGTCGGAAAGAAGGCCGTGCAGGCCGTGTCCGAATTCGTGGAACAGGGTGCGGGCGTCGTCGAAGGAGAGCAGGGTCGGCTCCCCCCGCGGCGCGCGGGCGAAGTTCATCACGTTGACGATGATCGGCTTGATGTCGCCGTTGAGCCGTTCCTGCGAGCGGAAGGCGCTCATCCAGGCGCCCGAGCGCTTCGAGGGCCGGGCGAAGTAGTCGCCGAGGAACAGACCGACCTCCGAACCGTCGGCGTCGCGCACGAGCCAGGTCCGCACGTCCGGGTGATAGCGCGGCACGTCGCGCAACTCCTCGAAGCTCAGCCCGAACAGCTTCGAGGCGGTGTCGAAGGCCGCGCGGATCATGCCCTCCAGCGGCAGGTACGGCTTGATCTCGGACTCGTCGAGGTCGTGCTCGGCCCGCCGCAGTTTTTCGGAGTAATGGCGCCAGTCATGCGCTTCGAGGGCGAAGCCGTGACCCTCCGCCCGCACCAGCGCCTGAAGCCCCTCGCGCTCCTCCGCGGCGCGCTGGAGCGCCGGCTTCCACACGTTGCGCAGCAGATCCATCGCCGCGTCGGGCGAGCCGGCCATGGTGTCGTCGAGCTTGAGGTGGGCGAAGCTGTCGAATCCGAGGAGCCGCGCCCGCTCGGCGCGCAGGCGCACGATCTCGGCGATGATGGCGCGGTTGTCGGTCGTGCCGCCGGTCTCGCCGCGCCGGGTCCAGGCCGCGTAGGCGAGCGCCCGCAGATCGCGGCGGGTGGAGAAGACCAGGAACGGCTCGATCAGCGAGCGCGACAGGGTGATGACGTGGCTGTGCTCGGAACCCCGTTCCTTGGCGGCTTCCGCGGCGGCATCGCGCAGGAAGGGGGGCAGGCCGGCAAGGTCGTCGGCGCCGTCGAGCGGCAGGAGGAAGTCGCGCTCGTCGGCGAGCACGTTCTGGGCGAATTGCGTACCGAGTTCGGCCAGCCGGATCGCGATCTCGGCGATGCGGGCCTTGGCCTCCGGCGCCAGTCCGGCGCCGGCCCTTTGAAACCGGCTGCGGTAGCGGTCGAGCACGCGGCGCTCCTCCGCCCCCAGATCCTCCGCGTCGGCATCGATCGCCGAGAGGCGGTCCCAAAGCTGCGGGTTGAGGGTGACGGCGCTCGAATGCCGGGCGAGCTGTGGCGCGACCGCCCGCTCGATCGCCTGCAGCTCCGGACCGGTGTTGCTGCCCGTCAGGTTGAAGAACACGTTGGCCACCCGGTCGAGGGCCGCGCCCGCCCGCTCCATCGCCGCGACGGTGTTGTCGAAGGTTGGTGCCGCCTGGTTCCCGGCGATGGCCGCGATCTCGGCCTCATGCGCCTTCAGCGCGTGCGCGAAGGCCGGCACGTAATGCTCGGGCCGGATCGCCTCGAAATCCGGCAGGCCGAAGGGGGTCGACCATTCCAAGGCGTCGAACGGGTTCGCTGCCGCGGTGGCGCTGCCGGGCTCCCGCCCCTCGGTCAGATCGCGTGCGGTGTCGGCGGTCATGGACAAGAACCTTCGAGAAAATGTCGTGCGGCGATGCGCTGAACATAGGTTTGTGGGCCGAACCGCGCAAAGGCATCGCGGCCGATCCGGGCTTGCGGCAGGATTTGGCCGAGCGTGGCGGCGGCGTCCTTGCCGTGCATGGCCCCGGCGGCGGATGAGAGGTCGGGATGCGCGGTCGATTGAGCGGGACATACGCGGCATGAATTCTTTCACCGTCGCCTGCCTGCTGGCTGCCGGCCTCCTCCTGCCGCCGGGCCCGGCGCGATCCGATCCGGCCAATCCGCCCGCGACGGTGCCGCTGCCGCCGCCCCAACCGCCCGCGCGGCCGGAGGGCCTCCTGCCGCCCGAGCCGCAGGTCACGCCGCTGCCGCCCGAGCGCCCGGCCGAACTCGCCACCGGAGCGGGCAAGGAGGTCGGCCAAGAGACCGGCAAAGAGACCGAAAAGAAGATGGAGGAGCCGCAACCCGAGACGTCCTCCAAAGCGAAGGATCCTCCGAAGGACGGGGCTGTCGTGCTCCCCGCGACGCCGCTTCCGCCGGAGCGGCCGCCGGAACTGTCGGGTGAGCAGGCGCTGGCCCTCACGGTGTCGGCACCCGAGGACACCGCCTGCCTGCGTCGGCTGGAGCGGCTCGGCGCCCGCTTCGAGGCCATGGCGCCGCTCGGAAACGGCCAGTGCATCGCGCCGCGCCCGCTGAACGTCACTGCGCTCGCCGACGGTGTCGCGCTGGAGCCGGCCGCGACCCTGACCTGCCGGGCGGCGGAGGCGCTGGCGCGCTGGACGAGCGAGGTCCAGGTCGCCGCGCAGAAGCAGTTCGGCGACAGTCTGAAGAGCCTCGCCCTTGGCGGAACCTATGTCTGTCGCGGGCAGAACCACGACACGGACGCCAAGCTCAGCGAGCACAGCTTCGCCAACGCCATCGACGTCATGGGCTACGGTTTCGCCAAGCGCCCGAGCCTCAAGGTGACGGCGGCGACGGAAGGCACGCCCGAGGCGGCGTTCCTGGCCTCGGTGCGAATGGGCGCCTGCGGTTTCTTCCGCACGGTGCTCGGGCCGGGCAGCGATGCGGCGCACGGCAATCACCTGCATCTCGACCTGCGCGAGCGCAACGCGGGCCACCGCCTCTGCCAGTAGGCGGCCCCCTCGAACGAATTCTCGAACAAGCGCGCTTCGCCGCGGGAACGCCGAGGCTGGGCTATCGCTTCCTTCCCGTCATGATTTGAGGAGCGCGGGCAGGCGATGGGACGGGCGTGGATGCGGGGGGCGCTGGCGGCGCTCGGCATGTGGTCGGCAGCCGCGCAGGCCGCCGGGACCGAGGCACCGGACCTGACCCGCGAGGCGATCGAGAACGCGACGTTCCGGGAGCCGCAGGACGGGGCGAAGCCGGACAAGGCTTCCAAATCGGCGAAGAAGCCGAAGAAGGAGGCGGAGAAGAAGCCCGACCCGCTTTTGGTGAAGGTGCAGGTGCTGCTCGACCGGGCCCGCTTCTCGCCCGGTGCCATCGACGGACGCGACGGCGAGAATCTGCGCGGCGCGCTCAAGGCCTTCGCCGCGGCGCAGGGGCTGCCCGAGGGCGACCGGCTCACCCGCGAGCTGTTCGACCGGCTCCAGGCAACGGCCAAGGACCCGGTCGTGACGTCCTACACGATCACGGAGGAGGATGTGAAAGGCCCCTTCGTCGAGCGGATGCCGCCCAAGATGCAGGACCAGGCCGAAGTCGGGCCGATGCGCTACACCAACACCCGCGAGATGCTGGCCGAGCGCTTCCACATGCAGCGCGACCTGCTCTCCGCCCTCAACCCGAACGTGCCCCTCGACAAGGCGGGCGGCACGCTGATCGTCGCGGCGGTGCCGCCGCTCGGGGAGGGCAAGGTCGAGGGCGCGCCGGTGGCGCCCAAGGTCACCCGCATCGAGGTCGACAAGCGCACCAAGCGGGTGCGCGCCTTCGGGGAGGACGGGAAGCTGACCGCGGACTATCCCGCCTCGATCGGCAGTTCGGAGAAGCCGGCGCCGGACGGATCGGCGAAGGTGAAGGCCGTCGCCTTCGATCCCTGGTACACCTACAACCCGAAATACCGGTTCGAGGGCGTGACGGCCAAGAAGAAGTTCTCGATCCATCCGGGCCCGAACAACCCCGTCGGCGTCGTCTGGATCGACCTCTCGATCCCTTCCTACGGCATCCACGGCACGCCGGATCCGGAGAAGGTCGGCAAGACCGAGTCGCATGGCTGCATCCGCATGACGAATTGGGACGCGCGCGACCTCGCGAGCCATACCGAGAAGGGCGCCAAGGTCGAGTTTCTCGACAAATAGGTTCGCTCAAGCGGGGATCTGCTTGCGGTCCGCTCGGATCCATCCCCCGATCGCGAGCAGCAGCCCGTCGCCGAGGAAGGCCAGAGCCGCGGTCGCGAGCGCGCCCTGGAGCATCGCCGCCACGTTCTGGTTTTGAAGCCCGGCGACGATCGGCGTGCCGAGGGTCGAGGCGCCGGCGAGCGCCCCGACCGTGGTCACCGAGACGGCGAGGACCAGGGTCGTGCGCAGGGTCTCCACCAGACCTGTCGCGGCGAGCGGGAGTTCGACATAGGCAAGCACCTGTGCCGGCGTTAGGCCGATTGCTCGCGCCGATTCACGCGCCTCGCGGGACACCGAATCGAGGGCGCCGACCGTGCCCCGCAGGGTCGGCATGATCCCGTAGGCGACGAGTGCCAGCAGGGTGGGCGGTCCGCCGAAGCCGAGGACCGGCAGCGCCAAAGCGACGACGACCACTGGCGGCACCGCCTGGGCGAAAGCGGCGAGTGTGTCGATGCTGCCGCGGAATGCTGCGAACCGCGCCCGCGTGGCGATCAGGCCGAGCCCGACACCAAGAACGGCGACGACGGCCAGTCCGGTTGCGGCGAGCAGGAGGTGGTTCAGTACCAGCTCCGCCAAGCGCCCGATCGCAAGCGGCCGGTTCGCCCCTCCAACGCCGACGAGGGCGGTCACGCCCGGATGGCTTGCGGCGGCGAGCGCAAGTCCGAGAACGAGCGGCCCGAGGCCCGGTGAGAGGCGCCTCATCGCGGCCAATGCCGACGAAGGGCCGCCTCGAGACTGCCGAGGGCCGCCTCCGTGGCGAGCGAGAGCGCGATGATAGGAAGTGCGCCGAGCAGGATCAGGTCCGGCGCGAACTGGGCCATGCCGTCGAACACGAGGGTGCCGAGGCCGCCCGCTCCGACCAGGGCGCCGAGCGTGGCAAGACCGAGCGCCTGGACCGCGGCGACCCGCAGCCCGCCGACGAGCAGCGGGGCGCCGAGCGGCAGGCGGATCGTCGCCAGGATCTGGCGGCGGGAAAGCCCGAGGGCATCGGCCGCGGCGAGATGGGCCGGGCTCGCGGCGCGCCGTGCCGCCTGCTGGCCGCGCCAAAGCGGCAGCAGCAGGTAGGCGGCGATGCCGATCAGGGCGGGGAGACCGCCGAGCGCCGAGAGTCCGTAGGCGCGCAAGGCAGGCACGGCCGCGAGCAGCGCCGAGAGGACGGCGACCAGGCCGCCGAGCAAGGCCACCGCCGGAACGACCTGGATACCGCTGACGGCGAGTTCGACCGTACCGCGCCCGCGCCGCCACAGCGCGAGCGCTACGGTGAGGCTGGCTGCGAGCCCCAGCGCGCCGAGGGTGAGGACGAGGTGATCGAGTAGGGCCGCGCCCAGCATATCGGACCGCGCGCGCAACTCGACAGCGAGTGAGAGCGCGTCGAGACCGCCCGAGATCCAGAGACAGGCCAGCAATCCCGCCACGGCCGCGGACGCCGTAATGCCCCCGCCCGGCAGGCGAGCGCGCCGCGCGGCGAGGGCGAGCGCTGCGACCAGCACGACCATTCCGGTCCAGGCTCCGGAGCCGAGCCGTGCCCGCGTCGCGAAAGGCTTGCCAGCGGTCAGCTCGGCGGCGCCGGCGCCGAGTCCGGCCAGCAACAGGGCCAGGGCGCCGAGGCAGGCAAGGCCGGCGAGGCCGGCCGTGACCTTGTCGCGAGCCGCAGCGAGCAGGCCGGGCCCGAGGGCGGCGAGTGACAGACACGGCCAGAGCCAGGCGCCGAGGGCCTCGGCGGCAGCGATGGGAACTCCCGTCACGAGGCGGTTCGGCGCGAGGTGCAGCAGGGGCAGCAGCAGCAACGCGGCCGGGAGCAGGGCCGCGGCGCAGAGGCCGGCAAGCCAGCGGGAAATCACGGGTGGCTTGCCTCTCCGGCCAGCCACGCGCCGGCCACCGCGGCGGCGGTGCGCCCTTCCACCGTGATCGCCGCGTTGAGCCGCCGCAGGGTGTCGGCGTCGAGGCGGGCGAAGATTCGGTCGAGGGCGCGGCGGATCTCCGGGTTGCGTTCGAGCGTCGCGGCGCGGATCACGGGCGCCGGCTCGTAGACGATCTGCGCGCCCTTCGGATCGCTCATCACAGCGAGGTCGAGGGCCGCGAGTGCGCCATCCGTGCCGTAGACCATGCCGGCATTGAGCCCGCTGATTCCCTCGGCCGCGGCGCGCGCCGTCACCGCCGTGTCGCCGCCGGGGAGGCTGATGATGCGCGAGCGCGGCAGGGTGAAGCCGTAGGCGGCCTCGAAGGAGGGAAGGGCGGCGGGGCTTTCCACGAATTCCGTCGAGGCGGCGAGCCGGATCAGGTCGGCCCTTACGGCGCCCGCGAAGTCCAGCATGGTCGCGAGCCTGTGCGCGCGGGCCAAGCGGCCCTGCACCGCGATCAGCCAGGTGTTGTTGGCCGGTGCCCGGCCGAGCCAGACGAGCCCCCGCGCGGCGTCGAGCCGCAGGGCGCGATCGTAGGCGCTCGCCGACGACTTCCAGACAGGATCGGTCTCCGTCCCTGTGAAGAAGGCGACGTTGCCGGTATATTCGGGATAGAGATCGATCTCGCCAGCCAGCAATGCGGAGCGAACGATCAGCGTCGGGCCGAGCCCGAGGCGGCGCTCGACGGTGAGGCCCAGCCGTTCCAGAACAGCGGAAATGAGGTTTCCAAGAAGCGCTCCTTCCGTGTCGCTCTTCGAGCCGATCACGATGGGACGAGCGGGGGCGGCATAAGTGTATCCTGAGAGCATGGCTCCGGACATCGCTGCGAGGACGCCGCGCCGACTCACGGTTGAGCCGGCTCTGAGCCGGCTCGCGGTTGTCGCTTCGCTACGACAACGCGAAAGAAATGTTTCACCGAATAACATCGCGAGCAACAGCATAGCATGGCCGAGGCTTTCCGGCGCTTGACACGCTCAGCTTTACGGGCGACGGCTCAGGGTGCCGGGCAGCGTTTTCCGGGTGGGGCACTCGCTTTCGAAGTGTAACGAGAGCCTCCTCCGGAGCGTTCGAAGCGCAACCGGTCCGCCACAGACAGCGTTCCGGATCGGGAACGGATCGATAGGGAAGACGACCCGGCGTGAGTGTGGATTCGAACGAGGATCGTCTGTCCGGCGCGCGGGTGCTCGTCGTCGAGGACGAGGCGGCGATCTCGATGCTTCTCGAGGATATGCTGCTCGATTTCGGTTGCGAGATCGTCGGGCCGGCAGCCCGGCTCGCCACGGCTCTGGAGATGGCCCGCAATGAGAGCTTCACCGTCGCCATTCTCGACGTGAACGTGGCGGGTGAACCGATCTACCCGGTGGCCGAAGCCATCGCCGAGCGCAACCTGCCCATCGTCTTCTCGACCGGTTACGGCGGAGCGGGCATCCGCGAGCCGTTCCGCAACCGGCCGGTGGTGCAGAAGCCGTTCAGTCAAGCCGACCTCAAGCGCACCCTCGCCGCGGCCATCGCCGGCGCCGAGGGCTGACGCGGCCTGCGCTTCACAAGCCTTCGATCTCGAACGCGTTCACCAGGTGGCGCGGCCAGCGGCGCGGTGCCACGAACACCGCATCCGCCCGCAGGGTCGTGTCCGCCGGCAACGGATGACGCCCGAGCCAAGTCCGCGCAGCCCGTGACAGGCGCGCCCGCTTGCGGGCGTCGATGGCGATGGCCGCGGCATCGAAGGTTGCGCGAGCCTTGACCTCGACGAAGGCCACCGTCCGCCCGCGTCGCACGAT
>JAESFL010000674.1_pt1 | contig 20370 bp, 19 predicted proteins | sample 9269401 | NCBI WGS metagenome assembly JAESFL01 (sample SAMN14506025, study PRJNA617098) | algae metagenome | isolation source: Gloeocapsa sp. UFS-A4-WI-NPMV-4B04 and co-occurring heterotrophs from desert... | place: USA: Utah | collected 2006-10-01 | reverse complement strand
GACAGCATCATCGGCGGGCGCAGCGTCGATCTGCTCGCCGCCTGCCTCGCCAGCATCCGCGAGACCAGCACCTACGACACCATCGAGATCGTCGCGGTCGACAACGGCGACCTGCGTCCCCCGACACGCGCGGCGATCGACCGGTTCGATGCCCGCTCCGTCACCTGGGACAAGCCGATCTTCAACGTGGCCGCCAAGATGAACCTCGGCGCCCGCGCGGCGAACGGCACGGTGCTGGTCTTCCTCAACGACGACATCAGCGTCATCACCCCGGACTGGATCGAGGCGATGCTGGCGCTGCTCGCCATCCCCGGCGTCGGCGCGGTCGGCCCGAAGCTCCTGTTCGAGGATGGCAGCCTGCAGCATGCCGGCGTGGTTTTCGGCGAGGGCCTGCCGGACCATGTCCGCCGCGGATATCCCGGCGACGATGCGGGCTATCACGGCTCCAGCCTCGCCAACCGCAACGTTCTCGCCGTAACCGGCGCCTGCGTGATGGTGGACCGTGCCGACTTCGAAGCCATCGGAGGCTTCGATGAGGGTTACGCCATCAACTACAACGACATCGACCTCTGCCTGCGGCTGCGCGAGCACCGTTTGCGCACGGTCTATTGCGCCGAGGCCCGGCTGTACCACTACGAGGGCCGAAACCGCATCCCCGTCGTCGATCCCGCCGAGCAGGCCCGCTTCCACAAGCGCTGGGGGGCGCAACTCGCCCGCGATCCGTACTACCCGGACCCGTTCGGCATTCGCCCGCCCGCCTTCGAACTCGACGCCGAGCGGTTTCCGCTAGCCGCGCAGCACATGGTAGAGGCGTGGCGATGATGGCGACGACACACAACCTCGGAGACCAGCCGTGAAGGCCGTGATCCTTGCGGGCGGGCTCGGCACGCGGCTCTCGGAAGAGACCGTGGTGCGCCCCAAGCCGATGCTGGAGATCGGCGGACGGCCGATCCTCTGGCACATCATGCAGATCTTCGCCGCCCATGGCGTGACCGAGTTCGTCATCTGCCTCGGCTACAAGGGCTACGTCATCAAGGAGTTCTTCCTCAATTACCGCCTGCACCTGAGCGATGTGACGCTCGACCTGGGCCGGGGCGACGTGCAGTTCCACCGCTCGGCCGCCGAGGATTGGAAGGTGTCGCTGATCGAGACGGGCGACGCCACCATGACCGGTGGGCGCCTGAAGCGGGTGCGCGACTATCTCGGCGACGATGATTTCTTCATGACCTACGGCGACGGCGTCGCCGACATCGACCTGACCGCACTCGCTGCCTTCCATCGGGCGCATGGGCGGCTGGCGACGCTCACGGCCGTGGTACCGCCGGGCCGCTTCGGCGCCCTCGACCTCGCTGGCGATGCGGTCCGCAGTTTTCGCGAGAAGCCGGCGGGCGACGGGGCCACCATCAACGGCGGCTTCTTCGTGCTCTCGCCGCGTGTGCTCGACCGGATCGCGGGCGATGCCACCGTGTGGGAGAGCGAGCCGCTGGAGAGCCTCGCCCGCGACGGGCAGCTCCACGCCTACCACCATACCGGCTTCTGGCAGGCGATGGACACGCTGCGCGACAAGAAGCACCTCGAAGAACTCTGGGCCCGCGGCGACGCGCCCTGGAAGGTGTGGTGATGGCGGCCCTCAACCCCGATCCCGCCTTCTGGGCGGGCCGGCGCGTTCTTCTCACCGGCCATACCGGGTTCAAGGGCGCGTGGCTGAGCTTGTGGCTCGCCCGGCTCGGCGCCCAGGTCACCGGTTTCGCCCTTCCGCCCGAGACGCGGCCGAACCTGTTCGAGGCGATCGGGTTCCCGCCCCAGCACTCGCGCATCGGCGACATCCGCGACTTGGCGGCGCTCACGAAGGCCATGACGGCGGCCGAGCCCGAGATCGTAATCCACATGGCGGCGCAGGCCCTGGTGCGGCCCTCCTACGCCGACCCGGTCGGCACCTTTGCGGTCAACACGATGGGCACCGTCCACCTGCTGGAGGCGGCGCGGGCGGTGCCGGACCTGCGCGCCGTCGTCGTCGTGACGAGCGACAAGGCCTACGAGAACCGGGAATGGCCCTACGCCTATCGCGAGACCGAGGCGATGGGCGGGCGCGACCCCTACAGCGCCTCGAAAGGCTGCGCCGAACTCGTGACGAGCGCCTATCGCGCCTCGTTCTTCGGGGCTGGCGGCCACCCGGCGCGGATCGCCAGCGCGCGGGCGGGCAACGTCATCGGCGGCGGCGATTACTCGCTTGACCGGCTGATCCCCGACATCGTCCGCGCCTTCGGGGCGGGCGAGTCCGTCGAGATCCGCGCGCCCCATGCCATCCGTCCCTGGCAGCATGTGCTGGAGCCGCTGGCCGGCTACCTGCGGCTGGCCGAATGCCTCGCGGGCACCGACGGCGACCGCTTCGCCGAGGGCTGGAATCTCGGGCCGGCGGACGAGGATTGCCGACCCGTCTCGGATCTCGTCGAGCGGCTGGCGAAGGGCTGGGGTGAGGGCGCCGGCTGGCATCTCTCGCAGAAGACCCACCCGCACGAGGCGGCCTATCTCAAGGTCGATGCCTCCAAGGCCCGCGCCCGGCTCGGTTGGGACCGGCGCCTGACCCTCGACACCGCGCTCGACTGGACCGCCGCGTGGTACCGCGCGGCTGCCGCCGGCGCCGATCCCCGCTCTCTGGCCGAGGCCGAGATCGCGCGCTACGAGGCGCTGGGCCAGCCTGGCGCCCCCATCGGAGTCCGAGCGTGACCACTCCGTCCTGCCGCGCCTGCGGCGCCGCCCTGACCCGCACCTTCTGCGATCTCGGGCTGTCGCCGCTCGCCAACTCCTACGTGACGCCCGAGCGGCGCCACCGGGGCGAGATCTTCCACCCGCTCCACGCCTATGTCTGCGACGCCTGCTGGCTGGTGCAGCTCGAAGCCTTCGAGAGCCCCGAGGCGATCTTCTCGGATTATGCCTACTTCTCCGGCTTCTCCGCCGGCTGGCTGCGGCACGCGGAAAGCTACGTCGACGCGATGATCGCGCGCTTCGGCCTCGGGCCGGAGAGCAAGGTCGTGGAGGTCGCGAGCAACGACGGCTACCTGCTGCAATACTTCGTCAGACGCGGCGTGCCGGTGCTCGGGGTCGAGCCGGCGGCCAACGTCGCCCGCGTGGCGGTGAAGCGCGGCGTGCCCACGGACGTCGCCTTCTTCGGCCGCGACACAGCCCGCCGGCTCGCCGCAGCGGGTCACAAGGCGGACCTGACGGCGGCCAACAACGTCCTCGCCCACGTGCCCGACATTCTCGATTTCACCGCGGGCTTCGCCGAGATCCTGAAGCCGGAGGGGGTCGCGACCTTCGAGTTCCCGCACCTGCTGCAGATGATCGAGCATCGGCAGTTCGACACGATCTACCACGAGCACTTCTCCTACCTCTCGCTGTGCGTCGTGATGGGCATTCTCCAGCGGCAGGGCCTGCGGGTGTTCGATGTCGAGGAGTTGCCGACCCATGGCGGCTCGCTGCGTGTCTTCGCCTGCCACGAGGGTGGCGTGCATCAACCGACTGCGGCACTGGAACGGGTGGTGCTCTCTGAGTGGAGTGCGAACCTGTTCGACCCCTCCGGCTACGCCGGTTTCGGACCGGCGGCGGCCGACATCAAATGCGAGGCCCTGCGCTTCCTGATCGAGGAGCGGGCGGCGGGCCGCACGGTCTGCGCCTACGGCGCGGCAGCCAAGGGCAACACCTTCCTCAACTATTGCGGCATCGGTCCGGAGCTGATCCGGGCGGTGGCCGACCGTTCGCCGCACAAGCAGGGCACATGGCTGCCCGGCAGCCGCATCCCCGTGGTCTCGCCCGACGAACTTTTGGCGATGCGCCCCGACACGGTGCTGATCCTGCCCTGGAACCTCAAGGATGAGATCGCCGGAGAGATGGCCGCGATCCGCGAATGGGGCGGGCGCTTCGCTGTCGCGATCCCCGAACTGACAGTGTTCTGAAGCGCGATGATCTTCGAGGAACTCGAACTCCCCGGCCTGTTCCGGGTCCGGCCCGAGCCGCACCCGGACGAGCGTGGCTTCTTCGCCCGCACCCATTGCGAGAGCGACTTCACGGAGCGCGGGCTGGTCGGGCGCTTCGCGCAATCGAGCGTCTCGTTCAACCACCGCCGCGGCACCGTGCGCGGGATGCACTTCTCCAAGCCGCCCCACGCCGAGACCAAGCTCGTGCGTTGCACGGCCGGCGCGATCCACGACGCGGTGATCGACCTGCGGCCGGGCTCGCCGACCTATCGGTGCACCGCCTCCGTCACGCTCTCGGCCGCGAACCGCCACGCCCTCTACATCCCGGCCGGTCTCGCCCACGGCTTCCAGACGCTCAGCGACGACACGGAAATCCTCTATATGATCGACCGGCCCTTCGTGGCCTCCGCCGCCGACGGGGTGCGCTGGGACGATCCGGCCTTCGGTCTCGCATGGCCCGAGCCGGTCACCGTCATCGCACCGCGCGATCTCGCTTTTCCCGATTGGGCGGGGCGGTGAAGCGGGTTCTCGTCACCGGAGGCGCCGGCTTCGTCGGGCGCCACGCGGTCGCCGCTTTGGCCACTCGTGGTTTTGAGGTCCACGCCCTCGGCCGGACCGCGCCGGAGGGTATCCAAGCCTTCCACGCCGCAGACCTGCTCGATCCGTCTCAGCGACGCGCCGCCGTGCAGGCCGCCTCGGCGAGCCATCTGCTCCACCTCGCCTGGGTCACCACGCCCGGCCGCTACTGGCAGGCGCCGGACAATCTCGATTGGACCGCCGCGAGCCTCGACCTCGTGCGGACCTTTCGCGAGGCCGGCGGCATCCGTGCGGTCGTGGCCGGGACGTGTGCCGAGTACGATTGGACGGAGATCGACCGGCTGCCGCGCGCAGAACTGGAATCCCCCTCTCCCCCCCTGCGAAGCGAGGGGGATGAAGCGGCGATCCAGTCGGGTCATCTTGTCGAATCCGCCCTCTGCCGCCCTGCCACGCTCTACGGTGCCGCCAAGGACGGCCTGCGCCGCATCCTACACGCATACGCGGCCACCACCGGCCTCTCCTTCGGCTGGGGGCGGCTGTTCTACCTCTACGGTCCCGGCGAGACGCCGGGCCGGCTCGTCGGCGATGCGGCGCGGGCGCTGCTCGCGGGCGAGCGCCTCGCCACCAGCGAGGGCCGGCAGCGCCGCGACTTTCTCCACGTCGCCGACGCGGGCGCCGCCTTCGCGGCCCTGCTCGACTCGGGCGTGGAAGGCCCCGTCAATATCGGCTCGGGCGATGCGGTGCCGGTGCGGACCATCCTGGAGTCGATCGGTACGCTGACCGCGCGGCCGGACCTGATCAATTTCGGCGCGCGCCCGCTCGGCCCGACGGAGCCGGCCTGCATCGAGGCCGACATCCGGCGCTTGGCGGACGAGGTCGGTTTTTCCCCGCGCTACCGCCTCGGTCCGGGCCTGGCGGAAACGGTGGCGGGCTGGCGCGAAGCGCTCAGCAGCTCGGCATCAAGCCCTTGAGACGGGCCAGGATGTCTTCGCCCGCGCAGGGCCGGGCAAGGAACTGTGCGCCGGCCGGCATGCGCTCGGGATCGGGCGAGGCGCGGCCGGAGACGATCAGGATCGGCAGGTTCGGCCGGGCCTGGGCGACGGAGTTCGCCAGTTCGAACCCGTCGACCCGCCCCGAGAGCTGCACGTCGGTCACGAGACCGCAGATGTCCGGTCGCGCCTGAAGGATGGACAGCGCGCGCTCGGCGGACGCGCATTGCACGGTGTCGTAGCCGCCCTCCTCCAGCACGTCGCCAAGGTCCATGATGGTCAGGGCCTCGTCCTCGACGATGAGGATGACGGGACGGTCGGCTTCCGGATTCGTCGTCTCGGTCTGGCTCGCCACCTTACGCTCTCCCCGATTTGCTCCAGCGACCCGAATTGTTCGCAGACTTGTTGTTCGCGGACCCACCGCTCGCAGACATCGCTCGCCGACTTGGCCGTTTCCCGTGGCGGGCGCCGCTGCGCTGCGGTGGTCCAACGAGTAACCCCGCTGCGGGTTGCAGGGTCCCGAAGGGTGTCCGTCGCTTATCCCGCGAACAAGCCTGCGAGCCCTGCGCCGGAGGACCGGCCCGCCTCAGGCAGTGGCCTCCGTCACGGCCGTCACCGCCGCGATCAGGCGGTCGAGATCGTCCGAATCGATGCTCAGAGCGGGGGTGAGGTAGACGATGTTCCCGAACGGCCGCACCCAGACGCCGCGCTCGACGAAGCGCCGCTTCAGGTCGGCGAGATCGGGGGCGTTCGCGAACTGCACCGCGCCGATGGCGCCGAGCACCCGCACGTCTCGCACGCCGGACAGCCGGCGGAGCGGCGCGAGGCCCGCCTCCAGGCGCGCGGCGATGGCGCGGGCTTGGGTCAAGCGGGGCTCGAGCTCGAACAGGTCGAGGCTGGCATTGGCCGCCGCGCAGGCGAGTGGGTTCGCCATGAAGGTCGGGCCGTGCATCAGGGCCGCCGCGGGATCGTCCGACCAGAAGGCGGAGAAGATCTCGGTGGTGGTCACCGTCGCCGCGAGCGCCATCGTGCCGCCGGTCAGCGCCTTCGATAGGCAGAGGATGTCGGGCACGATGCCTGCCTGCTCGCAGGCGAACATCGTCCCCGTTCGGCCGAAGCCGGTGAAGATCTCGTCGGCGATGAGCGGCAGGCCGTGGCGGCGGGCGAGGCGCGCGACGGTGGCCAACACCTCCGGCGGATGCGTTAGCATCCCGCCCGCGCCCTGCACCAGGGGCTCGACGATCACCGCCGCGAGTTCGTGGCGGTGGTGGGCGAGCGCCGCGTCGAGGGCGGCTTCCTGGCCTGCGTCGCCCGGAAGCTCGCAAAAGACCTGGCTCGGCAGGTAGGCGCCGAAGCGGCGGTGCATTCCCTCCTCGGGGTCGCAGGCCGACATCGCGCCCATGGTATCGCCGTGATAGCCGCCGCGGAAGGCCAGCACGCGGGTGCGGCCGGTCTCGCCGCGGTTGAGCCAGAGCTGCACCGCCATCTTCAGCGCCACCTCGACGGCGACCGAGCCGGAATCGGTGAAGAAGACGTGGTTGAGTTCACCCGGCAGCATCGCGGCGAGGCGCGTGCCCAGCCGCTCGGCCGGGGCATGGGTGAGGCCGCCGAACATCACGTGCGGCATGCGCAATAGCTGATCTGCCATCGCCGCGGCGATATAGGGATGGTTGTAGCCGTGAACGGCGGTCCACCACGAGGCGATGCCGTCGATCAGTTCCCGCCCACCCTTGAGCGTGATGCGCGTGCCCCGCGTCGCGATCGCCTCCAGCGGCGGCGCGGCCGTCTTCATCTGGGTGTAGGGCCGCCAGAGGTGGTGCTGATTGAGCGCGGTCATGGGCGGGGGATGAGGGGTGGGGGCCGCCGAGTCAAACGCACAGCCGACCCCCTGTGCGGGCGAGGGTAGCCCCCGAGAGCGGCCGCGTGAGGGGAGCGCCGCTTCCGGACGGGCCCGTGCCAGCCTTCGCCTCCTGCTTCGCAGACCCCCTCCCCCCCGGCAGAGGGGGGCGGGGTTCAGGCGCGCGATCTACTCCGCCGCCTCACCATACGCCTCGGTCGGCGGGCAGGAGCAGACGAGGTTGCGGTCGCCGTAGGCGTTGTCGACGCGATTCACCGGCGGCCAGTACTTGTCCATGCGCAAGGACCCCGACGGGAAGCATGCCTCCTCTCGCGAATAGGGCCGTTCCCAGGCGCCGATCAGGTCCTGTACCGTGTGCGGCGCGTTCTTGAGCGGGTTGTTCGCTCGATCCATCCGCCCCTCCTCGATCGCCCGGATTTCTTCCCGGATCGCCAGCATGGCGTCGCAGAAGCGATCGATCTCGGCCTTCGTCTCGGATTCAGTCGGCTCGATCATCAGCGTACCGGCCACCGGCCAGCTCATGGTCGGCGGGTGGAAGCCGCAATCGATCAGGCGCTTGGCGATGTCCTCGACGGTGACGCCCGCGCTCTTTTGGAACGGGCGCACATCGACGATGCATTCATGCGCCACGCGCCCGTTCCGGCCGGCGTAAAGGATGGAATAGGCCCCATCGAGCCGCCGGGCGATGTAGTTGGCGTTGAGGATCGCCACCCGCGTCGCCTGGGTCAGGCCGCGCCCGCCCATCATCAGGCAGTAGCTCCACGAGATCGGCAGGATCGAGGCCGAACCGAAGGCGGCGGCCGAGACCGCGCCTTCCTCGCCCGAGCGCGGATCGGAGGGCAGGAACGGGATCAGGTGCGTCTTGACGCCGATCGGCCCCATGCCCGGCCCGCCGCCGCCATGCGGGATGCAGAAGGTCTTGTGCAGGTTGAGGTGGCTGACATCGGCGCCGATATCGCCAGGCCGGGCCAACCCGACCATGGCGTTGAGGTTGGCCCCGTCGAGATAGACCTGGCCCCCGTGCCGGTGGACGATGTCGCAGAGTTCGCGCACCCGCGCTTCGAACACGCCGTGGGTCGAGGGATAGGTGATCATGCAGGCGGCCAGCTTGTCCGCGTGCTGCTCGGCCTTCTTCGCAAAATCCTCGACGTCGATATTGCCGTGGGCGTCTGCCCCGACCACCACCACGCTCATGCCGCACATCTGCGCCGAAGCCGGGTTGGTGCCGTGGGCAGACGACGGGATCAGGCAGACCGTGCGGTGCCCCTCCCCGCGCGAGAGGTGGTAGCGGCGGATGGCGAGCAGCCCCGCATACTCGCCCTGCGCGCCGGAATTCGGCTGCATCGAGATCGCGTCGTAGCCGGTGATCGCGCAGAGCTTTTGCGAGAGGTCGTCGATGAGCTCTTTGTAACCGAGCGCCTGATCCTCGGGCACGAAGGGGTGCAGCTCCGAAAATTCCGGCCAGGAGATCGGCAGCATCTCGGCGGTGGCGTTGAGCTTCATCGTGCAGGAGCCGAGCGGGATCATCGCCCGGTCGAGGGCGAGGTCGCGATCCGCGAGGCGGCGCATGTAGCGCGTCATCTCGCTCTCGGCCCGGTTCATGTGGAAGATCGGGTGGGTCAGGTATTCCGAGGTCCGCTCCAGTTCGGCCGGCAGACGCGGCTCGGGATAGGCCTCGTCGTAGGCGAGATCGGTGCCGCCGAAGGCGCGCCAAACCGCCTGGATGATGTCGGGCCGGGTGCGCTGATCGACGCTGATGCCGATGCGGTCGGTGCCGATCCGGCGCAGGTTCACGCCGTTCTCGACCGCGCTCTTCAGGATCACGCCCTGGAACGCGCCGACCCGAACGGTGACCGTGTCGAAGAAGTGCGCGGGCTCGACCGTGAAGCCGAGCTTCTCCAGGCCCGCGGCGAGGCGCACGGCGTCGCGATGGACCCGCAGGGCGATTGCCTTGAGGCCGGCCGGTCCGTGATAGACCGCGAACATCGAGGCGATGACCGCGAGCAGCACTTGGCTGGTGCAGATGTTCGAGGTCGCCTTCTCGCGGCGAATATGCTGCTCGCGGGTCTGGAGCGCGAGGCGATAGGAGCGGTTGCCGCGGGCATCGACCGAGACGCCGACGATGCGGCCGGGCAGCGCCCGCTTGTGGGCGTCTCGGGTCGCCATGTAGGCGGCGTGCGGGCCGCCGTAGCCCATCGGCACACCGTAGCGCTGCATCGAGCCCACCGCGATGTCGGCGCCCATCTCACCCGGCGCCTTCAGCAGCGTCAGCGCCAGCGGGTCAGCCGCGACCGCGGCGAGTGCTCCGGCCTCATGCAGCGCGGCGATGAGAGCGGAAAAGTCGTGAACGGCGCCGTTCACGCCGGGATACTGGAACAACGCCCCGAAGACGGCGGACGGGTCCAGATCCGCGAAGGGATCGCCGACCACGATGTCCCAGCCGAGCGGCGCGGCGCGGGTCCGCAGCACGGCGATGGTCTGGGGCAGGCAGTCGCGATCGACGAAGAAGGCGTTCCTGTCCGACTTCGCCACGCGACGCGCCATGCCCATGGCCTCCGCCGCGGCAGTTGCCTCGTCGAGCAGCGAGGCGTTGGCGACGTCGAGCGCGGTGAGGTCGCAGACCAGGGTCTGGAAGTTGAGGAGCGCCTCCAGCCGGCCCTGGCTGATCTCGGGCTGATACGGCGAGTAGGCGGTGTACCAAGCCGGGTTCTCGAAGATGTTGCGCTGGATCGCCGGCGGCATGGTCGTGCCGTGGTAGCCCTGGCCGATCAGCGAGACGAGCAAGCGGTTCTTGTTGGCGGTGGCGCGCAGCTTCTCCAGCGAGCGCCGCTCGGTCAGAGACACCCCGAAATCGATGTATTCCGCCTGCCGGATGTCGGGGGGCAGCGTCTCGTCGATCAGCGCGTGCAGCGACTTCGCGCCGACCGTCTCCAGCATCTGGTCGATCTCGGAGAGCTTCGGGCCGATATGGCGGCGGGCGGCGAAATCGAAGGGATCGTGGCGATCGTATTTCATGAGGTGCCTCTCGGGCGAATGGGCTGAGCACCCCTCTCCCCTCCGCGAGAGAGGGTGGCCGCCGAGGGGGTCGGGAGAGGGGAGCGACCTTTCCGGAGGGACCTGAGCCGGCCCCTCACCCGCCTGCTCCGCCGGCACCCTCTCCCGCAGAGGGAAGAGGGCTCACCAACTGCGCTACTTCGCGAACTCCGCGTAGGCGGCCTCGTCCATCAGCCCGTCCATGGCCGACGGATCGTCGAGCTTGAGCCGGTAGAGCCAGCCGCCGCCCTGCGGGTCGGCACCGACCGAAGCCGGATCGGAGACCGCCGCCTCGTTGACCTCGGTGACCTCGCCGGAGAGCGGGGCGTAGACGTCGGAGGCCGCCTTGACGGACTCGACCACGGCGGCCGCCTCGCCCTTGGTGAGCTTCGCGCCGACCTTCGGCAACTCGACGAAGACGAGGTCGCCGAGCTGTTCGGCGGCATGCGCCGTGATGCCGACCGTGGCGACGTCGCCGTCGAGGCGCAGCCATTCGTGCTCGTCGGTGAAACGCAGCATGGTTCGAACTCCTGTCACGAGTAGGATCAGCCGCGCTTGAAGCCGGCCGGGACGAAGGGAAGCGGGGCGACGACGAGCGGCAGCCGCTGGCCGCGCAGTTCCGCGAACACACGGGTGCCGGGGGCGGCGAGCGCCGCCGGCAGGATGACCATGGCGACGGGCGCGCCGACGCTCGGCCCGAAGCCGCCCGAAGTGACGCGGCCGATCGAATCGCCGCCGGACTCCGCGGCAAAAAGCGGCGCATGCGCCCGCACCGGCGCGCGGCCTTCCGGGCTCAGGCCGACGCGGCGGCGGGCAGGGCCCGCCTCCATCTCCGCCAGGATGCGGTCCGCGCCGGGAAAGCCGCCCGCGCGGGCGCCGCCGCGGCGGCGGGCGGGGGAGATCGCCCAAGCGAGACTGGCCTCGATCGGGCTGGTGCCAGCGTCGATATCGGCACCGTGGAGAGGGAGACCGGCTTCGAGACGCAGGGAATCGCGGGCACCGAGGCCCACCGGCATGACCTCGGGCGCGGCGAGCAACGCCTCGGCCACCGCCTCGGCTTGCTCGGCCGGCACGGCGATCTCGAACCCGTCCTCGCCGGTATAGCCGGAGCGGCTGACGAGACAGGGTGCGCCGAGGATCTCGACCGCGCGCACGTCCATGAACCGCATCGCCGCGATGTCGGGGGTGAGGCGGGCGAGCACGTCCGCCGCCTTCGGCCCCTGGAGCGCGATCAGCGCATCCGGCAGCAGCGTCGCCTCGATGCCGTCGGGCAGGTGCGCCCGGATCCGGGCGAGATCGGCCGCCTTGTTGGCGGCGTTGACGACGACGTGCAGCCGATCGGCCAAGCGCGCGACCATCAAGTCGTCGAGGATGCCGCCAGCCTCGTCCGTCAGGAAACCGTAGCGCTGGCGCCCGATGCCGAGCCCGAGGATGTCGATCGGGACCAGTGCTTCGAGGGCGCGGGCCGCCTCCGCGACATCGCCCGAGCGGGGCGTCAGCGCGATCTGGCCCATATGCGAGACGTCGAAAAAACCGGCGGCCGCCCGCGTATGCAGGTGCTCCTTGAGCAGCCCGGCGGGGTACTGCACCGGCATCGCGTAGCCCGCGAACGGCACCATCTTGGCGCCGAGACGCAAATGGAGCGCGTGCAGCGGCGTCTGCGCGAGGGGGTCAGCGGAAAGGGGGGCTGCAGGGCTCACGGCCCCGGCGGCTTGCAGGCTCATCGGGCACTCCACGACAGACGGATCTTGCCCGCCGGCCGGCTGGCAAGTTGCCCCCATCTGTCGCGCTTACCTGAGAGCTTCCCTCACTCCGCAGAGCGAGGTTTCTCCTTCGGTGGACGCCGGTCGGCGCCTCTCTCCAGATTGTCCAACGATACGGTGATTGTGCCTGAGAGTTTCCGGGGGTCGTTGCTCCGTCGGCGCCATAACCCCTCTTTACGAGCGGTCTGGGCTCTCCCGTATCGTCTGTATCGGACGGCTGGAGGCTCGCACGGTGCGAACCGCGCGGCAACCCGCCGGCGTGACGATCACCGTTGCATGTTGCGGAAGCGGCAATAGCCGCGAAAGCTTTGGTAGCCCGCCGGGCAGCGGCGGACGCAGGCCCCGTCCGCGTATTTCAGCGGCGGGCGGCAGGCGTTGCGGAAGCGCTGCTCGCCGAACAGGTAGTCCTGAGCGGGGCCGGCCAGGACCGGTGCCGGGGCGGTGGAAGCCCCCGCCAGCATAACAAGGGCAAGGAGGGCGCGCATCATGGCCGTGTGTTCCGAGAGAGCAGGGGCAACGCGCCGCCCTGCGCCGGGTTCGCACCGGCCGTCGGCTTGACAACCACCGGACCCCGTCGCCTTGAGGCCTCATGTCACCGAATCCCTCGTCGAACCCATCGAACAGCCTCGACGCCTTTGCCGAGGAGAAGCTCGCCGGCCTGGAGGCGGCCGCCCTGCGCCGCCGGCTGGCGGTGACCGCCCGCGGGCCGGGCGCGGCGGCGGAGCGGGGCGGCCGCGGCCTCGTCTCGTTCTCCTGCAACGATTATCTCGGCCTCGCCCATGATCCGCGGGTGATCGCGGCGGCCACGGAGGCGCTGGCGCGCTACGGCGCGGGCGCGGGCGCCTCGCGTCTGGTGACCGGCAACGCGCCCCCGCTCGCGGCCCTGGAGGAGCGGCTCGCCCGGTACAAGGGCAAGGAGGCGGCCCTCGTCTTCGGCTCCGGCTACCTTGCCAATCTCGGCATCGCCCCGGCGCTGGTCGGCGCGGGCGACCTGATCCTGATCGACGAACTCGGCCATTCCTGCCTGTTCGCGGGGGCGAAGATGTCGGGCGCGCCGGTCGTGCGCTTCGGCCATAACGACCTCGCGCAGATGCGCGCGGGTCTCGCCGCGCATCGCGGCGCGGCGCGGCGGGCGCTGATCCTGACCGAGCGGGTGTTCAGCATGGACGGTGACCGGGCGCCGCTGCCCGAGATCCTGGCGCTCGCGGCCGAGTACGACGCCTGGACGCTGGTGGACGACGCGCACGGCCTCGGCGTGGTCGAGCCCGGCCTGCGGGCGCCGCTCGAAATGGGGACGCTGTCGAAGACGCTGGGCTCCTACGGCGGCTATCTCTGCGCCTCTCAGGCCGTGATCGATCTGCTGACGAGCCGGGCCCGCAGCCTCGTCTATACCACCGGACTGCCGCCGGCCTCCGCCGCCGCGGCGCTCGAAGCCCTGGCCATCGTCGAGGCCGAGCCGGAGCGCGCCGCCCGGCCCTTGGCGCTCGCCCGCCGCTTCACCGCGAGGCTCGGGCTGCCGGAAGCGGAAAGCCCGATCGTGCCCGTCCTGGTCGGCGCGGCGGAAGCCGCGCTCGCCCTCTCTGCGGCCCTGGAGGCGCGCGGCTTCCTCGTCGTCGCGATCCGTCCGCCGACGGTGGCGCCGGGCACCGCGCGCCTGCGGGTCGCCTTCTCGGCGGCCCATGACGAGGGGCAGGTCGATGCCCTAGCCGAAGCGCTGGCCGAACTCGCGCCCCACACCGTCCGCGCCATCTGAAGCGACGGTCAGGCGGAGAGATCGAGCCGCCGGATCGAGGTGACGGCGCCGAAGCTCTTGGCGGCAATGCGCTCGACCGCCTCGCGCAGGGGCTCGACCGCCACCGCCATGTGGTGGCCGTTGGCGTGGATCAGCCGCTCGGCGTCGAGCATCAGCCCGACATGCCCCTTCCAGAACACGAGATCACCGCGTTGCAGACCGTCGAGCCCCGGCGGCAGGGCCTCGCCGAGGGTCCGCTCCTGCTGGTCGGCGTCGCGCGGGCAGGCGTGCCCGGCCATATCCAGGCAGAGCTGTACGAGGCCCGAGCAATCGAGGCCGAGGCTGGTGCGTCCGCCCCAGAGATAGGGCGTGCCGACGAGCCGCTCGGCGGTGGCCGCGAAATCCGGCTCGGCGGTCTCAAACGGCACGGCATGGCCAGCGAAGACGAAGCCGCCGCCGGCAAGTTGCCAATACTCGCCCTCCTGCGCCTGCGCCGCTAAGGCGGCGCCGAGGCTCAGATGGGCCACGTGCGGGCGCTTCAGGTCGGGTGCCGGATAGACGAAGGTGCGCAAGCTCGCGACTCGATGGGTCGGCGCCGGATCGACCGGACCGAGCGCCGCCTCCGGCAGGTAGCCGACATAGCCGTCGCGGGCGATCTGCACCCAGGCGAAGCCGTCACGGATCTCGAACACGCTCACCGCGTCACCCATCACCGCCTCGGTGTCGAGTCCGGCGTCGAGGCGCGGCGCGCGGCGCAGGGGCGCGGAGGGCACGGCGACCCGCGCCGGCGCGCCCGCGACGTAGCGCTCGGCCGCGACGACGCCCTTCAGGCGGATATCGGCGAGGTCGGACCGGGCCGGGGTAAGGCGGGGATCGGAGGTGTCTGGCATCGTGAGACCGGGGGTGCCGCAGGATCGGGGCGGGATTCGGGATGGAGGTCTCTCGAAGCCGCGAATTTCCGCACGATGATCGCCCCGACGAGCGCGACATCCATGTGCTGCGCTGCCGCGACACTTTGACCATCGCGGGTCATACCGACCGGGTGGCCTCGTCAACGAATGTGCTGGCGGGGCTGCGGATTGGCGCGCATCCTGCAACCTCGACGAGCGGGGCGTCCGCCCGGCAGCCATGCGGCCGGCGGTCCGTCACGTCCGATTTGCGTGCACTGCACAAAGCGGACGGGCCGTCCTATGATCGGTGCATGAAGACCGCGAGTCGTGCCGTGAAGAAAACGCCCAAGAGCTTCCAGGATCTGCCTCCGATCCGGGTGCGGCGCGAGCCGCCGACCGTGGCCGAGGCGGTCGCCGCCGCGCAGGATCTCGCCGACGATGTCGACCAGCAGGTGGAGATCGCCTGCGGGCTGATCGGCCTCGGTCCGGACGAGGTGCGCCCGCACGTGGTCGCCGCCGCCAAGGCTGCGGCGGCGCGGCCCGCCCATCGTCCCCAGGAACAGCGCATCCTGGCCCCGACGAGCCCCAACCGGGCGCCGCCGCGCGCGGTCATCGTCGAGCGCCGCAGCCGCCCGACGGTGGTGGTCGAGCGCCGCAGCCGGCCCCTCGACCCGCGCCGCTGAAGCCTCACCAGGGCAGCGTTTCGCCCCGGTAATCGAGAAAGGCGAGATCGGTCCGGCCCGCCCTCGCCTCGATCACGTCCGCTAGTCCGGCCGCGCTCGTCGCCACATCGAGATCGGCCCCCTCGCCGCCCATATCGGTGGCAACCCAACCCGGATGCAGCAGGAGCACGCCGAAATCGCGGGCTGCGTGACGCGCCGCGAAGCTCCGGGCATTGGTGTTCAGCGCCGCCTTGCTCGCCCGGTAATTCTCCCAACCGCCCTCGGTGTTGAGGCCGACGCTACCGAGCACAGAGGACATGAAGGCGAGCGTGCTGCCGGGCGCCAGCCGGTCGCGGAAGGCCTCGGCGAACAGGATCGGGCTCACCGCATTGGTGAGGAAGATCTGCGCATGGACGGCCCGCGACACGGCGTGGAGCGGTTGGTCCGACTCCATCACGATGCCGGCCACGACGAAGATCAGGTCGAACCGTTCGCCCGCCAACCGCTCGTGCAGGGCAGTGACGGAGGCATCGTCGTCGATATCCACTGCCTCCACCCGCAGGCCCTGCGCCGTGAGCGGTTCGAGGCCGGGCGCCGCTCCGCGCCGGGTCGCGGTGACCCGCCAGCCGCGCCGCAGAAAGGTTTCGGCGAGCCCGAGCCCGAGGCCACGGGAGGCACCGACGATCAGGGCATGCTTTTTCGAATGGGTCATGATGGCTCGTCCGCGTCTGCACGCTCCTGCGCAATGACGGCGGTACGCCCAGCCTCAAGGTCGGATCAATCCCCCGTCTGTACCGTCCAGGTCGCGTGGCGCACCTCCGGCCGCTTCGCCAGATCGGCCACGACGGCGTCGAGATCCTTGGCATGCGCCGTCCGCGCGGTCAGCGTGGCGATGACGTCCACGCTGCTCTCGCCGCGCTCCTCGACCTCCGTCGTGCCGACGGGATAGTCCGCCGCCTCCAGGCGCTCGACCAGCAGGTCGCGGGCAAGTCCGGCGGATTCGGCGGGCACCGTCACCTGCACCTCGTAGGTCGCCTCCGTGGCGCTCTCGTCGATGGGGATGCGGTCGATCAGGTTGACGAGCGGACGCAGCAGCGTGTTGCCGGCCAGCACGGCGAGGGTGACGAAGCAGGCTTCCAGCGGCAGGTCGGCCCCGGAGAAGGCGCCGACGGCGGCCGCGCACCAGAGGGTCGCGGCGGTGTTGAGGCCGCGCACGTTCATCCCCTCCTTCATGATGACACCGGCGCCGAGGAAGCCGATGCCGGAGACGACGTAGGCGACCACGCGGGTCGCCCCCTCGCCGCCGGTCAGCCGCATGCCGAGATCGACGAAGGCGGCGGCGCCCAGCGCCACCAGCACGGCGGTGCGCAGACCCGCGCTGCGTTGCCGGTACTGCCGCTCGACCCCGATCAGGGTGCCGAGGCCGAAGGCGACCGCGAGGCTGATGCCGGAATTCAGGGCTTCGGGCGTGGGAAAGGGAAACGGGCCGGGCATCGAACCTTTCGGGATCTTTTCGGGGTCGCGCGGTTTTCCGCTGTCGCACGAGCGTGACGGTTGCGTGACGAAACGTCACCGATCGGCGCATCCCCGGTCGAATACGGTCAATTTGCCCGTGGCCAGGGTCGTGATGCGGGATTGACGCGGCAACCGGGCAGCGGGCACACCGGCAGAATTGTGGGACCTATAAGAAAAACCCACGCTGAGGAGACGCGCATGCGGCAGGATTGTTCTCCTGCGACGAGGGCCGAGGCTCGACCGGCGCAAGGGATGCAGGCAGAGGCGCTGGCATGAGCGTCGAGGCACTCGCCCGGCCCGCGGCAGGGTCTCCCCCCGTTCGCGACCGCATCCTCCAACTTCGCGACGGATTGAGCCACGGGCTGATCGGCGCCGACAAGCTGGTCGAGCGCCTGCTGATCGGGCTTCTGACCGGCGGCCACCTGCTGATCGAGGGTGCGCCGGGTCTCGCCAAGACCCGCGCGGTCAAGCGCCTGTCGGACGGGCTCGACGGCTCCTTCGCCCGCGTGCAGTGCACGCCCGACCTGATGCCGGCCGATCTGACCGGCACCACCGTCTGGCGCCAGGATGCGGGCACCTTCGAGTTCCTGCCCGGTCCTCTGTTCCACTCGCTGATCCTCGTCGACGAGGTGAACCGCGCGCCGCCGAAGGTGCAGTCGGCCCTGCTGGAGGCGATGGCGGAGGGGCAGATCACCGTCTCCGGCCACACCCACCGCCTGCCCGACCCGTTCATGGTGGTGGCGACGCAGAATCCGATCGAGCACGCGGGCACCTTCCCGCTGCCCGAGGCGCAGCTCGACCGCTTCCTGCTCCACGTCGTCGTCGAGATGCCCGACGAGGCCTCCGAGCGCCGCATCCTCGACCTCGTCGAGGGTGAGCTGAACCACCACGCCGAGGCGATGCCGGTGAAGCTCTCGGTCGCCGAGGTGATCGCCGCCCGCGAGGCCGCGCTTGCCACTTACGTCTCGCCGGCCCTCAAGGATTATCTCGTGCGGCTCGTGGCCGGCACGCGCACCGATGCGGTGGCGCCGGAGCTGCGCGCGGCGATCGAGCACCCGGCCTCGCCGCGCGGAACGCTCGCGCTGATGGTCGCGGGCAAGGCGCGGGCCTATCTGCACGGCCGCGACCACGTCGTACCCGAGGATATCTCCGAACTCGCCGCCGACGCCCTCTCCCACCGCATCGGCCTGACCTGGCGCGCGGCGGCCGAGGGACGCACCACGCGCAGCATCATCGACGGGCTGGTCGAGCGGACGCGGGCGCTGTAGCCGCCATGACCGCGACCGCGGCCCCCGCGAGCGACCCGACCGACGCCCCCGGCATCCATCTCTCCGGCGCCGGGCTGATGAGCCTGCGCCATCTGGCGCGACGCGGCGTCTCGCCCGCAACCCGCACCATCGCCGGCCTGCCGGGTGGCATCGTCACGCGGAAGCGCGGGCGGGGCTCCGAGCCCGACGACGTGCGGCCTTGGTCCGAGGGCGACGACCGCCGCTTCATCGACCGCAACGCCACCGCCCGCACCGGCGAGCTGCACGTGCGCACCCACCACGACGAGCGCGACCGCGCCGTGGTGCTGCTCGCCGATTTCCGGCCCTCGATGCTGTTCGGCACCCGCCGGGCGCTGCGCTCGGTGGCGGCGGCGGAGGCGCTGACACTCCTCGGCTGGCGCATCGTCGGTGACGGTGGGCGCATCGGCCTGATCGCGGCGGGGACGGCCGAGCCCTCGGTGGTGCGCCCGGCCGGCGGCGAGCGGGCGATGACCGCCGTCACCGGGGCGATGGCCCATGCCCACGCCACAGCCCTTGCCCGACCGGCGGCGGACGATCCGCCGCTGACCGACACCCTCGCACTCGCCCGCTCGCTTCTGCCGTCGGGGGGACACCTCGTCGTCGCGACGGCCCTCGATGCGCCGGGGCCGGATTTCGAGAACCTGATCACGGCGCTCGCCGAGCGGCTGTCGATCCGCCTGCTCCTGGTCAGCGACGCCTTCGAGCGAATCCGGCCGCCCGGCTTCTACCCCTACGCCCTACCGGACGGACACCGCGGCACCGTCCAGGCCCGCCGCGGGGCAGCAGCTCCCGATGACATCGATCCGCGTCTCGCCCGCCTCCACGCCTGCGGCGTCGAGGGCCTGCGCATCGATGTCGAGGCCGGGCCGGAAAGCTACGCCCCTCTGATGGAGCGGCTCGATGCGGTGCTGTGAGGCAGGGAGAGGGGATGCGCGGAGGGGTGAGGGATGACCGCCTCCCCCGATCTCTCCGCCCTGCGCGGCCTGCACCTGCCCACCGGCGGCACCGGCGCGGTGCAGCCCGAAATGGTGGCCGCCATCGCCCTCGGCTTCGGCCTCGCGCTGCTCGTGGGTGGGATCCGCCTGCTCCGCGCCCGGCGCGGTGCCTCCCTGCGCCGGACGGCCCTGCAGGAGCTGGCACGCGCCGCGCGGCTCGATCCCGAGGCCCGGCGCGTGGCGCAGGCCCGTCTCCTGCGCCGCGTGGTCCGCACCCTGAAGGGCGAGGAGGCGGCGCGCGCCCGCGGCCCGGCCTGGGTCGCGACGCTCGATGCCACCTTCGGCACCGATTTCTTCCGCAACGGTCCGGGCCGCGCCTTCGCCGACGACCTCTATCGCCGGCCCGCTTCCGTGGATTCCGCCGCCATCGATGCCGGCCTCGGCCGCCTTCTCACACAGATCCGGGCCTGACCCGAATGCCCGCCTGGTTCACGGCCTTCGTCTCCGCCTTCGACTTCGCGACCCCGCTCGCGCTGCTGCTCCTGCTCCTGCCGCTCGCCGCCCGGCTGATCCCGCCGGAGCGCGAGGGCGGCAGCGGCGCCTTGCGCGTCCCGCCCTCCCTGGTCCTCGGCGCCGAGCGATCCGAGTCCATCGCGGCCCGCGGACGGCGGCGGCTCTGGCTCATCGGCACGCTCTGGGTCGCGCTCGTGGTTGCGCTGGCCGGGCCCCGCCTCGTCCTGCCCGCCACCGCGCTCCCGGCCTCGGCCCGGGAGATCGTGCTCGCCCTCGACCTGTCGGGCAGCATGGAGCGGAAGGATTTCTCGCTCGACGGGGAGACGGTGAGCCGGCTCGCGGCGGTCAAACGCGTCGGCGCCGAGTTCATCCGCCGCCGGGCGGGCGACCGCATCGGCCTCGTCGAATTCGCCGATCAGGCCTACGTCGCCGCCGCTCCCACCTTCGACACCGCCACCGTCGCCCGCACCCTGGAGGAGGCGACCATCGGCCTCGTCGGGCGCTCCACCGGCATCGGCGACGGGCTCGGCCTCGCCCTCAAGCGCCTCGCTCCGGCGCAGGTCGCCGCCGCGGACGGCAGCGGTCCGCCGCCGTCCCGCGACAAGGTCGTGATCCTGCTCTCCGACGGCGCCAACAATGCCGGCCAGACCGCGCCCAAGGACGTGGCGGCGCTGGCCAAA
>JAESFL010000673.1_pt1 | contig 20420 bp, 18 predicted proteins | sample 9269401 | NCBI WGS metagenome assembly JAESFL01 (sample SAMN14506025, study PRJNA617098) | algae metagenome | isolation source: Gloeocapsa sp. UFS-A4-WI-NPMV-4B04 and co-occurring heterotrophs from desert... | place: USA: Utah | collected 2006-10-01 | reverse complement strand
AGTACCGCATCATCGCCCGGCCGATCGATGCCCTCGAAGCGGCGGCCGAAGCCGCGCGGCGCGCCGGCTACGAGCCGGTGATGCTGGGGGCCGACCTTGAGGGCGAGGCCCGCGAGGTCGCGGCCGACCATGCTCGCCTCGCTCTGGAGGCGAAGCGGGCCGGCCGGCGCGTCGCGCTCATTTCGGGCGGCGAACTTACCGTCACCATCCGTGGTGAGGGTGATGGTGGGCCGAACCAGGAATACGCGCTCGCTCTCGCTCTTGCTCTGGACGGCGCCGAGGGGATTGCCGGCATTGCCGCCGACACCGACGGCACCGATGGCGGGCGCGGCGCGGCGACCGACCCGGCGGGCGGCCTCGTCGATGAGACGACGCTGGCGCGGGCGCGCTCGGCCGGGCTCGATCCGCAGGCGATGCTGACGGACAACGATTCGACGCGATTCTTCGCGACAATCGGCGATCTCGTTCAGCCGGGCCCCACCCGAACCAATGTCAACGATTGCCGCGTCATCCTTGTGGGCTGAGACCCGATCCAAAGTCCGCCGCCGATCGCGGCGGGCTCTTCCGGCTCTGAGCCTTGCGGTGGGACTGGCCGCCCTCCCCGTCTCCGCTCGCGCCGACTTGCGCCTGTGCAACCGGACCGCCAGCAAGGTCGGCGTGACGCTGGGCTATCGCGATGCGCAGGGCTGGGTGACGGAGGGCTGGTGGGAGCTGAAACCGCGCAATTGCGAGACTCTGCTTCGCGGGTCCCTGGCGGCGCAGTTCTATTACATCTACGCCGTCGATTACACGCGCGGCGGCGAGTGGAGCGGTCGCGCGATGATGTGCACACGCGATACCGCCTTCACGATCCGCGGTGTCGAGGATTGCCTCGCGCGTGGTTTCGACCGCAACGGCTTCATCGAGGTCGACACCGGCCAGCAGCGGAACTGGACGATCCAGCTTTCCGATCCCGGACAGCCACTCGCCGGCGGACCGTGAAGCGGGCGCCGAAGTGCCTCTCACAAAACTTGCGCTGCGCTGTCGTCTCCAGAGCGAGAACGGCCGGTGATATCGGGAGCTTTGTGAGGCACTCTAAGCTCGCAATGAAAGCAGCTTCGATCATCGCCCGATTGCTGCGCTCTGCCCGATAGAGTGAGACGAGGCCGAAGCTATTCCGGGCGTGATCCGTCCGAGGAACTCGCGCTGCGGATCGCTACGCGAGGGCATCGTGCAAGGTTGAGCATCGAGCGCAATTCATCGAATTCCATTTCGCATCGCCTCTTCCGAAAGCCTGCGGCGCCCTTCGGTAACCATGGAGCATCCGTTGAAACGAAAACGGGCGCCCCGAAGGGCGCCCGCTTGGCTCGGTCAGCGTCAGAGTAAGACTCAGAGACCGCTGAACTTGTAGTTGAAGCCGGCGCGGATCAGGCTGCCCTCGGTGGAGAAGCGCGAGGTGTAGGAGCCGGCGGGGACGGGAGCGGTCTGGTTGATCAGCACGTTGCGGCTGCCGAGATCGTAGCGGATGTACTCCGCCTTGATCGTCACGTCCGACTTGATGCCGAGCCAGCGGCCGATGGAGAAGTAGTTCAGGAAGCTGTCGACCGGGATGGCGTACTCGATGCCGCCGCCGTAGTTGTAGCCGGTCTCGAAAATCTTGCGACCGCCGCCGGTGTACTGCAGCACGGTGGCGCCCGGGTTGTAGAAGTCGGCGCCGTAGCTGACATGGCCGAAGGCGAGACCGCCGGTGCCGTAGACGAAGAACCGGTCGAAGGCGTAGCCGAGCTTGCCGTTGACGGTGCCGAGGAAGTCGAGGTCCTGCGTGTAGACGCTGGCATTGCCAACGGCCGGGTTCGGCGTGCCGTAGAAGCCGGTCCGCTTGTCGAGGTCGAGCCAAGTGGCGTCGAAGGCGATACCCGCCACGAAGCCGGAGCCGGGCGTGAACTGAACGTTGTAGCCGAAGCCGCCACCGATACGGGAGAATCCATCGACCTCGCTCTTGATCGAGGCGGCGCGGCGGCCGAGCACCACGTTGGCGCCCGTGAAGGGATCATTGCCGCGGGTCTGGATGTTCGGGTTGTCGGTGAAGGCGTAGCCGGTGTGCAGGCCGGCATAGAACCCGGTCCAGGTGAACACGGGGACCGGAGCGAAGGCGACCGGCGGAGCCTCGCGGCGGGGCAGGTCGGCGGCAAGGGCCGCGGTGGTCGCGAGCGCTGCGGCGCTGCCCAGGAGGAGTGCTCTGATCACGGTGTAGATCGCCTTTGGAAGGTGCTGATTTCAACGCTGACGTTAGCAGCGGTGCGGCCAAGCTGCCTATGACTTTCCAGCAACACGCAGCGCAGATGCCGCTCCGGTTGCGTTCACGAAACATTAAAGCTGCAAGTACCGCGAAGTTAAACGGCGGTGACAATGAGGTTTGGAATCAAAGGTTCCGTCGGTCGGAAAATTCCTGACACGTGTTCGGGATGCGGCCTTGACCTGTGAGGCTGAGCGATGCTTGTGGCCCACAAGCCCCCGTCCGGCCATCGGCACCGCTTCATCAGGTGCCGCACATCTGCCGGGCCGTTCCCGCGCGCGATGTCCGCGATCGGCGGGTCCAGCGGGTGTTGGAGGCTCCATTGAAGCGCTCGCGCCGCACCAAGATTGTCGCTACCCTCGGCCCGGCATCCGACACGCCGGAGATGATCGAGAAGTTGTTCCACGCCGGTGCGGACGTTTTCCGCATCAACATGAGTCACTTGGCCCGCGAAAAGCTGCCGGAGCGGATCGAGGTGATTCGCACCATCGAGCGCGAGGCCAAGCGCCCGATCGGCATCCTCGTCGACCTCCAGGGTCCGAAGCTGCGTCTGGGCACCTTCGTCGGCGATGCCGCCGAACTGGAGAACGGTCAGACCTTCGTGCTCGATTCGGATCCGACGCCCGGCGACACGGATCGGGTGTTCCTGCCCCATCCGGAAATCTTGTCCGCGCTGGAGCCCGATCACGGCATTCTGATCGATGACGGCAAGCTTCGGCTTGTCGTCACGGAGGTGAGCGAGGGCCGTGCGGTCACTCGCGTCGAGGTCGGTGGGCGCATCTCGAACCGCAAGGGCGTGTCGCTGCCCCACACCGTGCTGCCGCTGCCGGCGATGACGGAGAAGGACCGGGGCGATCTCGAAGCCGGTCTGGCCGCCGGTGCGGACTGGATCGCCGTTTCCTTCGTGCAGCGGCCCGAGGACGTGGCCGAGGTGAAGAAGGTCGCCGCCGGGCGCGCCCAGGTGATGGCCAAGATCGAGAAGCCGCAAGCGCTCTCGCGCCTCGACGAGATCATCGAGATCTCCGACGGCATCATGGTCGCCCGCGGCGATCTCGGCGTCGAGATGCCGCTCGAGCAGGTTCCGGGCGTGCAGAAGCGGATCACCCGCGGCGCGCGCCGGCTCGGCAAGCCGGTCGTCGTGGCGACGCAGATGCTCGAATCGATGATCACCGCGCCGGTGCCGACCCGCGCCGAGGTGTCGGACGTCGCGACTGCCGTCTACGAGGGTGCGGACGCGGTCATGCTCTCGGCGGAGAGCGCCGCCGGCCAGTTCCCAGTCGAGGCGATCAGCACCATGAGCCGGATCGCCGAGCAGGTGGAGCGCGACGCGCTCTACTGGTCGATCCTGATGGCGCAGCGCTCCGAGCCCGAGCCGACCGCCTCCGATGCCATCGCCGCGGCGGCGCACCAGATCGTCGAGGCGCTCGGCCTGCGCTCGATCATGGCCTGGACCCATTCCGGCTCAACGGTGCTGCGTCTGGCGCGTGCGCGGCCCGATGCCAGCGTCATCGCCCTGACGCCGAAGCGCGAGACGGCGCGGCGCCTGACCATGGCCTGGGGTGTGCACCCCATCGTCACCAAGGATGCCAGCGACGTGGACGACATGGCGTTCCGCGCGGCAAAATTCGCGGTGCGCGAGCGCTTCGCCGAGATCGGCGACCGCGTGATCGTCGTGGCGGGCGTGCCGTTCGGCATTCCGGGCGCGACGAACATGGTGCGCATCGCCTTCGTCACCCGCGAGCACGCCGAGCGAGCCTGAAGCATCGTCCCGAATGCTGGCCGCCAGCTTCCGGGACAAGACGACGCTCTAACGAGCCATCGTCTCCGCCAAGCCCTCGACTTCGCGCACCAGCCGGTCGGGGGCGGTATAGGTGATCATATGTCCGGCGCCCGGCAGCACGACGTGCCGGGCGTGCGGCATCGCCCGGCTCAGCGGATCGGCCTGCAGGCGCGTCTGAACGATCGGGTCGGCTTCACCGGCAACGATCACGCTCGGCACGCGGAGGCTTTCGTAGCGCGGCGCCTGCTCGGCGAGGGCGGCGGGAAGGCCGGCCAGATCCTGGATGTTGGCGAGCGCCGGGCCCGGCCGCAGGATCAGCGGCGCGCGGCTCGCCTCGATGTAATTCTCGACGGCCTGCTCCGGTCGAAAGACACCGACCGCGACCGAGGGCAGGTAGGACAGGCCGAGCGGCACGGCGATGGTCCGGGTCAGCAGCCACGTCACGGGCGGCGTGAGCGCGAGCCCCGCCCACCAGGGCAGCGGTCGCGGCGGGAGCGGCATCGCCACGGGCGCGACGAGGATGAGCCCCGCCACCTGTTCCGGCCGGTCGAGGGCGATCCGCAGGGCGAGCGCACCCGACCAGGAATGGCCGAGGAGGATGACCGGTCCGACGCCGAGGCGGTCGAGGGCCTGTCCGAGCGCCCTTCCCTGGAAGGCCGGCGAGGCAGCGTCCGCGCCGGCGATTCGGTCGCTGTTGCCGTAGCCCGGCCGATCGAAGGCGATGACGCGGAAGCCCGCCCGAGCGAGAGGACGCCCGACGCCCTCCATCGGGTCGTAGGCGTTGGCCGAGGCACCGTGGAGGAGAACGACCGTAGCCCTCGCTCCGGTCGTGGGACCGTCTTCGAGATAGGCGATGCGCCCGCCCTCGACATCGATGCTGCGGTCGGCGGCCGGATAGCGGGCCTCGACGCGCCAAGCGATCAGCCGCGTCGCGACGGCTGCGCAGGTCAGCGCCAGCGCGACAAGCCCGACGGCCGCAGTGATGCAGCCGAGGGCGAAGCGGACAAGATCGGCGAGGCCCACGACCGGTGGCTCAGAGGTCGCGACCGTCAACGTCGGGTTTCAGCCGCTCGATCGCCTTCTTCAGCACGTCCCATTGCGGGTAGAGCGCCTCGGCCCGGCGGAAGGCGTCGAGGGCGCGACCCTTGTCGTCCTGAGCGAGGTAGAGCTTTCCGAGCGCCGCCCAAGCCTCGAAATGCCGCGGCTCCAGCACCAGGGCGCGCTGCAGGTCGGCAATGGCGGTCGAAGAATCGGACAGGCGCCAGAATAGGGTCGCCCGCCGGCTCCAGCCCTCGGACCAGTTCGGCTCCAGGGCAACGGCCCGGTCCATCAGTTCGACGGCGAGCGGCAGATCGTTGCCGCTCATCGCCTGCCGGGCGCGGTCGGAGAGAAGATCGGCGGTCGCGCTGCCGGATCGGCCGAGACGGCGCTCGATCAGGGTGGCGATCGCCTTCGCCTCGGTCTCGTCCCCCGCCTGCTTGAGGCGGGTGTAGAGGTCTTCGAGGCTGACCGGCGGGTGCGCCTTGCGCTCCTTCTCAGGTCGCGCCTTTTCCGCCGCTGCTGCCGGATGGCCGCCGCTCGCGAGCGCGAGGCCGAAGCAGAGAGCGGTCAGGAAGGGAATGCGGCGAGCGTCCATGGGTCCGGAGCTTCCACCCCGAACCCGGCTTCCGTCAACGCGCTTCGGTGCCGCGCATGATTCGCGGCCAAACCGATCGGCGCCGGGGATCAGCCCTGGCGGGCCTTGAAGCGCTTCTGGGTCTTGTTGATGACGTAGACGCGGCCCTTGCGGCGCACGAGCTGGTTGTCGCGGTGACGGGCGCGGAGCGACTTGAGCGAATTGCGAATCTTCATCGGTCTCACATCGGCACGGATTCGAGACCGGCCGCCTGTTGTTCAAGGTGTCTCGAAGGGACGGAGCGTCACAAGGACGCTCCGGCGATGACGTCGGCGACATCGCGGGGAGGCGGTCGCCTTATCAGACAACCCGCCTGCGAGGCAAGATTGTCAGCGTTCCCGCCACGCTTTGGCGATCTGATCGGTCAGGGGCTTGGTGAGGTAGGACAGCACCGAGCGCTCGCCGATCTGCGTGAAGGACTCGACCGGCATGCCCGGCACCAGCCGAAGCCCCGCGAGGCGCTCCTTCTGATCCTCGCGGATGCGGATGCGCGCGGTGTAGTAGCTCTGCCCGGTCTTCACGTCCTGGGTCACATCGGCCGAGACCCGCACCACCTCACCGTCGATCTCCGGCGTGGTGCGCGTGTTGAAGGCGGGAAAGCGCAGCACCGCCTTCTGCCCGACCCGGACGTTGTCGATGTCCTGCGGCTGCACCCGTACTTCGACGAGGAGCTGGTCGGAGGCCGGCACGATCAGCATCGCCGGCTCGCTCGGCACGACGAGGCCGCCGATCGTGTGCACGCTCATCTGGTGCACGAAGCCGTCCTGCGGCGCGCGCAGCTCCACCCGCTTGAGCTGGTCCTCGGCCGCCACCCGCTTCTCGCGCAGCTCCGACCACTTGCCGCGGATCTCGGCCAGATCCTTGCCGGTCTCCGTGCGCATCTCGCCGTCGATCTGGAGGATCTGCAGCTCGGTCTCGGCGACCTTGCCGCGCGCGGAGGCCGTCGAGGCGATGAGCTGGCCGCGCTCGCCCTCGAGCCGGGCGGCGTCGCGCTCCAGCGCCGTCACGCGGGAGAGCGGTACGAGGTTCTTGGCGTAGAGGTCGCGCACGCCGGTCAGTTCGTGGCCGATCAGGCCGATCTCACGGTCCTTGGCGGCGGCCTGCTTGGTGAGCCCATCGATCTCCTGGCGGAGCTGGTCGATGCGCTCGCGCAACTGTGCCTTCTGGCCCTCGCGGCCGGCGACGCGGGCGGCGAACAGGCGCGATTCGCCGTCGATCAACCGCGCCACCGTGGGATCGGTGTCGATGCGCGACACGAGATCGGGCGGGAAGGCGATGGTCTTGAGGCCGTCGCGCTCGGCCTCGTCGCGGGCGCGACGGGCGGAGAGCTCGTCCATGGCCTTGAGCACGATGTCGAGACTGGCCCGCGTCTGCGTCTCGTCGAGGCGGATCAGCACGTCGCCGGCGGCGACCCGTTGGCCCTCACGGGCGAGGAGTTGGCCGACGACGCCGCCGGTGGGGTGCTGGACCTTTTTCACGTCGGTCTCGACCACGAGCTGGCCCGGCGCGATTACTGCGGCCGAAATGTCGGTGAAGACAGCCCAGCCGCCGACGCCGAAGACCAGGGCGACCGAGAGCCCGATGGCAACGGCGAGATGGCGCCGGATCGAGCTTTGGGCAACCGGCCGCGGCAGCGCCGGGGCGAGGCCATTCAGGGGGACAAGCGTCGAGGACATCAGGCACTCTCACGAATCGCGGGCGCGGCCACCTGCGCGGCCGGAGCCTCGGCAGCGACCGGAACGGGGGTCGGCGCCGGGCGCAGCACGCGCTTGAGGATCTCGTCCTTGGGCCCGAAGGCCTGGGCGCGGCCGTCGGCCATCATCAGGATCAGGTCGAGGGCGGCGAGCGCGCTCGGCCGGTGGGCGACGACGACGCAGATGCCACCGCGTTGGCGCACGCCGAGGATCGCCTGCGTCAGCGCGTTCTCGCCCTCACTGTCGAGATTGGCATTGGGCTCGTCGAGCACCACGAGGAAGGGCTCACGGTAGAGCGCGCGGGCCAGCCCGACGCGCTGGCGCTGCCCGGCGGAGAGGCCGGTACCGCCCTCGCCGATGCGGGTGTCGTAGCCCTCAGGCAGCCGCAGGATCAGCTCGTGCACGCCGGCCGCCTTGGCCGCCGCGATGATCGCCTCGGCCGGGGCGTCCGGCTCGAAGCGGGCGATGTTCTCGGCCACGCTGCCGGCGAACAGCTCCACCTCCTGCGGCAGGAAGCCGATATGCGGCCCGAGGTCGCCGCTCGTCCACTGGTCGAGGGCGGCGCCGTCGAAGCGAACCTTTCCGCGCACCGGCGGCCAGACGCCGACGAGGGCGCGCACCAGTGAGGATTTGCCGGACGCCGAGGGACCGATGATGCCGAGCCCCTGCCCCGCGCGCAGGCCGAAGCTCACATCCTGCACCACAAGGCGCGGCGTGCCGGGCGGGGCGACGTTGGCGCCCTCGACGGTGATGGTCTCGGAGGGCGCCGGCAGCGCGTGTGGCCGCTCAGCCTGCGGCATCCGGGCCAGCAACTCGGACAGCCGGAACCAGCTCTGGCGCGCGGCCACGAAACCCTTCCAGTTGGCGATGGTGAGTTCCGCCGGTGCGAGCGCGCGGGAGACGAGGATCGAGGAGGCAATGATGACGCCGGCGCTGGCCTCGTTGTGGATGACGAGCCAGGCGCCGAGCGCGAGCACGCCCGATTGAAGCGCCATGCGAAACACCTTGGAGCCGGCGCCGAAGCCGCTGCCGGCATCCGCCACGGCCTGGTGCGCGTTCATGTAGTCGCGGTTGGCCCCGGCCCAGCGCGCGGCGAGGCGCTCCTGCATGCCCATGGCGGCCAGCACCTCGGCGTTTCGGCGTCCGGCCTCGGCGAGGCCGTTGCGCCGCATGCCGTGGCCCGTCGCATCCCGCGTCGGGCCTTTGCTGGCGCGATCGGTGAGGAAGGTCAGGGCGATCAGGATGCCCATGCCGACGAGGGCGGCGACACCGATCAGCGGATGAAACAGAAAGCAGATCGCGAGGTAGAACGGCATCCACGGCAGGTCGAAGAAGGCCGAAGGGCCGGAGCCGGACAGGAAGGCGCGGATCTGGTCGAGGTCGCGCAGGGGCAGAAGGCCGTCGCCCTGGGTCACGCCCTTCAGCGGGGCGCGCACCACGAGGTCGAACACCCGCCCGCTCAGAGACTCGTCCAGTGACGCACCGATGCGGGCGAGGATGCGGCCGCGGATGGCTTCGAGCACGCCCTGAAAGGCGTAGAGCGCCAGCGCGAGAGCCGCCAGGCCGATCAGGGTCGGCACCGAGCGGCTCGGAATCACCCGATCGTAGACTTCGAGCATGAAGAACGAGCCGGTGAGATAGAGGATGTTCACCAGGCCGCTCATCACGGCCACACCCACGAAGGCCGTCTTGCACTGTCGGAGTGCGGCGGCAATCTCGTTCCTGTCGCGCCTGTCGCTCACCGTCTCATCCCCTAAGCTCAACGGCCCTCGAGCGAGCCACCGGTCCATGCGTCTCGTGGCCCCTTATCGAAAGGGCAGGTGATAGCGCGAAATGCGACCAAATTTCAGCATATCGCCACTAATCACAATGGTTTACGCCATTAGAACTACGGATATCTTGAAGAAAAATTAATGTATATTGACTAGGTTCGAGGATCGACTGAATACGATGACTCAGCCAAGCGATAGGTCTGGCGAGTATCGGACTGCTTGCGATTACAGGCTTTCAAAAAAGTTGTTATGACATCGCGAGCCAAAAAAAGAGCCGCCAGCCCGATGGACCAGCGGCTCTCGACGAGGGATCTCGCCAAACCGGCAGCAGTTCCCGCTCCTGCCTCAGGGTGAGGGCGCCGGTGACTGCGGCGCCGGATCGGCCGGGGGCACGGGCACCGCCATCTCGGCCGTCGATTTCGCCAGTTCGGGGTAGGTCTCGATCACGTGCGCGCCTGCCAGCGGCTTGCTCTGGCCGTTGTGGCAGGTGGCACAGTTCAGCTTCGGCGCATCACCGGTCGGGCCGAGGCGGTTGGGCGGGAAAGTCGAGGTCAGCGGTTCGATGTAGTCGCCGTTGAGGTCGCGCACCATGCGGATGGCGTGCCAGGCCAGCGTGCGCTGCGGCGTGCTCTGCTCCCAATTCGAGATTGCTCGGGTGTTGTGGCAGTAGGTGCAGTTGACGCCGAGCGACGACGACATGTGCATCATCAGGCCATAGGTCTTCTCCGCGGCCTGGATCGGCTTGCCCTTGCTCTCCGGCAGAGCCGTCGTCGCGTTCACGCGGATCAGGTTCTCGTCGGCATCCTTCTTGCCGAAGAATTCGCTCAGCGTGTCATAGGGCAGCGAGGCGAGACCGACGGAGGGCGAGGCCATGTTCTGCCCGTTGTTGCGGGCGATGAAGCCGGTCTTGTAGTTCGGTCCCGGATTCTGGAACCAGATGTTTGTCGGCACGGGCTGGCCCCGGTGGCAGGTATAGCAATTCACCCCCGCCTCGCCGACATGCTTCTCCTTCCAAGTGGTGTTAATGTGCTGCACCATCTGGATCATCCGGCGGGCGACCTGCTTCTGATAGAGGCTGTCATCGGCCATGTTCTCGGTGTTGTGGCAGTAGGTGCAACCCTGCTCCGGACTGACCCACTCCGTCATCGAGGTCATCAGGCGGTTGAACTCCTCGACGCTCAGATCTTTCAGAACCTTCACGTTCTCGTAGACGGCGCCGGCCTTCTCGGTGCCGGGCTCGACCGGATCGGCCGGGGCCGGCGGCAGGTTGGCGGCCTTCAGCGCCGCCGCGCCGGATTTCGTCTGGATCTGATCCATGCCGGTGCCGCGGAAGCCGTGCTGCTGGGCGAGGATCGGGGGCTTGGTCCAGCCGGCCGTACCGAACTGGGCGATGGTGAGAAACAGGGCGACGACGGCGCCCGCGACCACGAGCAGCGTCTTCATGGCGTCCCCCCTGCGGTTCCGCCCGGCACGGCGAGCGGATCGGTGATCGGACCGTAGATCTGCGGGTAGGCCGGTGCGACGCCGTGCTTGACCGCCCAGAGGTACCAGTTGTCCACCACGGTGCCGGTCAGCAGGATGCCGATACCACCGGTCAGCGTCGTGAGCACCGCGAACCACCACGCCCAGCGGTGGACCGATTCCATCGTGGCGTTGAAGCCCATGGTCCAGCGCCAGAACAGAGCGGCGCGCTCGGTGGCGGTGCCGCGATCGACGATCTGGTCGATCTCACGCTCGGCGCCGTAGCGGCTGGTGGCGAGGATCGTGCCCCCGTGCATCGCGAACAGCAGCGTCGATCCGTACAGGAAGACGATCGAGAGCATGTGGAAGGGATTGTAGAACAGGTTGCCGTAGCGCAGCGAGAACGCGGCGGTCCAATCGAGGTGCGGGAAGAGGCCGAAGGGCACCGCCTCGCTCCACGAGCCCATCAGCAGCGGGCGGATGAAGCCGAGCACGAGGTAGAGCCAGATGGCGCTCGCGAAGGCCCAGGGCACGTGCGTGCCCATGCCGAGTGCGCGGGCGCGGCGGTACATCCGCACCCACCACAGCAGGATCGAGGCGGTGAGGAAGAAGCCGGCGATCAGCCACCAGCCGCCCTCGTTGAGTGGCGGCAGCACCTTGAGCCCGTATTTGGGCAGCGGCGGCTCCAGCGCCAGCCAGGGCAACTGGCGCACGAACTGGATCGGATCCCAGTTCACGCTGGCCCACATGTTGAGGCCGATGATCTCGAAGGCGATCAGGCCGCAGGCGAAGGACAGGGCGCCAAGATAGCCGCCGTAGATCGGTCCGACCTGGGAATTGCCGATCAGCCCGAACAGGTAGCTGTTGAACGGCCGGCCGATACGGGAATCGACCGAGATCGGGATGCCGTGTTCCGGCTCGACCGGGCGCACCTGCACCTGGGTGAAGATGTTCTGATAATAGGCCACGGCGTCTCCCTCCATGGACCTGCGGTCGTTCGAGGCTCACGCCGTCGGCGGAGATCCCCGCGTCCGAAGATCTGACTTGGCCCCAGATCGGACTTGCGCCCTCGAGCCGGCCGGCGCGGACGCCGGTCGGCGTATCGGTTCACCGCCACACGGGCAGGTTGAGCCACCAGCCCCACCATTCCGGCCACCCTTGCGTCCAGAAGGGGCCCGAGATGACGATGCAGACCGCGCTCCAGAATCCTGCGGACAGCGCGAGGAACAGCCCGAGCCGATGGATGCCGAGGGTTCCGATCGAGTAACCGATCGTGTCGCGGAAATAGGTGTCCTCGTGCTCGGGCGTCTTCACCGTCTCGCCCTTGGCCGGGTTAGTCGAGGACAGGATCAGCGAGCCGTGGAGCGCCAGCGCGAACGTCGTCGTGAAGAAGAAGCTCACGGCGAGCATGTGCGCGGGATTGTAGTGGAAGTGCAGATACTGGTAGCCGGTGTTCGACACCCAATCGAGATGGGAGAGGATGCCGTAGGGGAAGCCGTAGCCCCAGGCGCCCATCAGGAACGGGCGGATCACCACCAGCGAAACGTAGGCGAAGATCGCCACTGCGAAGGCGAACGGCACGTGGTAGCCGATGCCGAGCTTGCGGCAGATCTCGACCTCGCGCAGGGCCCAGGACGAGAACGCGCCGATCGCGCAGAAGGTGATGATCTGCCATAGGCCCCCTTCCTTCAGGGGCGCCAGAGCCAGCCCGTATTTCAGGTCGGGCGGAGCGATGTTGATCTGCCAGATGTTCCAGGTCGGTCCGATCGCGGCGCCGTAGAGGATCAGCGCGGTGCCGAGCACCGAGAAGAAGATCGTCGTGACGCCGAAGAAGCCGACGTAGAACGGGCCGACCCAGAAATCGAACAGGTCTCCGCCCAGCAGGGTGCCGCCGCGGACCCTGTATTTGCGCTCGAAGCTCAGCATTGCCATGGCGGAGATCCCCGGAATGAGGATGGAGGGTGCCGGGGCAGGTGTGCCCGCCCGCGGCAGGACCGGATGAGGCCGATCAGCCCGGCATCGTCGGGAGGACGAGGCTGTGCGCGGCGGCGGCCTTGGCGGCCTTCGGGCCTTCCAGCCAGTTGAACCGGTCGGTGCTGAGCAGGATGAAGTGGATCAGCAGCGCCAGGACGAAGAGGAAGGTGAAGAGCGCGACGAGGGTGCGCCTCGGATCGAACAGAAGCCAGATCTTGTGCATCGCGCGTCTCCTCAGCCGATCATCGTCACGAGGCCGTGGGCGGCGTTCGTCACGCCGTCGAGGAGGGCGTAGCCCTTCTCTCCGGGGAGCCAGGGCCGCCAGAGCCAGACGAGGATGTGGGCGACCACAGCGATCGCCGTGAAGATGATGAAGCTCGTGAGGAAGATCGCGTGAAATTCCTTGGCTTCGGGTTCCGTCAGCCCGGACAGGCTGCTCGGTCTTTCAGTGATACCGTTCGCCATCGATCGAACCTCCGCTGGTTATGCCGCGCGTTGACAGGCGTGGCGGGTGTCGCCGTGACTCGATGACATCACGGCGCAGGGATCCCCCGTGTCACCGCACGGAAGTTCTGAGTCTCGTCAGCCCATGAAGGCGAAGGGGATGGCCGACACGGCCATGGCCTTGGCCTCGCCGAACACCGAGCGCCTGACGGCCGGCAGGCCGCGCCGCGGCGCCTGCGCCGGCAGCACGCGCTGCACCATCGCCGCGGCGAGAAAGAATGGGTAGGTCGCGGCGAGGATGATCCGGAACTGGATCGCCTCGCTGTGCAGGCGCGACGCGGGCATCGATCGTTGCATGACGACTCCCATGGCAAGTCTCTCCGCAGGCTTTCCGGCACCGCGCGGGGCCGGAGGGTGAAGGGGATGGAAGAGCGCGCTCATGCGGCCGCTCCCGTGGTCAGATCGCGCTGCGCCCGCTCGACATGGGCGGTCGCCACACGCTCGGCGGCGGCCCGGCGCGCGGCGCGCTCGGCGGCGTCGCGCAGGCGCTTGGCGGCCGAGATCCGAGTCAGGACGGGATGCCGCTCGACCAGCGCATCGAGCCGGGCGCGGGCCGCCTCGTCCCAGGGCAGTTCGCGGTGGGTCCGGGCGGGGGTCGCCTCCACCGCATCCATGTCGCGCGCGAGCGGAAGGATGTGGAAGAGCATGTCGAACAGGGCGTTACAGACCTCCTGAACGAGGTAGGTCGCGCCGGCGTAGCCCATGAACGGCGTGCCGGTGTGCCGCCGGATGATGGCGCCGGGGAAGGAGGCCGGGACGTAGGCCGCCCGACCGCCGCTCTCGGCGAGATACATGCGCTCGTTGAAGGAGCCGAACAGGACGAGCGGCGGGTTGACCTTGATCGCCTCGCGCACCGCCGTGTTGTCGGGCTTGGTGCCGGCACTGCGCGCGAAGGCGAAGTGGCAGGGCAGGCCCATCTCCTCTTCGAGGAAATGGCGCACGCCGCGGGCATAGGTCTCGGTGGCGACGATGCCGAAGCTCGCGGTGCCGAAGAAGTCCTGCGTCACCGAGCGCCACAGATCCCAGACCGGCTTGATCGTGGTGTGGCGCTCGCGCTCGATGAAGGGCTCGGGATCGATCCCGAGGATCTCGCCAAAAGTGCGCAGGAACTTGGTGGTCGAAAGCACGCCGATCGGCGCCTGGAGGTAGGGCCGTTCCAGGTTCTCGCAGAGCAGGCGGCCGCACTCGCGGTAGAGGCAGATATTGGCATCGGCGTTGACGAGTTTCGGCACGTCGGCGAGATGCGCGCCGAGCGGGAAGGTGAGGTTCACCTCGGCGCCGATCCCTTCCACGAGGCGGCGGATCTCGGCGAGGTCGGACGCCATGTTGAAGGTGCCGTAGGCCGGGCCGATGATGTTGACCCGCGGCTTCTCTCCGGCCTTGCGCTCGGGCCGGGCCGGAATGCCCTTCTTGGCGAAGCGCCGGGCGCCGTATTCCTGCCAGAGCCAGCTCATCGCCCGGTCGGCGGATTGCCACTGGTCCTCGTCGATGGTGCGCGGCAGGAAGCGCTGGAGCCCAGTGCCCTCCGGCGTGACACCGCCGCCGATCATCTCGGCGATGGAGCCCGTCACCACGACGCTGGGCTGGCCGGGATCGAGCGTGGCGTGCGCCCGCTTCATTGCGCCTTCGGTGCCGTGGCGGCCGAGTTCCTCTTCCGCCAGCCCCGTGACGACGATCGGCAATTCGTGCGGCGGCAGCGCATCGGTGTAGTGCAGCACCGAGGTGACCGGCAGGTTCTCGCAGCCCACGGGACCGTCGATGACCACCTGCAGGCCCTTGATCGCCGTGAAGACGTAGACCGCCCCCCAGTAGCCGCCGGCGCGGTCGTGATCGATGACGAGCATCAGACCATCTCCCCGATCGGCTTCAGGGGAGCTGCCGCTTTCGGCGCCGTCTTGAGCACCGGCACCTCCTGCCAGATGCCGGCGGCATGGCCGGTGCCCACCCCCTCGAAGAAGGCGCGCATGGCGTCGAAGCGCGGACGGTTGGCGAGCGCGGCGTTGACGACCTTCGCCAGCGAACCGGCTCCGGCGGCGCCCATCAGCGGGCGCGCCGAGATCAGGTTGGTGAAGTAGAGTGCCGGCGTGCCGGCCTCCTTGGCCTTCTGCACCACCGGCGTCGTACCGATAGCAAGATCCGGCCGGAAGTCGTGGAACGCGGCGAGGTCGTCTTCCAGCGAGGCGCGGTAGCGGACGCTGACGCCGCGCTCTTCCAACCAGACCCGGTCCGGCTCGGACCAGGGGGTGCGCGGGCAGGCGGTGCCGACATAAGGCACTTCGGCGCCGCTCTCGACGAGAAGGCGCGCAACCAAAAGTTCCGAGCCCTCGTAACCGGAGAGCGTGATGCGCCCGCGGATCGGCGCCGCGGCCAGCTCCCCCCGGATCGCCGGCAGAAGCCGGTTCTGCGCCGCCGCGATGGTGTCCGGCGGGACGTCGCTGGCATTGCCGATCGCGGCGAGCCACTCGGCGGTGCCATCGTGGCCGACGGGGGCGGAACCCACCACCGGCCGCCCGGCGGCCTCGAACTCGCGCACGCTCGCGGTGTAGAACGGGTGGATCGCCGCCACCGCCGCGGCGTCGAGGGCGCCGTAGAGTTCGCGCCATTCCCGCGTTGGCACGACCGGGCCGGCGCTGAGGCCGAGCGGTTCGAGGAGCGCCCCGATCACCACGGGATCGGCCGGGAACATCTCGCCGAGCAGCGCGACCGCCGGGCGCTCCGAGCGGCCGCCGCGCGGGGCCTGGACCGGGCCGGTCTCGGCCTCGGTGCGGGCGAACTTCAACATGGCGCCAGCCAGCACGTCCTTGGCCTCGGCATGGGTCGGCACGCCGAAGCCCGGCACGTCGATGCCGATGACGCGCACCCCGTCGATCTGCTTGGGAAGCAGCCGCAGCGGCACGCCCGAGGCGGTCGGAACGCAGAGGTTGATGACGACGATCGCGTCGTAGTCTTGCGGATTGGCCGAGGCATGGACCGCCTCGCGGATGTCTTCGAACAGCTTGCCGGTGACCAACGTCTCGGAATTGAACGGCACGTAGCCGACACTCCGACGCGCGCCGTAGAAATGCGACGTGAAGGTCAGGCCGTAGACGCAGCAGGCGCTTCCCGAGAGGATCGTCATCGTGCGCCGCATGCGCAGGCCGACGCGCAGGGAGCCGAAGGCCGGACACATGCTCTGCGGCTGATCGTGCGCCCCGGCCGGATAGTCCCGCTGGTACTGCTCCAGCGTTCCGGACAGGCCGGCGGCCTCGGCAGCCGCGCGCATCGTGTCCTTGCCGGCGTGGCAGCCGAGCCCGTCGCCTTGCGTCGCGGCAAGATCGAGGCCCTCGGGGCGGCGGGCGCGGAGCGCGGTGATGTCGAGGCTGACCGCCATGGCTCAGACCTCGTCGTAGAGGACTTCGAGGGACGGCTTGGCGAGGGTGGTGCGCCCGCACATGTCCTCGAGGGTGGCGGGCTCCAGCACCACGTCGCGTCCGGTGGCTTCGCTGGAGAACAGGCCGAGCAGCGCGTCCTGGCTCAGCGGCGTCGGCTGGTGCGGCGCGGCCTCCGCCACGTTCTGCGCGAGCTCGGCGAAGAGCGATCCCCAGCGCCCGTCGGGCTTGCCGATGATCTCGTAATTCGCGCTCTTGCGGCGGATGTCGTCGTCGGCCGGGATCGAGGCCAGCACCGGAATGCCCGCGGCGTCGGCGAAGGCCTGCGCCTCGCCCGTGCCGTCATCCTTGTTGATGACGAGGCCGCCGACGCCGACATTGCCGCCCATCTTGCGGAAGTATTCGACCGCCGAGCAGACGTTGTTGGCGACGTAGAGCGATTGCAGATCGTTGGAGCCGACGACGATGACCTTCTGGCACATGTCGCGGGCGATCGGCAGGCCGAAGCCGCCGCAGACCACATCGCCCAGGAAGTCGAGCAGGACGTAGTCGAAGCCCCATTCGTGGAAGCCGAGCTTTTCCAGCAGTTCGAAGCCGTGGATGATCCCGCGTCCGCCGCAGCCGCGTCCGACCTCCGGCCCGCCGAGTTCCATCGCGTAGACGCCGTCGCGCTTGAAGCAGACATCGCCGATGGCAACCGACTCACCCGCGAGCTTCTTCTTCGTCGAAGTCTCGATGATGGTCGGGCAGGCGCGCCCGCCGAACAGGAGCGAGGTGGTGTCGCTCTTCGGGTCGCAACCGATCAGCAGCACTTTATTGCCCTGCTGGGCCATCATGTAGCTGAGATTGGCCAGGGTGAACGACTTGCCGATGCCGCCCTTGCCGTAGATCGCGATCACCTGCGTCTCGCGCTTGACCTCGCCGGTGGCGACCGGATCAGGCTCGATCGCGGCCTCGGCCCGCAGCGTCGTCGCGGCGTTCAACGCCGCTTTGTTGAGCTGAAGGTTCATGAGCAGGTCCTCCAATCGAGGATCATCTTCAGGCAGGCCGGATCGGCGAAGGCCGTGCGGTAGGCCTCCCCCGCGTCCAATGCCGGCACCCGGTGGGTGATCAGTCCGTCGAGCGACAAGCGTCCGGCCTCGATCAAAGCCCGGACGGCGGCGAGGTCGCCCGGCCGCCACTCCGCCGAGACTCGGATGCGGGCCTCGCGCAGGAAGGCGGGCGGGAAGGCGAAGGCCAGCGGCGCCTCGTAGAAGCCGGCGAGCACGATCTCGCCGCCGGGGGCGAGACGGCCGATCAGCGTGTCGAGCCCGCTCGAATCGCCGCTGACATCGGTGATGGTGGAATAGTCGCGCGCCGGATCGTCCTCGGGCGCGAGCACGGAATAGCCGAAGCTGCCCTCGGCCCGCAGCGTCTCGCGCTCCCAGACCACCGGTTCGCCGCCTGCGAGCAAAGTTAGCCGGGCGAGCAACCGCCCGAGCACGCCGTGGCCGACGATCAGGCTGCGCTCACCGGGAACGATGCCGGACAGGGCGTGGTAGGCGGTCGCTGCCAGGGCAATGAGGCAGGCCCGGTCGCCGAGCGCAGCATCCACGGGTACGAGGCGAGAGGCCGGGGCGATCAGCTGCGAGGCTGCGCCGCCGAACAGGCCGTTGACCTCGCCGAAACAGCGGGCGCCGGGGACGAACACGGTCTGCCCGACGCGAAGTCCACTGCCGGCCACCGTCTCGATCACCGTCCCGACCGACTCGTAGCCCGGCACCAGCGGATAGCCCATGCCTGGAAAAGGCGGCATCCGGCCGGACCAGAGCAATCGCTCGGTGCCCGTGCTGATCCCGCTCCAAGAGACGGCAATGACCGCGTCACCCTCGACCGCGGGCGTCAGAGCAAGGCGGTTGAGCGCCAAGTGCTCCGGTCGTTCAAGGACGACGGCCAATGCCTCCATGTCCCTGTCTCCGCCCTGTTCAGATTGCGACTCCACAGGCTGCGGGATCGCTTTGTGTCATCCTAGATAGACACTAAAGAACGTCAAGCGTTGATTACGGTCGGATCAGCGTGAGGCTGTGATCAGTCGCGCCAGAAGGGGGCGACGGGTTGAATGCTCACGGATTCCGATGAAGCCGGCCTGCGTCAGCATCGCGGAGATCTCTCCGGCGGTGCGAGGCCGGCCACTGCCCATCGCCAGGAGATAGAAGCCGAAATAGGCGTCGCCGACGGGCTCGGCGCCGGCCGTGCCGGCGAGCGGTTCGGCGATCGCGAGGCCGCCGCCCGGTGGCAATACCGCGTGCACCGCGCGCAGGAGCAGCATGGCCCTGGCATCGTCGTGGTCGTGAAGCACTCTCACAAGCGTGATGATGTCGGCGCCCACCGGCAGGGGAGCGTCGAGGAAGGTCTGGCCGAAGCAGGTCACGCGGTCGCCGAGACCTTCGGCCGAGAGCCGCGCCTCCGCCCGTTCGGCGACCGGTGGGAGATCGAGCAGACGGAGCGCGAGGTTCGGGTGGCGGCGGGCGGCGTGGGCCAGGAAGATGCCCTCGCCTCCCCCGACATCCATCAGGCAGGCGCGGCCGGCGAGCGGCAGCGCATCGAGCACGTCGCCCGCGATCAGCGCCTGAGAGGCCGCCATCAGCCCGCTATAGGCAGCGACCGAATCAGGACCGATCGGCGCGGTGATCCCGTCATTGGCATAGGGCCAATAGCCTGCGAGGCGGGTGGGTCCTACCTCGCCCCGCAGCAGCGCGACCGGATCGGCCAGATCGGCATAGAGCATCGCATGGTGCTCGATCATCAGGGCGATCGAGGGATTGCCGATCAGGGCCGCGCCGAGATCGGCGAGGGCGAAACGGCCGTCGGGCAGGCGCGCGATCAACTCGAGCGAGACTGCGGCCCGCAGCAAGGTCAGGCATCGCTCCGGAGGCAGGCCGAGCCGGCGGGCGATGGTCTCGGCGGGGAGTGGAGCGTCCCGCAGCAATCCGAACAGATCGAGTCGGACGCAGGCGAACAGAACCTGAGCGTAGACGAAGCCGGCGCAAAGGTCGAACAGAGCCCGCGTGTTGCGGTGCGCGGTCCGGCGGGTGAGCGGAAACCCGGCCGCCCAGCGCTGAAAGCGGGGGGAGGCCACCAGCCGATTGCGGAGGCCGAGCCAGCGCTCGCGCCACCCGGGATGCCGGGGCGGCCGCCCGATCTCCGTCATCACGGCCGGCGGCACGGCAGACTCAAGCCGCTTCGCGCAGGGAAGCGGGCAGGAACAGGCGCGTCTGCGCCTCGATCTCGGCACGCATCAAGGCCTGACCGGGACAGGTTGGGATCACCTCGATCGCCTCCCGTGTCAGCCGCCTGAGCCGCTCCAGGGCGCCGCTCATCCCCAGCAGGGCGGCGGCGTTCGGGCGCCCGAGGGTCGCGTCGCGGCCGGCGGGCTTGCCGATCTCCTCCTGTCGGCAGGCCACGTCGCGCAGGTCATCGGCGACTTGGTAGGCCTCGCCGAGGCACTCGCCGAGGAGCCGCCAGGGCAAGGGCGCCGCGCCCGCCGCCGCCGCGCCCGCGACGGTGGCGGCGGCGAACAGTGCGCCGGTCTTGGCCTGCTGATACTCGACCAGATCGACATGCGGCTCGGATTCCCAGGCCTGCCCCGCGACGATGCCCGATGGGGAGCCGACGGCGCGGGCCACGAGCCCGACCAGGGAAGCGAGCCGGGCGGGCGAGCGGGCGCCCCCTCGCGCCAGTGTCTCGAAAGCCGCAACGATCAGCGCATCGCCGGTGAGAACGGCGAGCGGCACGCCGAAGGCGGCGTGGACCGAGGGCTTCTGGCGCCGCATCGGCGCGTCGTCGAAACAGGGCAGGTCATCGTGGACGAGGGAGGCGCAGTGCAGCAGCTCGATCGCCGCCGCCGCGGCGTCGGAGGCGGCGGGGTCGTCGTCGCC
>JAESFL010000672.1_pt1 | contig 20441 bp, 17 predicted proteins | sample 9269401 | NCBI WGS metagenome assembly JAESFL01 (sample SAMN14506025, study PRJNA617098) | algae metagenome | isolation source: Gloeocapsa sp. UFS-A4-WI-NPMV-4B04 and co-occurring heterotrophs from desert... | place: USA: Utah | collected 2006-10-01 | reverse complement strand
TCCGATCTCTCAGCTGTTTCACGTGAAACATTGTGCTCAATGAGGACGCGTGCGCGCAGGTCAGTGCTCATCTCAATTTAGCTCTAACCTTACGCCGTCACCTGCGCCCGGCCGCGGCGGGCGTGGGCGGCGAGCAGCGTCAGAGCCGCTGGCGTCACACCTTCGATGCGGGCTGCCTGCCCGAGCGTGATCGGGCGCACGGAGTCGAGTTTCAACCGCATCTCGTTAGAGAGGCCGGGGATCGCACCGTAATCGAGGGAGGGCGGCAGGCGCACCGCTTCGTCGCGACGGAACGCGGATATATCGGCCTGCTGCCGGTCGAGATAGACGGCGTAGGTCGCGTCCGTGCACAGCCGCTCGGCGACCCGCGGCGGCACCGATCCCAATTCCGGCCAGACCGTCGCGAGCCGGTCCCAGCCGATTTCTGGATAGGACAGGAGCTGGAACGCACTGCGGCGCAGGCCATCGCGGTTGAGGGACAGGCCGTAACCAGCCGCCTCGTTCGGGGTCAGGCTCAGGGCATCGAGCCGGGCCCGTGCCTCGGAGAGCGCCGCCTGCGAGGCCGCGAAATGTGCGGCGCGGGTTGAGCCGACGCAGCCGAGGGCCGCGCCGCGGGGCGTGAGCCGCTCGTCGGCATTGTCCACCCGCAGGCTCAGCCGATATTCCGAGCGCGAGGTGAACATGCGATAGGGCTCGCTCACCCCATGGGTGACGAGGTCGTCGATCATCACCCCGAGATAGGATTCGGCCCGGTCGAAGATCGCGAGATCGCAGCCGCCCGCCAGCCGCGCCGCGTTGAGGCCCGCGACCAACCCCTGCCCTGCCGCCTCCTCGTAGCCGGTGGTGCCGTTGATCTGTCCCGCCAAGAACAGGCCGGGCAGACGCTTGGCCTGCAGCGTGGCATCGAGTTCGCGCGGATCGACATAGTCGTACTCGATGGCGTAGCCGGGCCGCAGGATGCGGGTGCGCTCAAGGCCCGGAATGGCGGCGATGATGCCGGCCTGAACCTCCTCGGGCAGCGCCGTCGAGATGCCGTTGGGGTAGACGGTCGGATCGTCGAGCCCTTCCGGCTCGAGGAAGATCTGGTGGCCCTCGCGATCGCCGAAGCGCACCACCTTGTCCTCGATCGAGGGGCAGTAACGGGGGCCCCGGCTGCTGATGCCGCCGGAATACATTGGCGAGCGGTGAAGGTTGGCTCGAATCAGGTCGTGGACGGCCGTCGTGGTGCGGGTGATGCCGCAGGCGATCTGCGGCGTGGTGATCCGCTCGGTCAGGGTCGAGAACGGCACGGGCTCGGCGTCGGCGTGCTGCATCTCCAGCGCGGCCCAATCGATGCTGCGCCCGTCGAGACGCGGCGGCGTGCCGGTCTTCAGGCGGCCAAGGCGGAAGCCGTGGCGGTCGAGGGTCTGCGCCAACCCCATGGCCGGCGCCTCGTCGACGCGGCCCGCGGGGATCTGCCGCTCGCCGATATGGATCAGCCCACGCAGGAAGGTGCCTGTCGTGATGACCACGGCCGCGGCGGCAAGGCGGCGCCCATCCGCGAGCACGGCACCCGCGATGCGGCCCGATTCGATGATCAGGTCGTCGGCCTCACCCTCGATCACGGTGAGCCCCGGCGTCTCCGCGACCGCCGCCTGCATGGCGCGGGCATAGAGTGCGCGGTCGGCCTGGGTCCGGGGGCCGCGCACGGCCGGGCCCTTGCGGCGGTTGAGCAGGCGGAACTGAATGCCGGCCGCATCCGCGACGCGCCCCATCAACCCGTCCAGGGCATCCACCTCGCGCACCAGATGCCCCTTGCCGAGACCGCCAATGGCTGGGTTGCAGGACATGGCGCCGATGGTGGCCGCGCGATGCGTGACCAGAGCCGTACGGGCGCCGACTCGTGCGGCGGCGGCCGCCGCCTCAACGCCGGCATGGCCACCGCCGACGACGAGGACGTCGTAGCTGGAAGAAGGGGTGTGCATGACCCGTGCTTATGCGCGTGCCATGGACGAGGTCAACGCAAAGCCGGTCCCTCGCCGAGCGCAGCGGGAGAGGGGAGGGTTCAAGATCCCATTTCCGCACCGACCATCAGTGCCAGCACCGTATCGGTGGCGCCGCAACGCATCGGCCGCATACTGCCCCTTGGCCCGAGAGGGCGCGGCGAACAAGTCACGGGCGGCGTGTCTAGGCAGCAGACCGGCGATGCTCGTCGGCAGCCGAGGCGACACACGGGCGGATCTGCAGGTCGATGCAGATGGTCGACGCGGTTGCCTCCTCCGTTACCTCCAGGGACCAAGTGTCACCGAGACCCAGACGGTTGCCCGATTCTTGGAGGAGCGATCCCGCATAGCGGACGGCCTCGCGCAGGGCCGCATCCAAGCTTGCGCATTCGAGCCCGTCGTCATCCGTGATGTTGAGGCCGTCATTCACATTGAAGAAGTATCTTGGCATGGTGAGTTCGGGTTTGAGCGTATACCCAAGCAATCATGCCTCATGATGTCTCGCGAATAAAGGAAAAATCTAACGATTTATTGAGCACTTTGTGCGCAATCGATACATGTCATCTCTATTGCCTGGCAAAATTTGCTCAGTTTCGTAGGAGGTTGGGGCCCGCAAAATTCTCCGAAGCGATACGATCGTGCGCGTGAGATCGTCGAATTCGGACGCTATTTGAGATCGGTTCAATCGGATCTGCAGCAGAATATTGCGTGCTTGGTCACCGTCTTCGCTGCAGCGTTGACGCATCGAATGTAGAGTGAGCAGGTATCGCTCAATCTCGCTTCTACCCGCTGCCGCGCGCCATCCATGAATGCCATCGGTCTCGGATACTCGTCATCCGACTTGCGGCAACTGATGGGAAGTTTCGGCACCACCGGAACCTCAGGCTGGACGTTTGCCACGGGTGAGGAGGTGTGGTCGCTGACGCTCTCTCGCCTGCTCGCTTTCGAAGCTGCGATATGGCGCCCGGTTGAGAAGAGCGGGCGCCGCACCCGTAGTCACGAGAGGGCCATCGCCGCCGTTCAGCGGGCCGTGATCGGGTTCCGGATCGCGAGGGCAATCGGAACGCCATCTTCAGGCGGTCGCGCCCGGACGCCCCGTCTGCCTCTCCTACTTGCCGATACAGAATCCGGAAAAGAGGCGATCGAGCATCTCCTCGACCCCGACATGGCCGCCGACCTCGCCCAGTGCCCGGACAGCGAGGCGCAGATCCTCCGCGACCAGTTCCGGCGGAAAGCCGGCCGGCGCGGTGCAGACGCGGTCGAGGTGGCCCGCTGCCCGAGTCAGAGCCGCCCGATGGCGCTCGCGGGTGACGAGCGCATCGCCTTGGCCGAGAGAGGCGAAGGCTGCTGCCTGTACCGCATCGAGGAGCGTATCAAGACCGGCGCCGTTTACGGCCGAGACGGCGAGATCCCTTCCACCCCCCGCTTCGGGCGCGAGGTCGCTCTTGGTGCGGACGCGAAGGGTAGGGATATCCCCGAGACCGTCGGCGACAGCCGGGGCATCGGCCGGCACGAGGTGGAGCACGAGGTCGGCGCTCCGTATGCGACGGTGCGTGCGCCTTACGCCCTCGGCCTCGATCACATCCTCCGTTGCGCGCAGGCCCGCCGTATCGACCAGGATCACCGGCAGGCCACCAAGGTCGCACCGGACCTCGATGGCATCGCGGGTCGTGCCTGGAATGTCCGAGACGATGGCCGCATCGCGCCCACTCAGGGCGTTGAGCAGGGTCGACTTTCCGGCATTGGGGGCACCGGCCAGCACGACGCAGAAGCCCTCGCGCAGGCGCTCACCCCGACGCCCATCGGCGAGAGCACCCTGGATCGCGTCGCGCAGGGCGGCGGCGCGGCCGGAGAGGGCGGCGTCGAGCTCGTCCGCGTCCACGTCGCCCTCGTCGGCGAAGTCGAGGGCCGCCTCGGCATTTGCGAGCAAGTCGATGCCGGTCTCGCGCCAGGCCGTGACCTGACGGCCGAGGGCGCCCTCGAGCTGGCGCAAGGCCTGGACGCGCTGTGCCTCGGTCTCGGCGTCGATGAGATCGGCGATGCCTTCCGCCTCGGTGAGATCGATGCGTCCGTTGAGGAAGGCGCGGCGGCTGAATGCCCCGGCCTCCGCCGGTCGGCAGCCCGGTACGGATGCGAGGGCTCGCAGCACCGCGGCCCGCACGGCCAGACCGCCATGAAGGTGCAGTTCGGCCATGTCCTCGCCGGTGGCGGTGGTGGGGCCAGGGAGCCACGCGACGAGGGCTTGATCGAGGAGGGCGCGCGTGTCGGGATCGCGCAGGCGGCGCAGGGCGAGCCGGCGCGGCTCCGGACGCCCGCTGGCCAAGAGGTCGAGCACCGGCCCCGCCGCCGGCCCGCTGATCCGCACCACCGCCACCGCCGCGCGACCGAAGCCGCTTGCCGGAGCGAAGATAGTGCCGCCGCGGTCGGGGAGGGCGTCGGTCATGGCTTCAATCCCTTCCGCCCGCCTCCCTTCTCGGCGCGGGGAAGCGGGCGTCTCGATGGGAGCTTTCCGGCAGAACGGATCACACCACCAGATTCACGATCCGGCCCGGCACGACGATGACCTTCTTCGGGGGGCGGCCTTCGAGGGCCCGCTGCACCGGCTCCAGGGCCAGCGTCGCCGCCTCGACGGCCTTCACGTCGGCATCGCGCGGTACGGTGACGTCCGCTCGCTTCTTGCCGTTGATCTGCACCGGCAGGGTGATCTCATCCTCGACCAGCAGCGCCTGATCGGCTTGCGGCCAGGACGCCTCGGCAACGAGCCCCTCCCCGCCAAGCACGCGCCAGCTTTCCTCGGCCAGATGCGGCATCATCGGCGCGATGAGCTGCACCAGGATGCGTGCCGCCTCTCCTGCCCCAATCGCCGAGGCGCCGCCGCGCAGACCCTCGTCGAGGGCGTTGGCCAGCGTGTAGATGTGGGCGACGCAGCGGTTGAAGCGAAGGCGCTCGATATCCTCGCCGACCGCGGCGAGCGCCTTGTGCGCGGCCTTGCGCAGGGCTGCGTCACCGGGGCCGCCGGGCCCGTGCGCCGCGGCCGCGCCGTGGACGAGGCGCCAGACGCGCTGGACGAAGCGGGCGGCGCCCTGCACGCCCTCCTCGGTCCAGATCACGTCGCGCTCAGGCGGAGAGTCGGAGAGCATGAACCAGCGGGCGGTGTCGGCGCCGTAGCTCGCTATGATGTCGTCGGGATCGACGACGTTCTTCTTCGACTTCGACATCTTCTCGGTTGGGCCGACCTCGACGGCCAAGCCGGTTTTCACGTGAAAAGCCTTGCGCCCCCCACCCTCGCTCTCGAAGCGGATCTCGGCCGGCGACACCCAGGCGCCGGAAGGATCCTTGTAGGTCTCGTGGACGACCATGCCCTGCGTGAACAAGCCGGCGAAGGGCTCCGACACGCCGGCCCACCCGGTCTCCCGCATCGCCCGCATGAAGAAACGCGAATAGAGCAGGTGCAGGATCGCGTGCTCGACGCCGCCGATATACTGATCGACGGGGAGCCAGTGATCGACGGTGTTGCGGACCGTCGGCGCGTCCGTGAGCCAGGGCGCGGTGAAGCGGGCGTAGTACCAGGACGAATCGACGAAGGTGTCCATGGTGTCGGTCTCGCGACGGGCGGCTTGTCCGCAGCGCGGGCACGGCACCTGCCGCCAGGCATGGTCCCGCTCCAACGGGTTGCCGGGCTGATCGAACGAGACCTCGTCCGGCAGCTTCACCGGCAGGTCTTCCACCGGCACGGGCACCGGGCCGCAGGCCTCGCAGTGGATGATCGGGATCGGGCAGCCCCAGTAGCGCTGGCGCGACACGCCCCAATCGCGCAGGCGGAACTGCACCTTGCGACGCCCGACGGGGGCGCCGTTCAGTGTCTCACCCTCCAAGCGGTCGGCGACGGTTCTGAAGGCCTCGTCGGTGCTCATGCCGTCGAGGAAGCGCGAATGGATCATCCGTCCGTCGCCGTCATAGGCGGTGTCGGTGATGATGAAGGTGTTCGGGTCCTGGCCCTCGGGGCAGACCACCGGCGTGTTGCCGAGCCCGTACTTGTTGGAAAAGTCGAGGTCGCGCTGGTCGTGAGCCGGACAGCCGAATACGGCGCCGGTGCCGTATTCCATCAGCACGAAGTTCGCGACGTAGACAGGCAGCTCCCAGGACGGATCGAGGGGGTGGCGCACGGTGAGCCCGGTATCGAACCCGAGCTTCTCCGCCGTGTCGATCGCCTCCTGCGCCGTGCCGATGCGGCGGCACTCCTCGGCAAAGGCCTGCAGTTCCGCGGCACGCGGGCCGGATGCGGCGAGCGCTTTGGCAAGCGGATGATCGACGGAGATCGCCAGGAACCGGGCGCCGAACAGCGTGTCGGGTCGGGTGGTGTAGACCGTCAGCTCATCCGTGCCGGCAAACGGCTGCGCGAGGGCGAAGCGCACCTCCAACCCTTCCGAGCGGCCGATCCAGTTGCGCTGCATCAGCCGGACCTTCTCCGGCCAGCGCTCCAGCCCGTCGAGGGCGTCGTGCAGATCCTGCGCGAAATCGGTGATCTTGAAGAACCACTGGGTCAGCTCACGCTGCTCGACGAGCGCACCCGAGCGCCAGCCGCGTCCGTCGATGACCTGCTCGTTGGCGAGCACGGTGTGATCGACCGGGTCCCAGTTCACCTTCGCCGTGCGGCGGGTGACGAGACCCTTGGCGAGGAAGTCGAGGAACATCCGCTGCTGGTGCTTGTAGTAGTCGGGATCGCAGGTCGCGATCTCCCGGCTCCAGTCGAGCGACAGGCCCATGCTCTGGAGTTGCCCGCGCATGGTCGCGATGTTCGCGTAGGTCCAGTCGCGCGGGTTGACCTTGCGCTCCATGGCCGCGTTCTCGGCCGGCAGGCCGAAGGCGTCCCAGCCCATCGGGTGCAGCACGTTGTGGCCCTTGGCGCGCTTGTAGCGGGCCACCACGTCGCCCATGGCGTAGTTGCGCACGTGGCCGATATGGATGCGCCCCGAAGGATAGGGGAACATCTCCAGCACGTAGTATTTCGGGCGCGGATCGTCGTTCTTGGTTTCGAACAGCTTGGCCGCGTCCCAGGCCTGCTGCCAGCGCGGCTCGGCGTCCTTCGCGTTGTAGCGCTCGTGGGCCGTCGGGGAGGGCTGTGCGGGATCGGTCATCGTGGGCGCCGGGATCAGCGAGAAAAGGGTGGACCGCCCGCGAGGTTGTCGCAGCGGCCGGAACCCGGCACCTAGCATATCCGCACCGCGAAGGGTCAACGATGAGGGCGGCTCAGGTCTGCTGGTAGACCGCCACCACCCGCTTGAAACGGCGCTCCGAGAGATCGGAGGCGCGGATCAGGAAGTAGACGGTGCCCTCCCCGTTCTCCCGCAGGAAGTCGCCGACATCGATCTGGAGCAGGAGACGCCAGGAACGGGCGCCGGCCTCGATCTCGGCCTTGTGCGCCTTCCATTGGTCCTGGCTGAGATGCTGCACGCCAAAACGGCTGACGACCTCCGCCTCGAAGCGCGGATCACTCTGCTCCGGCAGCGGTGAGCCGAGGAGCTGGTTGCGCCGGCCCGCCTGGGCGGCGCCGCGATACTTGTCGAATGCCCTTGTGAGGAGGTCTTCGTAGGCGTCGCGAAAGCTCTCCTCGCCATCGTCACGCGGTGCCAGGGCTGCCTTCAGGGCCGGCCGCGTCTCCATCTCCAGGCTCTCGATCGCCGGGGGACGCAGGGTGGCGTGCAGGGTCATCGGCCGGGCCGGGCCGCCATAGGGCGTGCCGGAATCGGGCTTCGGCAGGGGCAGCTTGAACTCCCGGTTGACCTTGGCGATCTCCGCCCGGTGGCTCTCGGCCGCCGCCGCAAGGTCGGGCGGCGGGACGTGAGCGGCCAGCCCCTCGCGCGGGCTCTCGTCCCAGATCACGCGGGCGGACTCGGTGCCGTTGTCCCAGGGCCCGGCGGAGAGATCGTAGAAGAACAGGAGCCGCCCCTGCCCCGGCAAGGCGTCGGCGAGAGCGCCCTGCCCTCTCGTCTTCTCTTTCGCCTCCCCGAGATCGACCTGCGCGAAGAACGCGTAGGGCAGCTCCTTGTGGAAGTGCCGCCGCATCTCCTCCCCGGCCTCCGCGTTGCCGCGCTTGGCGATCGCCTCGATATCGGCGGGCTTGGCCCGGCGCGGCCACGCAAGGTCCGGCGGGAGATCGGGCGTCCCGCCGATCCGCGTTCCGCCAAGGTGGGCCTTGCCCTTCGGAACAGGCCGGAACACCAGCGTCGGCACCAGCGCCTCGACGACCATCGCGACCTGCGGGCGCGTCAACTGTTGCGCGAGCTGGGCCTGGGCGTCGGCGGGCGTATCGAACATCGGGCCGGGCTTCTCCGTTTGTCTCGAGAGAAGTCAGCATATCGCGGGTGGGGGCGATGGAAAGGCGCCGCCGCCCTTGAAGTCGCGGCAGTGCCGCCGCAAGGAGGGGCCATGATCGACCCAAGCCAGACCACCGACCCGAGCCGCACCCCGAACCAGCCCACCGATATCGAGCCCCTCGACACCAAGCCGCCGGTCGGCGAGGCCGATGTCGCCGCGGGTCTCGCGGAGGTGCGCGCGAGCATCCGCCGGGCGGCCGAGGACAACGAGCGCGATCCGGACAGCGTCCACCTCATCGCCGTCTCGAAGACGGTGCCGGAAGAGGGCATCCTGCCGGCGCTTGAGGCGGGTCAGCGGCTTTTCGGCGAGAACTACGTGCAGGAATCGCGGGCCAAGTGGCCGGCCCTGCGCGAGCGCTATCCGGATGTCGAGCTGCACCTCGTCGGCCCGCTGCAATCGAACAAGGCGCGCGAAGCGGTCGAGCTGTTCGACGTGATCCACTCCCTCGACCGGCTCTCGCTCGCCGCGGCGCTCGCCAAGGAGATCGAGCGGAGCGGCCGGGCACCCAAGCTCCTGATCCAGGTCAATACCGGCGACGAGGCGCAGAAGGCGGGCGTCGCCCCCGATCAGGTCGATGTCCTGCTCTCGGAATGCCGCGAGACCCACGGCCTGGCGATCCATGGCCTGATGTGCATCCCGCCGGCCGAGGACCCACCCTCCCCCCACTTCGCCCTGCTCGCTCGCCTCGCCGAGCGTCACGGCCTCCCGATCCTGTCGATGGGCATGAGTGCGGACTTTCCAGCGGCGATCCAGATGGGCGCGACCCATGTCCGCGTCGGCACCGCCATCTTCGGGCAGCGGGCGAAGCGCGGCTGAGGCCAGCCGTCCGCTGCGCCGCTTAACGACCGATCTTCATCCGCGTCCTCGGTCCGAGGCGGCGGAGCAGGCGCAGCAGATCAGAGGGTTTCAGGGCGACGCAGCCCTCCGTCGGGCGGTAGCCGCTGCGGGCGATGTGCAGGAAGATCGCCGACCCCCGGCCCGGCCGGATCGGCCCACGGTTGTAATCGAGATCGATCACAAGATCGTAGAGGCCGTCGTCGCGCCAGAGCCGTTCGGCGCTGACCGTATCGCTCGGAAACCGGATCGGCCGGTTGTAGCGACGGTCCTGGGACGCATCGCACCAGCCGTCGTCGCGCCGCGTCGCCCGGAGGGGAAGGGCGCTGATCGGCCGGACGGGGAAGCGGTCGGGCCGATAGAACCCGCTGCGCAGGCGGAACACGCCCTGCGGCGAGGCGCCGTCCCCCTCCCGCTTGCGGCTCGTGATGCCGGAGCGCCCGAGGGCACAGGGGATCACGGCCCCGCCCGCGAGCAGCGTGCCGCGCGTCGCGTCACCCGGCAGCGGGCGCACCCGTAACAGGGTAAGAGAGCCGGTCTTCCCCTGCCCCACGGCCTTGCCGCCGCTCCGCTTCGCAACCTGAGGGCGTGGCATTGCCGGTTCGTCCCAACCTGTCTCGAATAGCGCCGGGTCCGACGTCATGTCGCGGCAGAGAGCGGTGGAACATGGCGAAAATTCTGCATAAGCGCGCAATCCGGATTTCCCGGCGCGTAAAACGAACTAGGTTTGTCGCCAAGGGGAACCGTCCGGGTTCCGTTTGCGGCCAGCCAGCGGGCAATATGCCCCTTCGGATGGGTGTGCCGTCATGAAATCGTCTTGGCTGCCTGCCTGATCGTTCCGCGAAGTCCAGGTGGCCGGAAAGCTTGTCGAGAGCCGCTGCGTCGATGTCCAACCCCTATTGCCTCCTCGTCTGTGACGACGACGACGCCCTGCGTGAGGCATTGACGGAGCAACTCGACGCCTACGAGGAATTCTCGGTCCTCGGCGAGCCGACCGCGTCCGGGGCGCTGACCCGCGTCACGCAGGAGCCGGTCGATCTCGTCGTGATGGATGTCGCCCTACCCGACATGGACGGGCGCGAAGCGGTGCGGACCCTGCGCCGCAACGGCTATCGCGGTCCGATCATCATGCTGACGGCGCAGGAATCCGACGACGACATGGTCGAGGGCTTGGAGGCGGGCGCCAACGACTACGTGGTCAAGCCGTTCAAGTTCGCCGTGCTGCTCGCCCGCATCCGGGTGCAATTGCGCCAGCACGAGGCGAGCGAGGATGCGGTGTTCCGCATCGGCCCCTACACCTTCCGTCCCGGTGCCAAGCTGCTGGTGGGTGAGCGCGGCTCCAAGCTGAAGCTGACCGAGAAGGAGACGGCGATCCTGCGCTACCTCTACCGGGCAGGCCGTGAGGTGGTGGGGCGCGACACGCTGCTCGCCGAGGTGTGGGGCTACAACGCCCACGTCACCACCCACACCCTCGAGACGCATATCTACCGGCTGCGCCAGAAGATCGAGCCGAACCCGGCGGTCGCGGCGATTCTCGTCACCGAGGGCGGCGGCTACAAGCTGCTGCCCTGATCCTCGGCCGGAGCCGCTATCCACCTCCGCGCACAGCCGGCGGCCGCACGGCATATCGCGTGGCCCGCGCATCGGTTAAGCTTGGCCCTCCGAAGGATAGAGCGGATCGCGGCCGGGGGGACGGACAGGCGTTGGGGCTCGACGACGACATCGCGATCCTCGCCGCAGCGCCCGTGTTCGAGCGGTTCGGGCGCGATGCCCTGCGCCTGCTCTCCTTCGCCGGCGAGCGGCGCCTTCTGGAGGACGGCGAGGTGCTGTTCACCCGCGGCGCGCCGTCCGATGGCGGCTACGTCGTCATGTCCGGCTCCATCGCCCTTGCGCCCGCACGGCAGGATGTCCCGCCGGTCACCGTCGCCCGCTCCGGCGTGATCGGACGCAACGCCCTGTTCCGCACCCTTCCGCGGCCGGCCGATGCGCGGGCGTGCGAGGCCTCGGAGGTGATGCGGGTCACGCCCTCCCTGATGAGCCGCGTCCTGCGGGAGTTTCCCGATGCCGCCGCCGCGATCCATGACGGGATGGCCGAGGAGCTTCTCGGCCTCGTGCAAGGCTTGTCCGGCGTGCGCGAGCGGCTTGTTGGCCTCGCGCCACGCAAACGGTGACAGGGCCGGGCGGCTTTTGTAAGCACAACCACCTTTCGCGCCGTCGCGAAACGCCGGCCCGGCCGCAGCGAACCGGCGTCTTCAGGTCTTTGTGTCACCGTGCATTCTCTCGGCGAATCGTTCGCCCCGTCGTCGGAATGCAGTCCAGTCCGGAAAGTCCCGATGTCACACGCCGATCTCGAAAAGACCATCGAAGCAGCCTGGGAAGAGCGCGCGGGCATCTCGACCGCGACTACCGGCGCCGTGCGCGAGGCGGTGGACGAGGCGCTGAACCTGCTCGATTCCGGTCGGGCCCGCGTCGCCGAGAAGGCCGGCGACAGCTGGCAGGTGAACCAGTGGCTTAAAAAAGCGGTGCTGCTCTCCTTCCGCCTCAACGACATGGTACCGATCGAGGGTGGTCCCGGCTCGTCGGCATGGTGGGACAAGGTGCCCTCGAAGTTCTCCGGCTGGGGCGAGACCGAGTTCCGCGCCGCGGGCTTCCGCGCCGTACCGGGCTGCTTCGTGCGCCGCGGCTCCTACATCGCGCCGGGTGCGGTGCTGATGCCGAGCTTCATCAATCTCGGCGCGCATGTCGGCGAGGGCACCATGGTCGACACCTGGGTGACGATCGGCTCCTGCGCCCAGGTCGGCAAGAACTGCCACATCTCGGGCGGTGCCGGCATCGCCGGCGTGCTGGAACCGCTCCAGGCCAACCCGGTCATCATCGAGGACAACTGCTTCGTCGGCGCCCGCGCCGAGGTCGCCGAGGGCGTGATCATCGGCGAGGGCTCGGTCCTGTCGATGGGCGTCTATATCGGTGCCTCGACCCGCATCATCGACCGCACCACCGGCGAGACCTTTTTCGGACGCGTGCCGCCCTACTCGGTGGTCGTCTCCGGCACGACGCCCGGCAAGCCGCTCCCCGACGGCACCCCCGGCCCCGGCCTCTACTGCGCCGTGATCGTCAAGCGCGTCGATGCCGGCACCCGCGCCAAGACCGGCATCAACGAACTGCTGCGGACCTGATGGCGCCGGAGCGCTCCTCGGTCGCCACCCGGACCCTCGACCTCACCGTCGCGGGGCATCGGGTGGCGACGCCCTCGGCCGTGGTCGGGGAGGGCGCCGACGCGCTGCTCCTGCCCGCCCTCTCCTCGATCTCGGCCCGCGAGGAGATGCTGCCGCTCGCCCGCGAACTCGGCGACACCTATCGCTGCCTCGTGCCCGACTGGCCGGGCTTCGGTGCGCATCCTCGGACGCGGCTGCCGCTGAACCCGGCCAACCTGCACGCCTTCCTCGATGCGCTGCTGGCCGCCGCGTCCGGCCCCTACGCCCTCGGCGTCGCGGCGGGCCATGCCGCTCCCTACCTCGTCGCGGCGGCGCGCCGTCATCCTGGCGCCTTTGCGCGGCTGGTGCTCGTGGCGCCGACCTGGCGCGGGCCGCTGCCGACGGCGATGGGGCCGGAGCGTGCCGCGTGGTTCGGCCGAATCCGCCGCGCCGTCGAGATGCCGCTCGTTGGTGAAGCGCTCTACCGGATCAACATCAGCCCGCCGATCATCGGACGGATGATGCGCGCCCACGTCTATGCCGAGCCGGCTCATGTCACGCAGGCCGTGGTGGCCGCCAAGCACCGCATCACCCGCCAGAGCCGGGGCCGCTTCGGAACCGCGGCCTTCGTGACGGGCGGGCTCGATCCGGCCACGTCGCGCGAAGATTTCCTCGCCCTGTTCGGACACGGCCTGCCGCCGGTGCAGGTGCTGCGCCCGGACAAGGTACCACGCCGCTCCGGTGCCGAGATGGACGCGCTGATCGCCACGGGCCGCGTCACCGCCCTCCCCGTGCCGGGGGCCCTCAGCGCCCACGAGGAATTCTCGGGCGACGTTGCCGCCGCGATCCGGTCCGCCTGATCCGCTCGCGAAGACGGACAGGATCGGCGGACGCGCACGGCACCGGAGCGCGAAATCCCGATTGCGAGGCAAACGGACGGGTTTGGTATGACAGGGGGATCGGACTGTGACGCATCTGTCGCACGTCCCTTCTAGACAGGCCCGAAGCATCGGTTCGAGACTGGTGCCCCGTCTCGTCTCCTCCGTCCCGGTCTTTCGATCCGGCGCCCGAAAGCTGCTTCTCCGATGTCCCGCCCGACCCGTGCGCCGGTGCGCCGCGCCGCCCTGCTGACGCTGATCCTCGCGACCGGACCGCTCCATCTCGGGGCCGTCCATGCCCAGCCGTCGGGATCGTCCGGCCCGGCGACCGCCGCGCCTTCGCTAGAGAAGGACAAACTCACGACCGCCGCCCCGAAGGGCTATCTCAGCGAGGAGGCGACGCCGAACCTCGCGGCGATCCTGCCGCCGCCGCCCGCCGGGCACTCGGCGGCGGAGGCTGCGGACCGGGCAATCTACAATGCCACGCGGGCCTACCAGGGCACGGCGCGCTGGGCGCTTGCCACCAACGATGTCGCCGATGGCGGGGCGGCGCTGCTGGAGGACTATGCCTGCGTGCTCGGCCAACGCATCGACCAAACCCGGGTGCCCGATCTGATGCGGCTGCTCGACCGGGCCCGCATCGACGTCGCCCGCGCCACCCGCGTGGCCAAGCGGCGCTACCGCCGCCTGCGCCCCTTCGTCGGCAACGAGGCGCCGATCTGCGTCGCCCGCTCACCCGAACTCGCCGACAGCTTCAGCTATCCGTCCGGTCACGCCGGGCAGGGTTGGGCCTATGGGATGATCATGGCGAGCCTCATGCCGGAAAAGGCGACGCAGTTTCTGGTGCGCAGCCGGCTCTACGGCGAGAGCCGGGTGGTGTGCGGCGTCCACTGGCTCAGCGACGTGGAGGCCGCCCGCACCGGTGCCTCGGCGCTGATGTCGGTGCTCCTCGCGGATGCCGGCTTCCGCGCCGACCTCGAGCGCGCCCGCGCCGACCTGAAGCGTGTCCTGGGCGGGGAGGGGATGAAGCCCGACCCCACGATCTGCGCCCGCGAGGACGCCGCCGCGCGCCAGCCCCTGCTCTGAGGGGACCGGCCAGGGCCGGCCGGAGCATTGTCCCGAAAGATGGTCCCCGGCTTTCGCAAAGAAGACGATGTGAAACCAAGGGGAGGGCGCATCCGCCTGGATCCGATCTCCAGGCTGATGCTCTCGCCTTCAGCGCCTCACCGCTTCCAGACGCCGAGCCGCTCGGTGCGGGCATGGTCCTCGGCGGCGACGAGATCCGGCGTCGCCTCGGACGAGGCGCGGCCGCCGCCGTTGAACAGCACCACCTCGGACAGGTCGCGCCCCTCGACCGTGCAGATATACGCGCTGCTGCCGGGGGCCGGCTGGCAGGTCACCGTGCGCTTACGCAGGTATTTGCTCAGTTCGTCGGCCTGACCGCCGCGGACCCACTCGACGCCGAACAGGCGCACGACCTTGCCGCCGACCCTCAGAGTCGCGGTATCGATCACCTCGGGCACGCCGACGATGGCGTTGGCCTCCTTGCGCGGCGGCTGCGGCTCGGGCGGCTGCTCGGTTTCGGCCGGCGGCATCTCCGTGGAGGCATCGGGCGCCGGATCCTTCGCCGGAGCGCGGCCCCCGGCCGGCGACGTCTCGTTCGGAACGGTTTGCGGCGGCTGAGCCTCGGTGGTCTGCTGTGTGGGGCGCCCTGATTCCTCCGCATCGCGCCCACTCAGCGAGAGCGCGGCGACAAGGCCGGCGCCGGCCAGGGCGCCGAGCGCCATCAGCGCGACCGGGCGGCGGCTGCCGGCGGCCAGCGCGTCCTCCGTCAGGTCGCGCAGACGCGCCGCGGTCCGGCGCGGCTCGACCCCGCCCGCCACGCGCCGCCAGCCCTCCTCGACGCGGGCGCGCGCCTCGGTCAGGCGCTCCGCCGCCGTCGGCCCAATCACCGTCTGCCCAGCTTCGGCTGGATCGACGGAAGTCCCGACCGGTGCGGGCCGCGGCCGCGCCTTCAGGCGCTCGGCGAGCCGGCTGCGCCAGCCCTCGACGGTCTCGCTCGCGGCGCTGGCGAGCGCCCGACTGCGTTCGGCGGAGCTGTTGGCCAGGGAGCGCGCCAGGGCCGATTGCGTCTCCACGAAGCGGGCGCCCGCGGCCCGCACGTCGGCGATGGTGTCGCGGGCCGGTTCCGGCTCCGGCTCGGGGGCAGGGGGGAGGAACAACGGGGCGTGCTGCGCGCGCAGTTCCTCGACGAGGTCGTGCAGCGTCAGCGGCACGCCGGTCCCGGCCTCGCCCCGCAGGCGCACCGCGCCGGTCCGGTCGACGATCCGGTAGCCGGGCACGCCGTCGGCGGGCTCGACGAAGCCTTCGGCGATGAGCGCCAGGGTGCGGCGTGCCACCGGCCGCGCCCCGCGCCGGTCGAGTTCGGCCAGGATCAGCGCACGGATGCGGCGGTCGTCCTCGGAGACCGGCGACTCGGGCGGTGCCGCCGTTTCCTCCTTGCTCCGGCCTGCGGCCTTTGCCGATCCCTTCACGCGCGCGATGCCCTGTTCTCGATCGTTCCGAGGCGCCCCCTCTCGAGGCGCCGTCGGTGGCTTCTACAGCATGGACCGGCCTGAGTATCCGGTCGATGCGGCGGCTGAACCCGCGTGTCATACCAAATCCGATTGATCCCTTCGGGATGGCGGATTTGGCTTCGCTCAAGCGCCGCGCGGGCTTGCTGAGACGATCCCCGCTTTGATCAAGCGGAGACCGTCTCAGGCGCCTGCGCGGCTCAGGACGCGGCTCGACTCCGCGACGATGACCGGAGCCCCGCCAGCGAAGCTCACGGTCAGGGTGAGTTCCGCGACACCCTGCGAGCGTCCGCCGCGGGACGGGCTCAGCGCCGTGAAATCGTGGACGACCCGCACGAGGCAGGTGGCGCTCGCCCCGTCGCAGGCGACCCGCGGCTCCCCCTGCGGCTCGTAGCGCCGCTCCGGCCAGCGCCGGGCGAAGCGCCGCTTCTCGGCAAGGAGCGCCCCGATCGACATGACGCGCCCGTGGAAGCGAACCGTTCCGCCGTAGAAGTGCGGCGCGGAGGCCAGCATCGCACCGTTGGGCGCCGAGACGCTGTCGAGATAGTCGAGGCTCAGGCGCCGTGCGGTCACGGCCCAGTCCGAGAAGCGCGGATCCGGCTCGCTCCGCGCCGTTCGGGCGGGCGGCGGGGCAGGGCGCTCGGCAAGGCGATCCGTCCGCGTGGTATGGGCATGACCCTGCTCGCGCGCCCGCTCGCGGAGGGCGGCCCGGCGTTCGCGGCGCATCTCGGCCGCGCGGGTGCGGTCGTGACGGCGTGTCTCCCGCCGGGCCGGGGAGGGGGCGGCCGACCGGTGCGCGTGGGCCCGCCCATCCGCTTCCGCCTCGAAGCGAGGGCCCGGCTTGGCCGACGGCTTCGCCCGCTCGCCCTCCGTGGAGGCGTCGGACTTCGCCGGTGGATCGACCCAGTTCGATCCCGACTGCGCCAGAACGGTTCCGGTCGCGCAGGCCGAGGAAAGGAGGAGGGTCAGAAACAGGACGGGGCGCATGACGGGACCGATCGGGCGAGCAGGCCTGAAGGTGCCTCACGAAGCGCCCGGCGACCGTCGGTTCTCACCTCGGACGGATGACGGCGGCGGGCATTCCGCGGGAGGCGGTCGGTGGGACGGAACGCTTGACCGCACCGCGACGGTTCCACGCTCTTCGCCACCGATCGCATTCCTATACCGTGTCCGCTCCCCTTTGCGACAGGCGCAGCGCCGGAGCGCCCGTTACCCCCGCTGTCCCTCCCCGGTGCGATCCCGACACGGGGGTGCCCCTCTTGGTCCCTTTGCGTGCTCTTGCACCCTCAGCGTGCGTCTGCACGTCCCGATTCCCGGCCCCTTGCCAACAGGCGGGAAGTTCCCACCTTGAGCGTGGCGGTCCCCGGCTCCTCCTGTCCGCAGGGCGGAACAGGCCGAGCGTTCCTGGCGGGGGCGTTGGGTGGGATTGCCGAGGACGGGTCCGGGCCCCTCTGACGGTCGAGGCGTCGATCGTGATGTCGGATCCTTATCGACGCTGGCGCGAACGCGGCGCTTGAGCGTGTGAGGACAGCCTTTTGCCGGCCATGGTGGTTTCCCTGTTCCGTCCGGTCACGAGCGGAGCGGGCGCGTGAGCGCGACCCCGAATCCGAAGAAGCGCCGCGCGCTCCTTCTCGTGAACGGCAAGGCCCGGAGCGGCTCCGCGCCGCTGGATGCAATCCGGACGATCCTCCGCGAGGGCGGCCTCGACCTCATCGAGCCTCAAGGCAGCACCGACTGCAAAGAAGTGATCGGGCGCCATGCCGGCGCGGTCGATCTGGTCATCCTCGGCGGTGGCGACGGCACCATGAACGCGGCGGCGCCGGCCCTGGTCGAGACGAAGCTGCCCTTCGGCATCCTGCCGCTCGGCACCGCCAACGATCTCGCCCGCTCGCTGGGCCTGCCCCTTGAACCGGAGGCGGCCGCGGGGCTGATCCCCACGGCGCCGGAGAAGGCGATCGACCTCGGCTGGGTCAACGGGCACTACTATTTCAACGTGGCGAGCGTCGGCTTCTCCGCCGACCTCGCCAGCGAACTGACGGCGGATGCCAAGAAGGCCTGGGGCACGGTGGGATACGCCATCGCTGCGATTCGCCTGCTGCGCCGCGCGCGCCCCTTCACGGTGACGATCGAGCATGACGGCCGCACCGAGAAGGTGACGACGATCCAGGCTTCGGTCGGCAACGGCCGCCATTACGGCGGCGGCATGACAGTGCAGGAAGACGCCACCGTCGATGATGGGCGGCTCGATTTCTACAGCCTGGAGGTCGCCCATTGGTGGCGGCTGATCGCGCTGCTACCGGCCCTGCGCCGGGGCACCCACGGCAAGGCCGCGGACGTGCGTGCCTTCGAGACGACGGAATTGGTGCTGACGACCCGCAAGCCGCGGGCGGTCAACACCGACGGCGAACTCACCACCTGGACGCCGGCCCATTTCAAGGTCGTGCCGAAGGCGGTGCGCGTGCTCGCGCCGCCGAACGCCGCACCCGGCGCCACGAGCCGCTTTCCTCTTCCCTTCTGAACCGACCGACGACGGGTGGACTTCCCCTTGGACAGCCTGCTGCAACTCGCCGCCGATCCGACCGCCTGGGCCGCTCTGGCGACCCTCGTGGTGATGGAGGTCGTGCTCGGCATCGACAACCTGATCTTCATCTCGATCATCACCAACAAGCTGCCGGCTGAGCAGCAGAGCCGGGCCCGGCGCATCGGCATCGGCCTCGCGCTGATCCTCCGGCTCGCCCTGCTCGGCACCGTGGCCTGGATCGTCCACCTGACCGAGCCGGTCTTCGAGGTGTTCGGGAAGGGCTTCTCCTGGCGCGACCTCATCCTGATCGCGGGCGGCCTGTTCCTCTTGTGGAAGGCGACCAAGGAGATCCACCACAGCGTCGATCCGAACCCGGAGGACAAGCCCGGCAGTCAGGTGGCGATCACCTTCGGCTCGGCCATCGTCCAGATCCTGATCCTCGATCTCGTCTTCTCGATCGATTCGATCATCACCGCCGTCGGCATGACCGATCACGTCGCGATCATGGTCATCGCCGTCGTCTCCGCCGTGACCGTGATGCTGCTCGCCGCCGACCCGCTCTCGCGCTTCATTGCCGCCAACCCCACCGTGGTGATGCTGGCCCTCGGCTTCCTCATCATGATCGGCATGACGCTGCTGGCCGAGGGGTTCGGGGCGCATGTGCCGAAGGGCTACATCTACACTGCCATGGCCTTCTCGGCGGGCGTGGAGATTCTCAACATGCTGGTCCGCCGCCGCAAGCGGGCGAAGACCCCGGCAGGGCGGACCTGAAGCGCGGCTGTTTTCCCGTGAAAACTGCCGACGGGGTGGAGCATCGCGCTGAACTCGATAGCGAGCGCGATGCGCAAGGGCCCGCTCTTCTTGCAACACTCCGAAAGCCCGGGATCACCTGTTGGGATGATGCACGGGGACCGAATACGGTCGATCCGAACGAAGCAGTCAACGAACAGTCAGGGATAGGGGCCGAATCTCGGCTGCTCCAGCCCGCGCGGTAAGGGTCCGTTCACGCCGAACCGGTCGCTTGGGCGGATTGACCTGATCCCAGGCGACCGCCCCATGCGCTTCCTCCTCGCACCGGCCCTGCTCGCCGCCGCGTGCGGTCCTGCCCTTGCCGCCGCGCCCTCGCCGTTCCGCGTGACCCTCGACGCGGCGGGCGGCTGCGGCGCGCACCGTGCCCTCGCGGAGGAGCGGCTCGGCCGGCTCGGCACCGTCTCGGCGACCGCTGTGCCGAAGGGCGATGCCGACCTGTTCGGCAAGCCCGCCGGGCGGTGGACCGACGCCGAGATCCGCGACGCCCTCGCCGCCTACGCGGATTGCGAGATCCGATCCGGCCCGGCCGGCACCGCGCGAAGCGAGCGGCTCGCACGCGAGCTGCGCGGCCTGGATGCGGCCCTGCGTCGAGCCATCGTCGCCGGGCATGCCCAAGCCCCGCTCGACGCGGGCGAGGAACGCGCATCGCACGGCTCCGGCCGCGGGGATGCCCCTGCCGGAGGCGGCCGGCTGCGGCAGGGCCCCGCCTTCACCCCGGCCGTCATCCCGGGCCTGCGCAGCGGCGGCAGCGCGCCGAGCGCCCTGCGGACCGCTGGAACTGCCGGTAGCGCCCTTCCTGCGGGCGTGCCGCGTACGGTCGCCGCAGCAGTCCCGGCCGCCTTACCCGATGCTTGGAGTGACATACCGCCCGCCCGCACCTGGGGGGAACCGCCGGCCGCCGATCCCGAGCCCGCCGCCCTACCCCGCCCGGCGCTGGCACAGGTCGCCGCGCACCGGCCGCCGACGGAGCGCACGCAGTGTCCGATCAGCGTCGGCACCTTCGAGCTGCTCCAGGCCGAGATGCGTCTTGCCGAGGTCGAGCGCCTGCTTGGCTGCCGCGGCACCCTCGACGCCACCGCGGCGATCCCCGGACTCGGCACCTTCGAGACCTATCTCTGGTCCGACCGCGGCAGCAGCGCCACCGTCACGCTGGTCTTCCAGAACAAGCGCCTGCGCTCGAAGGTCCAGCGCGGCCTCGGCGCGGAAGCCGGGCGCGGCGGCTGAGCGCTCAACCATCCTCCCCGATATCGGGTCCGAGGCGATGTTCGTTC
>JAESFL010000671.1_pt1 | contig 20455 bp, 20 predicted proteins | sample 9269401 | NCBI WGS metagenome assembly JAESFL01 (sample SAMN14506025, study PRJNA617098) | algae metagenome | isolation source: Gloeocapsa sp. UFS-A4-WI-NPMV-4B04 and co-occurring heterotrophs from desert... | place: USA: Utah | collected 2006-10-01 | reverse complement strand
TCATGAAGTACGAGTGGATTGAATTGAGCGCTTACTCTAGCTGGCAAAGCTTAGTTGATTATGTGGAAAAAGTGCTGAGAGAATTTGGAGATAACTATGTAATTGATTTTGCATAACCACTTATATGAGCAGGGAACAGCTCAATCGCGACAACAAGCGATCGCGAAATACGAACAGGCACTAAAAATTTGGCGAGATATAGGCGATCGCTCTAGTGAATCTACAACGCTATTGAGCATCGGCACTCTATATCTCACAGAGAGTAATCCTCAAAAGGCACTAGAATATTTTAACCCTGGGCTAGTCATCAGACGTGAGTTGAAAGATCGTTTGGGAGAAGGATTTTTTCTCAGTTCTATTGGCAACGTTTACTTCAACTTAGGCGAGAAGCAAAAAGCGCTCGACTCCTACAACCAAGCTTTACAACTGTTCCGCGCTGAAGGCAATCGTGCTTATGAAGCTGGCACACTAATCTACATCGGCAACGCCTACGTTAACTTGGGCGAAACGCAAAAAGCACTTGATTCTTACAACGCGGCCCTTGCAATCCGGCGAGCCGAGAAAGATCGTACTGCGGAAGCAGACACACTTAAAACTATTGGTAGAGCCTATTTTGCCTTGGGTGACGGTGAAAAATCACTTGATGCCTACAACGCGGCCCTTGCAATCCAAAGACAATTAGGCGATCGCGCAGCCCAAGCTGATACGCTTAGTGGCATTGGCTCACTCTACACCTCCTTAGGCGAAAATCAGAAAGCACTTGAATCCTTAAACTCTGCGCTAGCGCTGCAACGAGCAACACAAGGCAGTCTTTCAGGAACGGCTCTTGCATTTAGTCGTAGTAATCAAGCTTCCACACTCGTTGGCATCGCCGCAGCTTACCTGTTATCAAGCGATTATCAGCAGTCGCTCAAGTCTTTCAACGCAGCTTTGGAACTAATGCGCGAAGCAGGGAATCCCTATGGAGAAGCCGAAATTCTCAACCAAGTTAGCTATGTCTACGATCAATTAGGTGAGCGACAAAAAGCGCTCGACTCTTTAAACAAAGCACTTAAGATTCAGCAAACTATCGGCGATCCGGCAAGAGCAGCCTTTACACTCAATAATATCGGCGGAATTTATAACTCTTTAGGCGAACCACAAAAGGCGCTCGACGCTCATAACCAAGCCTTAGAAATTCAGCGAAAAGTTAAGGATCGTCCAGGAGAAGCCGGAACACTGGATGATATTGCCGAAGTCTACAGTGCATTAGGCGATTATAAGTTAAGTATTGACTCCCACAGCGCCGCGCTAGAGATATTTCGTGCAATTGGCGATCGCACTAAGGAAGCTCAAATTCTTGATGACATTGGTGGAGTATACCGTTTAGCAAAAGACGATCAAAAGGCACTGGAATACTTCAACCAATCGCTAGCAGTTTCTAGGGCTAATAAAAACTTCGTTCAGCAAATCTCTACCCTGAGTAGTGTTGTAAGAGCTTACGAGGCATTAAAGAATTATCCCCAAGCGCTTGAGGCTGCTAATCAGATATTGACGATCGCGCGATCGCAAAAACTTAGTTTTGGAGAACCTGCCGCTTTTGCCCAGATGGGTAGAATTTATCGAGCATCCGGCGATTATCAAAAATCAGTTGACGCTTTTACTCAGGCATTAACTCTATTCCAAAAGTCAGGAGTTCGTGATGGCGAAGCAAACGTACTCGATAATTTAGGTAGCGCTTACGATGGCTTGAAACAGCCACAGCAAGCGATTGATGCTTACAACAAAGCATTAGCATTGCGGCGAACTTTGGGCGATGCTAGTGGGGAAGCGGAAACACTATTTAATATTGCGAAAATCGAACGCGATCGCAACAAACTTGACATTGCCCAAAAGCAGATTGAAGCAACCCTAAAAATTGTTGAGTCACTGCGGAGCAAAGTTACTAGCCAAGATTTACGATCTTCTTACTTCGCTTCAGTGCAGAGATATTACGATTTTTACGTTGATTTGCTGATGCGGCGACACAAACAGCAACCAACAGCCGGGTACGATGCCAAAGCACTCCAAGCGTCAGAACGCGCCCGCGCTCGTAGCCTAGTAGAATTACTCACAGAAGCCAACGTTGACATTCGCCAAGGCGTAGCGCCAGCCTTACTAGAGCGAGAACGTTCTCTCAAGCAGCAAATTGACGCTAAAACAGAACAGCAAGTGCAATTGCTTAATAGTTCACAATCATCACAAGCAGCAGCACTCAAACAAGAGCTTGACGCACTCAATAGCCAGTACCAGCAAGTCCAAGTCCAAATTCGCCAAAGTAGTCCCCGCTACGCCGCCTTAACGCAGCCAGAGCCACTTCAACTAAAGCAAATTCAGCAGTTGATAGATCGTGACACAGTGCTGTTGGAATATTCATTAGGGGAAGATAGCAGCTACCTTTGGGCAGTGACACCCACTTCAATCAGTAGCTATCAACTACCATCACAAGACAAAATCGAGAAACTATCACGGCGGTACTACCAACTGCTAACAGATCGCCGCTACGGATATGTTAAGCAAGAATTAAACAAAGTAGGCGCTGAACTAAGCCAACTACTCTTAGCACCAGTCGCTAAACAACTAAGTCAAAAACGCCTTGTTGTTGTGAGTGAGGGAGCGCTGCAATACGTCCCATTTGGTGCATTGCCAGAACCTGGCACAACTGCCCGTAGTAATCAGCCAGTACCACCATTGCTCGTCAAGCACGAAGTTGTCAGCTTGCCCTCAGCTTCAACCTTAGCTGTAGGCAAGATCTCAAAGGACGTAAGCCAGCACCTAAAACTGTAGCTGTATTTGCTGATCCAGTTTTTGGGATATCAGATGAGCGAGTACGCAGCCGCATACCTTCAAAGCAGCCAGTTACTGACAATTTGTTGCTTGCCAGTATTCAACGCTCTGCAAGTAATGTTGGAATTGCTACTGTAAATGAAAGTTTGTCTAGACTACCTGGTACACGACAAGAAGCAGAGCGGATATTGGCGCTTGTGCCAAGTTCCCAAAGTAAACAAGCATTTGGTTTTGCTGCCAATCGTGCCACTGCTAACAGTCCCGACTTGAGCCAATATCGAATGATCCATTTTGGGACACATGGCTTACTTAATAGTGAGAATCCGCAGTTATCTGGTATTGTGCTGTCGCTTGTAGATCCCCAAGGCAAACCCCAAGACGGCTTTTTGGGGCTAACTCAGGTGTATAACCTGAAACTGCCAGCAGAGTTAGTTGTCCTCAGTGCCTGTCAAACCGGGTTGGGGCAAAATATTCAGGGAGAAGGCTTAGTAGGCTTGACACGGGGCTTTATGTATGCTGGAACTCCGCGTATCGTTGCTAGTATGTGGAGTGTAGACGATGCGGCAACTGCCGAATTGATGCAGCGCTTCTACCAAGGGATGCTTAAACAAAATCGTACTCCAGCAGCTGCTTTAAGAGCTGCTCAGGTGGAAATGTGGCAACAGCAGAAATGGCGATCGCCGTATTACTGGGCTGCTTTTGTAATGCAAGGAGAGTGGCGTTAAAGCTTTTAACCTCCAAAGGTGCAGATTGTCCAACATTCGCCGCTCTTCTAAATTCCTAGAGCATTTCACTGTAATTAAGTTAGAAGCAGGCATATATTGTGTAGTTTAAGTATTACTAAGGTAGATAGTAGCCGCTAAATAAAGAGTTGACGGACTACTCACCCATTTAATCTCACAAGGCAATTTTCATCTGTGATTTCACCGAATTTGGTCATTTTAGCTGCTGGTGGGCTATTTTCTGGTGTATTAGCCGGATTTTTGGGAATCGGCGGAGGGACAATTTTAGTTCCTCTGCTAGTTGGATTAGGTTATACACCAGTCAAGGCGATCGCTACCAGTAGTCTAGCAATTTTAATTACGTCAATTTCTGGTAGTGTACAGAACTGGCGGATGGGCTACTTCAACGCCAAGCGGGTGATTTATCTGGGATTACCAGCCTTAGTAACCGCTCAAATCGGCGTATATTTGGCAGAGCGATTTCTACCTTACTTATTACTAACTGCGTTTGGGCTTTTATTACTTCTGAATATCTACTTAGTTGAGCTACGCAAGCAATTAACTACTAGAAATACTACACCTCAAACCCACAACTTTAACCCAATTATTGCAATAATTTTTACCGGAAGTGCCGCAGGAATTTTAGCGGGTTTATTTGGTGTAGGTGGCGGCGTAATTATGGTTCCGCTCCAAATTTTGCTGCTTGAAGAAACAATCAAAGTAGCAATTCAAACCAGTTTAGGAGTTATTGTGATTACGGCTATTTCGGCTTGTGTTGGACATACTTTAAATGGCAATGTTTTATTTACTGAAGGTATTCTCCTTGGCATAGGGGGACTTCTAGGAGCGCAGATTAGCACTCGAATTTTGCCAAAGTTACCGGATGAAGTTGTAAGCGTTGCCTTTCGTACAATGTTAGGGATACTATCAATCTATATTTTTTGGCAAGCCTGGAGAAATTACAGAGGTTTCTAAAAATACTGAATTTAGGCTAAATAGTTAACCTGATTGTGTCCAAAACTCTATAGTACATAACATTTATTTTATTATTAGCGTTATTTATTTTACTTAGTACATAAATTAAAAAAATCCTCCTTGATGATCCCCACAAGAATTTATAGATAAAGTAAAGATTTCAAGAAGAATTTAAATAAAGATTTCAGTGATTGAACTGAGGTAACAAGCAACTCAAACAGCCGATAGTGTGAATGAGGCAGTCACAGTGATAAACAAAGACTTAACTTTTTTACTCATTTACTTTCGTAGGATTGACACTTGTTATGATAAATCTAAAAGCTTTAAACACAGGCACAGATGCCAGCTTGGTTAAGAAAATTGAGCTTTGCTTGGCTAGAAGTAAATTTGTAAGCAGCTACGCGCAAACAAACATTCAACTGTTCAACCAGTTACGCCTAGCGCACTATTCAGAGGCTGATCTGCGTTATATCTACAATATTTATCAGTTTGGGCTACAAATATTCTCAAGTCGCTTTCGTGGTTCTGGTAAGCCTTTTCTATCTCATTTAGTCGGTACTGCCAGTATTCTTGCTAGCCTACACGCACCAATTAACGCGATCGCCGCAGGCTTGCTACACGCCGCCTATATCTATGGTGAATATGGAACTGAGGAGCGCGGGATGACAGATGCTAAACGCGAACAAGTGCGGCAGGTTGTTGGGGTTGAAACGGAGGAACTAATCGCTGGCTACACATTACTAAAGTGGAACAAGTCGACAATTCCCGCAATTCGCGATCGCGTAGATACACTTAATGAAAGCGATCGCCAGATTCTATTAGTTCGACTTGCTAATGAATTGGAAGATCATCTAGATCATGGCATTCTCTATTGTGGTAATGCAGAGCAACGCCGAGAATATATCCGCTCCTCGCTTTATCTATCTGTTGAAATGGCACAAAAACTTGGCTTCCCCGCTTTGGGTGCTGCTCTTGAAATTGCCTTCCGCGACACTTTTTCAGTTGAGCTTCCCGCCGTAATCCGTACAAACCGCAACTCCTCATTTCTCTTAACTTCTAATTAAAATGGCGTTACAACAAATGTGCTAATCAGCTATTAGTAATAGTTTCAACTCTTTTTTCTAGGTAGTTACACAGGTAAAAATAATACCAAGTCCTCTTAAAATTGAAGCAATATCTTAGAGATAAGCTTGAGCTACAGCAGAAAAGATAGTCTAAATATTAAAAACAGCAGCAATCAAAATTTTGACTCAGAGTAATCAAATCTAGCTTTAGTAATAGTTAAGTCTGCTGAAATATATCTTTTTTGTCTTAAATAATTAGCTGCTATCATACATTTGCTTTACAGTTATTAGCTTCTTTTTACTACCTGTGAAGTGTTCCTACTAGATTCGGCCAAGAATAATACTGATACTTGCTCTACGTCAAAAGTAGGGCATTTTTATCTGAATGTATAACAGTTCAGTTGTGATTTGGGGTGAGCAAATGGTTACAGTAGTTTAAAACCCCTAACTTTAAGCTAAAGACGATCTAAATAATGATTTCAGTTTATTGAAACTGGCTTAGATTGATTAGCTTAAAAGGTAGGTAATGGTACTAATGGAGAATGAGGCAAGATGTAATTGCTTTAAATGTGTTCTAGCGTAACTTTGAGCGCAATTACTAGATGGCTCTTCAGGTACAATGATGCAAAGTGCGATCGCACTTCCTTTGACTGTGACTAATAAGTCTGGTGGGTCAATTGCTAAAACACCTTCAACATCTTTTTTGTGGTCACGCTGTCCCTGTTACATCCCGAACAAAATACCCCACTGCAACAGTGGCAATTTGAGGACGAATCTGTTATTCGGATTGGTCGCTCTCCAAGTAATAATGTAGTTTTGAGCGATCCCTTGGTTTCTCGTCATCATCTAGAACTCCGGTGCATCAATCTCAATAACCCTAGTTCTTGGCAGATGATTAATCAAGGCACAAATGGAACTTTTCTTGATGGCATTTTAGTTTCTCAAAGTTTGCTAGCAGATGGTTCCCTAATCCAGCTAGCACGGGGAGGCCCAATTCTTAAGTTCCAAACTCAGCCAACAATCACAGTACAAGAGAAACCCAGCCTCTCGCCTTCCCTTCAAGGTTGTAGTCACAGTGGAAACTCACCTAACAATTTATTCTGCATCTACTGTGGTCAACCGCTCTCAGTACAAAAAACAGTTCGACAATATCAAGTGTTACGTACCCTGGGACAAGGAGGAATGGGTACTACCTTCATCGCTTGGGATCAAACAGGCAGAACTACAGGACGTCCGCAACTTCTGGTGTTAAAAGAAATGAATGCGGATATGGCAAAAATTGCCAAAGCTCAAGAGCTATTTGAACGTGAAGCACGTACCCTCAAGACTTTGCACCATCCAGGAATTCCTAAGTATTACGATTTTTTCATGGAGGCAGGCAAAAAATACCTGGCTATGGAGTTAATTCACGGTCAGGATTTAGAAAAGCGTGTCTATGAGCGCGGCCCAGTCACACAATGCATAGCGATCGCCTGGATGATTCAAACTTGTGATGTTTTAGCCTATATTCACAGCCAACAGCCACCACTAATTCACCGCGATATTAAACCCGCTAATCTGATGGTGCGAACAGCAGACAATCGAGTAGTAGTGCTAGATTTTGGCGCTGTTAAGGAAACTGGTACTTCACTCAACACTCGCATTGGTGCTGAGGGTTACTGCGCTCCCGAACAGGAACGCGGCCAGCCACTTACCCAATCGGACTTGTATGCGATCGGGCCAACGCTAATTTTTCTCTTAACAGGCGAAAATCCTTTTAAGTATTATCGACCCAAAGGGCGGGGTTACGCATTTCAGGTTGAAAACGTCCCCACAATTACCCCTCAATTAAGAGCGGTAATTGAGCGGGTGACAGAACCACTACCTAGCGATCGCTATGCAACTGCAAAGGAGCTTGCTTCTGCCTTAGCCGCTTGTCAATAAGCCTTATTCTTCGTCCCAAGATTCGACAGATAGTAAATCACTGACTGGATCTTGCATTGTGAACCCAAATTCTAGCAGTTCTTTTTTCCAGTGAGACCATTCAGTACCGTAGAGCAGGGCAATTTTCCAGATGCTATCAGTTGGCTTGATAATTTTCGATTCTACAAGTGAATGCACGTGACGCTGCAACTTCACCATAGGGTGAATAACCTTCTGGGCCATAACCTCTATTAAATTCAGATTGAGTTTAGTAAATACTTGACTAGCAAAGCTTCCCAATTCAGTTTGCTTACAGATATGCTCAGTTGAGGGGAAAACAGTGTTAACTATTTCAGCCTACCATAAATAGTTTGGCAAATTACACAATATTTCTCTCAGGTACGGTAATTACTACTGTTGATTGATATTAGCTACGTTGTGTGATCGCATTCTTGTTGGCTTCTATCGGCTTGGGAGCAAAAATGCTACTTTACATTCTTTGCCTCAACTGCAACCAAACTGTCAAATCTGCGGCATCAGAAAAGTCTAATAATACCTCACTCAATTCATCTAGTTGCTCGATGGATAGGTTTTGAATTTGCGATCGCACCTGGGGAGAAACAGATCCAATCCGGCGCGTGAGTAGACGCATTATAGTATCTTGCTTTCCTCGTTGCACACCTTTTTGAATAATTTCTTGATAAATCGGCGATTCCTGTATAAGTTCTGCTCTCAAAAATTGCTGAATAAAATTTTTGTCAAATCTTCAACTTGCCAACACCTCTACACAGGCTGATATATTGCGCCGTGCTTCTGGTTCTTCAATTTTATCTATCTGTGCTGCAACTTTCTCTAGTAAAGCGGTAGGCGAGTCTGTTCGAGCTAAAGCTGCAAAGGGTAAAAGAGCCTGATTTGTTAGTAATAGAGCCGAGTCTTGCTCCCATAAGCGAACTACTCGATAATGATGTTGGGTATTACCAACAATAAATTGGGTAGTGTAAACAGCGTCTTTTGTAGTTTCTTTTAAGAAGATAACCACTTGTTCAATTGGACGCTGGTATTGTCGGTATAGCCTCACCCAGTAATCAAGCATCCGTAAAGGTATTGGTGGAGTAGATTCACAGTAGGGTTTGAAATTCTAGGTGTAATATCTGGTTGGTGGATTGCAACAGGATAATTGCATCGGCGCGGATAGGATCGCGGCTGAGTTCAGTTGGGAGAATTTCAATTTTGGTGGTGTCAGATGATGACCCTTTAGTGGGATTATTTGCTAGTTCTCCTGATTTGGCAACCCAGTCAGAAAATATCTTGCAACAGGAAATTACCCACAAATCAGGGTGGACATGGAAGGAGCCATCGTTATAGCAGATACAGGTTTTGTCGTTGCACTACTCAATAGTTCTGATATCAGACATATAGATGTAACAGCATACCTGCAACAACAGCAAATATTAATCCCGCAAACGGTTCTGGCACTTTGTCTGCCTATTTGCTAGGTAGGAATGCTGGAATTTTGACTCTAATTACTTTTCTGCGGGGAATAGCTGCTAGCCGCTTTAAATTGGTAGCATTGACAGATGCTGATCTAGAGCGTGTAGCTGAGATTCTGGAGAAATATGTTGATAGCAGAATTGACTTTGTAGATGCCAGCGTGATGGCTGTAGCTGAACGTTATAGTAGCACAACAATATTGACCTTAGACCAGAGAGATTAAAGAAATTGTTTAGATCACTGCATTGCCAAAGTTTTGAGATTCTACCCTAAAAATTAACAGGCGATCGCTCTTTTCAAAGCAGTGAATATTCCATCCCATAAAGTAGATGAATACTGCTAAATACCATAAATAGATATACTAATTTATACAAGTAGCTATTAGATACTAGCGGATCTACTATTATTGTGCATATAAATATTGTAGTAAAAGACAATAATTATTAATAGCTATGTCTAAACCAACTGAGAAGAACCTAGTTCAAAAAACACCAGGAGTCTGTGGGGGAAATGCAAGGATTAGGGATACCCGCATCCCTGTTTGGACGCTAGTTTCTTTTCGTAAGCAGGGAGCAGCTAATGAGGAATTACTCAGAAATCATCCAAGGTTAAACCAATTAGATTTAGAAGCAGCTTGGTCATATTATGCACAGTATCCAGAGGAAATTGATCAAGTAATTGCTGACGAGGATGACTAGGTTTTATGCTAATGAGAATTTTCCTTTAGACCTAGTTAAAGAACTACGTAGGCTTGGTTATGATGTGTTAACTAGCTATGAGGCAGGACAAGCTAACCAATCGATTAGTGATGAGAATGTTCTAAACTTTGCTCAGGAAAGAGAGCGAGTTGTGATTACTCTTAATCGAGAAGATTTTATCACTCTTCATAAACAGGGCAAAGCTCATAGCGGCATTTTTATTTGTAAAGAAGATCGAGATTATCAAGGGCAAGTAGAGAAAATTCATGAATTTATCTCGAATGCTAGTCAATCTTTAAAAGGTAAGTTAATTCGGAGCAAAAAGCAAAATCAAAAAGGGGCTGCTCAAGTTTTTGTTATCCAAGAATTATGATTAAGTAAGTGCTTCAACATACCTTCGCCACATTTGCTATATAGCAGTTTCCATTTCACGGGTAAATTGTTTAATGTTCCAAAAGGCGATCGCTCTTAAGTGACACCTACGCTCTTGAAGATATTAAAAAAATAGAATTTGCATAAGTCTTTTGCCTTTACAACCGTACATTTACTGAAGTTAGCTAGAGTTAACTCAAAGATTGTCTGCAATTTTTCAGTAAAACTTCGGTTGGAGACATAGTAGAGGTAGCGTTGAATGTTCTGTTGTGGTTATGTTGTGTAAGGCTAGCTGATTACGCTGTAAGTGCCTACTGAGATGATTTACCTTTTGCCAAGAAAGTTGAGTTGAGGCGATCGCTATCTAACTACAAGTGGGTAGTTTAAGCATAGTCCTTTACTTCATGCCCAGTAATTAATTGCAGAGGCTGAATAATATTATGTCTCGCAAATAATTTCAGAAAATTGTCACTATAGTATCAATTATTTCTCTGTTTGGCTCTACAGCTTATGGCGCGATCGCCCTTTTCAAAGCAGAAATTCCATCATCCAAACTCGATAGTCTAGTTAAATCAGAATGAGAAAATAGTAGAGCGATCGCTTATTAGTTCCTAGCAAGGATTTAAAAATATCTAGTGAGTATATCTTTCTCTAAAGCAACTCTTGGCTAGAATTACAGGCGATCGCAATTTACCCTAACAGCATTTAGATAATGCTATTGACGAATACTGCAAATAATTTTATTATCCTTGCTTCTCCAATTCTATAACTCTGGTTATTAGTGTTTTAAGCTGAGGCACATCCTGCTGCGTTGTTTTCCATAAAACATCTATATCCATACGAAAATACTGATGAATTAATTTATCTCGCATTCCAGCCATAGCTCTCCAGGGAACATCTGGATACTTGCTCCTGAATGGTTCAGGAATATTCTTAACAGACTCACCGATAATTTCAATTGCTCTGGTAACAGCAAAAATAGTTTTTCTATCCTGTTTAAAATCGTCAATTGATATGCCTTCTATAAATGCCTCAATTGCAGCAATAGAATCCAGCATATCCTGAAGGTAATCATCTATCACCCTTTTATTCATAGGTAGATAACTTCTGCCAGGATATTCTTACCAATTGTTGGTTTTAATACCCTTCTCATCACTAAATCTACTTTTATACCAGTAGTGTCACTAAGATAGTTTTCTAATTCAATAAAATTGAGTAAGCTTGGGGCTTGTTCAAAGTCTATCAAAATATCAATATCACTAGCTTCGTTCTGTTCACCTCTAACATAAGAGCCAAAAATACCCATTTCTTTTACTTTGTATTTCTCTTGGATAATTGGTTTAGATTGACTCAAAATTTCTTTGATTTCATTAAAAGTCTTCATCTTGCTAATACCTTATTTAGTTTGTCTAAGATATCATTGAACCAAGTATACAGCAGCTATCAAGAGTACCAATTACTTGCTTCAGCGTACTTTTGCCACATTTGCTGAAAAGCATCCTCCATCTCACGGGTAAATTGTTTGACACTCCAAAAGGCGATCGCGCTTAACTTCTCAGCTTTTAAATATTCTGAGAGATAGAAATGTAGCTCATAAGCTACTTAACTTTACTACCGTAAATCTACTGAAATCAACTAACTCTAATTCATAAATTGCCCTAAAGCTCTCAGTAAAATTTCGGTTGGACACATAGCACAGGTGACGTTCAATGTTCTATGTGGTTTCGTTGTGTAAGGCTACTGTAAGTGCCTACTGAGATGGTTTTTGCAAAGAAGGTTGAGTTGAGGCGATCGCTATCTAACTAGGAGTGGGTAGCTTAAGCATAGTCCTTTACTTTATGCCCAGAGAGTAATTCTAGAGGCTAAATAAATAATATGTCTCCCAAGCATCAGCAAACTTTCACTTTTGTATCAATTATTGCTTTTTATACATAAAGAACTACTAACACTCACTAATAGAGCGTGTTAAATGCGCTGATGTAGACTTAAGTATGTGGTACAAACAAGAGTAAATTGATTTAAAATTTCAATTGAAACTATGGACTATCAAAAATTTATTGAAACACTGCCTGATTTGTATTACGACTGGGGACAAAAGTCTGTACGTCCCAAATCTAATCAGTTTCAGCAGGTACTTGAACAAATCAAAGGTATGACTACAGCAAATGTAATGCAGTTACTAAATTTTGCTGTAGAGTGCATGGAGCCTAACGAAATTTACTGTGAGGTTGGCTGTTTTCAAGGTTCAACTTTAATAGGATCTCTGCTTAAGCATCAAGATACAATGGCATATGCTGTAGATAATTTTTCTGAATTTGATCCATCTGGTGAAAACATAGAGAAACTAGCAGTAAATCTGGCTAAGTTTGGTCTTGACGAACAGGTTTCTTTCTGCGATCAGGATTTTGAAGAGTTTTTCTTTAGTCTGCGTGATTTTGATACAGAAGACAAGATTGGTGTTTATCTTTATGACGGCGCTCACGATTACAGATCCCAACTATTAGGACTTTTATTAGTAAAACCATTTCTTGCTGAACAAGCTTTAATCATCGTCGATGATAGTAACTGGAGTGCAGTACAACAAGCAAACTGGGATTTCATTGCTGCTCATCCGTAGTGTCAAATGTTGCTAGATTTACCTACACCAGAAGATGGTCACAGCACATTTTGGAACGGAATTCAAGTTTTAAGCTGGGATGCTAAAAGAAACTATAACTATGACTTTGTTGAAATTAATAAGCAACGTGATAAAACATTTATAAAAGCTATATATAATTGGCAATTTGAGTTTGAGGATAGAAAGAAAGCACTAAATGATCTTCATAAAGAAGCATTAGCATTAGATAACTATGGCTACTATGAAGAAGCAGAAAAAAAATATAATGAAATATTAGAGCAAGATGAAAATCGAGCAGGCGTTTTGCTCAATGTAGGAACGTTATATTATTTAACAAATCGCTATCAGCAAGCATTAGATACGCTGTTAAAAGCGCTGGATTTGGAACCGTCAAAAGCCGTGCATCATTATCATATAGGTCTAGTGCTGGAGAAAATTGCTGCTATTCCGCAAGCAATTCAAATTTACGAAGAGGCGATCGCTCTCGATCCTGAATGGATTGATGCTTATAATAACTTGGGTAATATTTTCTTAAAAGCTGGAAAAATAGAGGAAGCTGAAGCAACTTATAAAAAAGCGATCGCTGCTAATCCAGAACATTTTGGTAGCTATCTTAACCTGGGAAATGTCTTGATGGAGCGGCATCAGGTGGATGAAGCGGTTGAGACTTATGAAAAAGCTCTCCAGCTAAAACCCCGTGATCCTGATATCCTGAATAATTTGGGAGTAGCCTTAGATGCAAAGAATGATCCGGCACAGGCTGCTTTATACTATGGTTATTCTTATTATCGTAAAGGGCAATACCAAGAAGCAATCAATCAATATCAGCAGTTTTTAGAAACTCAAGTAGGGGATGTAGATTTTTATAGTGCTTTGGCTGATTGCTACAAAAGCTTGAATCAATACGAAGAAGCTATAGAAACTTATCAAGCAGGTATTAAACTTTATCCTCAAGCTGCTGAACTTTACTTTTGGCAAGCAGGAGTATTACGGGACCTTGGACGCACTCAAGAAGCGATCGCATTTGCTATTGAAGCATCACGGTTAATACCAGATAGCTTACTTTTGAAGCTTGAGCCACAGTTTCTCCTACCAGTAATATATGAAACTGAAGAAGAAATTGATGCTTATAGACAGAGGTTTATTCAAGGTTTAGAGGAGTTAATTCAACATACATCTTTAGATACTCCTGAAGCTAGAAAAAGCGCTTTAAGAGCTGTAGGTAGTGGAACAAATTTTTACTTGCAGTACCAGGGTAAAGATGATCTTGAACTACAAAAGCAGTACGGAGAGTTTGTACATCAAGTAATGGCTGCTAATTATCCTCAATGGGTGCAGCCACTTCCTCTACCGCACCGCAGCCAGAATCAAAGAATTCGTGTTGGATATATCTCTAACTGTATGCGATTGCATACAGTTGGAAAATTGACGCTTGGTTGGATAGGTAATTGTAACCATCAAGACTTTGAAGTCTACTGCTATTACATTGACCCGAAAAAAGATGTTTTAACACAGCAATTTCAGCTTCAAAGTGATACTTTTTATCATATTCCAGACGATTTAGAAGCAGTCTCTAAACAAATCGTTTCTGATCAACTCGACGTATTAGTTTTTTTAGATATTGGTATGCATCCGCAGATAACACAAATGGCGGGGCTACGGCTTGCACCAATACAGTGTACAACTTGGGGACATCCAATTACTTCAGGCTCACCAACAATTGATTACTTTTTATCTAGCGCCTTGATGGAGCCAGAAAATGCCCAAGCACACTATTCAGAAAAATTGGTTCGCTTGCCTAATATTGGAGTTTGCTATGTAAAACCAATTACTCTTGAACCTAAAAAAACTCGTTCAGAATTTGGGCTACGAAATGATTCTGTACTATATCTATCTTGTCAATCGCTCTTTAAGTATTTACCACAGTATGACTATGTTTTTGCCGCAATAGCTCAACAAGTACCTCAAGCTCAGTTTGCATTTTTAGGTCATCCAAGCATTCATATTACTGAAAAATTCCACCAACGCTTGAAACGTGCCTTTGCTAACTTTGGATTAAACAGCGAAGACTATTGTGCAATATTAGACCGACTAAATATGCCGGATTACCTCAACCTAAACCAAATTTCAGATGTGTTTCTAGATACGTTTAGTTGGTCTGGTGGTAATACAACATTAGAGGCGATCGCCTGTAACTTGCCTATTGTTACCTATCCTGGCGAATTTATGCGCGGTCGTCATTCTTATGCAATTTTGAAAATGCTAGGCGTGACGGATACAATTGCTAAAAACGAAGCTGAATATATTGAAATTGCAGTTAAGTTAGGTCTTGACCGCGAGTGGAGAAATAGTATCGTTGAATGTATGATACAGCGTCATACCTGCCTTTATGATGACAAAACTTGTGTAGAAGCGCTGGATGTATTTTTCCGCCGTGTAGTGCAGGAAGATTAGTAAGAGTTATATAGAAAAAATGAGTGAATTAAATAACATCGTTCACTCATATTATTTTAATTTAAAATATATTGCAGTTTTTTATAATTTCTATTTCAAATGCTAGCTATCTTTAGTCAGTTTTATTCTAAAAATAGATAACAAAAAATAAAAAAGAGGAGGTCAAAAATCTCTAACCACCTCAAGTAAAGATATTGAATTGAGAAAGATTTAGCCCTAGTTACTATTTCAATGCTGTGTAGTTTCCTGGACAACTACCTGCGCTGTTAGCAGTGTTAAGAGTTGGAGCATTCGGTGTGGTCGCGGCAGCATTATTTGCTTCACATAGGACGGAAACAGTGTTTTGGGCATCCGCTCTGAAGACACCATCAGTATAAGCTTTGAGGTCAGGCTTTTTCGATTCTGCTAAATTCCCAACGGCATTGGTTACATCTGCGCCAGTTGCTGAGAAGTTGTAGTTGTCGCTGTTTTTAATACCAATACCTAATGAAGTAATGTTGTTAGTAAACGCTTGGTTCTCAAGATAATAGGATTGTTGTGTCCGGTTCAGTGCGCCAATATTAGTTCTAGCTTCCGATTGACGAGCTTTAGAAGCTTGATTGAGGAAAGAAGGCAATGCAATAGCTGACAAAATACCAATAATGATAATTACGACGGGTAATTCAATAGGGGTAAAACCTTCGTCTTTTCTCTTGTTAGTCAAGTGTTGCAGAAATTTGGCTTTAAGTTCCGTCTTCATGGCAAGTTTCTCCGAGTGGGGATAAATAATTGTTCTTCTCTAGATTTAACTTGCCCACTTTCGCCGCCTTTCATATCACCCCTAACCAAAATTCAGTAGATATACTCGGTTATGCAGCCTTCTGATTAAAGACAGCCCTGTTCTTAGGTAAATATTCGCTTACAATCTTTGCATTCATACCGTTGTCTACTATAGCGATCGCTCCCTCGCTTCCTAGTACCTCACCCACAATAAGGACAGTTCTGAGTAGCAGTAAGCTGAGGTGTACCCACGCTCAGAGTAGTGAAGCTAAACGTAGTTTTTTCGGCATTTTGTGAATAAAGTATGGAACCTTAGTTTTAGAGTGGAAATTACCTAAAATCAGTATTAATACTTGAATATTTCTAATTTTATAGTTATTAATTATACTTTTTTAAATTAATTAGGGCTGCGTACCGTTAGCAATTTAGTAATATTAATTTGTGTGTCAGGTTGTAGGTCATAATAACTAATCTAATATGGATAAATAATCGGTTTGTTCGCATCTGCTGACCCGTCGTGCATGACTTCTGACTCTACCCTCCCAGATATAGTTTCATCTGTTGCCCCGCCTTCAGGTGGAGTAAATCATAACTTACAAGTCCGCTTTAAAAACGAGGAGGGAAAGCTTTTATTAATTTTGCCAGCAGAAACGGAAACATCGAGTTCAAGTAGTTGGGCTGATATTTGGCAACAACTCAAGCAAAGGCTAAATGCTGGCGATCGCTTTTGGCAACCAAATACAACTGTACATCTAGCTGCGGCAGATCGCTTATTGGATGGACGACAATTACAGGCTGTAGCCGAAGCCCTGGGGGAAGTTCAACTGACACTAAAGCGCGTTTACACTAGCCGCCGTCAAACTGCTGTTGCAGCTGCGACAGCAGGCTATAGCGTTGAACAGCAAACGCCTTCAGCACTCAATCAACCACTTACATCTTCTGTACCATTAGCAGAACCTCTGTATCTGCAAATGGCAGTTCGTTCAGGAGTAGAAATTCGCCATTCTGGTACAGTTATTTTAGTAGGAGATATTAATCCAGGTGGTATTGTTGTTGCAAATGGCGATATTCTAGTTTGGGGTCGTCTACGTGGGATTGCTCATGCTGGTGCTGATGGCAATTCTAAGTGTCTAATTATGGCACTACAGATGGAACCAACTCAACTACGGATCGCAGATTATGTAGCAAGAGCGCCAACAACTCAGTTAACTCAGGTTTATCCTGAGATTGCCCACGTCACGCCTGAAGGTATCCGCATAAGCATTGCTGCTGATTTTTCCAAGTCCCAGTTTTTATCATCATGAGTCGTATTATTGTCACCACCTCCGGTAAAGGAGGGGTGGGTAAAACTACAGTTACAGCAAATTTAGGCATGGCTTTAGCCCGCTTGGGGCGTAAAGTTGCCTTGGTAGATGCAGATTTTGGTTTAAGAAATTTGGATCTACTATTAGGGCTAGAAAATCGCGTAGTCTACACTACGGTGGAAGTTTTGGCGGGCGAGTGTCGGCTAGAGCAAGCATTAGTCAAAGATAAGCGGGAACCCGGCTTGGTACTTTTGCCAGCAGCCCAAAATCGCACTAAAGATGCGGTAAATCCAGAGCAAATGCAACAGCTAGTTAATTCCTTGACAGAAAGCTACGATTATGTAGTGATTGATAGTCCAGCCGGAATTGAAATGGGCTTCAAAAATGCGATCGCGGGTGCTAAAGAAGCGTTAATTGTGACTACGCCAGAAATTGCTGCTGTGCGGGATGCTGATCGAGTAGTCGGGTTACTAGAAGCAGAAGGTATTAAGAAAATTCATTTAATTGTTAACCGTCTGCGACCCGCGATGGTGCAGGTTAATGACATGATGTCAGTAGAGGATGTTCAGGAAATTTTGGCAATTCCGATAATTGGAGTAGTGCCTGAAGATGAGCGTGTCATTGTTTCTACTAATCGCGGTGAACCCTTAGTATTATCGGAAAACCCCTCTTTAGCTGGAAAAGCATTTGACAACATTGCTCGCAGATTGGAAGGGCAGACGGTTGAGTTTATTGACCTGCATCCTACGCACGATAATTTCTTCACTCGCATCCGCAAGTTGTTGTCGTCGATTATTTAAACAATTTCTACCCTGCATCCAATCCCATGATTAGCGAATTTCTAGATCGGCTTTTTCCTCTGCCTCGTCCTGGTGCTGATAATAGTCGAGAGGATGTTAAGCGTCGTTTGCAATTAGTAATTGCTCATGATCGCAGCGATCTCAGCCCTCAGGTAGTTGAGAAAATGCGGCAAGAAATTCTCGAAGTTGTCTCTCGCTACGTGGAAATTGAACCGGAGGGGTTAGAGTTTTGCCTAGAAAACAGCCAACGGACAACGGCGTTAATTGCCAATTTACCTATTCGGCGGGTTAAAGACACTGAATCTTAATCGCACTATTTTTGCTTACCCTCTAGCTAGCACAAGCAACAACGGTAATCTCTGCGAACTACCAGTAATTGGGTAAAATCATCTTACTCAATAACAAACATTTACGACAAAAAAAAGGGCATCAAGCCCTCTTTTTTTGCTGCTATCCATCCTAACAAACACTTCTAAAACTTGTAAAACTTTTACATACCAAGTTTTTCAGCTTTTAGAGTTTTATATTGTAAAACTTTTACTTAGTAGAGGTTTGGGCAATTTTCTACCTCCAGACCGCCGCGAGTTGTTCCTCCCTAGATTAGAAGCTATTTTTACATCTAAAGTTTTTGTGGCATTAGGCGCAGAAGCGGTGGGGGTCAATTCGTTATTAGCGACCAAGGTTAGAGATTTGTTGCCAAAGTTACGGTTATTCACAACTGCACCAGAGGTATAAGCTACGTTGTAAATGCCAGTTGATGGAAAAGTCCGATTCCAACCGTTCTTTAACATCTGGCGGATTATATAGTTTCCTGGCGCTAAATTGGTGAATGAGTAAGCTCCACTAGCATTCGTTACTTTGGATAATTCCTTGGGTGTGGAATTAAAGGTTAACGACCAACTATTGAGTGTGCCAACGTCTCCCCCAGCGTCATCTGTAATTTCTAATCGCCAAGTACCGTTAGGATTTTGACCATCAACACCGGATAAAAGGCCCTCTGACTTGAAGCTACCTGTAAATGGTGCTGCTCCTGATGCGATTGATATAGTCGCTTCATCATCTAAGATTGTATTCGTGAAGTTGTCTCCACTACCACCTACATCAGTAAATAGCTCAATTCGAGTCCCCAATGGACTGATCAGAAATACATCCAAATCATTGTCCCAACTGTGAGAAATATTTAACTTGACGTTGAGGTCTTTTATAGTCCCACTGAAGCCATTGACTGTCAGGTTTGAGTTAATAGTGCTGACATCAATTATTGATTTCGGGACATTGGCTGAATTGACAACAGTACCAGGTTGTGCAGCGTCAAGTTTACCATTGGCGTTGCTATCTACGTAGACAGTCCAGTTCCCCAGTCCTGCTTCACCAGCATTACGAACGCCATTTCCATTGGCATCGTTCCAAACATTACCATAAATTCCAGGAGTGCTGGGTACTGTGTTTGTCAGAGCATTAAAAGCATTCAGCCGTCGCCCTGTAACTGTTTTTCCTTGTAAGGCAGTAATTGAATCACCCGTTGACAACAGCCGACTTTTAACCTGTGCGTAAGTCATCGTCGGATTTGCAGCCCAAACCAAGCTAGCAGCCCCAGCAACATGAGGAGTAGCCATAGATGTGCCGCTTAGAGTTCGATAGGTATTTCCAGGTGCTGTACTGAAGATATTATCGCCCGGTGCGCCCAAGTCTACGCTAGTGCGTCCGATGTTTGAGAACGATGCTAGGTTGTCATTGTGATCAGTGGCAGCAACCGCAATTACATTATCTACGTTGTAACTAGAAGGATAATGGGGTGATACGTCGTTATCAGTACCATCATCATTACCTGCGGCTGCAACGAATAAACTTCCGGCATTCTTAGCTGCTGTAATCGCGTCAAACAACCCCTGAGAAAAACCACCACCACCCCAACTATTATTGGTTAGTTTTGCCCCCATTTGAGTTGCATAGTTTACTGCGCTGATCGCATCGCTAGTAAATCCGCTACCGTCAGCACCCAAAAACTTAAGCGCCATGATTTTGGCTGACCAGCTAACACCTGTTACCCCAGCTCCATTATTGCCACGACCTGCAATGGTTCCTGCTACATGGGTTCCATGATAACGATCGTCCATTGGGTCTCCATCACCATTGATAAAGTCGTATCCATGTACATCATCAACAAACCCGTTGGTATCGTTATCTAACCCATCTCCAGCAATTTCACCTGGGTTAGTCCAAATATTGGCGGCTAGGTCTGGGTGGGTATAGTCAACTCCGGTGTCAATTACACCAATTAAGACATTGTTACCTTTTTGAATATTCCATGCTTCTGGCGCATCAATGTCAGCATCCGGTGTGCCGCCTGTTTGCCCTGTATTATTTAACCCTGTTTTGTCACTCTGGCAGTAGTATAATAAGGTACAAACGTTAGAACCAAGACGTAGATTATGGTACAGCCTCGTCCAGCCGGACCAACAGTAAAATTTGTGGACGAATATTGTCAGTGG
>JAESFL010000670.1_pt1 | contig 20489 bp, 25 predicted proteins | sample 9269401 | NCBI WGS metagenome assembly JAESFL01 (sample SAMN14506025, study PRJNA617098) | algae metagenome | isolation source: Gloeocapsa sp. UFS-A4-WI-NPMV-4B04 and co-occurring heterotrophs from desert... | place: USA: Utah | collected 2006-10-01 | reverse complement strand
GACGGCGAGGACGACGTCTTTGATGGCGGTGCCGGAACCGACACCGTGGATTATTCGGCGGCAGCTGGCGACATCTCGGCCGACCTGGAGGGCGGGACCGCCGATGGGACCGACATTGGTCACGACACCATCACTGGCGTGGAGAACTTCCATGCGGGGTCGGGCGATGACACGATCATCGGCGGGGCGGCTGGCGAAACCTTGTTCGGCAACGCCGGCGATGACCGTATCTCGGACGGCGCAGGCACCGACGTGGTGCACGGGGGTGCCGGTGCGGACGTGATCGTCGGCGCTGCCGACGGCGAGGACGACGTCTTTGATGGCGGTGCCGGAACCGACACCGTGGATTATTCGGCGGCAGCTGGCGACATCTCGGCCGACCTGGAGGGCGGGACCGCCGAAGGGACCGACATCGGTCACGACACCATCACTGGCGTGGAGAACTTCCATGCGGGGTCGGGCGATGACACGATCATCGGCGGGGCGGCTGGCGAAACCTTGTTCGGCAACGCCGGCGATGACCGGATCTCCGACGGCGCAGGTACGGATATGGTGAGCGGGGGTGCCGGTGCGGACGTGATCGTCGGCGCAGCCGATGGCGAGGACGACGTCTTTGATGGCGGCGCCGGAACCGACACCGTGGATTATTCGGCGGCAGCTGGCGACATCTCGGCCGACCTGGAGGGCGGGACCGCCGAAGGGACCGACATCGGTCACGACACCATCACTGGCGTGGAGAACTTCCATGCGGGGTCGGGCGATGACACGATCATCGGCGGGGCGGCTGGCGAAACCTTGTTCGGCAACGCCGGCGATGACCGGATCTCCGACGGCGCAGGCACGGATATGGTGAGCGGGGGTGCCGGTGCGGACGTGATCGTCGGCGCAGCCGACGGCGAGGACGACGTCTTTGATGGCGGCGCCGGAACCGACACCGTGGATTACGGCGGCGCCACCTCAGCATTGATCATTGACCTGGGCAGTGGCACGGCCGTCGGACTCCAGATTGGGAACGACGCGATCTCAGGGTTTGAGACGGTACTCGGCGGATCGGGCGATGACACGATCATCGGCGGGGCGGCTGGCGAAACCTTGTTCGGCAACGCCGGCGATGACCGTATCTCGGACGGCGCAGGCACCGACGTGGTGAGCGGGGGTGCCGGTGCGGACGTGATCGTCGGCGCTTCCGACGGCGAGGAGGACGTCTTTGATGGCGGCGCCGGAACCGACACCGTGGATTACGGCGGCGCCACCTCAGCATTGATTATTGACCTGGGCAGTGGCACGGCCGTCGGACTCCAGATTGGGAACGACGCGATCTCAGGGTTTGAGAGGGTACTCGGCGGATCGGGCAATGACACAATCATCGGCGGGGCGGCTGGCGAAACCTTGTTCGGCAACGCCGGCGATGACCGGATCTCGGACGGCGCAGGCACGGACGTGGTGCACGGGGGTGCCGGTGCGGACGTGATCGTCGGCGCTGCTGATGGCGAGGATGACGTGTTCTGCGGAGATGCTGGCGCTGACACTTTGGATTATAGCGGTAGTGGATCGGGCCTGACCATTAACCTCACCACCGGCGAAGCCACCGGGGTTGAGATTGGCTCTGACACGATCTCAGGGTTCGAAGCGGTAGTCGGTGGATCGGGCGACGATAAATTTTTGGTCGGCGACACAGCTGTCGTCCTTACTGGCGGACACGGCAACGACGTCTTTGAGTTCCAAGCATCAGAGGCGAGTGCCCAAGCTGCCCAGGTCTTCCATGAGATCGTGGATCTCATGATTGGAGACCGGATTCGGATGTCGGGCTACGAGCTCTTCGAAGAGGTCATGGACAGCCTCGAGGACCGATTTGAAGACATATATGGTGAAAAAGCCGATCAGAGTTCCCTACCTATTCGCGTTCGACACGAGACGATTGACAATCTCACCAAGACTTTGATCGAAGCGGATTTGGATGGCGACAGCAATTATGAAACTAATATTCTGCTCAACGGGAACCACGTCCTGATGGTTGTCGAGCATTCCGCATCAGCCTGAGGAAAGCAATGCGGTTTAACAGCTATGGAGGTGCGTAATGCTTGGCATTAAAGGCCGGGGTCCAAAAGAAGTTGCTAAACTCGATAACGATCCTAGCTTCCGTGTGCGTTCAAGGGTCTTCTTCGGGATATTTGCAAGTGCCCTGCTGATCGTAGGTTGCGGGGGCTGGGCAGCGAGCGCGCAGATGGCTGGCGCTGTTATTGCATCGGGCTCTGTGACGGTAGACGAGAACCTGAAAGCCATTCAGCACCGCGATGGCGGCATAGTCGGCGAGATCGCAGTTCGAGAAGGCGACTTTGTCCGCGAGGGAGACATCTTGTTGAGGCTCGATGACGCTCAGACCCGCGCAGAATTGTCCATCGTAAAAGCTCAGCTGTCCGAGTACTCCGCCCGCCGAGCTCGGCTGATGGCTGAACGCGACGGACTCACGTCCATCCCGCTCCAATCTAGCTCGGTACCGCAAAGCGCGCTTTTTGAGCAGATCCTGAGAGAGGAGGTCCGGCTTCTAGAGGGCAGCCACGCAACCCGAGGTAGTCAAAAGAAGCAGCTCAAACTTGGCGTTACCCAACTTGTCGAGGAGGTAAAAGGCCTTGAGGCGCAGCGTGAGTCTAAAACCAGAGAGCTGGAGCTGGTGCGCGAGGAAAACGGCAAGATCAAAGGGCTAGCCGAGAAGCGGCTGATCGAGGGATCCCGTGTTTACACGTCGGACAAAGAACTAGCCCGTTTGCAAGGTGAGTTAGGCGAGCTTGACGCTAGTATGGCTCGCGCCCGGGCACGCATGAGCGAGATCGAGCTTCAGGTCATAGAGGTGGACGAGACTGCGCGAACCAAGGCACAAGAAGAGTTGAACTTGGTCCAACCCAAGATTACAGAACTGGTTGAGCGAAGCGCCGCCATTGAGGATCGCTTGTCACGAACTGACATCCGAACTCCCCTGTCCGGGACAGTGAATGAGGTTTCGGTCAGCACCATTGGTGGGGTAATTACCCCAGCAGAAACGCTTGTCACTATAGTACCCGAGAACGCAAAGCTGAAGATTTCTGCGAAACTCGCGCCGACAGACATTGATCAAGTGCGCGTAGGCCAAGTCGCGCGTGTACGGTTCTCAGCCTTCAATCAGCGAACGACCCCGGAACTGTACGGATCCGTGTCTTATGTGGCAGCCGCAACGGCGAATGATGAGGCTACCGACACTCCATACTACCTGTCATATGTAGACGTCCCTGCCGCAGAACTGGCGAAGCTTGGTGCTAACAAAATGGTTCCTGGGATGCCCGTCGAGGTTTATGTCATGACCGAAGCAAGGACTGCGCTATCCTACTTATCCAAGCCGCTGGTGGACAAATTTCAGAAAGCGTTCAGGGAAGAGTAGGCCAGGGATCACGGCCCAGTTCAAAGATCTTACCCCGGCACTCTCGGAGGGGTGCTCGTCCGTCGAACACTGCTGGCCCAATGGGAAAGGCGTAAAAGCGCAAGGCCGGATTGCGTGTCGCTCGGCCATCCAGCAGCAGTCGCAGAAGTGGGCGGCGCACGGTAACCGGGCACAGACTGCGCATTATAGGTCGAGGGTTCATCGTTGCTCTTCTGCAAAATCGTGGAACAGCATCGGGCGGGGGCTGGCCTAAGTGCTGGTTTCACAACTCGGCCCAGGATCATAACACGTTAACCATCTTCCGGCCATTTTGTTTCATCAGCGTCTCTTCGGAGCAAAGGCGGGAAGGGGGGCTGATATGCCGTTCGGTGTAGATATTCTCTGGTCTGACGCGGAGACCGTCTTGAAGTCAGGGCTAGTCTCTCTTCATTTAAACGGGTTGGTTCTAGGCCTTGGTGCAGGACTCTGCTGGAGCTAGTGATCTTTAGGCTAGTGCTAACGGACAAGGTGACTCGCGATTACTGGAGCGTTACAGCGTGCGCTGGGTTCGCGCGATCTGACCTTAAACTTTCCATCTTGCGCTAGGGCAACTCGGCGCCTTTTTCCTTTGGGGTGCAACCGTACAGGATGCGAAAGCAGGACACCAGCGTGGGAGCGACCTCGATCGTCGTGGTTGTTGTCCTAACGCAGAGTAAGATAGATGGCCGTAGAGACCGTTGCCGCTACCACATCGCGCTCCTCCTTCACGCTTCTCAGAAAGCTGGAGAATGGACCGGCATGAAGAGGGATGTGGCGAACCAAAGGGCGAGATACCTGAAAGCGAGTAGTTGTTGTCCAACCAATAGGGGCAGAGTCGGAGAATGGTACCTTCTGCTCGTCGCTCTCAATTGTGTCGTAACTGACGGTTCTCACTACTGCGGCTAATCAATCTCGGCGGGCCTCACGGCTTGCCCAGCAAGTTCGTGGGAGGATGCCTTTGAGTGAGAATTTAGGGCGTATCCTTCCGACACAGTTCCGGATGGTGCGGTCTCTACAGACTGCTCCGACATTGGATCTGCACAACACGATCCGCATTCGGTGGGGAGCGTGTATCGTGGGTTGCCGGCAATCAGCACAAAGTGAGTATACTGGGTGCGGCTTAAGCGGTAGCAAAATAACGATTATGATAAACGCCGGTTACTATACTCGGCTGCAATGTGATCAGAAGGCGAGGCAGTTCGGTTGGCCCGGCGTCCAGCCGGAAAAGCGCATTTCTCGCCAGCGACAACTCAGTTGCAACTGATGCCGTATCGTAATAGCGTGCCAGCTAAACGACCGCGTTCTCCTGGCCCGAAGGGATCACAGCCCCGTGCAATTGGGACGGGCCCTTATCGCCGATGGGCTTCCGCTGATTCACCGTTCTCCATGAGTTCAGGGAACTGCAAAAGAAGAATGTAACCGACCAGATGTGTAAGTAGCTCGAGGCGGTGCTTGAGGTTCCGGATCGGAGCCCCGTCCTGCTCGGCCCCGATTGACAAGGTGGCAATCGGACGGTCGGTGTCAGGCATACAGACCGGAACGTTCCTGAATTCGCGATTTGTCAGACTGCCTGTGGCGTTGCTGACCACCTCCAGGGACCAGGACGGTCCAGAGACGTGTAGGCTGTAGGGGCACTTCCCAAAAAGAGCCTCAATGCAAAACGCCAGCTTTACGTCAAAGGGGCGGCCGTCAGCGACCAATTTGTTTACGTCCACGCAAATAGATCCAGTGGGAGATCCGATACCACGATTGTCGCGCTCCAGGTTCAGCAGACCGTCCTCTAAGTCGGATGCGAAGCGCTGATTCTCGTTTATCATGAGCCCGCCCCTCCAGGATGGACGTGAAGGCCGACGGCACGGCGTTATTTCTTTCGGACTGCTGCGTGACTGGCACCGTCACGGGGCGGGCAGGAATGTTTGATCTTTCGATCGCATCTTAAAGGCACCCGCGACGCGCTCCGTCCTCACAGCGACCGCAGGATAGATGACGCCGCGTTCTCCACCGTACGACAAAGGGCGAGCGACTTTTTGGACTAAAGTCGCCATCGATCAGGACTAATGGCGGCCGAGATCTCTGGACTGACCCAAGGCTGCTCAGGCCTTCTGGGACAGTGACCACATGGCTTCAACGCTTAGGGTGTGCTATGCTTTGGGCTGGGCCAGGTGGATGAGCGCCTATTAGCTCGCTGCGGATGGAACCGCCTGCTCGCGCTTACCCGTACTCGTCAACTCCGTGTGCGAGCCCAAGCCCGTTCCGGGTATCGTATCCCCGCGGGGCCAAAACCTACCGCTAGCGGCAAAGCGATCATAGGTGAAGCGCCCCGTGCTGAGTACTACGGCACCATGCGGGCTACTGTTTCCCTGGCTTGCGCGCAGGTCATTTCAAGTGTGGATTGCCTCCGCATGCGCCGCCGTTGGCACCAACGCAGCAGCTATCAGCTTCAAAGCCCGAAACCGCTGGTTATTTTCCTCGCCCAAGGAATAGGACATCGGCCGCTCAGCAGGAGCTAGTGCTGAGCTCTTGCTCAATGGAATGGTGCTGCCTGCTGGCCATGTGTTGCTTTGACCCGGCGACTCAGATTCGATGGGATAGATGCTGGTTTACAGTAGCCCCGCCGACTCAGAAAGAGGCTGTTACAGAAGGATGGGCCGCCACGTCCCCACAGGTAAACATTCTCGCAGCTGGTAGACGTGGCGTTTTGTGCTGCGTAGGGTACTAACGTCAACCCGGCCCCTAGTAAGCTGTAGCGGAGAGACAACGATGAAGGACACCTTCGGAAACCCCCTCGAGGTGATCGGGGTGGTTGCAACGTTTGCGCTCTTGCTGGCCGGAGCAATCGGTATGGCTCTGGCTTTTCTTTAGGCCCGCCCGTGGATTAGCTCCAAATCCAGGCAGTAGCGATGAGCGCTAAGCCGGTCAGGGCGAGACAGAAGGTGACCCTTTCCGTGTAGTTCATTGCCGCTTCTCCAACGCAGGCGCTCGAGGCAACTGTAGCAGCTTGGACCCGTGGAGGCTGTTGCCGTTTAGCGCCACATGATCGAACTTTGCGCCTCTCCTTTGGCGATAACAAGGGCGCCAAGATCGCATTTGAAACGCGCGCTCGGGGAGGATCTGCTTCACTTGCTACAGGTCGCCGAAGAACCAATTCCGGCCCATCAGACCCGTTTCCGGCGCTCTCGACGTAACGTATTGGTTGCCCTGGGCAGGCGACCTCCGGGTAGTCGGCCTTGGAAGGCACGGCAGACTGCAGGAGAGCCAGCTCGAATGTGTTGGGCAGGCTTCGGCGCTAGCCGCGTGTTCTCCGGCGGACGATCTCGTCCAGCATATCGGCCTGTCTGCCTACGTCCCGAATCGGGAATGGGTTGGACATATTTGAGTGCGCGAACTGGGCGATGCTGGCGACCATCGCATTGAACAGGCGCATGGTGGCAAATTGCTCCTCGTCAGCAATCTGAATACCGCCCGGGAACAGCGCTTTCATCACCCGGCCGACACTAACCTGTTCGTCAATGCGCGAAACATTCTTTCGATCCGGAGGGGAAGGGGCTTCTGGGGGAGGAGTAACAGTCTCCTGAACCGACCCGGATGGCCGCCGGAAATCCAGCGTTTCCATCCCTTCCTCGACCGCTTTCGCGGCTAGGATGCTTGGAAAGTGCGGCTTTGGATTCGGAATATGGTCGCTCATTTTCCACCTACTGAGGCTCTGCTCCCCTCCCATTAACTAGGCCCGCTGGCGGGGTTGGCCAGCGGATCGTCTGTCCTTTGGCTACTGTTGCCCAATGGCAGTACAGGCCGTCGCGTGGGAGTTCGTCTGAAGTTCGCTACGGCTCGCTGCGGGCGTTTAGGCGCTCCAGCAATGTCGCATAGCGGGAGATCGCGCTTAGCGCATTTTCCTGGACCATGCCGGTTTGTGCGAAGTGGGCGACGGTTCCTACGAGCGCGTCGAATAGGCGATATTTTGCGAAGTCGTTTCCGTCCGTCAGGTGAACGCCGTTCGGAAATAGGATCTTCATTAACTCCCCGGCTCTTGCGCAGCGCTCAACAGCCGCCTTGTCCTTGTCAGTGGACCGAAGCTGAGCATCGGGTAGGCGATCAGGTTCCGTAGTCGAGATTGTTGTCGCTGGCTCGCGGAACTGCCTAGCTCGACCCTTACCTTCCGCCGGATGAGTTTCGAACAGGTCCGCCGAGCTCCCGTCAAATAACGCATCGGTCAGCTTTTGCAGGTGAGCGTTCATCTGCCTACCTCCCCTACGGGGTCATCAACGATTCTTTGTGGCCCCTGCGTGGTTAACAGGGATTAAACCGAAACCGCCAGGTGAGGATCCTGGGGCATACGGTGAACCCGATTCGCTAACGTCACGCCTAGTGCCCAAACACCCCTAGACGTGCTTCTGTTTTCAGCGCGGAGCACGTCCGTACGGAATGTGGTGGGCACGCCAGTTGTTCAAGGCACCAAGCCGTTACAGCCCTTACTACAAGGACCAGAGCGATTGTAGCGAGCCACGAAGTATTTGGTGTCCGGGTTATCGCCCGCTGGGGATAGGTTCAGCCGCCGGATAATTCAAGGCGTAAGCGGGGCTGACCTTCCACCTCGATTGCCAGTGCGCAGGGCACACATGCGCTGCCGTTACTGCGCGCTGGGCTCACAGAGAGACACACCAGTGATCCGCCTGAAAGGAGCGAAAGGTAGTCTGCGGCTTCGGAAGCTTCACAGCTACTTAGGAGCCCCCGGGATCTCAACCGCAAACCGTTTGTGAACCGGCTCGGGCATGTGCCAGGTGCCGCGGAACCCTTTTCGGATGGCCAGTCCGTCGCCTGGACCGAAGACTTCTGTCCTTCCGCTGTCCTCGTCTGTGACCTCTATGCGCCCGCTGATAATGGTCGCCATTTCATTGAACGGGTAGTCCGTCAGCTTCATTGTCCCCGGGGTGCACCGCCATACACCGGCGAGAAAGTTGCCTTGTTCGCTGGTCATAAAAACATCCAGAACCTGCTCGCACTCTCCCGCGACAATCTCGCCCAAGGTAGCTGGTCCGCGGATTTCGTTACCGCTGTTGCTTCCATTTGGATCGAGCTTCACCAATATCTGCGTGGTCATTCGCCCCCTCCGTTCTGGCTGGCTCATTATGCTGTCCAGCCTCGCGAACTTCGTCAAGCAGGATGAGAATGCGGCCGGAGGTGGGCACCCCTCAATCAGATCCGACCGGACCCGGCTTTAGCGGAAGCCTTGCCTCGCCGATGGCGGCGAAACGATATGGCTGAGTTCCGCCTCCGTGGATGAGCCTCAACTTGATAGGAAATTCTAGCGCCTGCGCCGCTGGTTTAATCGGTAAACCGGACTCCCGCCCGCAACCCCTTTCGCCAGTCCAACGCTACCGGTCTCACCGTCTCTCCCCCGGCAAGACGCAATCTGAATTCCGAAGGCAGAACAACGTATCCTGAGAATTGGAGACGGGCAGTGCCGTTCACGAGAAACTCGATTGCGCAATCAATCGGCGACGACGAGTTGGACAGGATTGCCTGTCCTTGCTTCATCGCTCTGAGGCGGAGGGGGGCTCTATGCCGCTTGAATTGGCTTTGGAGGGGAGGCACCATTGAGCCATTCTGCCCTATCGCACCGGTGAATCAAGAGGACTACGCGTGCTGTGCGCTAGGCTCTTAGCGCAGCACTATGAAGCCCGGACGCGACGCTCGCCCAGCCGACAAGGCAGGCAGCATCGCGGCCGCAAGCTCCGCGGAGCCCGGACGCGACGCTCGCCCAGCCGACAAGGCAGGCAGCATCGCGGCCGCAAGCTCCGCGGCGATTTTTCGGGTCCCTCGCCAGCAGTGCAGCTGAGTTCTGGGCGGGGGGCCAGGGTAGCGGCTCCACCATGCTGGAGGGAAGCGTGGCCAAGCATGGCCCAGAGACTAAGCCTTGCGGCTCTTGTGCTATCGGCTCTGGGTCTCGTGTATTGTTGACCATCTGATATCGGATGCGCCTACCTTCCTCAGGTGAGTCCCCGGACGAGGCAAGCGGGCGTGGGGTTATCTCCAAAACACCTGAATGATTGCAGGAGTTCGGGGCGGCCTGCTCGATGGGAGATGCTTGCGCCTTATTTATAATCGTGCGAGAATACCGTTCTGGAAGTTGGAATGGGAATGTCTCTTACGCTAAAACATCCTGGGCGGTAAGGGCGAAGGTATTAGCTTCTCAAGGACGCTCCCAACCATCCTTGTCAGGAATAATAACAAGCCGATCCGGCTATCCAGAGAGGGACTCTGACGGGCCTCGCCTCGGCGCCGGATAGCGTTCGAACGGAAGCTGTGGTCGGAACAGGTGGGCAGTGGCTTGGCTCTTTCATTTGATCGCCGGGGTTGATCGCGGCATCTTGGCTTCCTGCCCAAGAAGCGATCGCATTTGGGCGACGCATCTGGGGTTCTCGCTGGCACTATCGTTCTTGGTTGTCGCAAGCGTCACCTTCCATGCATCGAGCTATGTCATTGACAGCGTTGTCGTTCGGGTGTGCGCATCAGTCGTTGTCGCACTCACGCTCTGTGCATTTGATCGGGCCATATTCCAGGCTGACTGGTTTGATCAGGGATTACTCCAGCACGGCCGCAATTGGGGCATCGGTAAAGCGCTGAAGATAGCCGCCCGGCTCATCATTTCGGTTGGCTTGGCGTATACGCTGTCGGTCTTTCTGGAGCTGGCGATCTTTTCCGGTTCCATATCGGACATCATCCACCAGAACTACACTGCGACGCATGGCGACGTTGCCGATAAGGCCGCCGAGTTCGACCAAGAGATCGCTTCCGACATCAAGGCTCGCCAGGCGAGCCTGACGGCATTGCGCGCCGCCTATACGTCAGAAAAAGGCGCCTTGTCTGGCGCGGCGGACGCTGATCCAGAACGGGCCATCCTCCAGAGCAGGGCGGATGCCTTGGCGCGGGATCGGCAGAGGCTTGAGGACGGACTTGTCAAGGTGAGGGCAGGGATCAGCCGGCAGCAGAGAATCATGCTGGCCGAAGAACTGGGCGAAAAGGTCGAGCCGGGAAGTAGCGGACATCCGGGGCGGGGCCCAAAGTATGAACTAGCCGCGGCGCAAGTTGCGGCCAGTCAGGAGGAAGAGCTCAGGCTGGCGGATGCACTGAAGGCCCTTACCGCTTCGGAGAGCGAGACAGCCCAGAGCTTGCAGGCGTTGGGCCTACGCCAGGCAGAGGCGCTGAAAGCCGCTCAGGCTCTGCACAGCGACGGACAAAAAACGCTCGCTGCCCAGATCGACAAAGCGCAATCCGAACTCACGGCAATCCAGCTGTCGCGCAATGATCGGGTGCTCGAATACCAGCGGCGCCTCTTAAACGGGCAGGATTTCTCATCCCTGCGCGATGATCCCATAACCCGGTTGAGCGCGTATCGGCAGCTGAAGGCGAGCCCTGAGAACGGCGAGGCTGTTCAGCAATTCTCGCTTATGTTGAAGAGCCTGATCATCTTCTTGGAGGTCGCCCCGGTCCTTGCAAAACTCTTCTTCTCGCCTCCAAGCATCTACGCTGCGCGGTTACGGGAGGCATTCGAGGAGGAGATCCTTGCCATTCAACACAGGACCACCAGGCTCGGCTCTGCCCAAGAGGCCGTGCAGCTGGATCGGCATCAACCCGGGATGGCTGAAATCGACCGGGTTAAAGGGCCGGACATCGCCGGGGCAGAGATCGCCGACGACGCTACTCGACAGCCCCTCGGCCCGGGCGTTGGCTGGGCGGAAACCGTCGGTGCCGATGTCGACACCCAGGCCAATGCTGAGATTCCAACTACGAACGTGCCCATCGCATCGGCACCTTTTCGAACTCCCGACTCTGAACCGGCTCTGCAAGATGCCACGGACGAGAGCCTACATGCGACCAACATCCCGGCGAACGATCCAGGCACCCCTGTGGATCCTGCCCTTGCCGACGTGGGCGGCCCGCAACCTTCACCCGCCATAGCGTGCGCTGCAAGCGGACCTGAGGACCAGGAGCCCGCGCCTTCCCAGGTCAGAAGGTTGACGGTCGTCGCCGCCCGGCCCGAGCCCATGGTGCCGGCGGCCATGTCATTGGCCGCGAGTAATCAACACACCGAAGCTGAAGCATCTCCGTTCTCACGAGAAACGTTCACGGGTTCGGTAATCCCATTCTTGGGAGAGCCCGCCATCCCTGAACAGGCCTCCACGTCCAAAAGCGAAGGCCACAAAGGGCCCGACGCGCGCGACCTGCACGAGGAAGAAATCTCAACGGCATCCGGGCGCGACAATCCCATGGTCATTCAGGACGCGGATACCCTCCTATTCCCCCGCCGATGATTTTTTCGGAGGCCCAGATCCGGGCTTCTGCTCGACGGTCGAGCTGAGGCGGCCCGCGGCTTGCGCCAGTTCGCATCGTTGAGCCGCATCCTGCGCGGCTCCCATTTGCTCGACGCCGCCGAGCAAGGCCGCGCTCGGCGAAAACCGAGTGGCTGACCTCATAGTCGCTACAGCGCTGGCATTCGATCGTTCTGCATACAGTCCATCACGTCAACGGCCAAGCCGCATACTAAAAGCGCATCATGACCTCTTGGGCCGACAATCAGGACGCCCGAGCTGAAAGCGGCCCCGGCTGGCTTTGCATCCGGAGCCTGGGGCAGGGCCGCTCGCCGGCTATGTCTCTCCAAGCAGGACCGACATACAGAATGAAGCACCCGCATGTCGGGGTGGCAAGAAGAAGCGGCCCGGCTTTACAATTTCCGGGGCGGCCTGCGGTTTGGCAACCGGCACTGCATTGCAGCACCGCGCCGGGTCACTGGGCATACCAGCGGGCTAACAGATCGCCTTCATCTATACTGCTTCTGGGTGCTCGAGACACGCCCTGGTTATGAAGTGCTTGCCACGCGCCGCTCAGTGGAATGATGTGGGCTCCTGGACCTCCCTGGGAAATTGGTGAGAAGGATGCGACCGAGAACGTTGTGCCCGGCGACGCGATACTGACGGATACAGCTCGCACAATGGTCCACTCAGAGCGTTCCCTGGTGGCCACTGTCGGCGTGCAGGATCTAATCATCGTCGACACACCGGATGCACTCCTCGTGGCAGATCGCCACCGGTCGCGGGAGGTGGGCTCGATCGTAGCCGCGGCAGCGCGCCGGGAGCTGCCCTGCTGGGTCTCCCTCCCGAGCACACCAGCCAGGCAAATTCAGCATGCGGCCGATTAGCTTTGCAAGGGCAGCAGTTCCGGCCGTTGTCCGTAGGAGTGCGCAGTAGCCGAGGTCGCTCTGTCCCTAGCCACCGTTCAAAGATCCAGACCCAAGCAAATAACCAGGATTTGCGGCGAGGAGAGCGGCCCCGACGCCGCCAGACTGGGAGAATGAACAGTGCCGGAGCCGCGACTGGACCGCCCCACTCCGGCCAGCTCATCAAGCACTTTTTTTGATGCCCGCCATAGCGTGATTCGCCGCGGCCGCTCGGCTGGTACGCGCTGCTGACCGGGGGGAAATGCCGCGAAGAGAGAGCGCGACCGGACAAGCTTGCAATCCATCGGCTAAGAAAATCGTAAAAGGCGGCCCGGCCCGAGAGATCAGCGACGAACCTGAGCCGGGACCGCCCTGCCAGCATTTCGGAATGGCCACCAACCGAGGGTGCCGGGAGAGCAATATAGAAGCACCGTACCGGAGCCTCAGCAAGCGCCGAGACTGGAACCTGAACCTGGCGCAAGTCCAAGCTGCGCCTGGGCGAAGCGCAGATGGCCGAGGAACAGGCTTTCGGCTAAACTGCCAGTGCTTCGCTCTGTTCAAAGTCGACGACTAGGCGTCGTGGCATGTTTGGTGGGGTATGCGGTCGAATATCGTCTGGCAGGAGTAGAGCCCTCGAATGCCCAAGCCCAACTCAAAGACCCCTGGCTGAAGTAGACACAAGCCTGTGGAAACGTTTCGTCGCGCGCACTTACGGATTGTTGTGACTTGCGAATCACCAAACCGTTAGATGGTCAACCAGGGAGGGCACCCAATGGTGAAGAAGCCGACCGCCAGCGAAGATACGAGTAAGAAAGCGGGAACAAAAACGTCGAAAACGACTAAAGGCTCGACAGCGACAAAGGGAGGCAAAACTGCGGCTGCTGCACCGCCGAAGGCTGGCAAGAAGAAGTAGCGGGCTGCGGCGGTCCCTGAGCTCGAGGAGCCCAGGAGTGCAAAACCTCCCATTGGGCCCGCTGGTCGCGAAAGTGCACCGGCTCAAGGGCCGAAAACATCAGGGTATCTCCGGCGCGAAGACGCCTTACGGAAAGCTTTCCGCTTGCAAACAGGGCATCCGGCACTGGAACAGGTATCAGAACGACCTAGCCAAGCCAGCCTCGCTATCACCCTGGGCGCAGCACTACGTAGACCTGGAAGGTAAGAATATCCGGCTCGCGAATAGAGACCGCGGTTGAAGCCGTCACCGTTTGCTCTGGCTCTCGAGAGATGCTGCCGAGGCAATCTCTTGGAGCTGCCGTAGCAAGGGTTCGTGGGAGATCGAGAAAGTCGTTAGCTTCTCGGCCAGGTCCTCACCCCTACGCACTGCTGGCTTTGATCTGCCGTGACCTGCGTATCGTTGCGGCCCCCGGGTTCCGCTCAAGATTTCAGAAACTGATGCCCACCGCCGTGTGTTTAAATTGGCTGACATGACCACCTACTCATATGCTACTGAACAACGGCTACATCGGGTCCCAATATTATGACGAAAAGGTGGTTGGGCGTTTAAAGGCGCAGTCCCCTGCCGCAGGGCCTATTGAGCACAACCGGGCCGCGCTCTCCCTGGCAGACGTCACTGTTCCTTGCTCGTGCCGTACCCTCACTAAGTTTTACAGCCTTGAAACAATTGCCTCGGATTGGCTGCAATCCCGAGCAGCATGGCGTCTTGTCACTGATAGGGGGCGGCAGATGGTGAGGAGAATCCGAGTTCCAAGAGCGGTGTCACAAGCGGGATACTACGCCCTCACAGGAGGAGTGATGATCTTCCTCGCCGCAGCCGTGCTCGGGATCCTCTGAAGCAGGCCGGTGCTTCTAGGAAGCCGGTGCCGGAACGACCCTGTTCATGGCCGCCTGGGCTTTAGCGGTCTTCCAGGAAGGACGGGTCGAACTTCGACCTTGTGTCTCCAGAATGTGCTGTGCGATGTCCAGCATCTCAGCGGGCAGGTGCAGGCCGGGTATTCCTCCGCACGGTCCCGGCAGTGTACCCCCTGTCCCGCAGATATGCTGGGGAAGGGGAAGCCGCTCCTCAACAACTTGTTGGCACCCGACGAGAGGTCGCGGCGTGCGGGACGCGGGCGAAGGCAAGTTTTTCGACTCCGTCGCCGCGACCGGGGCCCGGATCAAGAAAGGGCAGGCGGCTTGGCCGCAAGCTTCGATCAGCATGGTCGAAGTCCCCATTCGCGACCGGCAGGGATTCCCACGTGGGCCAGAGTCAATAACCCAGGAATTGCGCGGGTTGGTTGAAGCCGCGCTCGGGCAGGGGCGACACATTTCGCTGCACTTGCTCGGCACCTCCCAAGACCGGTCTCAGCATCTCTCCGGAGCAATGCATTGGTGCACTTTCCGGGCTCGGTTCAGACTTCGTTGATGTCGTCATCGATGCCTGCCAGATGCGCACCGAGTTCGATAGATTGGGCCAGTGGCTCCGCAAGGGCTGGACGCTGCAGATATCCGGCTCGAAGTTCCTGACCGGGCCGCCGTTCTCGGGGGCATTGGTGCTTCCGGTAGAGAATCGCGACCGGGCGGCCCAGGTAGCCGCCCTGCTTGCCGCCGTCCCGGGGGTCGGCTACGCGGAGGATTGGAATGGCTGGTGGCGCAAGCGCCTCAGAGCACGCCCACCGCCGTTCCGGCCGAGCTTCGGCCCGGTTTTTCGCTGGTTGCCTGCGCTCCTCGAGGCGAAGGTCCTCGAAGGAGTCTCGCCTGAACTGATGCAGTATGGTTTCGAGCGTTTCCGTGCCGCTTTGACCCAACACATTGCGCAAAGCGGATGCTCGTCCGATCGATGAGGGCGCCGGCGGCGGGCGCGACAATGAGGGGGCCGCTCCTAATCTGGCCACCAGTTCGATCATCTGCTTCTCAGTGACGGTCCCCGACTGGAATGGCGCACGCCGGCGGCTCGACGAGGAGGAGTGCCGGATGATGTTCCAGCTTCTCAATACGGATGTGAGCCAAATGCTGGACGCCTCACGCCTGCCGAAGAGGAGCGCGCCCGCCAACAGGCGCATATTGGCCAGCCTGTGTCTCTAAAGAACTTGGGTGGAACTGGCGACATATCCATACTGCGCCTCGTGCTGGGCGCCCCCTTCTTCACGATCATCGGCCACGCGGGGCGGGCTCGTGGAGGCGGCGTTGGAGTCAGAAATTGGCGATGCGATCAGAGCGATCGACAAACTGGAACTGATTGCGTCTCGTAGGGTCGAGATTGGGAGCCTTATCGGGCCTAGAGCAGATTCCTTTCAGTCTGCATCGTAGCCGGCATGGGCGAAGTAGTTGGCGCATTCGGATGGGCTGAAGGCGTCGAGGCAGTCGCCGATGACGCGCCACAGCTCCTCGATGGTGCGGGCGGCTGCCCTGCGTAGGAGCGCGTTAAGCTTGGCGAAGGCGTTCACGATGGGGTTGAAGTCGGGCGAGTAAGGCGGAAGGAACAGAAGCCGAGCGCCCGCCGTCTCGATCGCCTCTCGTATGGCTGATCCTTTGTGGGCCGGCAGATTGTCCAGGATCACGATTTCGCCTGGGCTCAGCGTTGGGACCAGGACCTGCTCGACATAGGCCAGGAACCAGGCGCCGGTCATCGGGCCGTCCAGCACCATGGGTGCGATCATGCCCTTCCGCCGCAGCGCGCCGACGAAGGTGGTTGTTTTCCAATGCCCATGCGGCACGCCGGCGCGGAGCCGCTGGCCCCTCGGCGCCCGGCCGTAAAGACGGGCCATCTTGGTCGAGGCCCCGGTCTCGTCGATGAACACCAGCCGATCCGGGTCGACGTCCAGCTGGCCCTTGAATCAGGTCCGCCTGCGGCTCAGGACGTCGGGACGGTCCTGCTCCGCCGCATGTGCGGACTTTTTTTGAGCGTGATCTTGCGGCGGGCAAAGAAGCGCCACAGGGTCGAGACGGCCACCGCCAGCTTTTGCTCCGCCAGCAGCGTCTGTAGCTCAACCAGCGTGATATCGGGCTTCGCCGCCACCGCGCCCAGGATCACCGGCGCGTGCGCCTCAATCCGGGCCGACCGTTTGTCGCCACCCTGGCGCTTGGGCCGAACGTCGCCAGTGCGCCGCGACAGGCTGGTCCAGCGGATCGCGCTCGAGATGCTCACCCCAAACCGCGCCGCAGCCTGCCGGCGAGACATCCCGCCCTCCACAGCCGCCACAACTCGATCGCGAAGGTCCACCGACAACGGCTTGCCCATCCCATGCCGGCCTCCTCACCGCCAGGAAGGCTGAATCAGACTCCGGCCGGGCGGGAACCCCTCCCGAGTCTGACGGCTCGGAATGTGCTCTAGGTTGTCCAATTTGAGCGGTTCACATCCGGGTGCCTCGTCCTGGGTCAACGCCCACTGTTTCAACTGTGCTTACAGCTGCTCATTCACCTCGTCGTGCCACGCTCTGCGAGAAGGATCACATTGGTTCGGGTCAGCCGAGCTGATCAATGGACTCCGACGGTCTTCTGGCAGTTTGGCCAGCCGGACGGATTCAAGCCATCCGGGAATGCGCTCGCGCGGCTGCAAGGGGGACCTTATCACCTGATTTGGGTACGCGGCAAAGGCTCCCCGCTCACTAGGCGGGGCATAACGAAGGTGGCGTGGTTCGGCAACCGGCAGGTCCCGATCGAGTTTCAGCCACCAGAAAACGCATGGCGCTAACGGGCGCGAGCGCCCGGCCACGACCTTGACCTTTGGCGGCTCATTGGTGATCCGCGAGAGCCAAGAGCCCGCCTGGCAATCGGGGCCCTCAGTTGTCTACCCGAGCTCCGTTCTCCATTGCTCGCTCCAGAGCCGATCGGCTTTCGGGTCAATTCCAACCACCTTCCACCAAGCCCTTTCGTCGCCGCGCCTGTGGAGTTCGCGATGGTGGGTGCGACAAAGCGGGACCTTGTAGTCATCCCCGACCTTGCGCCCGATTGCGCGGGGTTGGGCAAAGCGGAGATGGTGGGCGTCGGAGGGCGTTCTTCCGCAGATCAGGCAAGGCTGACTGGCGACGAACCTGAGGTGGCCGCGGTCGCGTTTGCGCCGTGTCTTGCTGAACGCCAGGGCTGGCTCGTCCTGCTCGGAGGGCTCTGAGCTCAGCGGCGGGGACGGGCCTGCAGGTACCGAGCCGAGTTTGTTTGGTTGTTGTAGTCGGCTCGGGGATGTCAGCTCGGAGCACTTGGCATGGAACGCTCGCTCCAGGTTGCGAGCTTCTTGTTCGGGCATGGCATTCTTTATGGAGAGCGCGGACCGAGCCCACCGGCTGAGATCCTCGGACGTTTGGATACGGTCGAGCTGTGCAAGGAGGTCGGGGCGGGTGCTTGGCTCATCGCAGTTCGGAGACTGCGCGCAATCTGCAGGCTGTGCGTGGGGCGGCCTTGCTTTGGGCGAGCGCAGACCGAAGCGGCCACGAGGGTCTCTTGGCAGGCTTCCATTCCCCAGGTGTGAGTCAGCAACAGTCGCAGTGACTGTCTTTTCCGGCCCGCTGTGCCCGCCGGGCGCGGATAGTGCGGACATCTGCGGTGCGTCGAGATCGTCCTCGCCGGCGATCCCGACCAGTGTGAATGAGGCATGGCGGCGGGCGTAGGTGAGGGCAGCTCCAACCTGCTGCGGGTCCCCGATCTCGCCGATCCGGCAGACCGGCCAGTCCGATGACACCCATTCGCCCGACGAATGCGCAAGCAGGGTGTTGAGCCGCAGCAGCCCCCCTCCTTGTCGAGTTCGGTTCTCTGGACCGTTGCGATCTCGTGTGCGCCTAAACCCTTGCGGACAAGGTCGAGCCCGCTCGAAAGGGAGGCGTAGCGGAAGGTCCGAGCGCTGCCGCCTCCAGCCTTAGCGCTCGTCAAGGTGCCGGTGAGCAACTTCTCCGGATTGCGTAGCTCGACCTGCGCCTTGGCAAGGGCGGCGGCGAGTGCCCCGATCGTATCACTGGAGGACTGCATCATGGCTCTCCAGTTCCATGAGTTCGAAGCTGATAGCGCCCGACTTGGACCGCTTGGCCCGGATGCCGTGGCCAAAGGCTTGCTTGGCGTCCTCCGGCATGAGCGCCTTCAGTTCAGTCTTGGCACCCTCATGCTCGCAGAATGCGGGGCGGGTCCGGCGATAGATCGCAGCCAACTCAGACCAGGAATTGGAACTGCTCATGTCGACGGAACGGATCGCCCCGATGCGAGGCCGAGGTGCTTCGGCGCCGAAAAGGCGAGGGGGCTCCCGGCTCTGCACACAAGCCCAAAAGCTTGATTCCGCCTCCAGCAGAAGATGCTGGTAGGTCGGGTCGGCCAGAACGGTGACCTCTATCCACTTGCCACCGCCGGTGATCACCGACAGCACTGCTTCGGCGGCAGCTAGTTGGGCTCACCCTCCGGTTTTGGAGTAGCCATCAGAATGATCCCATCAAGGGCGGCTCGCAACGTGGTCGCGGCAGCCACACTCATCCTGAGGTGAGCCGTGACGACGCGGTCGCGTCTGACCTCCGGGCCAACGTGCATATGTCGGAGTGCCTCCAGAGTAACATGTGCCACTCCGTTGACCACTCCGAAGCTGGTCGCCTGGTCGAAAAATATGAACGGCGCGTCGGCGCTGGCCAAAGCGGAGACCTCCCCGACCCGGCTCGGGAGCACCTCAGAAATTGTCCGTGTTCTGGGCTCGTCGGCCATCTTGAAACGCTCCTCCTCTGCCAGCGGGTTTCCGATCGGCCACCCGACGGGAGTGAGCCACCATGCTGAGATAGATCATTTCCGGACTGAAGATCTCCCGAACTTCTCACCCTCAGTCAGGCTGTCCATCCCGGAACATCTATGGCCCGAAGCGTATTCGTCGCTCTCCCCGGGCCGGTGCGCGATCTGTCCTGGATGCTGGGGCGGGCGAGTTTCCGCAGGAAAGTCGCCGATCCCTGGACTTAGGAACGGGAAGGCGACCTGGTGCCAACGGGAGCTAACGGTGCGCCCAGAGCCCGGAGTCGAAGCAGCTTACGCAGATCGGGGCTTCTGAGAGCGCCGGAGACTCTAACCCACGACGGAAATGAGCGCGGTTGGACTCAGGCCCGCCCCAAGGGCGCGCGTGTGGCTCTTGGAACACGACTAGCCGAGTAGGTGTGCTGGCCTTTCAATCGCCAGCAACGCGGCGCTCGCCCCCGTCTGCGCCAGTTTCCCTCATGCCGCCCAAGATCTACTTTGCGCCGATCAGACCCGCTGCGGCGCTCGACGTGATGTGGTGCCATGAGCTCAAATAGGCGAAATGTGCGTACCGGCGACACTTTCCTCAGAATGTAGTTAGCTCACCGGTTCCTGCCCGACCCGCCAAAGCGTTTGTCGCTCCCGATATCGGTCTGCCCCGTTGTCGTCAGTTTCGGGGCTTGGCCCTCGCTGCGTGAGAGACGGGGGCTCCGCACAGGTTCTTCTGGTAAGGTCGGAGGGGAGCCATGTGGCCCTTGTGACCGTGGTACGAACGGGGGCGACGTCCTAAGTCCCGGGCAGAAGTTCGCTCGCCACTACTACGTCCTGAGCGGCCGCTCTCAAATGTGGCCTAGCTCGAGGTTTTCTCGGCAGGGTTCTGTTAGCTGTTCTGTTGCTCCTGTAGCACTTCTTCGACGTTCCCTGTCTCCACTCAAAAGCTGAGCGGTGCGGGCGGTAAAAGTCATGACGCCCAACTGATCCAACATAGACGGTGTTGCGTTTAAACCAGCAAGACCCACCAGCTCCTGCAGCATCCACATTGATATAATATCGTGCCTGCCGCCGCAACAACGGCCCGGAAATTGCGCGGGCGCGTAGGCCGTTCCCACCAGGAGAATTCAGCTGTCCATCGACCATCCTCGCGCAGGTTTTCTTTGAAAATCACGCTCCTCAGCGTTGGGCCACCGAAGACCGGATTGTCATCGCCTGCTCGCGCGA